>Ga0307289_10000482_pt1 | contig 17102 bp, 16 predicted proteins | sample ER_DNA_143_FD_194483 | JGI IMG/M metagenome (GOLD analysis project Ga0307289, IMG submission 194483) | Bulk soil microbial communities from the East River watershed near Crested Butte, Colorado, United States - ER_DNA_143 | ecosystem: Environmental > Terrestrial > Soil > Floodplain | place...
GCGGCTACAAGCACTCGGCGGGCTTGCTGAAGCGCCTGCCGAGCGCGGGCGAGCGCGTGCTGCAGGGTCCGGGCGAGAACGCAGGCGTGATCGACCTCGGCGAGGGGGAGGCGGTCGCGTTCAAGGTCGAGAGCCACAACCACCCGAGCGCGGTCGAGCCGTTCCAGGGCGCGGCCACCGGCGTCGGCGGGATCCTGCGCGACATCGTCGCGATGGGGGCGCGGCCGGTGGCGCTGCTCGACGGCCTGCGCTTCGGCGCGCCCGACTGGTCGTTCCGTCGCGCGGTCGCAGGCATCGGCCACTACGGCAACTGCGTCGGCGTCCCGACGGTCGGCGGCGAGGCGGTCTTCGACGCGGCCTACGCCGGCAACTGCCTCGTCAACGCGATGTGCGTCGGCCTCCTGCCCACCCGCAGGGTTCTGGGAGCTCGCGCCCGGGGAGCAGGAAACCTGCTCGTCCTCTACGGCGCCACGACCGGCCGCGACGGGATCGGCGGCGCCTCGGTGCTTGCAAGCCAGGAGCTCGGCGAGGACGACGCGGACAAGCGCCCGAGCGTCCAGGTCGGCGACCCCTTCACGGGCAAGAAGCTGATCGAGGCCTCGCTCGAGCTCGTCGAGGCAGGGCTCGTCGAGTCGCTGCAGGACTGCGGCGCGGCCGGGCTCGCCTCCTCCCTCGCCGAGATGGCCCGCGAGGTCGGCGTCGACGTCCATCTCGACCGCGTCCCGCTGCGCGAGGACGGGATGGAGCCGTGGGAGATCATGATCTCCGAGAGCCAGGAGCGGATGGTCGCGGTCGTCCGGCCCGAGCGACTCGCCGAGGTCGAGGCGGTGCTCTCGCGTTGGGAGCTGCACCAGGCCGCGATCGGCGAGGTGACCGAGACCGGCGAGCTGCGGGCCTTCTGGGACGATGGGCCTGTCGGCGAGATCTCGGCCGCCCTCCTCACCGACGAGTGTCCCCGCTACGAGGTCGACCGACTCGAGGCCTCGCGGCCGCGGGCTGCGGTCGACCCGGTCAACGTGGAGCCGAAGGAGTGGATCTACGAGCAATACGACCAGCTCGTCCTCTCGCGCACGGTGCGCCGGCCCGGGCTCGATGCCGCGGTGCTGCGACTGCGACCGTCCTGGCGGGGCCTTGCGGTGTCGCTCGACGGGCCGCCGCTCGGCTGCCGCCACCCGCGCGAGGCGGGACGCGCGGCAGTGCTCGGCGCGGCGCGCAACGTCGCCTGCGCCGGCGGCGAGCCGCTTGCGCTGACCGACTGCCTCAACTTCGGCAATCCCGAGAAGCCGGAGATCGGCTGGGAGCTCGCGGAGGCGATCGAGGCCATCGCGGAGATGGCGGAGGCGCTGGGGATTCCGGTCGTCTCGGGCAACGTCTCGCTCTACAACGAGACCGACGGGAGGGCGATTCCGCCGACGCCGGTCGTCGGCTGCGTCGGGCTCGTTCCCGACGTGCGCGAGGTGCCGCGCGGCTGGCGCCCGGGCGACCGCGTCTGGCTCGCCGAGGGCGACGAGGTCGAGCTGATCGGCTGGCTCTGGCGGAACGTGTCGAAGCTCTCGCTGGCACACGACGTCGGCGAAGGCGGCCTCGCCCATGCGCTGGCGCGAGCCTCGGCCTTCAGCGGCCACGCGTTCACGGCGGATGCAGACGCGCGCTACGGCTCTGTGATCCTGGCCGGTAACGAGCCCGACTGGCCGCACCTGCGCGAGCTCGGGACGGTCGCCTGATGTGCGGCGTCTTCGGCATCCGCGCGCCCGAGCGCGACGTCGCGCGCGTCACCTTCTTCGGCCTCTTCGCACTGCAGCACCGCGGCCAGGAGTCGGCCGGGATCGCCGTCTCGGATCACGGTCGCCTGACGGTGCTGCGCGACATGGGCCTCGTCACGCAGGTCTTCGACGAGCAGAAGCTGCGCGGCCTGCACGGCGACACGGCGATCGGCCACACGCGCTACTCGACCACCGGCTCAACCCAGTGGGCCAACGCGCAGCCGCTGATCCAGCGCGGCCGCGGCCGCACGGTCGCCCTCGGGCACAACGGGAATCTCGTCAACGCGACCGCCCTGCGCGACGAGCTCGCGGCCGAAGGCATCACGCTCGGGACGACCTCCGACACCGAGGTGATCGCTGCCCTGATCGCGAACGACGAGGCGCCGCTCGAGGAGGCCGTCGCCGGCGCGATGGAGCGGCTCGACGGCGCGTTCTCGGTCGTCGCGCTGTGCGACGGAACGCTCGTCGGCTTCCGCGACCGGCACGGCTTTCGCCCGCTCTGCCTCGGGCGCGGCGAGCACGGCGAGTGGATCCTCGCCTCCGAGACCTGCGCGCTCGACCTGGTCGGCGCGGAGCTCGAGCACGAGCTCGCGCCGGGCGAGCTGGTGCTGATCGACGAGCACGGCGTCCGCATCCGGCAGGCCGTGCAGCCTGCCGAGCACGGCGCGCTCTGCATCTTCGAGTTCTTCTACCTCGCGCGGCCGGACACGCGGCTCGACGGCGTCGAGGTGCACGGGGCGCGCCTGCGCATGGGCGAGCGGCTCGCCGAGGAGGCGCCCGTCGAAGCCGACCTCGTGCTGCCGATCCCCGACTCGGGCACGCCCGCCGCGATCGGCTTCTCGCGCGCGACCGGGATCCCGTTCTCCGAGGGCCTGATCAAGAACCGCTACGTCGGCCGCACCTTCATCCAGCCCGACCAGGGCCTGCGCGAGCAGGGCGTGAGGCTGAAGTTCAACCCGCTGGCCGAGGTCGCCGGCAAGCGCGTGGTGGCCGTCGACGACTCGATCGTCCGCGGCAACACGACGCGGAAGATCGTCGAGATGCTCTTCGAAGCCGGCGCGGCCGAGGTGCACGTACGGGTCTCGGCGCCGCCGGTGATCGGCCAGTGCTTCTACGGGATCGACCTGGCAACCGAGGACGAGATGATCGCGAGCACGCGGACGGTCGAGCAGGTGCGCGAGCACATCGGCGCCACCTCGCTGGCCTACCTCTCGCTGGAAGGGCTCGAGGCCTCGACGCTCCGGCCGCCGAGCGACCTCTGCCGCGCCTGCCTCACGCGGGACTACCCGACGGCAGTCCCGCGTGAGGGCGCAAAGCTCAGGTTCGAGGCGGCACGCGTCTAGCTCCAGCTACTGCTCGAGGACGCGGCTCGCCTTCGCGATTCCGCGGCTGAGCAGGTAGAACGCCGTCAGCGCGACGGTGAAGACGCACCACTGGTTGGTGTTGACGCTGTCGGCGATGATCCAGATCAGGATCAGGATCACCTCGACGACGAAGTAGAGCAAGAACTCCGCGTTGCCCGGAACAGGCATCCGGGCGCCGGAGGCGATGGTCGGCATCCCCATCGACGGGCGGGTCGAGCCCGTCGAGCCCGTCGTGCTCGGGGGCTGCTCCGGAGGAGTCGTCGACATGCCAGCTCTCCTTTCTTCAGGCCGCTAGGCCGGGGACGTGCACGATTTCCAGCTTGATGCCGTCGGGATCGTAAAAGAACACCGCGTAATACCCCGGGACATACGAGAACTCCTCCGGGCCACTCTCGATCTCGGCGCCCTGGGCGCGCAGCCAGTCGGCCCGCTCGTCGACCGCCGCGCGCGAGCCGGCCTCGAGCGCGAGATGGTGGAGGCCAACGCGGTAGCGGTCGTACGGCCTCTCGCTCTCGCTCTGCGCCTCGCGCAGGCCGAGAGAGCAGCCGGCGCCCGACAGGTACCAGATCGTCTCGCCGCGCTCGCCTTCGACCTCGCCGATCCGGTGGAAGCCGAGCGGCGCTAGCAGGTCGCGGTAGAACGGCAGGCTGCGCTGGATCGAGGAGACGACGAGGTCGACGTGGTGCAGGGCGGAGCCATTCATGTGACGACCGTCACGTTCCGCGCGGATCCCCGTGTTCCTGCACAATCCCGCCGTCAGTGCCGCTTCCAGTGGTCGTGCCCAGGTCCTCGGTCGCTAGCACCAAGCCAGCGGCTGCGCTCGGCCGCGGGCCAGGCTGGTTGCCTGGCCAAGGACGAGAGCGGGCGCTGGCGCAGAGTGATGGCGGGCGAGGGACGGGCGTCGACCGCTGGGAGCGGCACTAAGTGGAGTTGTTCCACTACCACCTCGTCACGAGCAATGTGCGCGACGTCGAGGCGCGCTACCTGGCCAAGCTCGGCTTCCGGCTGATCGCGCGCTACGGGCGCGTCGGCGAGGATCAGGTGCACTTCGAAGCCGGCGTCTCGTGGGAGCAGCTCGAGGAGAAGGGCTTCCGGCACCGGCTCTCGGAGCTCGAGCGCGGGGCGGTCAACGTCGTCGTCCAGCCGGGGCAGTGGCCGCTTCCGCGCGTCGACCACCTCGGCGTGTCGCTCGACGACGACGAGTTCCACGAGGTGCTGGAGCGCGCGACGATGCGTCGCCTGCGCGTGCAGGAGTACCCCGGCCGGCGAACGTTCATCGCCACCGACGCGGGCTACCGGGTCGAGATTCACCCGCAGCGCGACTGGATCGACGAGCTGCTCGAGAACGCCGACGAGCTGCGCCTGCAGGAGCTGCACCTGCGCGCCGACGACCCGGCCGCCAAGGCGGAGGCGCTCGGCGAGCTGCTCCAGGTCGACGAGTGGGAAGGCCAGGTCGTGCTCGGCGGGACGATTGTCCGCTTCCTGCCCGACGGCCCGCGCGGCCGGCCCGAGCTGCACGCCGAAGTGTTCGACCGCGCCGACGCCTAGACTCGCTCCGTGAGCTCCGCGGGCAGGACCTACGAGTCAGCAGGGGTCTCGCTCGCCGCCGCGGAGGAGGTGGTCGGCAGGCTGCGGGCGGCCGTCGAGTCGACCGGGGCCGAGGGGTTCGGCGCGTTCGCCGGGCTCTACCCGCTGGACGAGCGGCGCTTCCTCGCCGCGACCACCGACGGGGTCGGCTCCAAGCTCGTGCTCTCCAGACGGGCGGGCCGGCTACGCGACGCGGGCCGCGACCTGGCCGCGCACTGCATCGATGACGTGCTCACGACCGGGGCCCAGCCGCTCTTCCTGCTCGACTACGTCGCCGCGCACGAGCTCGACCTCGAGCAGGTGGCCGACCTGGTCGAGGGCGCGGCCGAGGTCTGCCGCGCGGCGGGTTGCGCGCTGATCGGCGGCGAGACTGCCGAGCTGCCAGGCGTCTACCGCGAGCAGGAGCTCGACTTCGCGGGCACGTGCGTTGGGATCGTCGACCGCGAGCGCCTGATCGACGGCTCACGCTGCGAGCCCGGCGACGTCGTGCTCGGCCTCCCCTCCTCCGGCCTGCACACCAACGGCTTCTCGCTCGTGCGCGCGCTCGTCGGCGAGGACGACTTCGACGCCGACCTGCTGCTCGCGCCGCACCGGCTCTACCTGGACGAGGTGCGTGCCCTGCGCGAGCGCGCCGACGTGAAGGCGCTGGCGCACGTGACCGGCGGCGGGATCCTCGGCAACCTCCCACGCGTCCTGCCCGACGGCGTCGGGGCGGAGATCGACTGGGACTCGTGGGAGCGCCCGCCGGTCTACGCATGGCTCGACGAGCAGGGCGTCACCGAGGAGGAGCAGCGGCGCGTCTTCAACCTCGGCATCGGGATGTGCGCGGTCGTCCCGGAGGCCGACGCCGGTGCCGGAACCGTGATCGGGCGACTGACGTGATCGGAGTCCTGGTCAGCGGCGAGGGGACGAACCTGCAGGCGCTGATGGACGAGGGCCTGCCGATCGTCGCGGTCGCGAGCAACCAGGCCGGCGCGCGGGCGCTCGAACGGGCGCGGGCGGCGGGAATTGCGACTGCCGCGTTCGAGCTCGACGACCACCCCGACCGCGAGGCGCGCGACGCGGCGATGGCCGACTGGCTCGTCGGGCACGGGGTCGACCTGATCGTCTGCGCCGGGTACATGCACCTGCTGCGGCGCTGCTTCCTCGAGCGCTTTCCCGGGCGGATCGTGAACACGCACTCGGCGCCGCTGCCCGACTTTCCCGGCCCGCACCCGATCGACGACGTGCTCGCCGCGGGCGTTCCCGAGACCGCGGCCACCGTGCACTACGTCGACGGCGGCGTCGACACCGGCCCCGTGATCGCCGCCGAGCGGGTGCCCGTGCTGCCCGGCGACGACGCCGAGTCGCTCAAGGAGCGCGTCCAGGCAGTCGAGCACCGGCTGCTGCCGCAAGTCGTCCGCGGGCTCATCCAGTGATCCGCCGCGCGCTGCTCTCCGTCTACGACAAGCAGGGCCTCGAGCCGTTCGCGCGCGGGCTGGTGGAGCTCGACATCGAGCTCGTCGCCAGCGGCGGGACGGCCACCTTCCTGCAGAAGGTCGGGATCCCGGTGATGCCGGTCGAAGAGCTGACCGAGATCCCCGAGCTGCTCGGCGGCCGCGTGAAGACGCTCCACCCCCACATCCACGCGGCGATCCTCGCCCGTCGCGACCGGGCCGACGACAACGCGGCGCTGGACGACCACGGGATCGAGCCATTTGATCTCGTTTGCGTCAACCTCTACCCGTTCGAGGAGGTCACCTCGCGCCGCGCGGTCGGCGAGCAGGACGCCGTCGAGATGATCGATATCGGCGGCCCGGCGATGCTGCGGGCGGCGGCGAAGAACTTCGCCCACGTCGCCCCTGTCTGCCGGCCCGAGCGCTACGACGAGGTCCTCGAAGAGGTACGCGAGCGCGGTGACCTGCTGCTCGAGACGCGCCGCCGCCTCGCCGGCGAGACCTTTGCCATGACCGCCGCGTACGAGGCAGCGATCGCGAACTGGTTCTCCGACCCGGAGGCGTTCCCGACGGCGCTGCTGCCCGGCTTCACGAAGGAGCTCGAGCTGGCGTACGGCGAGAACCCGCACCAGCGCGCGGCGTACTACTCCGAGCGCGGCGCGCGGCGGCACCTGCTCTCACGCGTCGAGCAGCTGCACGGGCGCGAGCTCTCGTTCAACAACCTGAACGACCTCTCCGCGGCGCGGCTGGTAACGCGCGAGTTCGAGCTGCCGGCCTGCGTGATCGTCAAGCACGCGAACCCGTGCGGCGTCGCGGTCGCAGGCTCGATCGAGCAGGCGTACGAGCGCGCGCTCTCGTCCGATCCGGTCTCGGCCTACGGCGGCGTGGTCGTGCTCAACCGGCCGGTCAGCGAGACCCTCGGCGAGCGGCTGGCCGAGCAGTTCGTCGAGGTGCTGTTCGCGCCCGGTTTCGACGAGTCGGCGCTCGAGCGGCTGACGCGGAAGCCGGCGACCCGGATCCTCGAGGACAAGGAGCGCCGGCGCGACAACCCGGGCGAGCGCGACTACAAGCGCGTGCTCGGCGGGCTGCTGGTGCAGGAGCGCGACTCCGACATCGAGGACCGCGAGGGCATGGAGGTCGTCTGCGGCGCGCCGAGCGAGATGGCCTGGGGCGACCTGCTCTTCGCGTGGCGGGTCTGCAAGCACGTCACGTCGAATGCGATCGTGCTCGCGCACGACCTGCAGACCATCGGCATCGGCGCGGGCCAGATGAGCCGGGTCGACTCGGTCCGGATCGCACTCGACAAGGCTCGCGAGCATGGCCACCAGACGGCGGGCGCGGTCGTCGCCTCGGATGCGTTCTTCCCCTTCGCGGACGGTCCGCAGCTCGCGCTCGCCGCAGGCGCGACCGGTGTGATCCAACCGGGCGGCTCGAAGCGCGACTCGGAGGTGATCGAAGCCGTCGAGCGTGCGGGCGCGACGATGGTCTTCACGCACCGCCGCCACTTCCGGCACTGATGGACGAGCGCGAGCGGAAGCTGCGCAACCGGATCTACGCGCAGGTCGAGGCAGTTCTGGCGGCTGCCGTGAACTCGGTGGCGACCAGCCGGGCCCACGTCCCGGCAGCGGGCAGCGGCACGGGCCTGCCCGCGACGCGCACGGCGATCCCGTGCAGCGCGCCGCGGATGACGGTGTAGTCGCCCTCGACGCCCAGAGCGCGGGCGCGCTCGAAGCCACGGCGCGAGCTGGCCGCGCTGACGCCCGGGATCCCCGGCAGCCCGCGGTCGAGACTGCCGTGGAGCACCGCGAAGCGCTTCTCACGGATCGGCTCGAACGAGAGCTTGTCCGGCAGCCAGGGCGCGAGGCCGAGCACTTCCTCGACTGAAGGCTCGACCGCCGCCTGCACCGCCACGGCGCCGCCCATCGAGAAGCCGAGCAGCAATGTGCGCGGCGCACCGGTCTCGACGACGGCGGCCCGCGCGTCCGCCACGCACCAGTCCAGGCGCCGCCACGACTTGATCCGGTAACGCACCTCCGCAAAGCCGAGCTCCGGGAACTGCGGCGCCAGCCGCCGCACGAGCCACTCGAGCGACGCGCTCCACGTTCCCTCGACCTCGTTGCGCTGCCCGCCGTTCACGCAGACGACCGCCAGGCGGTCGGTCGGGCCGGTGAGGCGCAGCTCGGCGGCCGTCGAGAGCTGCCGGACCGAGCTCAGCGCCGCACGGCGAGCAGGTCGACGTGCCCGCTCAGGCCGGTGAGGTCGATCGTCTCGGGGCCGGCGAAGCCGTACCACGGTGCGCCGTTGACGGTGACCGCCGCGATGCGCTGGCCGTTCGGCAGCCGCAGTCGGAGCCGCAGCGGGCCGGCGAAGCCGGGGGGCACGTCGAGCTGGACGTGCACTGCGTCGGCAGCCGAGTCGATCGTGAACGTGAGCGGGCCGAAGCTCGTCTGCATCCTGCGCACGGCGATCTGCTTGCCCTGCTCGAGCCAGGCCCGCGGCGTCGAGTACGCGAGCTCGAGGCCTTGCGGCTGACCCGTCGAGTCGGTGGTCTCGTGGACGAGCGTCAGCCGCAGCGTCTCGAGGAAGAAGGCGTTGTTGGCGCTGTTCGGCGGCCGGTGCATCGCGCGGAAGTACTGGCCCTTGACCGGCCCGATCGTCGACCCCTCGCCGGAGACGAACGTGTTCTCCGTCATCCCCGCGGCGAGCTTGCCGTAGAGGCTGAGCAGGAGCTGATCGCGCTGGTCGTTGTCGGCGAGGAAACGCGCGACGTTCGTGCCGTAGACGTCGTCGGTGCCGGGGCTCTGGTAGCCCGGGTTCGTGACGCCGGTGTGCGGTGCGAAGCGCACGAGCCCGAGGAAGCGGCCGCCGTGGTCGAGCAGGTAGCGCAGGATCGCCGAAGACTCGGCGCTGCCCGGCCGGAAAAAGCCCGAAGCGAGCGCGTAGGGCATGACGAGGTTCCAGTAGGCGCCGCGCTTGGTCGCGGTCAGCTTGTCGTAGGGCCGCTCGAGCCCGTCGACGAGCGCGATGGGGACGAACAGCGAGCCGTCCGGCAGGTATTGCTCGCTCGAGCTGACCGCAGCGCGCAGCGAGGCCTGCAGGCGCACGGCCACGTCGGCCGCCTCGGCCGCGAGCGCCGGATAGCCGGTCTGCTGCCAGACGGGCACCATCGACCAGAGCCCCTGGAGCGCGAGCGCCTGCGCGTGCATGCCGTAGATCGGCTCGGCGATGTCGGAGCCGTAGCGCTCCCGCTGCAACAGGCCGTGCGAGTCGGCCGCGATCTGCCGCGCGAACGAGTCGACCGTGCGCCGGAAGGCGGGCGTGACCTTCCGGACATACGCGTCGTCGTGGTAGCGCCTGAAGTAATCCGCCGCGACGGTCATGCGCTCGCCTGCCGCGCGGTTCGGGAAATAGGTCGGCGCGTGCCCGGCGGCCTTGAGGATCGTGTGCTCGATCCCGTTGTAACCGTAGGCGCCCATCACCTCGGCCACGTCCATCAGCTCCCACGAGAAGCGCCCATATGAGTTGCCCAGGCTGTAGCGCCAGGAGAGCAGCATGTTCTGGATCAGCAGGTTTCGCTCGGCGTCGTAGACGCGCTGCTCGGGGACGACGAGCTGGGCGTTGCTCGCGAGCCGCTTCGCCCAGTACGCGGAGAGCGAGTGCCGGGCATGCAGGTAGCTGTTGCGGCCGAGGACGAACGGCCGTGTTCGCCTGGGCCCGTCGAGCCACGCGACGTAGATCGTGCGCCGCCGGTGCAGCACGTACTCGAGGCCCCGGGCGTCGAAGCGGGCGCCGCTGCTGAAGAGCACCCTCGCACGCGTGCCCTGGCGTAGCTGCGTCCCGACAAGCTTCAGGTGGACCGATGGGGTGAAGCGGACGACCGCGGTGCCGACCTTCGCCTTGGCCGGGTCGACGATCAGCCGCACGAAGCTGACCAGGGCACGCGTCTGCGGGATCCGCGCCGCAAACGACTCCTGCCGGTAGCGGACGCCCCTCGAGTCGACGTACGAGGTCTCGAGGATCGGGAGGTATCCGTCCGCAAGGCGCGGAGTCGACAGGCGGGACAGGCAGGTCCCATAGCGCTCGCGCGCACGGCGGCCGACCGAGACCGTCAGGCTTGGCCCGTTGGCGAGCTGCGAGACGACCTGGCTCCCGTCGGCGACGTGGAGCTGCACCTCGTTCGCGCCGCCGTTCCCGCGCGGCTGTCCGAAGGCGAGGTAGTAGACGCCAGAGTCCGTAAGGCGCCTCGGGGTCAGGCCCGCAGGCCGGCCGACGCCCAACAGCGGGTGAAGGTAGCCATGGATCCCCGCGTAGGTCGGGCCGTCGGGCGAGCCGAGGACGTCGTTCCCCCAGACGTCCTTGCTGGCGGCCAGCGCGCCGAGGACGCCGTCGGTGTAGGCCGAGTCACTGTGGAGCGCCGCGCAGGTAGGTGCGGCCGGGTTGGTGTGGGCCGTAGCCGCGCCGGACACTGCAGCGAGCGAGAGGAGGACGAGCGCGAGCAGCGCCCGCCGCGTCCACGGCGAAGCAGACGCGCGGGTCATCGACCGCAAGTCGAGCTCGGCGCCGGTTGGGGGCTCGCCACGCAGGAATCTTGTCGGAAAGCTCAGACGACCCGCTGTCTGGACCCACGCGCCTGCGCGTTGTGCCGAAATCGTGCCGCCGTTACCCTGGCGAGACGGGCCGGCGTGACCGCAGGCGCTACGGAATAGCCCTTCGCCGAGCCTCGTTCAACGACCGCAACGACCCCAAGGAGGAAGATGAGCCCCGCCGCAGACCGCCGCTGGCTGATCCTCGCGATCGTCGGCGCCGCGTTCTTCATGACCGTCCTCGACGTGGCGATCGTCAACGTCGCGCTGCCCTCGATCGAGCGAGACCTGAAGGTCAACGAAACGACGGTGCAGTGGGTGTTGATCGCCTACTCGATCACGTTCGGCGGCTTCCTGCTGCTCGGCGGTCGGATGGCCGACCTGCTCGGCCGCAAGCGAATCTTCATCGTCGGGCTCGTCCTCTTCACCCTCGCCTCGCTCGTCTGCGGCCTGGCCAACAACATCTCCGTCCTGATCGGCGCGCGCGCGGTGCAGGGCATCGGCGCCGCGATCATCTCGCCCGCCGCCCTCTCGATCGTGACGACGACGTTCGAGGAGGGCCCCGAGCGGAACAAGGCGCTGGGGATCTGGGGCGCGCTCGGCGGCTCGGGTGCCGCGGCAGGCGTGCTCGCCGGAGGGGTCCTGACCAAGTACCTCGGCTGGGAGTGGATCTTCTTCGTCAACGTCCCGGTGGGCGCTCTCGTGCTCGGGCTCACGCTGCCGATCGTCCCCGAGAGCCGTGCCGAGCTCGGCCATCACCGCTTCGACGCGGCCGGCGCGATCACCGTCACCGGCGGGCTGGCGCTGCTGGTGTACGCGATCTCGAAGGCGCCCGACGTGGGCTGGGGGTCTGCACGGACGATCGTGCTGCTGCTCGCCTCGATCGCGATCCTGGCAGTGTTCGTCCTGATCGAGCTGCGTTCGAGCGCGCCGCTGATGCCGTTCCGCATCTTCCGGATTCGGTCGGTGCTCGGCGCCAACGTCGTCGGCTTCCTGCTCGGCGCGGTCATCTTCGCGAACTTCCTCGTGCTTACCCTCTACGTCCAGCAGGTGCTCGGCTGGTCGGCGCTCAAGACGGGCGTTACCTTCCTCGCGACGGCCGGGACGACCGTGATCTGGGCCGGTGTCGCCCAGGCGCTGACGACGCGCTACGGCCCGCGGCCGGTGATCACGATCGGGCTGCTGATCCTGGCCGCCTCGATGGTCTGGTACACCCAGCTGCCGGTAAGCGGCCACTTCTGGCCCGATCTGCTGCCGCCCTACCTGATCTTCGCGCTCGGATTGGCGTTCGGGTTCGTCCCAGTGACGATTGCCGCGCTCTCACAGGTCGCGCCGTCGGACGCCGGGCTCGCCTCGGGACTGATCAACACGAGCCAGCAGATCGGCGGCGCGATCGGCGTCGCGATCGCCTCGACGGTCTTCATCTCGTACGTCAACTCGAACTTGACGTCGACGGTGCGCAGCGGTGGCACCTTGAAGCAGGTGTACACGACCGGCTACCAGCACGCCTTCTGGGCTCTGATCGCCCTCGCCCTGCTCGGAGCGCTGCTGGCGTTCGTGCTCCTGCGCGGGACGAAGTCCGAGGTCGCCGAGGGCGAGCCCGCGCAAGCCGCGGCCTGAGTACGCTTGACGCCGATGGCGCGCGAGTATCCGACGCTGCTCGAGCTGGTCGGCAAGACCCCGCTCGTCCGGCTCCAGAACATCGTCCCCGAGGGCTCGGCGGCCGTCGTCGCCAAGCTCGAGTACCTGAACCCGGGCGGCTCGATCAAGGACCGGATCGCGATCACGATGGTGGACGCGGCCGAGCGCGAGGGGAAGCTGAAGCCGGGCGGGACGATCGTCGAGCCGACCTCCGGCAACACCGGCACCGGCCTCGCGATCGTCGCCGCTCTGCGCGGCTACCGCTGCATCTTCACCATGCCCGACAAGATGAGCCGCGAGAAGATCTCGCTGCTCAAGGCCTTCGGCGCCGAGGTGATCGTCTGCCCCTACGCGGTCGCGCCCGAGTCGCCGGAGAGCTACTACTCGGTCTCCGACCGGCTCGCCGAGGAGATCCCCGGAGCCTTCAAGCCCGACCAGTACCGCAACGAGGGCAACCCCCGCTCGCACTACGAGACGACCGGCCCGGAGATCTGGAAGCAGACCGGCGGCGAGCTCGACGCGCTCGTGATCGCGGTCGGCACCGGCGGCACGATCACGGGCTGCGCCCGCTACCTGAAGGAGCAGAACCCGGGCCTGACGATCGTCGGCGCCGATCCCGAGGGCTCGATCTACACCGCCGGCGCGGAGAAGCAGCATCCCTACCTGGTCGAGGGGATCGGCGAGGACTTCTACCCGGAGACCTTCGACCCGTCCGTCGTCGACCGGTGGGTGACGGTCAGCGACCGCGACTCGTTCCTGACCGCCCGGCGGCTCGCGCGCGAAGAGGGCTTGCTCGTCGGCGGCTCGGGCGGCACAGCCGCCTGGGCGGCGATCGAGGTGGCGAAGGAGCTCGGCCCCGGCAAGACGGTCGTCACGCTCTTCCCGGACGGCGGGCGCGCCTACCTGTCGAAGTTCTTCGACGACAACTACCTGGTCGAGCTCGGCTTCCTCGAGCGCGGCCAGCCGACGCCGAAGGTCGCCGAGGTGCTGCGCTTCAAGCGACAGAACGGCGACGCGCCGGAGCTCGTCACGATCGAGTCGCACCAGAAGGTCGGCGCCGCGATCGACCTGCTGCAGCAGTACTCGATCTCGCAGCTCCCAGTGCTGCGGCGCGGGTCGAGCGGCTCGCTCGCCGACGTGGTCGGGTCGCTGCAGGAGCGCGGTCTGCTCGAGCTGGTCTTCCGCAACCCGGACGCCCTCAACGAGGAGGTCGCGGCCGCGATGCAACCGCCGCTGGCCGCGGTCGAGGTGGAGGAGTCGCTGGACGAGGTCTTCTCGGCGCTGAGCGGCGGCAGTCAGGCCGTGGTCGTCGCGACCGGCGGCAAGCCGACCGGGATGCTGACGCGCTCCGACCTGCTTGAGTACCTCGCGCACGGACGGGGCAACTCGAAGTGACCGAACGGCTCGAGCAGCTGCTCGGGGACGCCTTCCCCGGCGACGAGGTCGCGGTCGAGGACCGCACCGGCGGCGGCGACCACTTCCAGGTGACGGTCGCCAGCGAGCGCTTTGACGGGCTTGCGCTCGTCGAGCAGCACCGTCTGGTCTACGACGCGCTCGCCACCCCACTGGCCGATGGCACCATTCACGAGTTGAGGATCAAGACGAGAGGAGTCGCGTGAGCGAGTTGAACGAGGAGATCAAGCAGATCATCGAAGGCGAGGACGTGGCGCTGTTCATGAAGGGCACGCCGCAACTCGTGATGTGCGGCAACTCGCATCGCGCGCTCGAGGCGCTGCGACGCGCAGGCGCGCCCGTGACCGCGGTCGACGTGCTGCCCGACCCGCGCATCCGCGAGGAGCTCTCGGCGCTCTCCGGCTGGCCCACGATCCCGCAGGTGTTCGTGCGCGGCGAGCTTGTCGGCGGCGCGGACATCGTCGAGGAGCTCGAGGCTTCAGGCGAGCTCGAGCAGAAGCTGCGCGAGACGCTCGGAGACTCGTACGGCAAGACCGAGGAGCGGGTAGTCACCGTCGCCTGACCGCGATACATTTGCCTCTCCGGGCCGAACACCATCGAAAGAGGGGCAGATGGAACAAGTTGCAGTAGCACCAGCCGCCGACGCGCGCCGTCGCACGTCGATCATCGTCACCTCGGCGATCGCAATCGCGCTGGTCGTCGTCGCGATCATCTTCGCCGCGAACACGCAGTGGTACTTCGTCTTCAAGATGATCCACGTCGGCGCCGCCGTGGTCTGGGTCGGCGGCGGGCTCTTCATCGCGATCTGCGCCGTGCTCGCCGAGTTGGCGCGGAACGACGACCAGCTGCTCCAAGTGGGCTACTGGGCCGAGCACGTGGCCGGCCGGCTGTTCCCGCTCATGTCTTTCGTCGTGCTCGGCTTCGGAATCGCGATGACCGCGAACGGCGACATCGGCTACAACCAGTTCTGGATCGTCTTCGGCCTGATCGCCTGGGCGCTCTCGGCCGCGACCGGGATCCTCTTCCTCGGCCCCGAGGCGAAGCGGTTGAACAAGGCCGCTGCCGAGCACGGGGTCAAGTCGCCGGAGGTGCAGGCGCGCCTACAGCGGATCCTGCTCGTCGTCCGGGTCGACGTGGCGCTCATGTTCGTGATCGTCCTGGACATGGTCGCCAAGCCGTTCAGCTGAGACTCGGTATCTAGAATCGAGCCCGTGGACTTCGAGACGCGCGCAATCCACGACGGACAGGAGCCGGACCCCGCGACCGGCTCGATCACCGTGCCGATCTACCAGACGTCCACCTACGCCCAGGACGCGGTCGGCGAGAACAAGGGCTACGACTACTCGCGCTCCGGGAACCCGACGCGCACTGCCCTGCAGATCTGTCTCGCCTCGCTCGAGGGCGCCGAGCACGGCGCGGCCTTCTCCTCGGGGCTCGGCGCGACGACGACGCTGATGCACCTGCTCAAGCCGGGCGACCGGGTGGTGGCCGTGGCCGACGTCTATGGCGGCGTCTACCGGATGTTCAACCAGGTGTACGAGCCGAAGGGCTACAAGTTCGACTGGGTGCCGGCCGGCGAGGTGAACACGAGCCTGGGCGAGCATCTGGACGAGCAGACGCGGATGGTCTGGCTCGAGACGCCGACCAACCCGCTGCTGAACGTGGTCGACATCCGCGCTGCAGCCGAGGCGGCGCATGCGGCCGGCGCGCTCGTCGTGGTCGACAACACCTTCGCCTCGCCGTACCTGCAGCAGCCGCTCGCTCTCGGAGCGGACGTCGTCGTCCACTCGACGACCAAGTACCTCGGCGGGCACTCCGACCTGATCGGCGGCTTCGTCGCCACCAACGACCCCACGATCGCCGAGCGCGTGATGTTCCTGCAGAAGTCGCTCGGAGCCGTGCCGGGGCCGTTCGACTCGTGGCTCGTGTTGCGCGGGCTGAAGACCCTGGCCGTCCGGATGCGGGAGCACTGCCGCAACGCCCATGCCGTAGCGGCCTTCCTCGAGCAGGATGACCGCGTCGAGCAGGTGCTCTACCCGGGCCTGCCGACGCACCCGGGCCACTCGATCGCCGCGCAGCAGATGCGCGACTTCGGCGGGATGGTCTCGTTCCTCGCCGAGACGGAGGAAGAGGCGGTCGCGATCTGCGCGCGCACGAAGATCTTCCAGCTGGCCGAGAGCCTTGGCGGCGTCGAGAGCCTGATCGAGCATCCCGCCCGGATGACCCACGCCTCGACGGCCGACGCGCCGTTCGCGGCCCCGCGCAACCTCATCCGGCTCTCGGTCGGGCTCGAGTCGGCGGACGACCTGATCGCCGACCTCGAGGCCGCGCTCGTCCGCTCGACGGCGCCAACCGGCGCCTGACGCGTGCCACGCGTCCCGGTGCCGGCGGAGCTCGACGAGTTCCTCCAGCTTCCGAACCCCGCAGTGGTGGCCACGCTGAGGCCGGACGGCTCGCCGCACACGGTTCCGACGTGGTACGACTGGGAAGACGGCCGCGTGCTGCTGAACATGGAAGACACCCGGCTGCGGCTCAAGTACCTGCGGAGGGACCCGCGGGCGGCACTCACGGTGCTCGGCGGCGGCGAGGACGGCTGGTACCGCCACGTCAGCCTGCTCGGCCGCGTGGTCTCGATCGCCGACGACGAGTCGCTCGAGGACATCGACCGGCTCGCGCTGCGCTACACCGGCCGGCCGTTCCGCAAACGTGACCAGCCGCGCGTCAGCGCCTGGCTCGAGCCGGAGCGCTGGCACGGGTGGAGCTGATGTCCGAGCCGCTCGACCTGCGCCACCTCGGCCACGAGCGGGTGATCGGCTCGTACCTGCTCGACACCGACGACGGGCCTGCGCTGCAGGACTGCGGACCGACGACCTGCGTACCCGAGCTGAAGGCCCGGCTCGCCCAGCGCGGCCTCGAGCTCGCCGACGTGCGCCACCTGCTGCTCTCGCACATCCACCTCGACCATGCAGGCGCCGCGGGCGTGCTCGTCCGCGAGCATCCCGGGCTGCAGGTGCACGTCTCCGAGATCGGCGCGCCGCACCTCGTCGACCCGAGCCGGCTCGAGCGCAGCGCGCGACGGCTCTACGGCGACGACTTCGACCGGCTCTGGGGCGAGCTCGCCCCCGTCCCGAGCGAGAACGTCCACGTCGTCGGCGACGAGACCCTCGGCCTTGCGACGTTTCCGAGCCCCGGCCACGCGAACCACCACGTCTGCTACCTCGACCGCGACGGCACGCTCTATGCGGGCGACGCGGCCGGCGTTCGCATCGAACCGAGCGAGTTCGTGCTCCCGCCCACGCCGCCGCCCGACGTCGA
>Ga0307289_10000485_pt1 | contig 17071 bp, 13 predicted proteins | sample ER_DNA_143_FD_194483 | JGI IMG/M metagenome (GOLD analysis project Ga0307289, IMG submission 194483) | Bulk soil microbial communities from the East River watershed near Crested Butte, Colorado, United States - ER_DNA_143 | ecosystem: Environmental > Terrestrial > Soil > Floodplain | place...
CTGGTCGACGTCGTCCAGTCGCCGGGGAGCAACGGCGAGGAGACCGGCCCCGGGGCCGGACGACGATAAGGTGGCTAGGAGATTTGGCTCTGTCGGCAGGCAGGCGCTAAGCAGTTCTTAGGCTGCGACCACGGCCGTCACTATGATCATGCGTCGATGACCGTCCTGGTCGACAGTCGCCGGGACTTCACGCTCGAGAACTTTCGCCGGGTCGCTTACGGCGGTGAGGGCGTGCAAATCGGCCAGGAGGCTCGACGGAGCATGGCGGCCGCGCGCGAGTCCTTTATGGCGCTGCTCGACTCCGATCGCACCGCATTCATCTACGGGACCACGACCCGGGCGGGCATCGAGGTCCGGCGGCCACTGGCGCCGAGCGAGCAGCGGAATTATGCGCGGGCAGGACGTCGAACCTCGAGCCCGAGCTTCGGTGGCGAAGCCGATCTCGACGAGCATGTCGCGCGCGGGATCGTCTTCGCCCGCCTCGCGAACTTCGTCGAAGGGAATGCGAAGACTCGGCCGATCATTGCCGAGCGGATCGCGGCCCTCCTCGATCGCCCGCTGCCCACACTTTCGCTCGGCGGCCAGGACGGGCCGGGTGAAGTTCTGCCGCTTCTTCAGCTGATGAGCGGGATCGACGCCGGCTTCGAAGAGGGCGAACCGATGGCGCTGGTGAACGGATCCCCGTGCGCGGCAGCGCTCGCGGCCGACGTCGCCCTCGTCTCGCGCCAACAATTGCGTCTCGCCGAGCAGGTGTTCGCACTCTCTGTCGAGGCCTTCCGCGCTCCGCTCGAAGCTTACGATCAGGCGCTCGACGCACTCTGGGAGGACGAGAACGAGGTCGCGGCCCTACGCGGGTTACGGGAGTGGCTTGACGGCGCGTCCGAAGCCGATCGGGTCGCCCACCAAGCGCCCGTGAGCTACCGCATCGTCCCGCGCGTGCTCGGGCAGGCCCATCGAGCGGTTGGCGCGATGGAGCACGCGGCTCGGGTGTCGCTTCGTTCGGTCTCGGACAACCCTGTCTACGTTCCGCCCGATGAACGTCACCCGCTCGGTCGGGTCATCTCGACCGGCGGTTACCACAACGGCATCGTTTACCCGGCGATGAGCATGCTCTCGGCTGCATGGGCCGATCTGGCGTTTCTCGCTGAGCGACACGTCACGGCGATGCACGTGGGCGCGACCGCAGACCACCTGCCACGCCTGTTGGAACGTCCAGACGGAGGTGGCGGGCGAACGAATCTGCTCGGCTGGGTCGCGGGCAGCTACCTCGAGGATGCGCGCCAGGCCGCCAGCGTGACTCTGCTGCCTGCCGGGCTCGCGGATGCCCAGAACGACGTGGCCGCGCCCACGTTTGCCGCCTACCGCAAGGCGAGAGCAGCCGGAAGCTGTCTGGATGCCTCGCTGGCGCTCCTGGCCGCGAGCTCGAGTCAGGCACTCTGGGCGACCGACCGCGAACCGGCCCCGTCTCTCCGCGCGCCGCTCGAGAACATACGGTCGATGTTCCCGCCTCTCGATGATCCGGCTGGCCGACGGCTTGGTGACGAGCTCGATCGACTCGCGCACGCTATCGGCGCGTCCACGCGCCCTGCTGACGGGGAGTGAGTTGAGCTCTGCGAATACAGCTGGGGCGCGCAAGGTGCGCCCGAGGTCATTTGCCTTCACGAAGTGCGGCGCACCGCAGACGGGTGGCGCGTCTGGCCGAGTTCTTAACGGCTCGTCGTCTGCCGTTGCCTCACTGGACGACGATTGTGACCGCGGGCCGCGGGCTCCGCCGGCCAACCGCTTCGCGGCGGGCCGGCAGGCGAACGCGGCGAGCGAGTCGCGGTCGGTGACATCGTCCTCGACGGTGATCGCGGCGTTGCCAGTTCGACGCTGGTCAGCGGTCGATGACCGCCATGTTTCCCTCTTCGTGGCGTTCGCCCGTTGCCGGGGTGAGTTCGTTCAGCCGTGCGATCTGCTCCGCGCTCAGCTCGATGCCGTCGGCTGCGGTGTTTTCTTCGACGCGGGAGGCGCGCTTGGTGCCGGGGATCGGGGCGAGGTCGTCGCCTTGCGCGAGTAGCCAGGCCAACGCGATCTGTGCAGGTGTCGCATCGAGTTCGGAGGCGACGGCCTCGACCTCGTCAACGATGCGGAGGTTCTTTTCAAAGTTGCCTTCGGTGAAGCGCGGGTTGCTCTTGCGCCAGTCGTCGTCGGCGAGGTCCTCGGGGGAGCGGATCGTCCCGGTGAGGAAGCCGTGGCCGAGCGGTGAGTAGGGCACGAAGCCGATGCCCAACTCGCGCAGCAGCGGCAGCAGCTCGGCCTCCGGATCACGCGTCCACAGCGAGTACTCCGTCTGCAGCGCGGCGACGGGGTGCACGGCGTGGGCGCGGCGGATCGTTGCAGGCGCGGCCTCGGAGAGGCCGATGTGCTTCACCTTTCCCTCGGCCACCAGCTCGGCCAGGGTGCCGACGGCCTCCTCGATGGGAGTGTTTGGGTCGACCCGGTGCTGGTAGTAGAGGTCGATGCGGTCGGTACCCAGTCGCTTCAGGGAGCCCTCGACCGCCGTGCGGATGTTCGCCGGGCTGCTGTCGAGCACTCCGGGGCCACCGCCGGCGTGCGAGACGAAGCCGAACTTCGTCGCCAGCACGACACCGTCGCGACGGCCCTTGAGGGCGCGGCCGACGAGCTCCTCGTTCGCGTAGGGGCCGTAGATCTCGGCCGTGTCGATGTGGGTGACGCCCAACTCAAGTGCTCGCTGGATGGTGCGGATCGACTCGGCGTCGCTGCTGGTCGGGTCGAGGTAGTAGCCGGACATCGCCATCGTGCCGAGCCCGATGCGCGAGACCTCAAGTCCGCCTAGCGAGATGTGCTTCATGACAACCTTCCTGTCGGATTGCGAGGCGCCGTGGCGCGGCCTCTCACTGCGTCCAGGAAAGCACCGGATCGCCGGACGTGAGAGTCCCTGTCGATAGGGGTACTGGCGGGGTCTCCCAGCGGCGCACGGTCGGGGCTACGCTTGATCTCGTGGACACGAAGAAGGAGATTCGCGAGTTCCTCACCTCCCGCCGCGCCCGGATCACGCCTGAGCAGGCGGGGTTACGCTCCCACGGCAGTCGCCGGGTGCCCGGACTCCGTCGCGAGGAGGTGGCCGTGCTGGCCGGCGTGAGCGTTCCGTACTACACCCGCCTGGAGCGTGGAGACTTGAGCGGGGTCTCGCAGAGCGTGCTGGAGGCACTAGCCCGGGCGCTCGAGCTCGACGACGCCGAGCGCGCCCACCTCTTCGACCTCGCCCGTGCCGCGCAGCCGACTGTTGCGCGGCCTCGTCGGCGCCGGGCAAAGCAGCATGTCCGAGCCGAGGTCCAATGGACGCTCGATGCGGTTAGCGGCGCCGCCGCGTTCGTCGGCAACCAGCGTCTCGACATCCTGGCCGCCAACCAGCTCGGCCGTGCGCTGTTCTCCGAGCTGTACGCCGCGCCCGCGCGGCCGGTCAACAACGCCCGGTTCGTTTTCCTCGATCCGCGAGCCGAGACGTTCTACGGCGACTGGGAGCGCGTTGCCGGTGAGTGCGTCGCGATCCTGCGCTGGGCCGTGGGCCGTGACCCGGACGACCGTGACCTCTCGGATCTCGTCGACGAGCTCGCAACGCACAGCGAGGCGTTCCGCGGCCGCTGGGCCGCGCACGACGTGCGCTTCCACAACACCGGTGTCAAGCACTTCCACCATCCCGTCGTGGGCGAGCTAAGCCTGAGCTATAACCGGTTGGACCTCGCCGCAGACTACGGGCTGGCGATCTTCACCTACGCCGCCGAGCCCGGTTCGCGCTCTGAGGAGGCGCTGAAGCTCCTCGGTAGCTGGGCGGCCACGGTCGACCGCTCTGAGTCGGCCCGCTCGACTTATCAGAGTTGAAGCGAGACCCGGTTAGCGGACACTCGGATGGGCGAGGCTCCGGAATGTCTCCTGAGCGCATGTCCACCTCTCACACGACTGCACATCGGGCGCCCGGAAGTTGAGCTCGTCGTCCGTTCGCTAGGGTCGGGATGACCTTGGTCGGCTGCGAAGGTCTCGGCGATTCGGCCCGTTTTCGGATCAGGCCGCCCCAATGACGGATGTCTCGGTCGCGCTCACGCCGGCACCTCTCCCGCCAAGGCGGCGCGCGCTTCGTGGAGATCGAGGACTGCGCCCTGGAGGTCGCCGCCGGGCACCTCGATCCGTCCCGCGACGGCGACGCCACCGACCTTCAACGGCTCGAAGCCAGCGGCACGAATCAGGCGTTCGATCGTCGTTGCAGCCGTGTCGTCGTCGGTCGCGTAGAAGAGCACGACCCGCTGCGGCTTGCGGTTCGAGCCGCTAGCAAGCTGGTCCGCGACGAGCGTGCCGAATGCCTTCACGTAGTGCGCGCCCGCAGGGAGTAGGTCGGCGACCACCGAGCCGGACGACTGTCCTTCGGGCAGCGCCCGGATCATCTGCCCGCTCTCGTCGAACCCGAGCGGGTTGGAGGGGTCGACGACGACTTTGTTCTCGAGCAGGCGCGCGTCCGTTGCGAGCAGTTCCTTGATCGTGTCGAGCCAGACGGCGAAAACAACGGCGTCGGCGTCCACGATCGCCTCTTTGACCGAGGCAGCGCTCGCGAGCTCACCTAGCTCCTGCGCGAGTGCTGCTGCGTGCGCTTCGTCCTTAGCCGCGAGGACGACGGGCTCGCCGCCGCGGACCAGATGCCGCGCCAGCGTTCCACCGACGTTGCCGGTGCCGATGATTGCGGTTGCCATTGCCACTCCCTCCTTTTACTTGACACCGCAACTAACGAAGTGTACCCACCCAACATTCCCACCCCCACTGGTAGACCACTTCGGCCACGCAGCGGCTTGTGGTTCGACGTCGAGGCCGTGCATCCGCGGGACCGAGTCGGTGAAGGTTCGGCGACGGCCAGCTGTCTCGCCGTGCGCCATTTGCGCTCTGTGCCTCGACGTCGTCGGAGCAGAAGGCACTGGCCGCGCGCCCCACTACAAAAGGTGTAGCTACTATGTTGTCAAGACCAACTTAGGAGTGTGAACCACCGGTGGAGAAGTACCTACTCGTCCCGTTGGACGACACCGTTGTCTTTCCGAACATGACCGTCACCATCCCGCTGGACACCGCGGACGAGTCCCGCGTGATTCTGGTCCCGCGGCACGAAGGCACCTACGCGAAGGTTGGAACCGTCGCCGAAGTCGTGGAGTCGACCCGTCTTTCCGGGGGTGCTCCCGTCGTCACCCTCACGGGACTTCATCGCGCGCTCGTGCGCGCTGCCGAGACCGGGAGCGGCGGGCACCTCTACGTCGAGGTCGACGAACGGCCCGACGAGAGCCCACCGCCGATCAAGACGCGCGAGCTCGAGATGGAGTATCGCGCGGTCGTGCAGGAGATCCTCGAGCTCCGCGAAGCGGATGCACGAATCAGCGAGTTCCTGCGCTCGGTCGTCGAGGCGGGGGCGCTCGCCGACACCTGTGCCTATTCGCCCGACCTCACCTTCGAACAGCGCGTGCGCTTGCTCGAGGCCACCGACGTGGTCGAGCGCCTCGAGCTCGCCCTCTCGCTTCAACGCGAGCGCCTCGCCGAGCTGCAGGTCCGGCGGCGCATTCGCGACGACGTCGAGTCTGGCGCGCAGGCTCAGCAGCGGGAGTACTTCCTGCGCAAGCAGCTCGAATCGATCAGAAAGGAGCTCGGCGAGGACGACGCCAACGTCGTCGACGAGTTCCGCCGCAAGATCGAAGAGGCTTCAATGCCCGACGAGGTGCGCGAGCAGGCTGAGCGCGAGCTCGGACGGCTGGAACGGATGGGCGATGCCTCCGGCGAGGCGTCGATGATCCGCACATACCTCGATTGGCTGCTCGCGGTGCCGTGGGGCACGACGTCCGATGAGCGGCTCGATCCGAAGATCGCGCGCGAGATCCTCGACGCCGACCACGCGGGGCTCGACGACGTGAAGGAGCGGATCGTCGAGTACCTCGCCGTGCGCAAGCTCCGCCAGGAGCGGGGAATCGCAGAAGACAAGCGTTCCGGCGCGATCCTGACCCTGATCGGGCCTCCGGGGACGGGCAAGACCTCGATCGGCGAGTCGATCGCCCGCGCGCTCAACCGCGAGTTCGTGCGCATGTCGCTCGGCGGCATTCGCGACGAAGCCGAGATTCGCGGGCACCGTCGCACCTACATCGGCGCTCTTCCGGGCCGGCTCGTCCGTGCCCTGCGCGACGCCGGGACGATGAACCCGGTGATCATGCTCGACGAGGTGGACAAGGTCGGCGCCGACTGGCGCGGCGATCCGTCGGCGGCGCTCCTCGAGGTGCTCGACCCGGCGCAGAACCACTCGTTCCGAGACCACTACCTCGACGTCGAGCTCGACCTCTCCCAGGTTGTGTTCATCGCGACGGGGAACGTCGCCGAAACCATCCCGGGCCCGCTGCTCGACCGCATGGAAGTGATCCGCTTCGACGGCTACACCGTGGACGAGAAGGTCGCAATCGCGCGCGGCTACCTCTGGCCTCGCCAGCGAGAGCGGAACGGCCTGCGCGAGGACGAGGTCGAGATCACGGACGACGTCGTCGAGGCGGTCATCACCGAATACACGCGTGAGGCCGGGGTCCGCCAGCTCGAGCGCGAGCTCGGCAAGGTGCTGAGGAAGACGGCGACGCGAATTGTCTCAGGCGATGCCGAGTTGCCGGTGGCGATCGACGTCGCGCAGGTACGCGAGGCGCTCGGCCGGCAGCGGTTCTGGCAGGAGGCTGCGGACCGCACCGCCGTCCCCGGCGTCGCCACGGGCCTTGCGGTGACCGGCACGGGTGGCGACGTCCTCTTCGTCGAGGCGACGCGGATGGACGGTGACGGAGGTCTCGTGCTCACCGGTCAGCTGGGCGACGTCATGAAGGAGTCGGCCCAGATCGCACTCTCCTGGGTACGCTCGCACAGCGACGATCTCGAGATCCCCTCGGAAGAGGTGCAGGGCAAGTCGTTTCACGTGCACGTCCCCGCCGGGGCCATCCCGAAGGACGGCCCGAGCGCGGGAATCACGATGACGACGGCGCTCGCATCGCTTCTGACCAGGCGGCCCGTGAAGCACACGTTGGGGATGACCGGCGAGGTGACGTTGCAAGGACGGGTGCTTCCGATCGGTGGCCTCAAGCAGAAGGTCCTGGCTGCCCATGCGGCTGGCCTCACCGAGGTGATCATCCCTGAGCGGAACCGCGCCGACCTCGAGGACGTCCCCGAGGACGTGCGCAACGTGATGACCTTCCGTCCCGTGCTGAGCGTGGGCGAAGTGCTCGACTTCGCGCTCGAGCCGGCGCCGGACAATGCGCTGCAGGCAGCGTGAACCGATTCCCGAGGAGGTCCGCCGCACGGCGGACCTCCTCGAACGGCGCTGGACGCTCTCGATCCTCTTTGCCTCGTTCGAAGGCGCGGAGCGCTTCAACGAGTACCTAGCCGCGCTCGGTCCGGTACCTCCGACGACCCTCACGGTGCGGCTGACGGAGCTCGTCGCCGCTGGCCTCCTGGAGCGGCGTGTGCTCGATATGCGACCGCCCGGGGTCGAGTACCGCCTGACTAATCGCGGGAAGCGCTTTGAGCCCGTGCTTCGTGAGCTCGTCCGCTGTGCGCGTCACTGACGCTTAGTCGACTCTGCGAAAAAGCGGATCGCCTACTGATGGCATCGCCATCCTCGTGAACGTTCGCGGTGCTGGGGCTGGCGCTTCTTGAAACGCCTCTCCTTCCTAAGCTTTGCGCGGGGCTTCGGACGCGGGTTCGATTCCCGCCGCCTCCATCTACCGCTTGGATAGCGGGATTCAGCGGGCCAGGTGCCCCAGCCGAATTGGCGCCCGGCCCGCTTGTTTCCGGACGCCCGATGGCGTGTAAGTAATCGTCGGAGATCCTTGCTGACCTTTTGCCGGGGCCTGGAGCTGGGGCCTACATCTTCCAGCCGAGCGACGACGGCGCGTAGGAGCTTCCGTGGCGAGCGTCGGACCGCTCGTCGGCCGAACGATCTACTCGATCGGGATCTCGAAGCGAGCGATGATGCCGGGGTCGCCGCCTCTCGCGAGTTGCTCGGGATCGGGATCGCGAGTCGCCACCCATGCATATCCGTGTTCGGGGTAGGCGACGACGTCCGGGAAGCTTCCGGCACTGATCGCGAGGATCTGGGCGGGTTCTTCGGCGGGGTTGCCGAACGCGTGTAGTCCGGCCCGCCCCTCGGGGCAGAAGACGAAGTCGCCCGGAGCCAGCTCCTCTTCGCCGTGTTGGTTCCGGAAGACGGGACGACCGCTCAAGACGAAGAACATCTCCTCGGCTCCGAAGTGCATATGCATCCGCATCCCAGGCGCGTCGGGGGCCAGTTCGTACAGCGTTGCTCCCATCCTGGCGTCGTCCGGCCGCCAGAAGATTCGATGCCGAGTCCCGTCTTCTTCGTTGTCTCCGTCCCATGCGTCGGAGAGCAGGTTCTGACGAATCATTCCGTGGTACCTCCAAGTCGTAGCGGTGGCAGGCACGCAGCGTCCGAGGCCGCCTCGAAGCAGCCTCGGCGCGCCTGCGCCAATCACGCGCGGCGGTTGCCGCGTCTGACCGCTACCTCGTCGCCGGATTCACGGCGGGATCGTAACGTCCAGCCGACTCAGATGCGAGCGAATCGAGAGCTCGTCGGAAAGGATTGCAAGCCGGCGCAAGGGCAGGCTCATCTCCTGTCTTCCGCAGCCGGTTTCCGCGCTTCGGACTGTCTCAAGCGTCGTGCGACAATCGTTACATCCCGCGGGTAATCGAATCCGATAGCCGGAGCAGCCCGTCTCGAAGGCCGGCTGGCGCCACGCTCCTCCGCTATCGCGATGTGACCGCATGACCAGAGCCCCCGCGCTAGCAACGTCTGGCCTGTGGGCCGTAGGCGTGATTGGGATCCCAGAGACGGAACGCTCCGATGAAGGCGTTGTTGTTCGCTCCGAGCTGCACATTTGGGGGCAGGTCGCCGAGCTTCTTCGCGTTCCCGCCGCCCAGCACCACAGAGTCTGGCTCGAGCGCTACGGCTAGGCGCTCGATCGTTTCGACTACCGCCTCTTTCCACTTCTTCTTACCTAGACGCTGGCGACCACGCTCCCCAACGTACTCCTCGAACGTGGCTTTTCGAAACGGAAGATGACCCAGCTCCATCGGCTCAACAATGCCCTCGACGACGAGCGCCGACCCGAGACCGGTGCCGAGTCCGAGGAACAACATCTTGCCGCCCTCGTAACTCCCGAGGGCCTGCATCGCAGCGTCGTTGACCACCTTCGTCGGCCTGGCAAACAGTTCCTCAAAGTCGAACCCAACCCAGCCACGGCCCAGGTTGACTGGGTCAGAAACAATCCGGCCCGCATGCACTGGGGCGGGGACGCCAATCGAGACGGCGTCGAAGGGCCAATCGGTGGTCAGGGAAGCAATCCGCTCCACCATCTCCCGCGGTCCAAGGTCGGGCCCAGACGCGAAACGACGCCGCTCCCAGCTGCCGCTTGAGATCAGGAGCTTGACGTGCGAGCCACCCACGTCAACCGCGAGGATCTTCTGGTCTGGCACCCGAACATCCTCGCACCGCAAGCTGAGCCGCAGGAGATCAGGCAAGCGCCAGGGTCGAGGCCAGGTTGCTGATTTCAAGGGGTAAGCGTCCGGGCACGCCTACATGCTGAGTGGTCGCGAAGCCGCGGACGAAAACTCTGCTTGGCCCAGTGGATTAGGGTAGGGCGCCGTGGCTACAACAAGCGAAGGGCAGAGGACCGTCGAGCAGGTGCTCGACGAGTGGCGCAACTCAGGAATCCGGTACGTCCGCTTCGAGCTTCCCGACATGCACGGGACGAGCCGCTCGAAGACCGTGCCGATCGATCACGCGGGCGCGTACGCGGAAACGGGGCTAAACATGTACGGAGGCGCGGTCGTCCTCGACTCCCGCTCGGACATCGTCTCGGGCACCCTCTACAACGAGGAGGTCGCCTACGCAGACCAGCGTCTGCGGCCGGATGCCGCGACCGCCCGCATCGTCCCGTGGGTCGAGGCAACCGGCCGGATGATCTGCGACACCTACTGGGACGACGGTCGGTCGCTCGAAGCGGCTCCGCGCCGCGTCTTTCGCCGCGTGCTCGAGCGTTGCCACGACCTCGGCTACGAGCCTCTCATCGGCATCGAGCCGGAGTTCTACGTCCTCGACCGAGAGACGCAGTCGCCGCTCTTCAGCGGGTACCACATCTTCAACACCGTCCGGAACGCCTGGGTGCCCTTGATCCAGCGGATCGTGGACGAGATGCCCGGCCTCGGCGTCGACATCATCACCGCGAACTGCGAATACGCGGGCTCGCAGTGGGAGATCAACTACGCGCCCGCCCCAGGGATGGACGGGCCCGATCACGCCTATGCCTTCAAGAACGGCGTGAAGGAGCTCGCTCATCTCGAGGGCTACATCGCCACCTTCATGTCCAAGCCCTTCTCCGACTCGGCCGGCTGCGGCGCGCACAACCACATCACACTGCTCGACCTCGACGGCGGCGAAAACGCGCTCTCCGACGACGACGGCGAGTACGGTCTCTCGGCGGCGGGGAGGAGCTTCATCGCGGGCCAGCTTCGCCACGCGCGCTCGACCTACGCGCTCGTCGCCCCGACGATCAACTGCCTCAAGCGCCGTCGGACGCACACCTTCAGCCCGACGAACGTCTCCTGGGGGCTCGAGGACCGAAGCGCGCTCATCCGCGTGAAGGGCGGCTCGGCCTCGTCACGCCACGTCGAGAACCGAGCGCCGACGGGGCTGTCCAACCCGTACCTCGTATCCGCGGGGCTCCTGGGCGCAGGACTCCTTGGGATCGCGGACGAGCTCGAGCTCGAACCTCCGGCGCAGGCCCCTGCGGAGGAGGACGAGTCCAAGGAGAAGCTCCCCACGGTTGTCGAGGAGTCGCTCCGCCTGCTCGAGGCCGACGAGAAGGTCGTCGACCTCCTCGGCTCGGAGTTCGTCCAGGCCTACACCGTCATGCGTCGCTACGAGCTTCAGCGCTTCGCCGACCACGTGACGGACTGGGAGCGTGAGGAGTACCTCGAGCTCTACTAGCGCGCTTGAGCTAGACAGCCCGTTCGTAACGGGTGCGTTCCCAATCCGAGACCGAGTCGCGCCACGCCGAGAGCTCCCACTCGCGCGACACTGTGTAGTAGTCGCTGAAGCGCTCGCCGAGACCGGCGCGCAATACGTCGTCCGCGCGGAAGGCGGCGAGTGCGCTCTCGAGGGAGCCCGGTAGCGCAGGCAGGTTGTCACGCGCATAGGCGTCGCCCACCACCGGGTCGGGGGGGGTCGCCGCGCGACGGAGGCCGTCCGTCGCCGACACGAGGAGAGCTGCGAGCGCGAGATACGGGTTGGCGTCCGCGCCCGGGCGCCGGCACTCGACGCGGCTCTTCTCCGGCTTGCTCGCGATTACCCGGAGCGCGCAGGAGCGGTTCTCCATCCCCCAGCTTGCGTTCACTGGCGCGAACCAGCCGGGAACGAGCCGCTTGTAGGAGTTGATTGTCGGATTGAAGAGGAGCGAAGCGGCCGCCAGGTGGTCCAGCATTCCGGCGATCGCCTGTGTAGCCGGTGCACTGAGGTCTCGACTCTCGCGCTCAGGCGCAAAAGCATTCGTCGCGCCCTTCCAGAGCGAAAGGTGCAGGTGGCCGCTCGAGCCTTCCTCGCCCGGGTTCGTCTTGGCGAGGAAGCTCGCGCGCAGCCCGAGGGTCTCCGCGACACCCTTGACGGCGAACTTGACGAGCGCGGCGTCGTCTGCGGCGCCGAGGGCGTCGCGTGCCGCGAGGTTCAGCTCGAGGAGCCCCGGGCCGGCCTCGGTGTGGATCGCGGTCAGCTCGACGCCGAGCGCGTCGAACGCTGGGCCGAGCGCCGACACGAGCTCGTGGTAGCGACCTGCCTCGACGAGCGAGTAGCTGATTCCGCTCGAGAGTGGCTGCCCGTCGCCGTCCCAGATCCGTACCTCGTACTCGAAGGCCGCGCGGGCGTCGTAGCCGAGTTCCGCGGCCGCTGAAATGACGCCCTGGAGGACCTCACGCGACGCCAGCTCGCAAGGGCTGCCGTCGCGCCAGGACGGCGTCGCCAGGCACACCTGCCAACCCGGGCGCCACGTGAGCGGGTGCAGTGTGTCGGTCTCGGGCCGGACGACGAGGTCGCCGGCGCCCGTGCGGATCCCGAAGTTCTCATAGGTCGCAATCGGCGTGTCCACCGGGTCGAGACCGAGGAGGAGGTCGGTCATGACGGTTCCTTCCTTGACCGCCGAGTCGAAGGCATCCGTGCTCAGCGCCTTGCCCCGGAGGGAGCCGTTCATGTCGGGCATCCCGAGGAGGACATACCGCGATTCGCTCATGCCAGGCGGCTTTGGACGTCCGCCAAGGCGGCGGCGATGCGCCCGACCATCTCGGCGAGTTCGGCTTCGGAGGCGTTGTAGGCAGGTGCGACGAGGACATGGTCGCCGGTGAAGCCGTCCGCGTCTGAGTGCGTGGCCAAGACGAGCACCCCGTGCTCCAGCGTGACTTCGTCGACGAGCGCGGCCGCCGGCGCGCGGAGCTCGATGCCGAGGAGGAAGCCCCGGCCGCGCACCTCGCGGACGAGGTCGAGCCTGCCCACTGCGTCCTCGAGCTCGTCTCGCAACGTGGGCCCTCGTTCGGCCACTCGCTCGACCAGGCGCTCCTTCTCGAGGGCGGCGACCACGGCGAGTCCGACCGCACAGAGGAGCGGCGCGCCGTCCCACGTATGGCCATGCTCGAACTCGCGCGAGCCGTAGGCAACGGCCTCGTACACGTGCTCGGCGCAGAGGATCCCCGCGAGCGGGGCGTAGCCCGCGCCGAGAGTCTTCCCGAACGTGACTATGTCCGGTACGAGCGGAATCTGGTGGTATGCGAACCAGGACCCCGTGCGTCCGAAGCCGGTCACGACCTCGTCGAAGACGACCAGGAAGCCGTGCCGGTCACGCCGCTCGGCGAGACCTTCCCAGAAAGCCTGCGGCGGCGAGTAGCCGGGTAGCGAGGCTGCCGAGATGGGCTCGCAGAGGAACGCGGCGACCGAGTCGCCGGCTTCTGCGAGGATCCGATCGAGCTCCGCGAGGGCCGCCTCTCCTGTGTCGTCGAGGCTCGGCGGGATGTGTAGGTGCCCGGCGAGATAGGGCCCGTAGGGATGGTGGAGGCTGTGGCGGCCCGTTAGGGCGAGCGTCCCAAGGGTCGAGCCGTGGTAGGACTGGGCCGGCGAGACGATCCGCCAGCGGCTGTCTCCACGCTCCGCGTGGTAGGCGCGCGCGAGCCGCAGCGCCATTTCGTTGGCCTCCGAGCCCCCGGTTACGAATCGCGCGCGAGCCATCTCCGGGGCCGCGACCTCGATCACCCGGTCGGCCAACTCTTCCTGCCGCTCGTTCGTGAACGCGTGGTAGTAGACGTACGAGAGCTGCTCTGCCTGCCGGGTGGCAGCGTCGACGATGTCGTGGCGCCCGTGGCCGAGGCACGCGACCATCGCGCCTCCGCCGCAGGCGTCGAGGATCTCCGTTCCGTCCGTTCGGAAGAGCCGAACTCCCTCCGCCCGCTCGATGCTCGGGTACGCCCAGTCGAGGTAGCGGGCGAAGACATTCGTCTCGTCGGCCCGAATGAGGGCGGGGAGGGCGGTTGTCATGAGGCTCTTTCGCGCGGGCGTGCGATCTGCTCGAGGAAGGCGTCCAGGAGCTTGCGGCTCATCGCGCGGTGCTCCCGGGCGCGTTCGCGTGTCTCCGTCAAGAGCCGATCAGGATCGACCCCGTGCTCGTCCAGTTCGTGCCGGTACGCGTCGACCCACATGTCCATGATCTCGTTCGTCACCTCGGGGTGGAACTGGATCCCGAGGCTGCGGCCGATTGCGTAAGCCTGGACGCCGACCTCGTTCTCGGCGATGACGGTGGCGCCTTGCGGGGGCATCATGACGTCGAAGTGCCACTGGAACCACGGGCCGTCCGGGACAAGGTCGGGCTGCGATGTGCCGACGCGAAGCCAGCCGATCTCCTCGGTGTCGGACTTGTAGACCTCCCCGCCGAGCATGCGCGCAAGGATCTGACCGCCAAAACACACGCCGAGGAAGGGGACGTTCGCTTCGACCGCCTCCTGCAGGAAGTCCATCTCATGCTTGATCCACTCGATGTCGTCCTGGTATGCGCCGAACTCCGAACCGAGCGAGACGATGAGGTCGTAGTCCCGCGGGTTGAGCTCGCGCGGATCCTGTTCGTCGATGCGCAGCGTGCCCACGTCGGCCCCGCGGTCGCGCAGCCAAGTGAGGATCAGGCCCGGCGGGGTCGGCTCCTCATGCTGGATGACGAGAGCAGGCCAAGTCATGTGCCGCTCCCGACCGGCGCTGCCGACTCGAGCCTCCCCTTGACCTCGCTCCACACTTGCCCGACGGCTGCGGCGAGGCGCTCGACCATCTCAGCGAGGTCCTTGTCGGGAGCGGTGAAGGCCGGCGCGAAGAGGCTCTGGTCGCCCGCGTAGCCGTCGCGGGTCGGTTGAGTGGAAAGGACAATGAGACCGCTTTCGAGCGCGACCTCATCGATGCGGCCGGCGACCCGGAGCTCGGGCGGCAGGAACGAGGCGCCTCCGTCCCGCGGGTCGGCATACTCGACGCCCAGCAAATAGCCGTGGCCCCGTACCTCATGCACGATTGGGATTCCGGCCAGCGCCTCCTCCAGCTCGTGGCGTAGGCGTGCGCCCCGCTCACGGACGTGCTCGATGAGCCCTTCGCGGCGAAGCGCATCGACGACAGCGAGGCCGACGGCGCAGGAGAGTGGCGCTCCGTTCCAGGTGTGTCCGAGCGGGAAGGAGCGGGAGCCCGCTGCGACGGCCTGATAGACGTGCTCGCGGCAGAGCGCTGCACCGATCGCCGCGTACCCGGCGCCGAGGCCCTTGGCAGTCGCGATGACGTCCGGGGCAAAGGGCAGGTCCTGGGCAGCGAACCAGCTTCCGGCACGACCCATTCCCGTCACGATCTCGTCGAAACAGATGAGAAAGCCGTGACGCTCGCGTCGCGCTTCGAGGCCCTCCCAGAACCGGTCCGGAGGCTTGAACGCGGGGAGTGCCGCACCGCTGATCGGCTCGCAGAAGAAGGCGGAGATCGTGTCCGGCCCGGCTTCCTCGATGACGCGGTCGAGGGCCTCGAGGGTTGCCTCACCCGTCGGATCGAAGCGCGCCGTCGCGGGCGGAATGTGCAGGAACGACGGCATGTACGGGTCGAGCGGGCCCTTCAGGCCCGGGCGGCCGGTGAGCGCGAGGGTTCCAATGGTCGGCCCGTGGTAGCCCTGGGCGGGGGAGATCACCCGCCAACGCTTGGGCTCTCCCCGTTCGACGTGGTAGGCGCGCGCCAGCTTGACGGCGGTCTCGTTCGCCTCGGCGCCACCGGTGACGAAATGCACCCGGGTGAACCCTTCCGGGGCGACAGCCACGAGCTCGGCGGCGAGCGCCTCCTGAGCCGGGTTCGTGAGTCCCTCGTTGTGGACGTAGGAGACCTCGAGCGCCTGCTCCCGCGCCGCCGCGACGAGGTCGCTCCGCGCGTAACCGAGCGTCGCGGCCATGGAACCGCCGCTCATGGCGTCCAGATACCGCTTGCCGGCCGAGTCCTCGAGCCACACGCCTTCGCCTCGCACCGCAACGGGGTAGCGGCGGTCAAGCTCAGGGGGAAAGAGCCGCGTTTCGCTGCTCAGCACACCGTTTTCGCGCATCTCAGGCGGAATCTATCCTCGAGGGCTCGGGGTGTCGAGCGGTGATAGGCTCGCCGAGATGGCCGTGAGCGCAGAAACCATGCAGGTTTTGGAGCCCGCGACCGAGCAGGTGCTGGCCGAGTTGCCGCGCGCGGGAGTGGAGGAGGCCGACGAGGCGATCGCCCGCGCCAAGGCCGCGTTCCCGGCCTGGCGCGATGTCGCTCCAGGCGAGCGCGCGAAGCTGCTGCGCCGGCTCGCCCGCGTCCTCGAGGACAACGTCGAGGAGCTCGCCCAGCTCGAGGCGCGGAACGTCGGCAAGCCGATCTCCGATGCCCGCGGCGAGGTCGGGAGCGTCGTCGACGTCTTCGACTACTACGCCGGCGCGCCCGAGCGTCTGCTCGGCTCTCAGATCCCGGTCGCGGGAGGGATCGACCTCACTTTCCGCGAGCCGCTCGGTGTCGTCGGCCTCATCACGCCCTGGAACTTCCCGCTCGCGATCGCGAGCTGGAAGATCGGCCCTGCCCTCGCGGCGGGCAACACGATCGTCTTGAAGCCCGCCGAGCTGACCCCGCTCACCGCGATCGAGCTCGAGAGGCTCGCGCTCGAGGCCGGGATCCCGGAGGGCGTTCTGAACGTCGTCAGCGGCCCCGGCCGGGTCGTCGGGGAGCGGATCGTCGAGCATCCGGACGTCGCCAAGGTCGCCTTCACCGGCTCGACCGCGGTCGGCCGCCGCGTCGGCGAGCTCGCCTCCCAGTCGATCAAGCGCGTGACACTCGAGCTCGGCGGCAAGTCGGCCAACATCGTCTTTGCGGACGCCGACCTCGAGCAGGCCGCCGCCTCGGCTCCGCCCGCCGTCTTCGGCAACGCCGGCCAGGACTGTTGCGCCCGCTCGCGCATCCTCGTCGAGCGGTCTGCGGTCGAGCCTTTCCTCGATGCGCTCGAGCGCGAGGTCATGGCGCTGCGCGTCGGGGACCCGCTCGACGAGGCGACGCAGATGGGCCCGCTCATCTCCGCCGATCAATGGGAGAAGGTCGCCTCCTACGTGGACGACGATGCGCCGGTCGCCTTCCGCGGCTCCGCGCCCGACGGGCCCGGCTACTGGTTCCCGGCGACTGTCCTCTCGCCGGTCTCGAACGACGACCGCGCGGCGCGCGAGGAGATCTTCGGCCCGGTCGCGGCGGTCATCGCGTTCGACGACGAGGCCGAGGCGCTCAGGATCGCGAACGACACGATCTACGGGCTCTCCGGCTCGATCTGGACGCGCGATGGCGCGCGAGCACTTCGCGTCGCCCGTGCGCTCGAGACCGGCACGATCTCGGTCAATTCGAACACCTCGGTGCGCGTGACGACGCCGTTCGGCGGCTTCAAGCAGTCGGGCATCGGCCGCG
>Ga0307289_10000489_pt1 | contig 16983 bp, 15 predicted proteins | sample ER_DNA_143_FD_194483 | JGI IMG/M metagenome (GOLD analysis project Ga0307289, IMG submission 194483) | Bulk soil microbial communities from the East River watershed near Crested Butte, Colorado, United States - ER_DNA_143 | ecosystem: Environmental > Terrestrial > Soil > Floodplain | place...
GGGCTGCAAAGGCAGAATCCTCGACGGGTACTGCGACACCTGCGGCGCCTCCAAGGAATCAGAGCCGGTCAGCGCAGCCACCGGTCCGGCCGGTGTCTCCAGCTCGCCGTCGACGATGTCGCGGGCCAGCAACCGGCTCGCGTCGACCGCCCTCGGCTCCGCGCGCGCCGGCCTCGGCGGCAGCGCGAAGACCCGGCGAGTGCGCTCGGAGTCGCAGCGGCTGCGGACCGCACGGCTCGGCGCCGGCCTGACGACCATCCCGTCGTTGCCGGCCATCGACGCCGGCAAGGCGATCATGAAGGACCCGGTCGTCCCCGAGGACAAACGGTTCTGCTCCAACTGCGGGAACCCGGTCGGGCGGGGCAAGGACGGGCGGCCGGGGCGCACGACGGGGTTCTGCGCGAAGTGCCGCCAGGCGTTCTCCTTCGACCCCAAGCTCAAGCCAGGCGACCTGGTCGCCGGCCAGTACGAGGTCGCCGGCTGCCTCGCCCACGGCGGCCTCGGCTGGATCTACCTCGCGCGAGACAAGAACGTCTCCAACCGGTGGGTCGTCCTGAAGGGCCTGCTCAACTCCGGCGACCCCGACGCGCTGGCCGCGGCGATCGCCGAGCAGCGGTTCCTGGCCCAGGTGTCGCACCCGCACATCGTCGAGATCTACAACTTCGTGACGCACGAGGACGCCGGCTACATCGTCATGGAGTACGTCGGCGGCACCTCGCTGAAATCGCTTCTGAAACAACGGATGCGCAAGGCGGGGAGGTACGACCCGATCCCGGGCGACCAGGCGCTGGCGTACCTCATCGAGATCCTGCCGGCGTTCCAGTATCTCCACGACCTCGGGCTGGTCTACTGCGACTTCAAGCCGGACAACCTCATCCAGGTCGGCGACATGATCAAGCTCATCGACCTCGGCGGCGTGCGCCGGATCGACGACGAGGACTCGGCCATCTTCGGGACGGTGGGCTACCAGGCCCCCGAGGTGCCGACCCAGGGCACGACCGTCGCCTCGGACATCTACACCATCGGGCGCACCCTCGTCGTGCTCATGATGGAGTTCCGTGGCTATCAGTCGACCTATGTCGACTCGCTCCCGCCGGTCGAGTCGACGCCGCTGTTCCAGAAGTACGACTCGCTCTACCGACTGCTCCTGAAGGCTTGCGCCACGTCACCCGACGACCGGTTCGCGTCGGCCGACGAGCTGCGGGTCCAGATGCTGGGAGTGCTCCGGGAGGTGGTCGCGCAGGACCAGCGGCTCGGGCGCGCCACCGGTTCGTCCACGTCACTGCTCTTCGAGGAGCCGGCCATCGAGACCGACCGGCTCGACTGGCAGACGCTGCCCGGCTTGCGGATCGACCCGTCCGACCCGCAGGCCAGCTGGCTGCACGGGCTCAGCCAAGGGACGCCGCAGGAGCGGCTCGCGTTGCTGCACAAGGCACCCACGACGTCGCCCGAGGTCCACCTCGCGATCTGCCGGGCCGCCCTCGCCGCTGGTCAGCCGGATCTCGTCGACTCCGCGGCCAACGCCATGCTGCGCGTCGACCCGTGGGAGTGGCGGGCGGTGTGGATGCAGGGCCTGTCCGCGCTCCAGCAGGGCGACCCTCGACTGGCGCAGAGCGCCTTCAACGCGGTGTACGGCCAGGTCCCCGGCGAACTGGCACCGAAGCTCGCCCTGGCCAGCGCCTGCGAGGCCAGCAGCGAGCTCGACGTCGCCGAGAACCTGTATGCGGTGTGCGCCCGGACGGACGCGAACTACACCCCGGCCGCGGCGTTCGGGATGGCTCGGATCCGGGCCATGCGGCAGGACGTCGACGGCGCGGTCCAGGCTCTCGACCTCGTCCCGGCGACCTCACGCGCATACTCGCTGGCGCGCCAGGCGCGGGCCAACCTCCTCGCCGCGTCGGGGGCCGGCATCCCGGCGCTCTCGCAGGCGTGGTCGAGCGTCGACCAGGTGCTCCTCGACCCGCGCGAGCGCGCCGGGCTCGACGTGCGGATCTACTCGATCGGCCTCGACGAGGTCGGGCGGCGGGGGGAGCAGCCCGCGCTGAGCATCGGGTCCCATCCGGCGACGTCACGCGGTATGCGTGAGGCCCTCGAGGGTGCGTTGCGCCGGCTGGCCAAGCTGACCCCGGACCGCGAGGAGCGCGTCAAGCTGGTCGACCAGGCCAACGACGTTCGCCCGTGGACCCTGCGGTGACGGCGCCCACCTGCCCGAACTGCGGCGCCGAGCGCATCCCCGGTGCGACGTTCTGCGAGGCGTGCGCGTTCGAGTTCACCGACGTGCTGCCGGACGACACGGACGCGACGACGGCCGGACCGCCGGACGGCGGCGTGGCGCCCGCGCAGTCGTTCCCCGGCGCGGTCCCCGTCGAGGCGGCGGCGACACCGGTGACCGCCCCGCGCGGCGAGGAGTCGCCGCTCGACGTCGGGTGGACCGGCCCGGTAGCGAGCGACACCGGGTCGGATGCCGCCGCCAACGGTGCAGCGGCGGCCACGGGTGAGGGTGCGGCGTGCCGGCAGTGCTCGGACGGTCACTACCTGGACGGGTACTGCGACACGTGCGGGGCGAAGCAGCCGGATCCCCGCGACCACTACATCGAGGAGCCGGCGCCGTGGGTCGCCGGCGTGTGCGACATCGGGAGGCGCCACCGGCGCAACGAGGACGCGCTGGCCCTGGCGGCCGATACGGCATCCGGGTCCTTCGCCGCCCTCGTCGTCTGCGACGGCGTCTCGAACTCGACCGACTCCCATGTCGCCAGCCTGGCGGCGGTCCGGGCGGCCCGGGACGTTCTCCGGAAGCCGCTGCCCCAAGGCGTCGGGACCAAGTCGTCGATCGTGGCGGCGGCGGAGCAGCGGCTGGCCGACGCGGTGGCCGCCGCGGAGGAGGCCGTCGCGATAACCACCCGCGAGGCCGGTGAGGAAGCAGTCGAGAGCCCGCCGTCCTGCACGTTCGTCGCCGTCCTGGTGGCCGAGGACACGGCGGTCTCGGGAAATGTCGGCGACAGCCGCGCATACTGGCTGCCCGACGCCGACACCAGCTCGGCCCTCCAGCTGAGCGTCGACGACTCGTTCGCCGCCGCCCAGATGAACGCCGGCGTCCCGCGCAAGGAGGCCGAGTCGAGCACCGGCGCGCACGCGATCACGCGGTGGCTCGGCGTCGACCACCCCGAGGACGGGGCGCCGCATACCCGAGAGGTCGACCTTTCCGAGGACGGCTGGGTCCTGGTCTGCAGCGACGGCCTCTGGAACTACTGCTCCGACGCGAGCGACCTGCAGCGGCTGGTCCACGAGACCGTGGAGCGGCTGGGCGACGCCGGTCGAAACCCGCTGGCCCTTGCTCAAGCACTCACGGACTTCGCCAACGAGTCGGGCGGCGCCGACAACGTCACCGTCGCGTTGGCGCGAGTCGGCGAGACGCATACGGTTGAGGCTCCCGAGACGACGAAGGGCACCCCCTGATGGCTCAGTTCACGGCCGAGATCTTCCAGAACGAGTTCCTGCCCGACGGCGGGACCGACGTCCACGCGATCGTGCGGGTCACGTGCCGCGGGGCGGGGCAGGCGGGCCAGACGGGGCTGACCGACGCGGCGGAGATCATCATCGTCGACACCTCCGGGTCGATGGGCGAGAGCGGGATCGTCCAGGGCCGGAACGCCGCGACGGCGGCGCTGAACGAGATCACCGACGGCACGTGGTTCGCGGTGATCGCGGGCAACCACGTCGGCACGCTGGTGTTCCCGTATCCCGGGGGTCCGCAGCAGATGGTTCGGATGGACCAGTCCACCCGGCAGGCGGCGATCGCGTCGATGCAGTCGTTCCGGGCCGACGGCGGCACGGCCATGGGCACCTGGCTGACCAAGGCGCGCGAGGTGTTCGCGACGGTCCCGCAGGCGTCGCAGCGGCACGCCATCCTCCTCACCGACGGCGCCAACGAGCACGAGACGCCCGACCAGCTGACCCGGTCGATCCACGACGCGACCGGCGTCTTCCAGTGCGACTGCCGGGGGCTCGGGGACCGGTGGCAGGTCGACGAAGTGCGCCGGATCGCGTCGGCGCTGCTCGGGACGGTCGACCTGATTCCGGCACCCCAGGCGATGGCGGCCGAGTTCCAGAGTCTGGTCCGCAAGTCGATGGCCCGCGGCGTCGCCAACGTCGAGCTGCGGGTCTGGACGCCGCAGGGCGCGCAGACGCTCTTCGTCAAGCAGGTCGCGCCGAACCTCGAGGACCTCACCTCCCGGCGCACGGTGGTCAACCCGTTGACCGCGGGATACCCCACCGGCGCCTGGGCGGACGAGAGCCGCGACTACCACGTGGCCGTGCGACTGTCGGCCAAGTCGGTTGGTCAGGAGCAGCTGGCGGCGCGGGTTCAGGTGGCGCTCGGCGACGAGGTCCAGACCCAGGCGTTGGTGAAGGCGACATGGAGCAACGACGAGGCGCTGACGACGCGGATCGACGACCAGGTCGCGCGCTACACCGGCAAGGCGGAGCTGGCCCAGATGATCCAGGACGGGCTGGCAGCAAAGGCCGCGGGCCGCGACGACGACGCCACGTCGAAGCTCGGCCGCGCGGTGCAGCTCGCCAACGAGGCGGGCGACCAGGAGATGACGTCGCGGTTGCGCAAGGTGGTCGATATCGACAACGCCGAGACCGGTACGGTCAGGTTGAAGAAGGGGGTCGACCGGCTGGACGAGATGGCCCTCGACACCGCGTCCACGAAGACGACCAGGGTTCGGAAGTGAGTCGATGAGCGTGCGGGAGAGCCGCGGATGAGCGCCGTATGCCCCAACGGACACACCTCCGCCGCCGAGGACTTCTGCGACACCTGCGGCGCCAAGATCGACCTGGAGAACCAGCCGGAGCCCGAGCCGGCCGCGGTTGAGCCGGAGGCTGCGGTGGCGTCCGGCGGCGGGCCGGAAGCGCCGGACCAGCAGGTATGCCCGAACTGCTCGGCTCCGAACGCGCCGGACGCGTTGTTCTGCGAGGCGTGCGGCTACGACTTCACGACCGGAGCGCTTCCGCGAGGCGCGACGCCGAAGGCGTCGATCGTCGATCCGGACACCTCCAACGGCTCGACGCCACCGGCGGCGACCGGCGGGTCGATCGCTCCGGCGATCCCTCTCGAGTGGGTCGCGGAGGTCTGGGTCGATCCCGACTGGTACGCCGTGCAGGAGGCCGAGGAGCCCATGCCGTCGCCCGGGCTGCCGGCCGTCGTAGGTCTGACGTCACGCAGCCTGCTCATCGGCCGCGTGTCACCCAGCCGCAACATCCATCCCGATATCGACTGCACCACCGACACCGGGGTCAGCCGCCGGCACGCCCAGCTCACCACCGACGGCCAGCGCTGGTTCGTCGAGGACCTGGGCTCGTCGAACGGGACGTTCGTCGGCCCGGCGTCCGGTCCCTTGCCCGAGGATCCGATCGCGGTAGGGCCGCGGACCGAGCTCGACGACGACGACCGGATCTACGTCGGCGCGTGGACCCGCATCGTGGTGCGAGCCGCCACCGACGAGGAGAAGGCCGCCCCGACCGCCTGAGTGGAAGATCGACCACACTCCGCTGTGGAGAATCTTCCACGTGAGCCGGTGAGACGGGATCACAGCGACGACCGAATGCGTGGGAAGCCGCCGACGCCGCTGTGGGCGGCCACGCCACGCATCCGGCCGAGTCGGGCGGGGCCGACCAGAGCCGGCTCCGCACCTGCGGTCACCCGAGTCGGGTGACCACCGCTCCCCCTGCTTCCGGAACGTCGCGGAACAGCCCTTCCAGGAGGTCGTCCGCGTCCGCCGCCAGCAACCGGGCCGGCTCCTCGTGGAGCAGCCGGACCATCCGCTCCGGCGCTGCCTCATAGGCGGTCGACGAGAGCACCAGCAGCCGGTCCCCCGGCGCCATCACGCATACCCCCGGTGTCCCCGGCGTCTCCGGCACCATCACCACGTGCGAGCGGCTCACCAGCAACGCCGGCGGTGACCACGCGGCCCGAACCTGGATCGCCCCGTTGGCGTGACCCCACACCTGACACGACGAGGACGGCCCGGCCACCGGCAGGTCGAACGCCACCGGCGACCCGGCAGTCGACATCCCCCCGTCGGCGACGACGACGCATACCCGCCTGGATCCGGGCACGACACGGGCGGCCCGGGCCGCTCCCTGGTGCAGCGCAACGTCATACCCCGCGCCGATGACGTGGCGCGGGGCGGGGTACGAAGAGACGCGAACAGGAACCGTCGTCGTCATGACACTCGACCTTCGATCTCGAAGACAGAAGCCAGCCCGGTCCGGGTGAGCACGTCGAGCGTGCGGTCCGTGGGGTCGGCGAGGACCACCCGGACGTGGCGGGACTGGCAGCTGCGCTTGACCCAGAGCAGGGTCGCGACGCACGTGGAAGACAGTCGGGCCACGCCGGAGACATCGATGACGAGGGTGTTCGTCCCGCCGGCCAGCAGGGTGGGCAAGTGCCAGCGGAGGTCGTTCAGGCCCTGCACCATGCGGTCGTCGCGCAATGCGACACACACTCGCTGGTCGGCCCGGCTGAGGAGGCTGAGACCGGTCAACGGTGCGGGCCCCCTCTCGAGTTTGGCCTGCCGGTCCGGTCGGTCCGGCAGTCCACCAACACTGCCCCCCGGACGGTTAGGAACTGGTCATGGTTTGTTTGCAGTTGCGTGAAGACCTGCCGACTCGGACCGGCTGCGCTGAACGCACAGAAGTCCCCGAGGCTGCGCTGGCAGGATGAGCCCTGTGTCACTCAAGCTGCTCGTCCTCGAGGACGACGACGGCATCCGCACCGCCCTGAGCCTCGCCATGGAGGACGAGGGCTACGACGTCGTCGAGGCGCCCAGCGCCGAGGCCGCGCTGCAGCTCGTTCAGCGCAACCCGCCCGACCTCATGCTCGTCGATCTGATGCTCGGCGGGATGGACGGCTTCTCGTTCATCCGCGAGGTGCGGCCGACCAGCCAGGCGCCGATCATCGTCCTCAGCGCCAAGACCGACACCCACGACATCGTCGCCGCTCTCGAGGCTGGAGCTGACGATTACGTCACGAAGCCGTTCCAGGTCAAGGAGATCGGCGCCCGCCTGCGGGCACTGCGCCGGCGCGCGGGTGTCACCGTCGCCGCCGCCGGCAACCCGCCCACGGAGCAGTCGACGCTCACCCTCGACTCCGAGCGCGGCCCGCTGGTCCTCGACGTCGGCGCCGGCGTCGTCCGTCGCGGCGGTGAGGAAGTCCACTTGACGCTCACCGAGTTCCGGCTGCTCTGCGAGCTGGCCTCGCCCGCCGGGCGGGTTCTCAGCCGGCGTTCGCTGCTCGAGCGGGTCTGGGAGCGCGGCTACTTCGGCGACGAGCGCATCGTCGACGTCCACGTCCGCCGCCTCCGCACCAAGATCGAGGCGAATCCCAACGCGCCCCAGCTCGTCGTCACCGTTCGTGGCCAGGGATACCGGCTGGACCTCCGATGAGCAGCGCATGAAGGGTCCGTGGTCGACATGGGGCCTGCGCGGGACGGTCACCGCCTCGTTCGCCCTCGGTGCCCTCATCGTGTCCACCCTGTTCGCTGTCGGCACCTATCTCACCGCGCGCCACTACCTGATGGACCAGCGCCAGGCGACCGCGCTGCGGCAGGCGTATGCGGACGCCTCCTTCGTCCTCGACGGTCTCCTCGGGCGTGACGCCCGCATCCCCGACGTGCTCACCTCGGTCAAACCGGCCGCCGACTCCGAGCTCATCGTCCGTAAGGACGACCGCTGGTACTCCTCCTCGCTCGCCCGAGGCCCGCAGAGCATCCCGGCCGAGGTGCAAGGCGGCGTCGTCGACGGCACGGTCATGTATGCGTGGGCCTCCTCCGACGACCAGCCGGCGCTCGTCGTCGGCATCCCGCTGCTGGGGGCCGGCGCCGAGTTCTACGAGATCGTCTCGACCAGCGAGCTCCGCTCGACGCTGACCACCCTGGCCACGGTGCTGGCGGCCTTCGCCGTCCTCGCGACCCTGGCTGGGGCCGGCTTCGGCCGGCTGGCCTCGCGGCGGCTGATGGCTCCGCTGGACGACGTCGCCACCGCCGCCGCCCGGATCGGCGCGGGTGGCCTGCAGACCAGGCTTCCGCCGACGGACGACCCCGACCTGGCCACCATCGTGGGCTCCTTCAACAGCATGGTCGAGGCCCTCGACGAGCGGATCCAGCGCGACGCCCGGTTCGCCGCCGACCTGGGCCACGAGCTCCGGTCGCCCCTCACCGCGCTCGTCGCGAGCGTCCAGGTCATCGAACGCCGCCGCGACGAGCTGTCGCCTCGCACGCAGCGAGCGCTCAACCTCGTCTCGTCCGAGCTGGACCGGTTCCAGCAGACCCTCGAGGACCTCCTCGAGCTCGGTCGCCTCGACGCCGGCGTCCGCAGCCAGGTCTTCTCCGAGGTCGACGCCGGCGAGCTGGTCCGCGTCTCGCTCGAGCAGAGCCGCCACGACCCGGCGCTGCTGCGCGTGGTCACGACCGACGACGGCTCCGCAACCGACCTCACCGTCCGGGTCGACAAGCAGCAGCTGGGCCGCGCCCTGGTGAACCTCTTCGACAACGCCGACCGGCACGCGGGCGGCGTTCGCGCGGTCACCGTCCAGCGCGTCCGCGACCGTATCCGCATCGACGTCGACGACCGCGGCGACGGTGTGCCCGAACCGGACCGCGAGCGCATCTTCGAGCGGTTCGTCCGGGCTGGCTCGCGCGGCTCGCTGCCCGGCAGCGGGCTGGGCCTCAGCATCGTCGCCGAGACGGCGATCAGCCTGGGCGGTCAGGTGTGGTGCGAGGACGCCCCGGGGGGCGGCGCTCGGTTCAGCGTCGAGCTGCCGGTCGCGCCGCGCCAGGCGCCGTTCGAGGTTCAGCTCGCCGACCACGCCGGTGCACGGTGACATGAGAGGTGTTCGCCGGCGGGATGGCCGAGATGACGCTGCTCCCGTCCGTGTGCGGGTGCGCCCGGCCGCACTGATGGGCCTCGTCACCGTGCTGGTCGCGTCTCTGGGCGTGCTCGGCGCCTGCGGACTGCCGAGCAGCAGTCCGCCGGTCGAGGTGCCGCCCGCTGAAGTCCCCTACGGCCTCCTGGAGTCCGCCACCACCAGCCCCTCACCGACGGTCTCCCCAGGGGTGCTGCTCTCGGCCGCCTCCATCTACCTCGCCGACGCACAGCAGCAGCTCGTCGCCGTCCCGGTGCAGATCCCGTCGGCCCCAGCCGCCCCCATGCTGCAGTCCCTGCTCGACCGGCTCGCCGTGGGCCCGTCCGAGCGGGAGCGGGCCCGCGGCCTGGTAACCGACCTGGTGCCCGGCTCGACGATCGTCCTGCGAAATCTCTCCGCCGGCACGGCCGACATCGAGCTCCTGACGTCGAACCAGGATCCGAGCCCCAGCAAGCTGCCCATCGCCGTAGGCCAGATCGTCCTCACCGCGACGAGCATCGTCGGCGTCGACAGAGTGGTCTTCGTGCGCGACGGGACCGTCCTGCCGGTTCCCAGTCCCGACGGCAGCCGGACCTTGGACCCCTTGACGTCCGTCAACTACATGAGCCTGCTGGCCCCTGGTCAACCTCCGGTCGAGCGCACCATCCCGATGGCCGGCTCGACCGATCCCGCGACGACCACCACCCGCTGACCAACACGTGGTTGGCTGGCGGGGTGACCCGCGACGACGACCGCTCGGACCGCGCCAGCCGACCGTGTACGCGAGTCGGCGCCGGCGAGCTCGATCCCGCAGACCCGACCCCGGGAATGAGCCGGGAGGTCGCGTGGCATACCGAGGGCATGTGGTCGGGCACCGTCGACACCGAACCCGGGGCCGTGTCCGGCTGGCACCACCATGGCGACCACGAGACGACGCTCTACGTCGTGGCGGGCCGGATGCGGCTCCAGTCGGGCCCCCACGGCTCGCACGTCGTGGAGGCCGGGCCCGGCGACTTCCTCCACGTCCCGGCCGGTGCCGTCCACCGCGAGTCGAATCCCGGCGACGGCCGGTCCCGGGCGGTCATCGTGCGCTGTGGATCGGGGCCGCCCACGATCAACGTCGACGGGCCTGCGCCCAGGTGACCGCACCTCGGATGGGGCGCTTTCACCAATGGTCCGGCAACGCTCGACAACCCGAGCGTTCGAGCACCGTTGTCGGCCGCGGGGCCGAGAGCCCGGGTCCACGGAGGCGCCCGAGGGCTAGAGCACGTGGGTCTTCTGGAGGTGGTTCAGCGAGAACCAGCCGAAGGGGATCGGCAGCCAGTAGGTCGCGAGCCGGTACAGCAGGACCGACGACACGGCCGTCCCACTGTCGACCCCGATCGCGATGAGCCCGGCGGACATCGCCGCCTCGATTCCGCCGAGGCCACCAGGGGTCGGCACCGCCGAACCGATGATTGCGCCGGCGAAGTAGACGACCGCCGTCGCCGGGATCGACGTCTCCGCCCCGAAGGCCCGGGTCGCACAGACCAGAGCCGCCACGAAGCTCGCGTCGAGAAGGAGGGCCCCTCCGAGGAGCTGGGCCAGCTTGGCCGGGGTTTGGAACACCGCGAGCACCTGTGGGAGCGCGGCCTTGATCGGCGGGACGATCCTCGAGAAGACGAAGGTGCGGATTCGCGGGACCGCCAGCAGCCCGAGCAGCACGATGACCACCACGGGGATGGCCGCGACCAGCAGCGGCGGAGGGCTGAATGACGCCCGCGGTCCCGTGCCCGCCATGACACCGGAGATGAGCAGCAAGACGAAGTACGAGCAGAACTGCGCCACCTGGGCCAAGCCGACTCCGGCGCCGGCGACCGCCGGCGGCAGGCCGGAGGTCTGCAGGTAGCGGGTGTTGAGGGCGATGTTGCCGACCGCCGCCGGCGCCATCAGCCCGGTGAAGGCGACGGCCAGCTGGGTCATGTACGTCTTGACGAAGTTGAGGTGGATCCGCACGGCACCGTTGAGGGCGATCGAGGCACCCGCGAAGGTGAGGACGGAACAGACGACCGCCGCCGCCGCCCAGCTCCACTCGGCCGACGCGAGCACACTGCCGAAGTCCACCTTCGCGAACTGCGGCAGGATGATGTACGCGGCGACGGCGATGCCGACGACCATGACGACGCCGCGCAGGGTGACCCGGCGCAGCTCGACCGGCTCGATCCGCTCCTTCGAGGGCCGCAGCGCGACGACTTCGTCCCGCAGCGTCGAGAGCAGGTCCTTGCGCTCCTTGAGCGCCTCGCGGGTGGCGCGGGTCATGGCGATCCGCTGCAGCAGCGGGGCGGCCCGGACCACCGCCTCCTCACCCAGCCCGTCCACCGCCGACCGCACCGCCCGTTCCGGGCCCACCGAGAGCGCCACGGTGGTGAGTGTTTGTGCGACATCGATCCGCAACGTCACGTCGTCGGCGGCGAGGTCACCCGCGCCCACCCAGCGCAGTCCGGCCCGCCCGCCCTCCTCGATCATCACGACGTTCGGCCCGAGGTTGCGGTGTGCCACCCGCCGCTGTTGCAGGACGCCCACCATCCTCCAGATCTCGGCGATGTCGTGGTCGTCGAGCTGGTCACCCAGCTCGGCGAGCGACCTCCCCACCGGCTCGACGTAGGCGATGGCCGCGGCGAACGGGCCCACCTCGCATACCGAAACCGGCCGAGGGGCGGGGATCCGGGCTTGCGCGAGCACCAGCCCCATCAGGGTGCGGTGCTCGATCTCGTTGCGCAGCGTGAAGGCCGGTGGCCGGGTGAAACCGTTGCGCAGCCGCAGCACGCGCAGGAACCGGCGCCCGGAGGCGAGCCCGAACGTGTCCCGGTCGATGACGTGGACGTCGACCGGGAGCGAGTCGGTGCTCCCGATGTACCGGCGGTCGCCGGCGTCGTTCGCGTCCACGAGCTCGAGCCGCGTCAGCGGTATGCCCGTGCCCACCAGCGCCTTGGCCACCTCCGTTCCCGGCGGCCGCGTCGACGTCGCGCCGAACGCATACCGGAATCCGAGGCCGACCGACCAACCAAGCAGGAGCGAGCAGACGATCGCCGCCGCCGTCACCGACCCGGACAGGAAACCCGTCACGGCTGTGGCACCGACGACGGCGATGGCCAGCGGCGCGATCCACTTGCGGCCCATGACGTCGGCCACCGTGAGCAGGGCGAGGGTGGCGACGATCACGATGTCGAGGGGAGCCGACCGGCCCTCGGAGTTCGCTCGGGTCAATGTCGGCTGCAGGACGTCCAGCGGCCCGGCCAGGATGGCCCACGAGAGGAGGATGACGAGCACCGCGCCGAGCACCGCGGCCCCCAGCGCCTGGACCAGCTGGAGCGGCCGGCGCCGCATGAGCAGGTCGGTGCCGACGGCGAACGGGAGCAGCACTGCTCCGATCGCCGCGAGCCAGGTGAGCAGGGTCAGCAGCAGCCGGGGCAGCCCGCTGACGACGCCGGCCAAGTCCTGCTCGACCGCTCCGCTGGTTCCGACGGCGGCCACGCCAAGGGCAACACCGCCGACGAGGACCACCAGGGCAACGCCCAGCCGGAAGAGGTCGGCGGGACGGCGCACCCGGTCGGGGATGGGCGGCTCCACCACGTCGACCGTGACCGGGCCGCTCTGCTCAGCCACCTCGACCTGCGTGGTCTCCACCGGCTGCCGGTCCTCCCGGACGTCGGACGTCTCCGCCGGACGGCTCGGAGAGTCGGTGGACACCTTGCCCATCCTGCCGCAGAAGCCTCGCGACGACGCGTCTGCGTGAGCCGTCCGATCTTCGCCGGGCCGTTCAGGTCGCGTTCAGGGTCCGAGTGGGCCAGGATTCGCCCGTGGACACGAACGACGTCAAGCACGTCGCCGCCCGAGCCGGCGACCAACCGGTCCTCGAGAACCTCGCGCGCCTGGGGTACGCGGTTAGCGGGATCCTCCATCTGCTCATCGGGTGGCTCGCTTTTCAGGTCGCCTGGTTCGGGGGCAGCAGCGGCGGGTCGGCCGACCAGTCCGGCGCGCTGCAAACCCTCGCCGGCAACGATGTCGGCAAGGTGATCCTCTGGATCGCCGTGATCGGCTTTCTCGGACTCGGCCTCTGGCAGGTGACCCAGCTCATCGTGGGACGGGGCAAGACCTCCGACCGCGTCAAGGCCGGCGCCAAGGCCGCCGTCTACCTGTTCCTTGCCGTGAGCGCCTTCACGTATGCGCGGTCCGGCGGTGGCTCGTCGGGCAGCTCCCAGACGGTGGACTTCACCGCCACGCTGATGTCGCAGCCGGCGGGCAAGATCCTCGTCGGCGCCGTCGGCCTCGCCGTCATCGGCGTCGGCGTCTACCACGTTGTCAAGGGCGCCCGGAAGAAGTTCCTCCAAGACCTGCGGCAGCACCCGGGCCGGTGGGTCGTCCGGGCCGGCGTCTTCGGCTACATCGCCAAGGGCATCGCGCTCGGGATCGTCGGAGGGCTGTTCCTCCTGGCCGCCGTCCGGAGTCAGCCCGGGGAGGCGACCGGCCTCGACGGTGCGCTGCGCACCCTGCGTGACGCGCCGTTCGGCCAGTGGCTCCTCACCGCGATCGCGCTCGGCTTCGCCTGCTACGCGGTCTACTCCTTCGCCCGCGCCAAGTACGCCCGCGTCTGAGCGCTCCTCAGTAGTAACGAGCCGAGCGTCGGCGCAGGTACCTCCACGCCAGCACCGCGCAGACGATCCCGTTGAGGAACCCGACGAGGACGTCGGTGAGGTGGTGCATGCCCCGGTAGAGCCGGGCATACGCCACGAGGAACGGGATCACCAGGCAGATCACGGTGAGCACCCACCGGAGCACAGGGTTCGAGATCCGCTGGCACATCGCGGCCAGAACGAGGTAGAGCGCCGTAGCCGCGCCGACATGGCCGCTCGGATACGACGAGGTCGGGGGCGCCGGGTCGAGGTGCTCCACCTCGGGGCGGTCGCGCCCGGTGACCGCGGTCGCGATGACGAAGACCGTGGCCTGGATCGAGATGGCGATCGCGGGGATGATCGCCACCCACCACTGCTTGGTCAGCCACCAGATGAGAAGGACCATGACCACGCAGGTGCCGATGATGATCTCGGTGTTGCCGATCCGGGACCAGACCATCGTGATGGTGTCCCAGGTCGGTGTTCGCCCGGCCTGCAATGCCCGGTTGACCGCACTTTCTCCCTTGAGTCCGTCGAGCGGACCCTCGATGAGCTTGCCGATCCCGACGATCACCAGCCAGAGGACGATGGCAGGGAGCAGTGCGCGCACGACCACGTCGCGCAGTGCCTCCCCGATCGTCGGTCTCGTGTCGTCGTCGACGTAACGGGTCAGGAAGGCCATCGGCTGCGGTTCTCCTCGGGGGGCTCGACCGACCGGGTATGCGCCTCTGTTCGCTCGGTTGCGGCGTGCTCGGCCTCGGCGGCGGCATCCGCGTCCTCGGGCGTGTCCGGGAGATCGGTGGGATGGGCAGGTTTCCAGCCGCGGTAGCCGGCGTACGAGGCCAGCGCCAGTCCCGAGCCCATGAGGACGCCCGCGGTGACGTCCGAGGGGAAGTGCACTCCGAGGAAGACCCGGTCGAGCGCCGTGAGGAGGACGACCGTCCCGGCCACCGTGCAGGCGACGACCTTGGCGGCCGTCGTCTTCAGCAGCGGCCAGATCATGATCACGATGACCGTCGCCGCCGCTGCTGAGTTGGCAGCGTGGCCGGAGGGAAAGCTGTAGCCGGGCGCCGACGAGACGGGGTCGATGACCACCGGGCGCGCGCGCTGGACGACGTACTTCAGGTCGAGCGCGAGGTTCCAGGCCACCATCATGGTGACGAAGCCCCAGATGGCCCGGCTCTTCAGGCCGTGCCTCCACCAGAGCCAGGCACAGACGCCGGTCCCGACCAGGTAGACCCAGCGGGGCTGCAGGGCCTCCTGCCACCAGGCGAGCGCAGTGTAGAGGGCCGGGTTGTCGCGGGTGATGTCGGTGGCGGCCGCGATGGCGTTCTTGTCGAACGTGATGACCACGTCGACGTTCTCCCGGGCGAGGAAGGCGAGCGCCGTCACCGAAACCGCCGCGGCGACCGCATACCCCACGGCCGGGAGCAGGCGACGCCATCGTCCCGGTGACGTGGTGGACCGTGCAGTGGCCCTAGCGGACGCGGACAACCAACGACCTCGGAAGCACCCGCGTCGACAGGCCGTGCTGCTCGCCCTTCGGGTCGCCGTCGATCTGCGTCTCGATGGCGACGTCTCCGGTGGTCGCGCGAATGGCGCGGGAGGTCAGCCGCACGATCTGCCGGTGGCCGCGTCGGTGGCGGCTGGCGAGGTCGGCGACGACTGCGCCCCAGCCGAACGCACCGCGTGGAGCGAGGATGACACCGTCGAGGATGCCGTCGTCGAGCTCGGCGTCGGGCATCAGCTCGAGGTTGCCCTGCAGGGTTCCACAATTGCCGATGATGACGCTGCGGGCGTGCTGGACTTGCGGGTCACCGCCGCCGGCGGCGACTTTGACCATGAAGCCGCGCGTAAAGAGCCGGGCGACGCCCGCAAGAACGTACGCCGGCCAGCCCAGGACGCCCTTGACCTTCTCGTTGGTCTTGGCCATGACCTCTGCGTCGATGCCGATGCCGGCCATGACGAGGAAGATCTCCTCGTCGTCGCGGCGCGGGTCGTCCTCGGTGGGCGGGTCATCTCCCTTGAGGGTGTCGGCCGACTCGGAGTCGGGGAACAGCCGCACCAGGCCCACGTCGATGCGCCGGTCGGTGCCCGTGAGCACCACCTCAAGGGCTTCCTCGATCGTCTCGATGGGCAGCCCGAGGTTTCGGGCGAGGAGGTTGCCAGTACCTCCGGGGAGGAGGCCGATCGGGGTGTCGGTGCCGACCAGCACGGTGGCGACGGCGCGCACGGTACCGTCGCCGCCCAGCGGGCACAGGAAGTCGATGCCGCGGTCCAGCACCTCCTGCGCTTGGCCGACACCTGGGTCGTCCTCCGTCGTCTCGATGAAGACCGGTTCGCCCCAGCCGTGGTCGGCGCAGACCTTGCCGACGCGGTCCTTGACGTCGGCGAGGTCGTCGAACTTCGTGGGGTTGACGACGACGCCGATCCGACGCGAGGCGGTCACGCGCCGACCCTACCCATGACGGGGCGATCCCACCCGTCGAGCAAGTGCCGCGCCCCGAACCCAAAGTCTCCGCACAGCCCTGAGGAGCGCGCACCTCATGGGCCAGCGGCTCACGCGGCGGCGCTCGTGCGACCCGCGGCTCGTCGAGCTGGCCAACACCACCCGGCAACAGCTCGTCGACGAAGGCGAGCAAAGTGAGTCGCTACGAGTGGCTGCGTCAAGTAGTTGCAGGCCCCGTTCAACTGTTGGTCGACTATTACTGTCGGCCCGCTGGGGGTCTTACGGCACACCCGGGTAGTAGGTGACCCAGTCGAGGGTGCTGATGAGGCCGCGGTGCACCGTGAACAGGTGCGCGCACAAGCCCGGCTTGGTCTGTCCAGGTCGGCCGGCATGCTCGTAGCTGAGCACCACGGTGCTGGCAAGGCTGCGGACCTGGTCCTGGGTCCAGGCGATGCCGTGGAAGTTCTGCCACGCGGTGACATAGAACCCGATGACGGCGTCAAGACCCTGGTACACGGTGGTGACGCCCGCCGGGCTGGACTGGGTCAGGGCGGCGCCCTTGGCGTAGACGGTCGCCAAGGCTGAGAAGTCGGCGTTGGCGCTGGCCATGCCGGCGTTGAGGATGCCGAAGTAGCGGGTGACGACACTCTCGGCGCGGGATGGTCGCGATTCGCCTCCTGCGTGGGCTTCGGTCGGTGCCAGCAGAGAGATCGCGCCGACGGGTACGACTACGGCTGCTCCGGCCAGAATGTGCCTGCGGCTGATTGGTTTCGGAGACATGTTTTCCTCCTGGATGGTTCTGGATGTGGCGTACGGTCCGCTTCTAGCCGGCCGTGTGGCGGATCCGGGTCACCGCCGCCTCCGGCGGCTGTCTGCTCACACCCCTGAAGTCGCCCGACAGTCCCCGAATGGCGACACAAATGCGCCAGAACTTTCTTCAACGAGCGACCTCAATGTCGGACATTTTTGCCGAACGG
>Ga0307289_10000490_pt1 | contig 16983 bp, 14 predicted proteins | sample ER_DNA_143_FD_194483 | JGI IMG/M metagenome (GOLD analysis project Ga0307289, IMG submission 194483) | Bulk soil microbial communities from the East River watershed near Crested Butte, Colorado, United States - ER_DNA_143 | ecosystem: Environmental > Terrestrial > Soil > Floodplain | place...
GAATGCACTACGCAGGGAATCAGCCTGTCAGCATCGGCGAAGCGTTAGCGGAAATCGAGATGGTTAGCGGTAATACCGCTGGTGAGAAACAGGCGCGATCTTGGTCGCGAGCCAGGTCCCCCAACGAGCGAATCACCAAGCCACGCACCGGCGAGCCAAAACGTGCCAGTCCCAACATCGACGAAATAGTCGACGAGTGGGGTCGGCAGTCGTTTCCCGCAAGCGATCCCCCATCCAATTGGTGAATGGCCGCTCGCTCTGCATAACTGCCGGTGATTTCACGCGCGTTGGTCCCCACCACCCCAGGAGTAAGTGACGACGGGCGGGATCATGTGGCCCGCTTCGTATCACGTACGGGAGCAACATGATCTTGACAGTCAAGCAGCCCGTACGCTCACCCCTGCAACGGTGGAGCTAATCAAGATCACCTTCCGTTGAACACGCGATACTAGAACATGGCGCGAACAGAAGTTCTGGACGATCCATCCGTCGTTGCGGTGGAGGCCGTCGCAGAGATGTTGGGCACAGACCTACGCGCCGGACTAACCTCCGCCGAAGCGTCGCGCAGACTCCGCGCGGACGGCCCGAACCAGTTGCGCGCCGCGACGCCGGTGCCCACCTGGCGCAAGATCATGGCCCAGTTTCAAGACCCGCTGATCTATCTGTTGCTCGGTGCGGTTGTCATCTCTTTGGTTGCCTGGGTGATCGAGGGTCGGGCGGGTTGGCCCGTGGATGCGCTTGTAATTGCCGCTGTTGTCGTTTTGAACGCTGCGCTGGGTTATGTGCAGCAGGCCAAGGCGGAAAGTGCGGTCGCTGCGCTTCAACAAATGACAGCGATTACCTCAGCGGTGATCCGCGACGGCCAGGTCATCAGAGTGCCCGCCGACGAGCTTGTGCGAGGAGATCTGCTCGTTTTGAGTGAGGGTGAGGCGGTTGGAGCTGACGGGCGGATCTGCCAAGCTGCTGCGCTGAAGATCCAGGAGTCCTCACTGACCGGCGAAAGCGAGGCCGTACAAAAGGAGGTGATCACCTTGTCGGCCCCGGCCGCCCTTGGTGATCAACGCGGCATGGCGTTCAAAGGCACGGCCGTCGTGCAGGGGACCGGCCAAGCCGTCGTCACAGCAACCGGAATGGACACCGAGATGGGTGCCATCGCCGAGATGTTGGAAGCGACGCAGGAGGAGCCGACTCCACTCCAAAAAGAAGTAGGCCGGATCGGGCGGATGCTCGGCATCGCGGTGATCATCATCGCCGTCGTCGTGGTGCTTACCGTCTTCTTGATCTCTGATATCCGTACGGCGGCCGATGCGGTCACGGTGCTGCTGCTGGGAGTGTCCTTGGCGGTAGCCGCAGTTCCGGAGGGCCTGCCCGCAATCTTGTCGGTAGTGCTGGCCCTAGGCGTGCAACGGATGGCCAAACAGAAAGCGATCGTCAAGAAGCTCTCTTCGGTGGAGACTCTTGGTTCTGCTTCGGTGATCGCCTCCGACAAGACCGGCACCTTGACCAAGTCGGAGATGACGATCGAACGCGTAATGACCGCATCAGGTAACACCTACATCACTGGTGTCGGCTACACACCGGTGGGCCGGGTCATCCACGAGGGGGATGACTTGACCGAAGGTCCGGTGAAAGTGGAAAACGTGGTGGTGCTAAGCGGCGGCAGTTTGGCCAGCAACGCCGATCTACGCGAGTACGACGGCAAGTGGCAGATCGAAGGCGATCCGACTGAGGCGGCCTTCCTGGTGGCCGAACGCAAGCTGGGGGCCACCGAACGACGGCTGCAGCGGTTCGAGCGGGTCGGTGAGATTCCCTTCAGCTCAGAGCGCAAGCTGATGTCCACGATCGAAAAGGATCATGATCAGTCCGACGCTTTGATGTTGATCACTAAGGGAGCTCCAGACGTCCTGCTCGGTCGCTGCACTCGGGCCCGGATGGGCATGGATGTGGTCGAGCTAGACGAGGAGATCCGGCAGCGCATCATGGCCGATGTCGCCGAACTGACCGACGACGCACTGCGGACCCTCTCGGTCGCCTACCGCCCGCTTGCCGAGGGCGAGGACGCCCAGCCGTCTGAAGCTCTGGAACACGATCAGATCTTCGTTGGAACCGTCGGGATTATCGATCCGCCTCGTCCGGAGGCCGCGGTAGCCATTGCTGATGCTCATCGGGCGGGGATTCGCGTCATCATGATCACCGGTGACCATCCTCGTACTGCGGCACGCATTGCCGCTGACCTTGGGATTGTGAAGCCCAGCGCACCAGCATTGAGCGGTCTTGAGCTTGACGAGCTGGACGAGGTGGCATTTGCTGCGGCGGTGCAGAGGACGTCTGTCTATGCCCGAGTTGCGCCGAAGCACAAGCTCAAGATTATCGACGCGCTGCAGGCAGACGGGAATATCGTCGCGATGACCGGAGACGGGGTCAACGACGCCCCTGCCTTGAAGTCAGCCGACATTGGCATCGCAATGGGCCTTACCGGCACCGAGGTGACCAAACAAGCGGCGAAGATGATCTTGGCCGACGACAACTTCGCCACCATCGTGCATGCGGTGCGTGAAGGCCGAGGGATCTTCGACAACATCAAGAAGTTCCTCCGCTACCTGCTCTCCTCCAACATGGGCGAGGTGCTGACGGTGTTCTTGGGAGTGGTACTTGCGGGCGTGATCGGCTTGACGGGGTCGGGGGAAGCTGTCGTACTGCCGCTCCTTGCCACCCAGATCCTGTGGATCAATCTGATCACTGATTCCGCACCCGCTCTTGCGATGGGCGTTGACCCCGAGACCGAGGACGTGATGGCTCGCCGGCCGAGAAGGTTGACCGACCGGGTTATTGACGGACACATGTGGGCTGGCGTGCTGGAGATAGGTGCGGTAATGGCTGTCCTCACGCTGCTCAGCATCGATCTCTACTTGCCTGGTGGTCTTTTCGAGGGTGTGCAGAGTCTGGATAACGCGCGCACCGTCGGCTTCACGGTGCTGGTCTTCTGCCAGCTCTTCAACGCACTGAACGCCCGCTCCGAAACCACAAGTGCTTTTCACCATTTGTTCGTCAATCCCTGGCTGTGGGGCGCCCTTGCGATTTCGATCGTGCTGCAGGTAGCTGTGGTGCATCTCGGATTCCTCAACCTCGCCTTCGGCACAGTGCCGCTGAACTGGGACCAATGGCTGGTATGCCTCGGCATGGCAAGCGTTGTCCTCTGGTTCAGCGAGCTTCGCAAACTCGTCGTGCGAACCTGGTATCGCCGGTCTGCCAGAAGCCGGGAGTAGCCCGATCACGTCTAGAAATAGCCGTCGTTCAATCCGCCAGGTCGGCCGTCGCCCGCCTCTCGGCGACGTCTTGAACCATCGCCCGGAGCGCCTATCGGTGAGCGGGTAGCCGAGCCTCACTGCACCTGCGGCGAGCGCGGCGCCGCACGCTCGATACGGTGCCAAGGTGACTGAAGTGGAGAGCATGGAACAGGTAATGATCGGCGCCCGGGTGAAGCCCGTCCTCGAGCTTGACGGACTGCGGTTCCGGGACCTGAACGGCAACGGTGTCCTCGACCCGTACGAGGACTGGCGGTTGAGCGCGGCGGAGCGCGCTGCGGACCTGGTCTCCCGGATGACACCGGAGGAGAAGATCGGCCTGATGGTCATCAACTCCCGAACGATGGGCATCTCTCAGCCCGATCCCGAGCTCACCAGTCACGACGGGACCCTTGACGAGCAGTACCACCGCATCAAGAATGACCCGCACAACACCGCGGGCTTGCCCTACGAGGGGACTTGCCGCTATACAGCCAGGACTACGACGATCAATATCCGCCGGAGGCGGTCGCTTTGAAGGAAGCCATTGGGAAATCTGATGCGGTGCTGTTCGTCACTCCCGAGTACAACAGGTCCATTCCCGGAGCCTTGAAGAACGCGATCGATTGGGCATCGCGGCCGTGGGGTCAGAACGCCTTCGATCACATTCCCGCCGCCGTCATCGGTGCGTCGATCGGCCAGATCGGCACCGCCGTTGCTCAGCAGAGCCTCCGCGGAGTTCTGAGCTTTTGCAACGCCCGGCAAATGACCGCACCAGAGGCCTACATCCAATACTCACCCGATGTCTTCACCAACGAAGGTGAGGTCACCAACGACGCCACGGCATCCTTCCTGAGCAGCTTCATGAGCGAGTTCCGGACCCATATCGAGCGAGTGCTCACGGTGATCCCTCGTTCTTAGCTAAACAACCGCCTGAGAAAGCTCAGCCACTTCTGGGTCAGCCGTCGTCAGAGCGACGACTTGCTGTGGCCATTTTGATCTGGTGCCGCGCCATTGCGAGCGGCAAGGAGCGGCACACTACCCTTGGCGCCGTTGATCATCGAGTGCATCGAAGAGCAGATTGAGCCCTTCTCCCATAGTGGGATGGGTGAGTACGGCGTCGCGGACCTGCTGATACCGAAGTCCGCCGAGCATAGCCATCTGCAGTGTGGAGATGACCTCGCCGGCGTTGTGGCCGAGCAGGGCCGCGCCCAAGATGAGGTCGGTGTCCGCGTCCACGACGGCTTTCCACGTGCCCGTGGTGTCGTGGAGTGTCTTGGCCCGCGGAATGGCCGAAACAGAGATTTTGCCGACTGCCACGCGGTGGCCCTGAGCCCGTGCTTGGGTCTCGGCAATTCCTACCCGGGCGAGCTCAGGAGTGATGAAGACGGTGTAGGGCACGATGCGACCTCTGGTGGCCGCGTCACTGTGGTCCAAGTTTGCCTTGAGGATGCGGAAGTCGTTCCAGGAGGCGTGGGTGAACTGCGGACTGCCGGCAACATCACCGGCTGCCCAGACATGATCGGCTGAGGTACGCAGATGATCATCGACTTGGATGAAGCCGCGGTCGGTGATCTCCACGCCGGCCGCTGCTAGTCCGAGGTCTGCGGTCACCGGACTGCGCCCGGTGGCGACCAGCAGCTCATCGCCGACCACCTGCGTGCCATCTTCCAAGATCACGGTGACCTCGCCATTCCCGTTACGGCGGACGGCGGTGGCCCGGGCATTCAGTCGTACCTCGACTCCTTGATCAACAAGGATCTCGGCCACCTCCGCAGCAACGTCTGGATCTTCCCGAGGAAGCAGCTGACTCCGGCCCTGGAGCATGATCACCTGGCTGCCGAAAAGCGCGTACATCGAAGCGAACTCACAGCCGACGTATCCACCGCCGAGAATGAGCAACCGCGATGGCAGCCGTTCCAGCTTCAAGATCGTCTCAGAGGTCCATGGCCTCGATTCGGTGATGCCGGGTAGATCAGGGATCGCCGGTGTGGTGCCGGTGTTAATCACGACATCGGTTCCCCGGAGTAGCCGGATATCCCCGCCGTGGGTTTCGATCTCGGCAGTGCGAGGCCCGATGAAGCGGGCTGTACCCAAGATGAAATCCATGCCGGAGTCGGCGAACATCTTTTTGTGGGCGGCCACCATGCCATCCACAACCGAACTTCTGTGCTGGCGAAGACCGTCGAGTGAAACCAACGGCTCCTCTTCGAGCTCGACGCCCATCACCTCGGCGTTGCGGGCCGTAAGCACGGTTCTGGCGCTCCCGACCAGCGCCTTGGTCGGAATGCAGGCCACGTTGATGCAGGTTCCACCGATCTTGTCCCGCTCGACCATGGCGACCGTCCAGCCAGCTTTGGCACGGTCCATCGCCAGTGACTTTCCTGCTTTGCCGCCTCCGATGACCAGCAGATCGACATCTTCAAGATCGCGATCATTCATCGCAGACTCCTAGGATTACGCGCCGACGCTAAACGTCTCGGTGAACGGCGTATCGTCGCTCGACGTGCCGACGTAGACGGTGTAGTCGCCGGACGGAATGGTGAAGTTGCGCTCGCAGTAGCTCCAGACCGACAGCGGGTGGTTGGTGGCCTCCGGGTCGACGACGATGCGGATCTGCTCACTTGCGCCCGGCTCCACCTTCACCTTCTGGAAACCCACCAGCCGCTTGGGCGGCTGATTCGTTGATGCCGGCAGACCTAGATAGACCTGGACAACCTCAGCTCCGGCTACCGACCCGGTGTTGCTTACCGTCGCATCTACGGTGATCGGAGTCGAGCCTGGGCGCTCGCCCGGATCCACTGAGAAGTCGGTCAGCTCGAACGTCGTGTACGACAGGCCGTAGCCGAACGGGAACAGCGGCGGAACACCTTGTGCCTGATACCAGCGATAACCCATCTCGAGGCCCTCGCTGTATCGAATGACCGGGTATCCGTCTCCCTCGTCCGTGCCTGGGTAGCGCTCGGGATGGCCGGCCGTCGGTGTCTCATCTTCGCTACGCGGATAGGTGGTAGGCAGCTTGCCCGATGGGTTGACTACACCGAAGAGCAGATCTGCAACCGCGTGGCCGTCCTCTTCACCTTGGTTCCAGGTCTCGAGAACGGCAGGCACCGCGTCGATCCAGGGCGTGAGCACCGGATTGCCATCCTTGAGAACTGCCACGGTCCGGGGATTAACCTGCGCCACCTCGGCGATCAGCCGGTTTTGATCATTGAGCATGTTCATGTCTGGCTGGTCGTTGCCCTCGGTCGCAACCAGACCGGCCATGATCACCACCACGTCGGCCGGGGCCGCGGCCGCTTTCGCATCCTCGAGGTTGGACAAATCGTCGGACACGGTCACCTTCGAGACGTTTGCCGAACCTCCGAGATCTTTCAGCACGTCCCGCATGCCGTCGACCGGCGGCACAGTGTAGAGCGGAATGACCTTCGAGCTGCCGCCGCCGCCCTGGCAGGCATCATCGACATACAAGGCCTGGCCAATGATCGCAACGGAGCCGATATGGGGATCGAGCGGCAGCAGACCGCCCTCGTTCTTGAGCAGCACGGCGATTTCGGTGCCGATGCGCCGAGAAACCGCGCCGTGGGCCTGCGCGTCGATCTCGCCTGGCTCGTACGGCCTCTCGAACTGGCCGAACCGAAACATTTGTGTGTAGCGGCGGACGAGCGCCCGATCTACCGTTTCAATCTCCAGGCTGGTGTCGTTGAGTGCAGCCTTGACGTTGTCCTCGTTGAGCCACTTCGCGTCCGGCATCTCGTGATCCATGCCAGCGTTGAGGGAGGGGGCGGCGGAGCGGCAGGACCAAAAGTCGGACTGGACGTAGCCCTGGAATCCCCATTCGTGCCGGAGGATGTCGGTGAGTGTGTAGCGATACTCGGTTGCATAAACGCCGCGGACCCGGTTGTAGGCGCTCATGATCGCGGCGATATCGGCGTCTTTGACGATCATTTCGAATGGGAGTAAGTACAGCTCGCGGAGTACGTGTTCGTCGACCTCGACGCTCGCCCGGAAGCGCTCGAACTCCTGATCATTGACCACGAAGTGTTTCGCCATGGCGATGACGCCGTGTTCCTGGATCGCCTTGGCAACCTCGATGCCCATCACCCCCGACAGATAGGGGTCTTCGCTGAAGTACTCAAAATTGCGTCCGGCAACCGCCGTACGGTGCAGGCACACACCTGGCCCTTCGAGGACGTGCTGGCCAAGGGTTGCCGTCTCGCTTCCAATGATCGTGCCGTACTCCCGCGCGAGGGCTGGGTCGAATCCCGCAGCCAATCCGATCGTCATCGGCAACGATGTGGCTGGCGGACTCGGCGTACCGTCGCCCATGCCGACCCCGACCGGTCCATTCGTGATCCGGAATCGTGGAATCCCCAGTTCATCGATAGCCCGCACGTGCCGTTCTATTTGGATTTGAGCGGCGAGCTGGTCCATGTCCGCTCCAGACTCCGCGGCCTCAGCAGTGATCCCATAGATGTCGATGGTCTCCATAGCGCCATGCAGCTGCGCGATCTTCTGGTCTAGCGACATAGCCGCAACGAGGGCCTGAGCCCGCTCACCAGGTGCCTTCGTCCTGTCTTCCCAGGCTCGTATCGCGTCGTTACTCATAGGGAGCAAGATATTGCCCGTGTTCAGGGTGAAGTCACCGGCCTTCGACGAAGGCCAGGAGCAGGCTCAGAAGTATGGCAAGGAAGCTGGGAACGTCTCACCACCGTTGGAGTGGGAGGGCGCACCGCAAGGGACAAGGTCATTCGCCCTAGCGTTAGTCGACCTTGATCCGATTGCCAGAAACTACGTGCACTGGCTGGTTGCCGATATCAGCCCAAAGATCAGCTCGCTACCAGAAGCAGTGTCGGGCGACAGGACCTCAGCATTCAACGAGATCAAGCCTTACATTGGCCCATTTCCGCCGTATGGGACACATGATTACGAATTCACGGTCTACGCCCTCCGCACCGACAGCCTCGACGTTCGGCATGGTGCCAACTTGCAGGAATTCACGCAGGCCGCCCAACGAGAATCGCTTGCCACTGCCACGCTGATCGGGAAGTTCACCAAGATCAAATAATGTCGAGGTAGGAACCAGACTGAAGGAGCGGGATGAGCCAGCAGCCACGTTTTAATGAGGAGCGCTACTACCGCTACCCCAAGGGCCGAATCGCAGTGGTCCTCAACGAGGACCGAAACCTGGAAGAGGCCTTGGCACACCTGCCGGAGGCGAACGTGAATCTGGCAGACGTGAACGTGTTGTCAGGGCCGGAAGGGATGCGCCTCCTCGACCGCCACGGTCGTCGACGCGGTCTGCGCTCCCGGCTGCTGCGGATCGCGCAGTTGACGGCGTACGAAGGAACGGCCCTGGAGAACCACGAGCAGGCCCTGCGCAACGGGCATTACATCATCTATGTGCCAGTGAAAGACGAGCAGCAGACTCAAAGTGTTATCGATATTCTGCGCCGCTCCGGCGGTCACTATCTTCTGCAATTTCACCGCTGGACCGTCGAAGAACTCAGGTTTTGAACCCTGCTACGATCTTGTGTTCATTTGGATGTTGTACTCTTCCATTTCGGTGATCAGGCCGTTTTGGACAACATACTTCTGTGCGCATTCGTTTCGGAAGGAATTCCCCGTCGCATTGACCGTCCCCGATTCGAAACCGAGAATGACCACAGTGTCGTCTTCCGTCACAAACTCCCTCGTGTGAAACGTGGTGATCGTTAGGTGTCGAAGAATGTTCTCGAAGAACTTCCGCACACCGTCGCGGCCGACGTAGATACCTTTCGCGGGCCGCGGATTCGCACCAACATAGGTCCAGCGCGAATCGGGATGAACGGTCTCAACCAGTCGATCGAGATCACGATCTTCGAATGCCTCCAGCATTCGTTGCACTACTGCTACCGGATTGTCACTACTCATTCAGGCCTCCCTATTGGTCGTCGTTTCAGTGACAGTTAGCGCTCGACATTTTAATTTCTGCTACGGCGACACCTACGACGAGGCCAGCTGTGAGTAGCATGTCGCTGCTCATGCTGACTGCACTGTGGTTGTGGTCCGTTGACGACGCGCCAGCTACGCGCTGACGAGTATTTCGGCGGACAGACCTGTGCCACGCGGGTACTCCGGCGGACGCCCCCCGAACCGTGATTTCGCATCGTCAGTGCTGCCGAAATGTGCCAATCTGCGGTCTTAACGCACGCTCGAGATGCGTTCCCAGGTCGTTTGCCACGACGTTGCCGGTCCTCGGCAATGATCACGTTAGAGATTCGCCGCCGCTGACTCTGTTTTGCCCGTGGCCGCTGAGGCCAGACACAGTGCAGAGCTGGGATGCGCCAGATCAAGATGATGTTGAAAACGGTCTTGTTCACAGGCTACGAGGACTCCTTATCCGCGCGGCGACAGGCGACATAACCACCCACCCCGCGTCCGAACTTCCGTGTGGAAGGTAGGTGTGAAAGGCTTCCATGACTCAGGTAATGCCAATCGACGCCGACCCAGCTCGGCGCTTGGGATGTCCACCGGCCTGGGAGGGCGCAGTCGAGGTGGTCCGAAGTGCCGCCCGGTCTCAGGAGCCCACGTTCCCGGCCAACACAACGGCTGGGATAGCGTGACGCATCGGACTCTGGGCGAGGAGATCCCTATGGTGCAAAGCACATTGCGTCTCATCCTTGTCAGGCATGGGGAAACCGAATGGGCTCGTACCGGCCAGCACACTGGTCGCACTGATATCCCGCTCACTGAACTCGGTCGATTGCAGGCCATGGTGCTGGGAGATCGGCTCCGCGGCCGGACATTCGACCGGGTGCTCTCCAGCCCTCTCGCCCGCGCGTACGAGACATGTCGCCTCGCAGGCGTGGCAGAGCAGGCACAAGTCAGCGACGATCTCATGGAATGGGATTACGGCGCATATGAAGGGCGCCGAACCGCTGACATTCGCGAAGAGGTGCCCGGCTGGTCCATCTGGCGCGACGGAGCTCCCGGGGGTGAAACCGCAGGGGAGGTTGGCGCGCGTGCCGATCGAGTCATCGTCCAGGCGCGGGCGTCCGAGGGCGAGACAGTTTTGTTCGCCCATGGCCACTACCTACGTGTCCTCACCGCGCGTTGGCTTGGCCTCCCGCCCGAGGCCGGCAGGCTCTTCGCACTCGCCCCCGCTACCCTCGGCATTCTTGGATACGAGCGGGAGCAACCCGTGATTATTCGCTGGAATGATCGATGCCATCTAGTGCTGCCTTCTTACGTGTGGGCGGAGCAGGGCGACCTGGACGTTCGGGCGGATGACCCAAGTGTCGGCAGCGGTGATGATCGTCCGCCACGCACGCATGCGAACGCCCGACCTCCCGCATGAGAACGAACGCCGCAGCTCGCGTCCGGCTTAGCGAGGCCCTCGAACCTTTCGTCCTTGCCCTTGACATCGGATCCACCGCAAGCCGTGGGGATGTTTTCGACGCCTCCGGACGCCCACTGAAGGGCGGCCGTGTCAAGGTGCCTCACCACTTCACCACCGGTGGCGACGGCACTTCCGAAATCGATCCGGATGCGGTTGCTGGGGAGGTCGAACAGATTCAGCAAGGGTGCTGGCCACCTCGGCAGCGATATCGGGTCATCCAAAGGAAGCAGTTGGCTAGGGCGCTGGAGCATGATTTGCCTGGCTGCCAAACAGCGCAAACATGGAAGCGACCACCGCCCACAAATGATCTGCCCGCGCCGTTCGACCGGCTCGTCGGCTTCTACGACTTCGACCAGATCCACCAAGTTCCGCGAACGCTGAATCTGGTGTCGCGGTCAAGTCGATCATTCGTGTCGGTTGAAGTGCGGGCCGGACGTCATCGGCCAAGACGGCAGGCTCAGATGTTGGATCCGTCCGGCGGGGTATCTGCTGGAGGCAACGGGGCTCCGGCCTCGGCGGCGGTGGCGGGGCATGACAGGCCGAGGGTGTAGGCGGTCATCGACAGCGAGCCGTAGGCGTAGCCGTCGACGAGCACCTCCATGGCGTCGCCCTCGGCGGTGCCTGCGAGACCTGCCAGGTACAGGGCCGGGATGAAGTGGTCGGGGGTGGGGACGGCGGCGCGGTAGTCCGGGTGCGCGTCGAGCGTCGTGAACTCGGTGGGCTCGGTGGCGCTCGCGGCCGAGAAGGAGGCGGTCGCCATCTATCGCAGGTTATCCGCCGAACAACCCGGCCGCTACCAGCCCGAGCTTGCAGGAGCCCTGAACAATCTCGGAGCCGTTCTCCGCCATCTCCGCCGGTACGAAGACGCACTCGCCGCCCAGCAGGATGCAGTCGATCTATACCGCCAGTTGGCCGCACAGCCCGGCCGCTACCAGCCCGACCTTGCGCACGCGTTGCGCAACCTCGGGACCACGCTCCACAATCTCGGCCGTTACGAGGAGGAGCTCGCTAAGTATCAGGAATCGCTGACCCTTATGACGGCCGCGGCCCGCGACCAACCACGGTATGGCGCCGAGGCTATGGCGCTCGATCGCTTGATCCGCACGTGCCTCATCCAACTTGGTCGCGAAGAGGAGTCGATCAAGTATGGGCTAAGCCCTCCTCACCCCTAGATCTGCGGATGTCAGCCCACAAGTCAGTCAGGAGCCTGGTTGTGTGCTTGGCGGAGCTGCCCGCGCTGCTGCTCGGTGATCACAATCGGTTCGCGCTTGTGCTAGCGGATCCGCCCGCGCTCTTCGAGCGCATTCCGTGCTCATCAAAGTCGCGGATGAGTGCGTGCCACGTCTCGCCGGAGCGATGGGAGCACTGGATCGGCCGATGCATCCGCCAGGACTGCTCGATGCAGACCAGGCCGGCAGAGCCCGAGGGGGCCTCTCGAGCAGAGCTCAGCGAAAGAATTTACGGCGCGGCCATATCTAAGGTCTGCACTGGTGGATCGTCACCAGCCTGGAAACGTCGGCGGCCCGGGCGCCAGCAGTGCCAGCGCCAGCAGTGCCAGCCCCATCCGCTGCTGATTGCTGCTGGGCTGCTGCGGCTCCCAGCAGGGGGCCGAGTCTGCGGCTCTCAGGTGCCCGGCCCGCTTGCTGCTGGTCGTGGTGTGCGTGGGGGCGCTCTGTGCGCCGATGGCTAGGATCTCCCCGCGGTCTCGACGTCGGTCATCGCGGGACGGTCAGGGCAGCAACTACCCGGTCCGGTAATGCGCGTGCAGTGCCACCGCCCGCCCGACTACCGCCACGGTGCGTTCGGCGAGGTAGCACAGCAGCTCTAGATTGGCGCGGACGATGTTCATGCCGGTGTCGAAGCCCTCGAGGTCAGATTCTGAGGCGCCACCCAGCATCACCCATTCGCGACCATGGGCGTGCCCGGACAGGAACCGGTACAGCCATGCCGGAATACCGATCGCAGTCTGCTGGTCGTACTTGTTGAACAGGCGCACCATGTCGGGCACATGCGACGTCAGCCGTTCCTTTCCGTCAGAATCCACGGAAACGCACCCTGCGGCTCGTGCGGCCGCGAACAACCGCTCGTGCAGCGAAGTTGCGTTCGCAGCCTCGCCTGTCATCCCGGCATCGTGCTGGAACTTGCGCATGTCTTCCAGGCTGCGCAGCTGGGCGGCGTAGCCGCGGCCTATGCGCTCAACGCTATCGACTCCAGGGTCGAGCAGCCACAACGTCAGGAGGGCGGGCTCGTAGGCCGCGCAAGCCAGTGTGTAATGCGAGAAGACCGGCAGCGGAAATCGCTTCAGATCCCCGGCGACGATCTGGTACCAGGTAGTGAGGTGATCTAGCGCTCCGACTATGGCCACAGACGCCGTGTTGAACACGGATGCGGCGTTGCCTACCGCGTCGTCGCGGCGAAGGCGAGATGAGGCATGGATGGGTAGCCGATTTTGTGCCTCGAAGGTCTCCGTCAGCTCAACTGCCCGGGCGAGCGTGTCGTGCAATTGCTGACTCAACATGGGTTGAGCGGTTCGCTGGCTGGCAACGCAACACCGACATCGGCCACGGTGATCCTCCCGTCATCGCTGAACCTTCAATGTTCAGCCCTCGCCACCATTCGTCCACGTCAGATCGGAGTGTTTCAAACAAGGCTGACCAGCGATTCAGCTCAATGCGGATTCTCGGCTCATGTTTTGGCCTACGCTTATCGATTCAAGTTCATTTCGCCGTCGAGGGCTGATACGACGGTCAAACTCGGGGGTTCTCAATGCTCAAGCAATTGGTCGCCGGCGCCGCCGGCTTGGCCCTGACGCTCGGGGGCGTCGCTCTCGCAGCAGCCCCGGCACAGGCGTTCACTGGCGCACCTTGCAACGACGGAGATGCCTGGAGCTGGTCCATCGCCAACCCGGCTCGCTACCAGGCAGGCACGCACGAGGCTGTGGTCGGACTCTCCGATGCGATCCGCACTGTCACCATCAAGGCGCCTACCGGTTGCACTGTTGAGGCTGGGGACACTTGGCGCGTGTACAACGGCTTCTTCCGCGCTGAGGGCACCTTCAACGCTGAGGAAGCGGCGGCCGGTAAGGACACTGACCGCGTCTCGGTAGCGGTGCCGACCTCCAATGCTGTGGCTGGCGATGAGATTCCGGTCAAGTTGAAGGTGAACGACTCCTCAGCCGGAATCCCGGGCGTCTGGGATGTGGACGAGTCGAATGCTGGCTCGCTGGTGCTGCTGCGTCGCACCCTGTTCAAGTACAAGGGCGTCACCGATTGGATGAACTTCATCAACGAGCCTTACATCTGCGGTGAGCATGTCGAGGGCGCAGCCGCGCTGCTCCGGGCATCGTGGACCTCCAAGCGGTACGTGGGCTATGCCGGTCGCACCGTCCGCATGGAGTACCGGCTGGCCGACGGCCCGGACAGCGCCTGGGCGAACCGGTTCCTCTTCAGCGACCGAACCGACGACAGTGGCTATGTCGAGTTGATCGATTTTCTCGGCGGGGAGGAGGAGGGGCCGGGTGGGGTGACGCCTGACGACGGTCCGCCTTGCGGTGGAACGATCGTCTTTCGTGGCCACTACGGCGGCAACCGAACCAGTTCAGGCACCTGGTCCAACGGAGATGCGATAGCAGAAGCAACGATCGACTGGGAGAAGTACCGCCCCCACCTTAAGGAAGAGATCGATGCAGCAGGCACGGCCAAGGACTGCGCCAAACTTGACGAGCTGGGCCAGGAAGTGGCCAACCTTCCCAATGTGACCGAGGCGTTGTTCGCCTATGTGTTTCGATTGGGTGTGCAGACCGGATGCTGGGAGGACGACTGATCGTCACCTGAAGTGATGCGGGGTCGAGGTCGACCCCCACGTCGTACCTCATGACAACCCGAACGTCACTCCGAGCCGTTACCCGCCTTCTCTATCCGGATATGCCGGTTTGCCTGCCGACTACGTGTGGTACCGCCGACCGGTTAGCCCATAGGTTCGCGGGTGGCGGGCCGGCTGGCCGCTTCGTGATCATCTTGGGGTACTTGCTGGGTACATGACAGGGCCGTATCTGGTCCACTGTGCCCAACAGTGCCCCACAGTCGAACCGCCTAGCCAGGGCCAGGTTTCAACCAAGATCAACAGGCGCCAATAGCCCTGACTTTGTTCTCGTAATGCTGCGGTCGCGGTGGACCTCAGGCTGGCGCTGTTTGACGACACGCGGTGGCTGACACGGCGGTGGCCGACACTGCACGGCACACCCGAGCCGTGGAGGCAACCTCCGCCGCGCACTCACGACACCTCATCTGCACCAACCGAGCCGCCGACGCAGAACGTGACCACACACCTGCCACGAACCGCCACGGATCATCACGGCAGGCCGACCGAGCCGGGCCCACAACAGTTTTGCGGGCCCCCGTCGACGGCCAGACCATGTCAGGTGGGGTCCCGACGCGGTGGAACGCGTGGCGAATCTTTCTAGGAAGGCGTCCACATGCGTAAACCGGCCTGTCCGTCTGACTTCATCGCGACCAGCCTCCAGGCGGCCGTGTCGAGGAACGCGTCCACCTGTAGCGTGTCATAGCCGGGCCGGTGGGTCGAGAACCGCTTGCCGCGGACACGATCTGACATCACGGGGGGTTGCCTGACCCCAAGAAACGTGTCGCCTAGCCGTTCCCGGAAGGCGTCCACCTCGGCTGTGTCATAGCCCTTCGACAGACGGGCGGTGGTTGAAAATCGCGTTGAGTCGGCCCACTCGGCCCACCCGGCGAGAATGGCACCACTCACCAGCGGTCCGTCTGGCCTGCCCGTCGACTCCATCGCGGCCAGCCTGATGTTGGCGGCATCGAGGAACGCGGCAACCTGCTTCTTGTCATAGTGGGGTTCCTCGCGCCATAAGGGGGTCGCCGAGGAGAACTGCGTACCGCGGACGTTGTTTGCTCTGACCGGGGATCTTGTTGCGCCGAGGAACGTGTCACGGATCTCCTCGCGGAAGGCGTCCACCTCTTTCTGCTCGTAGCCACGCCTCCTCCAACTGGCTTTTGAGAATGTCGTTGACTCGGCCCAGTCGGCCCACGCGACAAGAAGGGCGCCGCTAACCAGTGGTCCTGCCGGCCTGTCCGTCGACTCCACCGGGGCCAGCCTGATGCCGACCGCCTCGAGGAACGCCTCAACCTGCTTCTTGTCATAGCCAGGCCGGTGGGTTGAGAACTGCTTGCCGCGGATGTCATCTGATTTCACCGCGGGTCCTCTGATCCCGAGGAACGCGTCGCGAACGGCGCTGCGGAAGGCGTCCACCTCCCGTTTGTCATAGCCAGACTTCAGACCGGTCCCGAGGAACGTGTCGCGAACAGCGATGCGGAAGGCGTCCACCTCCCGTTTGTCATAGCCAGACTTCAGACCCGTTGATGAAAATGTCGTTGACGCGGCCCACGCGGCCCACTCGACCAGAGTGGCACGGCTCACCTTCTCGTCAAGCAGTCTGGGCTGGAGGGCCGACTGGCTCTCCACCGTGCCGAGGAATGCCCTGCCCCACAAGGGGCTGCTGATGAGCAGTTGGCTCCCTTTGCCTGACGCCCCATAGACGTTCACCGTCTCACCGGGTACCAGCATGCCGGCATTCAGCCACAACGCGAGAGGAACCTCGGACAGCGACTGGTACCGGTGGCCGGCGCCGTCCCCGGGGATGATGTCGAGTATCAGCGTGCGCCCACCACGCTTGGAGGCCGTCACCGTGGCCGTACGTGGATCGCTGCGCCGCCGCAGCAGCGTGGAAAATCGGATACGCGCCCGGAGCGCGTGAACACCCTTCTCAGCCCCAGCCCAAGCCCCCGCGAAAGCCCCTCCAAGAAACGCCAGGAGGGCCAAGCCGAACAACAGGTCGTAAAGACCGCTGTACCGGTCGAGCTGGTCGATATCGTAAATGAAAAAGAAAAAGACGAGAGCCGTCGCGCAGGCCAAGGCGCCCGCGAGCAGGCCACCAGCAATACCGGCGTAGCCCGCCAGCACCAGCCGAAGCTCCGCAGGGACCCTATCGCCGGAACCCGGCACATACGGCTCCGGCAGCGCCTGCCCGGCCACCCCGGCAGGAACAGCCTTCCCCGCGGCGTCGCTAACCGCGGCGACCACCGTGTCGGCCACCACTGGCGGCTGCTGCCCAACGATCGGAGCCCCGCACCGGGAGCACACCCGAGCCGTGACGGCAACCTCCGCGGCGCACTCACGACACCTCATCAGCACACGCGTCACGAACCGCCGCGGATCATCACCGCAGGCGCACCGAGCCGGGCCACGACACCCTCCGGACCCCACACCATCGTCCCCACCCCCACCAGGCAG
>Ga0307289_10000491_pt1 | contig 16974 bp, 13 predicted proteins | sample ER_DNA_143_FD_194483 | JGI IMG/M metagenome (GOLD analysis project Ga0307289, IMG submission 194483) | Bulk soil microbial communities from the East River watershed near Crested Butte, Colorado, United States - ER_DNA_143 | ecosystem: Environmental > Terrestrial > Soil > Floodplain | place...
CAGCGACGGTGCGCTGACCCTCACCGAGGTCGAGCGACTGTCGGGGATGCGCCGGATCGAGGTGGGTGAGACGACCGCGTTCGGTCTCGCCACGCAGCTGCACCGGGTCGGTGTCCTGCCGGTCCCCGCGAGCGAGCTGGCCTACGTGACGCATCCCTGGGTGGTCGGGTCGGCTACCCTCCGTGCGCGAGGATGGTACCCGGCATACGACAATGCGACCTGCCTCGGAGTGTTGCTCGACGCGATCGCCGGGCGGCACGCCGTCGCCGGCCGCCGGGTCGACCGGCGGGATGCCGCGCTCGGGGCAGCGAGCGCGGCCGTAGCCCTCGGCGCGACCGCCGCGGTGCTGCGCCGGGCCCGGCAGCACTGATCGAGCCAGACGCACGAGGAAGCGGGAATCCGGATGACGACAGGGGCCGTCGGCTCGGGCGTGGTGCTGGCCGAGATCCGCGACACCCCTCTGTCGGTCGACGAGGTCGTCGAGGCGGTCCGTCATCCTGCGGCCGGCGCCGTCGTGACGTTCATCGGCTATGTCCGCGAGCGGGACCACGGTGAGCCGGTCGAGGTGCTCGACTACACCAGTCACCCCACCGCCGAGCAGGTCGCCCGCGAGCTGGCCGACCGGCTGGCCGGAGCGGGACGAGTGATCCGACTGGCGGTCGTGCACCGGACCGGTCACCTCGCCATCGGCGACATCGCCGTCGTGGCGGCGGTGAGCGCCGAGCACCGGCGTGAGGCGTTCGAGGTGTGCCACGCCCTGATCGACGAGTTCAAGGCCTCGGTGCCGATCTGGAAGCACCAGACCTTCACCGACGGCTCCGACGAGTGGGTAGGTCTGCCATGAGCCGGACTGGGTCGGCTCCACCGGGCTCCTACACGGTCTACGAACCGCCGCCGCCGCCGGAGGATCCGATGAAGGTGTCCCGCGGGCCGGCCGCGGCGATCGTCGTCGTCTTCCTCGGCATCCTCATCGGCGTCCTCGGCTCACTGATCCAGGTGCCGTACGCGGTGATGAGGCCCGGGCCGATCTCCAACGTCCTCGGCACCACGACGCACAGTGACGGCTCCAGTGCCGACCTCATCGTCATCAACGGCCACGAGAGCTTCCCGACGACGGGGTCGCTCGACTTCACCACGGTCCGGATCAACGGCGGTCCCGGATACCCGGTCAACGTGTGGAGCGTCGTCGGCGCCTGGGTCGACCCTCGGCAGGACGTCTACCCGGTGGACGCGATCTACCCACCGCAGCAGACGCAGGAACAGGTCCAGCAGGAGAACCAGGCGGAGATGGTCGACTCGCAGCAGGAGGCGACCGCTGTCGCGCTCCGCGCCGCGGGCGTTCCCGTCACCGAGAAGGTGAGCATCGCCAGCGTCTCGGTCGACGCGCCGTCGGGCACGGCGTTCCAGGCCGGTGACGTCCTCGTCTCGATCGGCGGCACGGAGATCACCAGCGCTGACGCCGCCCGCAAGGCGATCCAGCAGGCCACCCCCGGGAGCACTCTCGACGTCGTCGTCGACCGGGGCGGCAGCAAGATCGCGCTGAAGCCGAAGACCGGGGCGTCCGGAGGCCGCACCGTGCTCGGCGTCGTCCTCAAGATCGACTTCCAGTTCCCGTTCTCGGTGAGCATCGACGCCGGGAACGTCGGCGGCCCCTCGGCCGGGCTGATGTTCTCGCTCGGCATCTACGACAAGCTCACGAATGGGTCGCTCACCGGTGGCCGGAACATCGCCGGCACCGGGACCATCAACAGCGCCGGGGCGGTCGGGCCCATCGGAGGCATCCGCCAGAAGCTCGTGGGAGCCAAGGAGGGCGGTGCCACCTACTTCCTCGCGCCGGCCGACAACTGCGAAGAGGTCCGCGGCGCCGTGCCGGACGGGCTCCAGGCCGTGAAGGTCGCCACCTTCGACGAGGCCAAGACGGCCGTCGACAAGATCGCCGCAGGAGACACCAAGGGCCTACCGGCCTGCTGACCCGCATACCTGCTGGCGAGAGGCCAACTCTTGTCGCCACTGCGGGCTTCATGACGACCGAACTTGGCCTCTCGACGCGTCCAGCGCGGTGCTGTGGATGCGATGCCTCGGTTCAGTCGTCGAACGTGGCCCGCAGGGCAGCGACCAGCCCGGGCGCCAGGTCCGGTCCGGTGGCCACCGCGTCGTCGGAGTCGTGCGCGCGCTGGCGGAGAAGGCATACCGAACGGCCGTCGCGAAGCACCGCGGCCAGCAGCCGGACGTCCTGACGGTCGGGATGCCCGGCCAGGGCGTCCACGGCGGCGTCCGGGTCGCTGGGCAGGTCGCGCTCGGCGTCCGGCGGCACGACGACCCGCTCGACGACGAACGCGCACCCGTCGACATCGGGGGGCCACGCGATCCGGCCGAGGACGGACTCGAGGTTCGACGACTGATGCAGCCCCTCCTGCTCGATGGCGGTCAGCGCGTCGGGGGCCTGGTCCCCGACCGACATGTCCGCGAGCAGCTGCGGCTCCCGTTCGACAAGCGTTGCCGTCCGAACCAGCGCGAACAGGCGCGCGGGCTGGTCCCAACCTGAACCGGCGACGTACCGCTCGGTCTCGAGGGCGGCGATCGACAAGGGGTCCAGCACCGGGCGACGAGGTGAGGTCACGCGCCGCATCCTCGCACCAGATCTTCCTGTGAGCCCTTCTCATGAGCACGCAACGATTCGGCAACCAGACGCTGTGGAACGGGAACCGCGGGGGCGGCCGCTCGTTGGGGGATACGTATGCTGGCCGTACCCCGGTCAGCGTGCTGCGGGTTGGCATGCTGGACGACGAAGAGACAGATCGGGCTCGACAGGTGAGTGAACGCGACTGGTTCGGTGACGACGCCGAGGCCACGGGCCAGGGCAATGGTGCTGGGGGAGCCGGGCGAACTGCGACCCGCGAACGGCGGCGCAGCCCGCTCGTCACGACGCTGCTGATCCTCGTCGTCGTCGGGATCGCGGCGTCCCTGATCGCCCAGTTCTGGACCGAGGTGCTCTGGTTCGACTCGGTCAGTTTCCGCTCGGTCTTCCTCACCGAGCTCGGCGCCAAGGTCCTCCTCGGCGTCGTGGGCGGCCTCATCACCGCCGGCATCGTCGGGTCGAGCCTCTACATCGCCTACCGCACCCGACCGATCTACGCCCCCACGTCGACCAACCAGGACGCATTGGAGCGCTACCGCGCGGCCGTCGAGCCGCTGCGCCGGATTGCGATGATCGGGATCCCGCTCGTCATCGGGCTGTTGAGCGGGCTGGGCGCCGCCGGTCAGTGGGAGACCTTCCTGCTCTGGCGGAACGCGCAGACGTTCGGGAAGACCGACCCGCAGTTCGGTCTCGACGTCGGCTTCTACGTCTTCACGCTGCCGTGGCTGACGTTCGTCGTGGCGTTCCTCAGCATGGCGCTGATCATCGGCGTCATCGTCGCGGCGTTCACCCACTACATCTTCGGCGGCCTGCAGTTCCAGGCCCGCGCCCGCCGCACGACGTCGGCGGCGCGTCTCCACCTGTCGATCCTCCTCGCGGCCATCGTCCTGGTCCGGGCGGCTTCGTACTGGCTGGAGCGGTACTCGCTCACGACCAAGTCCACCGACCTGATGACCGGCATCCAGTACACCGACGCGAGCGCGGTGCTACCGACCAAGGCGATCCTGGCCATCGCGTCGATCATGTGCGCGGTGATGTTCCTGTCGGTCATCTGGACCAGGTCGTGGCGTCTGCCGATCGTCGGCGTGGTCCTGCTGCTGGTCGTCTCGATCGTCGTGGGAGGCATCTTCCCGGCGCTCATCCAGTCCCTGAGGGTGCGCCCGAGCGAGAAGTCCTTCGAGGCTCCCTACATCCAGAACAACATCAACGCCACCCGCGACGCGTTCGGACTTTCCGGTGTGCAGACCACCGCGTACAACGCCGCGACAACGGCCACGCAGGGCCAGCTCCGCAACGACACCACGACCGTGCCGGGTATCCGCATCCTCGATCCCAATGTCGTGTCGGCCACGTACAAGCAGCTTCAGGCCGGCAAGAGCTACTACCAGTTCCCCGACACCCTCGACGTCGACCGTTACACCGTCGACGGCCTCCTCCGGGACACCGTCATCGCCGTCCGCGAGATCGACCTCGACGGCGTGCCGGACGGGCAGCGCAACTGGCTCAACGACCACACCGTTTACACGCACGGCTACGGCCTCGTCGCCGCATACGGAAACCGCAAGGATGCCGACGGTAAGCCGGTGTTCTTCGAGCAGAACATCCCGTCGACCGGAAGCCTCGGCGACTTCCAGCCGCGCGTCTACTTCGGCGAGCAGTCGCCTGACTACTCCATCGTCGGTGCGCCGGCCGGGGCCTCGCCGCGCGAGTTCGACTACCCCGACGCATCACCGGCCGGGCAGGCGAACACGACATATACGGGTCAGGGCGGCGTCCCGATCGGGGGCCTGCCGGTCAAGATCGCGTATGCGATCAAGTACCGGGAGATGAACTTCCTTCTCTCCGACGCGGTCAACTCGGACTCACGGCTCCTCGACCACCGGACCCCGCGCGACCGGGTCGCGCGCGTCGCGCCCTGGCTGACGCTCGACGGCAACGCCTATCCCGCCGTGGTCAACGGCAAGGTCCTCTGGATCGTCGACGGGTACACGACCACGGCCGACTACCCGAACTCGCACCTCACGTCGATCGACCAGGCGACGTCGGACTCGATCACCTCGACTCGGCAGTCGGTCCAGTCCATCGCCGCCGGGCAGGTCAACTACATGCGCAACTCCGTCAAGGCCACCGTCGACGCCTATGACGGCACGGTCAACCTGTATGCATGGGACGAGTCGGACCCGATCCTCAAGGCCTGGATGGGTGCCTTCCCCGACACCGTGAAGCCGATGTCGGACATCAGCGGCGAGCTGATGGCGCACCTGCGCTATCCCGAGGACCTGTTCAAGGTGCAGCGCGAGATCCTGGCCCGGTACCACGTCACCGACCCGGGCACCTTCTATGGCAGCAACGACCTGTGGAGGGTTCCTTCCGACCCGACCCGCGACCAGCGCACACCGGTCGACCAGCCGCCGTACTATCTCTCGATCGCGATGCCCGGCCAGAACGAACCGAACTTCTCACTGACGACGACGTTCATGCCGTTCGGTACCCGTGAGGTGCTGTCCGGCTTCTTGGCTGTCGACTCCAACGCGGGCACGACCGCTGGACAGCGAAGAGCGGGCTACGGCGAGCTGCGGCTGCTCGAGCTGCCCAAGGACAGCAATGTCAGAGGTCCGGGCCAGGTGCAAAACGACATCTCGTCATCGAGCGTCCAACCGCCCGAAGGCGGCCTGGGCCTATCTCAGTTCCTCAACATCCAGAAGCAGCAAGGCTCCAGCGTCGTGCTCGGCAACCTGCTGACCCTTCCGGTGGGTGGAGGCCTCCTCTACGTCGAGCCGATCTACGTCCAGGCGAACACGCAGTCGGCCTACCCGCTGAACCGGGCGATCGTCGTGGCCTTCGGCGACAAGCTCGCGTGGTCGTCGACTCTCGACGGAGCCCTCGACGCCCTGTTCGGTGGCAACTCCGGCGCGAAGTCCGGCGACAACACCCCGACCACCGGCGGCGCCGGGACGACACCGACCCCGCCGCCGGCCGGGACCACCCCCCCGGCGGACAATCCGGCGCTGACCAAGGCGTTGGCCGACGCCCAGCAAGCGGTCAACGACGCAGACGCCGCGCTCAAGGCGGGTGACTTCGCCAAGTACGGCGAGGCCCAGACCCGGCTCAAGGCGGCGATCGCCGCGGCCGCGGCGGCCGCACCGACGGGGACCGCGACGCTGACTCCTGGCGCCACGCCCACGAGCACGGCGACAGCGTCGCCGTCGACGACCCCGGCCGGCTGACGCTGACCGTCCGGTTCGTGCTCTGAACGGCCGCGAAATCCGACCGACACCCACACGAACCGCGACCACGTGAAAGGGCCCGGCCGAGGTGGCCGGGCCCTTCGGTATGCGTGGACGGGTCAGCTGGCGGAACTCTCGACGGCCTGCGGCTGTCCGCGGTGCGAGACGCTGATCTTGCGGGGCTTGGCCTCTTCGGCAACCGGGATGGTCAGGCTGAGGACGCCGTCGCGGTAGTCCGCCTCGATCCGGTCGAGCGCCAGGCCGCTGCCGAGGGACAGCTGTCGGGCGAAGGTGCCCGTGGTGCGCTCGCGAGAGAGCCACTTGGCGCCGTCGACCGACTCGGACGGTCGCTGGGCGCGGACCGTCAGCGTGCGGTCCTCGACGTCGATGTCGATGCTCGTCGGGTCGACCCCGGGGAGGTCGATCCGCGCGACGAAGGTCTCGCCGTCGCGGTAGAGGTCCATCGGCATCACCGAGGAGCCGGGGCCGCGCAGGGACTCACCGAGCAGCCGGTCCATCTGACGGAAGGGGTCGAAGGGAGACGTGGTCATGATGTCCTCCGGGTCACAAAGGGTTCAGGTATTCACTCAGACTTATTGAGTGTGATGCGCTCAAGCCTACGCACGAACCATCCCCTGTCAAGTCCAGGGCGACTCCGGAGACGGACCCAACCCCGACTGGGGATTTGGTGCCTGGCAGTGGCGCCGGATAAGGTGGTGGTCTACCGACGCGGGGTGGAGCAGCTCGGTAGCTCGCCGGGCTCATAACCCGGAGGTCGCAGGTTCAAATCCTGCCCCCGCTACCACGCTCAGAGGGCCCGGACGAGATCGTCCGGGCCCTCTGTCGTGTGGCACTCGATCGGTTCAGCCGCTCACGGGTTGCCGGTTGGCCGGGATGTCGGGCGATCCGATCGGCCGCTCCTGGATCCCGACGGTGCCCTTGGTGCCGTCGTCCTTCACCGGAACGTCGAAGGTCATGTCGGTGAAGTAGTAGGTGTCGTTGCCGATCTGCAGGACGTAGGTGCCCGTCACCTCGTCGATCGGCGCGGCATACGTCAACCAGAGCGCCTGGCCGGCCGGCACCCGGATCTGGAGGTCCCGGCCGACCCGCGACTCCTGCGTGTACATCTCGCCGTAGGTCGCGGTCACCGACGCGTCGACAACGCCCTTGATGCTGGCCGACAGCCCGGTCGCGAGGTCCCAGTGGCTCGTCAGCAGCGTCGCGGCGCTCCAGGCGTGGGTCTGGATGGCGGTCTTGGATCCGTGGTTCTCGAGTACCTGGCTCGCCTGGACCGGCTCGGCGAGACCCGACTGCCGCGTCACCGGGAAGAACTGGCCCGTAGCAGCAGACCCCGGGGCGGTGAGCCGGTTGAACAGCTCCAGCTGCGCCTTCCGGTCGGTGGCGTCGATCGTGCGAGTGGTCTGGGCTCGCCCGGTCACGGTGAGGATGTCGCGCCAGGTGCCGCTCACGCCCAGCTGGTAGGTCCCCGTGTCGTTGAGGAAATGTGACTGGCGCACCCCGTCGGCGAAGGCCGGTTCGGCGGTCACGCGGAGGTACTCGTCGGTGTTGCCGATCTGCAGGTCGAAGATGCCCTCGTCCCGTTGGAAGACATACATGATGACGCCGAAGTGGAGCTTCTGTCCCGGGGCGATGACGGTGCCCTCGACCGGGCGGCCCTCGAAGTCGCCGTGGTGCACGGCGACGACGGTGAGGTCCTGGCTCGTGGCGTTAACGACGTCGTAATAGCCGACGACGGACTGCGCGGACATGTCGTCCGTCGTGGCGCCGGTGGTCGTGGTCGTGGTCGCGCTGGTCTGGCTGGCCCCGGCGGTCGTGGCGGTGAGCGCCAGGCCACCGAGGGCGAGGGTGGCGGCGACGACGGTGGTGCGGATGAGTGGACGCTTCATGGGTTGTTCTCCTGTTCTACGAGTTCTACGAGTTCTACGAGCCGGTCGTTGTGGCTGGTTTCAGCCTGCTGGCCGACGGGCTGCGCCGGCGTCCGCCGGCCGGCCCCTCCGCGGACGACGAGGTGCCCCGCAGCGCGGACGCCCGGGTGGGGCAGACCCCACACGTTCGCCTCGATGGGCCATCCGACTCTCAAGCGGTGACCGTTCGGCTGGTTTGGCGCCGAATGCCCGGGTTTGCCCGACGCCTCGACGCCGCACGCGGCAGGCTCACTCGCCAGACCGGTCCGTAGCAGGGCGGACCGGTCGCCCAGACGCTTCGCTCGCGAGAGGGGCAACGTGACGAGACGGTATGCGGGTCAGACGACCGGGCGGCGGACCGGCAAGGCCGGGACGCGAACGTTCGCCGTGGTGACCACCGTGGGGATCGGAGCCCTCGCGCTGGCCCTCATGTTCGGCTCAGCCGGGCGCGCCTCGCCGGATGACGCTCCCGTGCCGCAGCCCTCGGTGGGGTCCACGACGGTCAGCCCGACCCGGACGTCTCCGAGCCCGTCGGCCACGACGACGTCCACGCCGACGCCAACGCCGTCGACCGAGTCCGACGTCACCACCACGGTCACCGAGGTCGTGGCGATCCCGTTCGCCAAGCAGACCCTCGACGACGGAGCGCTCGCGAAGGGCAAGACGGTGGTGCGCACCGCGGGGCGGGACGGCAGCAAGACGATGACGTGGCTGGTCCGGACCAAGAGCGGCGTCGAGGTCAGCCGCACCCTCTCGGGCGAGCAGGTCACTCGGGTGCCGGTAACCGAGGTGACCGCCGTCGGGACGAAGGCGCCGACGGCGGCATCCACCCCGAAGCCGGCACCGACGACCGCCGCCAGCAGTGCCAAGTGCGACCCCAACTACAGCGGCGCCTGCGTCCCCATCGCCAGCGACGTCGACTGCGCGGGCGGAAGCGGTAACGGACCCGCATACGTCCGTGGTCCGGTCCAGGTCGTCGGCACGGACGTCTACGGCCTCGACAGCGACAACGACGGGATCGGTTGCGAGTAGCGCGCGACGACCCCGTCGAGTCGTGACCGAAGCGAGTCAGTAGCGGCGTTGCCAAGGCGTTGCCCGGCACCTAGCGTGCAGAGAGTGCAGCGCGGCCCGTCGATCTACGACGTCGCGAAGGCGGCTGGAGTAGCCCCCTCCACGGTCTCCCGGGCGTTCTCCCGCCCAGGACGGGTCAACGCGCGCACGGCGGAGCGCATCTTCGTCGCGGCACGAGACGTCGGCTACCGCACCGAGGTCCTGCCGGGACTCACCGGACAGCGCACTCGCAGCCTCGCCGTCGTCGTCACCGACATCACCAACCCGTTCTACTCGGAGATCATCCGTGGCGCCCACGCGGCGGCGGGGGAGTCCGGCTACACGATCCTGCTCTCCCACACCCAGGAGGACGCCCAGCTCGAGCGCGACTGGACCGAACGCGAGCTCAGCGCGGTCGACGGCGTCCTCCTGGCCAGCTCCCGGATGTCGGACAGCGCGATCCGGATGCTGGCCAAGCAGAAGCCGATGGTCATGCTCAACCGGCGCGTACCGGAGGTCCCGTGCGTCATCACCGACAACGCGAGGGGTATGCGTCGGGCCGTCGAGCACCTCGCCGAGCTCGGCCACCAGTCAGTCACCTACGTCGCGGGACCGGAATCCAGCTGGGCTGACGGCATGCGGTGGGTCGCGCTCATGGAGGCTGGTCACGAGCTGGAGCTGAAGGTGCGCCGGGTCGGCCCCTGCAACGTCCCGACCGTGCACGCCGGCTTCGACACCGCCGCCGACGTCCTCTCGCACGACCCGACTGCGGTCATCGCCTACAACGACGTCATGGCCATCGGCGTCATCAAGGGGATGCGCCGGGCCGGTGTCCGGGTACCCGTCGATGTCAGCGTCATCGGCTTCGACAACGTCGTCCTCTCGGAGATCGTCGAGCCAGAGCTGACCACGGTGGCGGCCCCGTTGCGAGCCATGGGCATCACGGGTGTCAAGAACCTCATCGCCGCCGTCGGCGGTGCGACTCCGAGCCGTGAGCCGATCGTCCTCCCGGTCAAGCTGCTCGTCCGCGGCTCGACCGGTCAGCGCAGACGGAAGAGTACCTCGCCGGCGTTGGGAACGACCAAGGTCTCCGGGTCGGCGACGAAGGCGGCGACCTCGACGGTGTCGGGGTCGAGGTAGCCGAGGTTCGCCTCCCGGCATACCTGCTCCGGTATGCCCGTGGCCAAGGTGACCTGCACTCTCAGTCGCTCCTCACCGGTCGAGGCGTCGTACGTCCCGGCGCCGCGCAGGTGCGTCGAATGCGCGAGGACGCCCCAGTGCAGGTGCTTGAACCGGTCCCACTGCTTCACGAAGTAGTCGCGGCAGTGGTAGCCGATCTCCGCGATCTCGGGGTGCATCGCCGAGATCTGGGTGATGTGCGGCGCATACAGGATGACCTCACCGCCGTCCGCGACGACCGGCTCGAGCTTGTAGAAGCCCTTGGCGCCCGTCCAGATGTCGGCGTACATCGCGGGCACGAGTGACAGCACTCGCGGAACCGGCGCGTCCAGATAGGTCACGTGGCTCTCCGCGCAGATCTGCGCGGCTGCCGTCCAGGAGGAGATGGTGTCCCCGAACGAGACCGAGTGCAGGGCCGGCGACCCGTGGTCGCTCTCGGCCGCGCCGACGACGCAGAACGCGATTCGGTCGGCCGGGATCAGCGAGGCCCCTTCGTCGATCAGCGCGCGCACCGGCGTCTGCGCGGTCGTCCCGATGATCTCGGCCGACGTGATCAGCGCACCCAGCCAGTGGGAGATGTCGATGATGTCCTGGCCCGCGACGCCGGGGAAGAAGTACTTGTTGCCGCCCGAGATGCCCACTACTTCGTGCGGTAGCACCGGTCCGACGACCAGGGCGATGTCGTGCTCGACGACCGCCCGGTTGAGGTGCACCGGTACGTCGACGTCGAGCCGTCCCTCCGACAGGTCTCGGATCCGCGCCGCCGGGATGGTCCCGAGGTCCGCGAACGTCTCCGGATTCCACCACTCGTGGTTGAGGACCGTCATGCCCGGATAGGTGGCCTCGAGGCCCCTCTCGTCGTAGCCGAGATGAGCGGCGAGCGCCTCCTCGCTCATTGCCGCATGCGTGCCGAGGGCGACGAGGACCGTCATGCGCGTCGCGCGGCCGGCCAACGACGAATGAACCGCCTGTAGCAGCAACGGAAGTGGGCAGGTCCGGGTGCCGTCGGGGACGAGGATGCAGACGCTGCGACCGTCGACCGGGTATGCGTTGAGCTGCTCGCGGACGAACGCCGACACCCGGTCGGGGGAGAGGACGTCGTCGGCGTCGCCGATCGACGCCGCCTGCGAGATCAGCGTGCTGCTCATCGCCTCACTCTGAACTGCGACGGTCGGGCAGGCAAGAGGTCACGGCAACTAGTGGCAACTGGTGGCGACCGTCTTCCGCGCGCCGCGAGCATGACTGGCATGCCCGAGCTCCCCGGTCTGCACCCGCACGACGACCGGCTCCTGCCCACGGACCCGGCGGTGCGCGACCTGGCCCGGCGCCTCTACCAGCAGGTGCGTGACCTCCCGATAATCTCGCCGCACGGCCACGTCCCGGTCGAGTGGCTCGCGGACAACGTTCCCTTCTCCGACCCGACGACGCTGCTCATCTCCCCGGACCACTACATCTTCCGCCTGCTCCACGCCGGGGGCGTCCCGCTCGCCGAGCTCGGCGTCGGCAACCGACTCCTCGACGAGTCCGAGAGCCGGGCGGCCTGGCGGACGTTCTGCGAGCACTGGGCGCTGTTCAGGGGAACGCCGAGCCGGTTCTGGATGGAGAGCGTGCTCAGCGGCATCTTCGGTGTGGCGAAGCGGCCCAGCGCCGAGTCGGCCGACGAGATCTACGACCGCGTGGCCGAGTGCCTGACCGCCGACGAGTACCGGCCGCGAGAGTTGTTCAAGAGCTTCGGAATCGAGGTGCTGGCCACCACGGACGACCCCTGCGACGATCTCGCCCACCATGCGGCGCTGGCGGCCGACCCCAGTTTCGACGGACGCGTGGTGCCCACGTTCCGACCCGATCGGTACCTCGAACCCGCACGCCCCGACTTCGCCCAGCTGATGGGCCGTCTTGCCGAGGCGTCCGGGGAGGACACCGGCGACTTCCCGGGCTACCAACGCGCCCTCGCTCAACGGCGACGGCACTTCAAAGAGCACGGCGCCGTCTCAGCCGACCACAGCCACCCCGACGTCGTGACGGTGGAACTCTCGCCATCTGAGGCCGCTCGCATATTCACAGCTGCGCTGCGGGGAGAGGCCACGGCCGAGGAGTCGACCGCCCTGCGCCGGCACATGCTCGTCGAGATGGCGCAGATGTCGATCGACGACGGCCTCGTCATGACACTGCACCCGGGCGTCCACCGGAACCACCACGCCCCGACCCTCGAGGCGTTCGGCCCCGACACCGGTCACGACATCCCGGTCGCGGTCGAGTTCACCCGCGCACTGCAGCCGCTGCTCGGCCGGTTCGGCACGGCGGCGGGCTTTCACCTGGTGCTGTTCACCGTCGACGAGACGGTCTTCTCTCGCGAGATCGCGCCGCTCGCCGGCTTCTACCCGGCGGTGTACGCCGGTGTGCCCTGGTGGTTCCTCGACGCGCCGGAGGCGATCCGCCGGTTCCGCGGGGCGGTCACGGAGACAGTGGGCTTCTACCGGACGTCGGGGTTCATCGACGACACTCGCGCCTTCTGCTCCATCCCAGCCCGCCACGACATGTCGCGGCGCCTCGACAGCGCCTACCTGGCCCAACTCGTCGCCGAGCACCGCCTCGACGAGGACGAGGCGTTCGCCACGGGTGTCGACCTCGTCACGACCATTCCGCACCAGGTCTTCAAGCTGTGAGCCGCGCGGTCGCCACAACCCGCCGCCTCAGCCGCGACGCCGACGGGCGCCCGGCCGCTCCCGTACGCCTCGTCCACCTCGGCGTCGGCAACTTCTTCCGCGCCCACCAAGCCTGGTACACCGAGCATTCCGACGACGCCGCCGACTGGGGCATCGCCGCCTTCACCGGTCACTCGCGGCGCACGGCCGACGAGCTCGCCGGTCAGGACTGCCTGTACACACTGCTCGTCCGCCACCAGTCCGAGAGTGTTCCCGAGGTCATCGGCGCCATCAGCGCCGTCCACGTCGGCAGCGACCTCGCGAACCTGCGCGGGCACCTCGCCGCCCCGGCCGTCGCCGTCGTCACGCTCACCGTGACCGAGGCGGGCTACTTCCGCGACGAGAGTGGTGGTCTCGATACCGAGGCCCCGGCGGTCCGCAACGACGTGGCCGCGCTGCGCTCAGGCAGCCCTGAGGAACTCGATACCGTCCCCGGTCGGCTCGTCACGGGCCTCGATGCGCGACGGGCCTCCGCAGCCGGACCGCTCGCCGTCGTGTCATGCGACAACGTCCCCCACAACGGGGCCATGGCTCGCCGCGTCGTCACCGACCTCGCCCGCGAGGTCGACCCCGATCTCGCGGTCTGGATCGACGCCAACGTCTCCTTCGTCACGACGATGGTCGACCGAATCACGCCGCGCACCACCGACGAGGACGCTGCGGACACTCGGGCGCTGACCGGAGTGGACGACCCCGCGCTGGTCGTCACCGAGCCCTTCACGGAGTGGGTGCTGGCCGGCGACTTCCCGTCCGGACGTCCGGCCTGGGAGACCGCCGGGGCGCGGTTCGTCACCGACGTGCGACCGTTCGAGACACGAAAACTTTGGCTGCTCAACGGCGCTCACTCGATCATGGCCTACGCGGGTTCCATCGTCGGCCACGAAACGGTGGCCGACGCGGTCTTGGACCCCGAGGTCTTCGGCTGGGTCGAAGACTGGTGGGACTGCGCGTCGCGGTACCTGACCCTGCCCGCGGAGGAGGTCACCGCATACCGGCAGGCGCTCTTCGACCGGTTTGCGAACCCGAACATCCGGCATCTGCTGGCGCAGATCGCGGCCGACGGATCACAGAAGGTGCCGATCCGCGCTCTGCCGGTGCTCCGCGCTGCCCGTGCCGACGGTGAGCTTCCAAGCGGGACAACGCGATTCGTGGCCGCCTGGATCGCCCACCTGCGTGGCCACGGCGTTCCGGTCCACGACGTCGAGGGCGAGAGGCTCGCAGACATGGCCGCCGGTACCGTCCGCGAAGGTGTAGCCGCGGTGCTCGAATGGCTCAGCGTGGACGACCTCGAGGTGAGCGCGATGGTGGAGCAGCAGGTGGCCGACCTCGAGGCCCGGAGCCGGGAGCGGTGACCGCGCCGGTACGGACCGTCGTCGTCGGCTGCGGCGACATCTCCTCCGTCCACCTCGCCGCCCTCCGCGACCTCGACGGCGCCGAACTGGTCGGGGTGTGCGATGCCGACAGCGACCGCGCGGGGGCGACGGCCGCAGCCCACGGCGTGCCCGCCTACAGCGAGTACGACGAGATGTTCGCCGCCCTCAAGCCGGACGTCGCCCACATCTGTACCCCGCACGACCAGCACGCACCCGTCGCCGTCGACGGCATCGATCGCGGCATCCACCTCGTCCTCGAGAAGCCCGTCGCCAACACGGTGGCCGAGGCCCAACTCGTGATCGACGCCAGCCGGGCGAGGCCCGACGTCAAGATCGCCGTCTGCTTCCAGAACCGGTACAACCGGGCGGCGCGCGAGGCGCACAGGCTGATCGCCGGAGGCCATCTCGGCGCCGTCCGTGGCGCCTCGGCGAGCGTCGCCTGGCACCGGACCCCGGAGTACTACGGCCGCGCTCCATGGCGCGGCCAGCGGGCCCGCAGCGGCGGTGGTGTCCTCATCAACCAAGCGATCCACACGCTCGACCTGCTGCAGTGGTTCCTGGGGCCCGTCGCCAACGTGGGCAGCCGGATCGGCACCTTCGCGCTCGGCGACGTGGTCGACGTCGAGGACACGGCACAACTGGTCATGGACCACGAGAACGGTTCGCGCAGCGTGCTGTTCGCGACGGTCGCCAATACGGTCGACTCACCGGTGACCATCGAGATCGACACCGAGCACGCGCGACTGCTCATCCGGGGCGACCTGCTCGTCACCTACGCGGACGGCCGCACGGAGGTCGTCGAGGAGCGTCGGGCGACGCCCACCGGACGGGCGTACTGGGGCGTATCCCACGAGCTGCTCCTGGCCGACTTCTACGGAACCCTCGACGATCCCGAGCCGTTCTGGATCGGACCCGCTGAGGGGATGGCCTCGCTGGCCGTCCTGGACCAGGTCTACCGGGACGCGTACGGGGCTGCCCTCGTCGCACCGATACCGGTGAGCTGACCCGTCGTCGAGATCGTCTGAGGATCCAGGGCCAACCCTGCGGTGTCTGGAATAGTTCCCGGGTGCATGTGTGGTCGTCGACCCGAACGCTCTCGGTGACACTGTTGGCCGTCCTGGCGGTCACGTCGTGCACGGGACAACAAGACACCCCCTCGAACACGAGATCGCCCGCGCGTGCGAGCGAACCAGGGACGGCCGCCGTCGATTCGACCCCGCCGGCCTCGGCGACGACGTCGACGGCCGCGGCGTGGCCGAGTGTTCGGGCGGTTCAGGAGGAGAACAGCAAACCCGGAGACCCGAGCTGGACCTCTGGGGTGACCGAGCCGCCGAATACCCAAGTCGAGGGGTTCACCGGTCGGGCCAGCGCAACGCCGGGACAGCCGGTGGCGCTGTACGTGCATTCGCTGGAGGGCCCGGTCGTCGTCAAGGCGTTCCGGATCGGGTGGTACTCCGGTGCCGGGGCTCGGCTGGTGTGGACCTCCCCCTCGGTGACCCAGGTGGACCAGCCCAAGCCACAGTTCGAGGCGACGACGCGTACCTGGTCAGCGTCCAACTGGACGCCGTCCTTGACCCTTCCCACGGGCGACTGGCCACCGGGCGACTACCTGCTCAAGCTTCAGACGACGTCCGGCACCACGAACCTCGTTCCGTTCACGGTGCGCGCCACAACGACGCGTGACGCCGTCGTGATCGTCAACGAGAACACGACGTGGCACGCCTACAACCGGTGGGGCGGCACCAGCCTGTACCGAGGGCCGACGGGCTTTGCCGATCGGGCCTACGCCGTCTCGCTGGACCGCCCGATCGACTACGGGATGGGCAGCGGGGACTACTTCGGCAACGAGGCGCCGCTGGGCCGGCTGGCCGAGAAGCTGGGGCTGCCGGTGGCCTACGTGACCGACACCGACCTGCACGCCGACCCGCACCTGTTGGACGGCGCGCGCGCGGTGATCTCACTCGGGCACGACGAGTACTACAGCCAGGCCATGTGGGACGCCCTGGTCGCCGCGCGCGACAAGCAGGGCACGAACCTGGCCTTCCTCGGTGCCAACGCGATGTATCGGCACATCCGGCTCGGTCCCACGCCGATCGGCCCGGACCGGCTCGAGACCGACTACAAGGAGGCCGGGATCGACCCGGTAGTGAAGACGAACCCTGCGGAGGCCACCTCCCAGTGGCGTCAGCCACCAGTACCGCGCCCGGAGAGCGTTGTCACCGGGGTGTACTACCAGTGCAACCCCGTCAAGGCGGACATGGTGGTCGCGCAAGCCGACTCGTGGCTCCTCGCCGGGTCCGGGCTCAAGCCCGGAGACACGCTGACCAACCTCGTCGGCTCCGAGTACGACCAGGTCACGCCCAGCGTGCCCACCCCCCGACCCATCGAGGTGCTCTTCCACTCGCCGGTCACATGCAGCGGTCATCGTCAGTTCTCCGACGCGGCCTACTACACCACCTCCAGCGGCGCCGGTGTCTTCGCCTCCGGCACCAGCTCGTGGGTCTGCGGTCTGGTCTACGAGTGCACATTCCATGCCCAGGACCAGCACCTCGTCGACGTCGTCACCGCCATCACCACGACCCTGCTGACGGCATTCGCCGCCGGCCCAGCCGGAAGGAGTCACCCCGCCCGCGACAACATCGACCGACTCAACATCACCACCGCCACCGTCCGAGACATGACCCGATGACGGGCCGACCGCGCTCCTGCGCCGGCCCGGTGGACCGCTGTTGACTCAGCTCTCAGCGCGCGATCAGTCCGACGTGAGCTTCGGTAGTGCCCGCTGGGCCCACTCGAAGGCCATCCGGTGGGACTCGTACCGCGACTCCACGCTCGGCTCGTCGACCTCGACCATGAGGTCGCCGTCGAAGTCCGCCG
>Ga0307289_10000492_pt1 | contig 16973 bp, 17 predicted proteins | sample ER_DNA_143_FD_194483 | JGI IMG/M metagenome (GOLD analysis project Ga0307289, IMG submission 194483) | Bulk soil microbial communities from the East River watershed near Crested Butte, Colorado, United States - ER_DNA_143 | ecosystem: Environmental > Terrestrial > Soil > Floodplain | place...
CCTCAAGGCCGCGGTCGGCGCCCACGAGGTGATCACGACGATCATGCTCAACTGGATCGCGTACTGGATCGGGAGCTACCTCTTCCAGCAGGGCGGGCCGCTCCAGGGCCCGGAGAACAAGCCGCTCGACATCCCGATCTCCGCCGACATCGCTCACAGTGCGAAGCTGCCCGTGTTCTGGGGCGACCCCGATCTCCAGGGCCTGCACATCGGCTTCTTCGTCGCGATCGCCGCGCTGATCGTCTTCTGGGCGATCCTCAACCGGACGACGCTCGGCTACGAGGTGCGGGCGGTCGGCTTCAACCCCGACGCGGCTGCGTACGGTGGGATCAAGGTGCGCACGAACTACGTGCGCGCGATGGCCATCTCCGGGGCCTTCGCTGGTCTCGCGGGCGGCCTCGACATGCTCGGCTATCTCTTCCACGTCGGGACGTCGGACGTCCAGGCCTCGAGCATCGGGTTCCTCGGGATCGCGGTCGCACTGCTCGGCCGGAGCACCGCGGTCGGAGTCGGGCTCGCCGCGCTCCTCTTCGGCGCGCTCCTCTTCGGGACGACGCACGGGCTCCAGTCGAACGTGATCGACCCGAGCCTCGCCGGCCATCTGACCGAGCTCATCCAGGGGCTCGTCGTTCTCTTCGTCGGCGCGGACCTCCTGGTCATCGCCGTCTGGCGCGCGGGGGGGCGGGTGCGCAAGCGTGCTCCGAAGCAGCCCGCGGCGGAGGCGTCGTCTTGAGCACGTACGTCGGACAGCTCGACGCGGCGCGGTTCGTACGGCCGAAGGCGGTCGCCGCGTACGGATTCGCGCTCGGGGTGGTCGCGTTCCTGGCCGCGATCCCGCCGCTCACTTCCCGGTCGCCGATCTGGCCCGCGCTCCTCGGGCTCCTGGCCGCGTTCGCGGGCGTCTTCGCTGCGAGCCGGGGCGCCCGGCGCGCGGGGTGGGGCGCTGTCGTCGTCGGGCTCCTCGGGGTCGGCCTCGGCGTCCTCGCGACTCGCTCGAGCACGGCGGACCTGAATCAGGTCTTCACCGCGAGCCTGATCGCGTCGATGCTCGTCTTCGCGACCCCGCTGACCTTCGCCGCGATCGGCGGCATGTTCTCGGAGCGCTCCGGAGTCGTGAACATCGGCCTCGAAGGAATGATGCTGATGGGCGCGTTCTGGGGGATCTGGGGCGCCGACAAGACGGGCAGCTGGATCGGCGGGCTCGTGATCGGGATCATCTCCGGCGGCCTGCTCGCGGTCGTGCATGCGGTCTTCGCGATCCACCTGCGCGCCGACCAGATCGTCGGCGGCGTCGCTGTCAACTTCCTCGCCCTCGGGATCACGGGCTACTTCTTCGTCCAGCTCTACCATGGCAACAACGTCCCGACCGGCATCTCGCAGATCCCGGACGTGAATCTGACGAGCAACAGCAACCACGGATTCTTCTCGGAGGCCTTCGGGCACCTGAACCTGATGATCTGGGCCGTGATGGCCCTCGTCGTCGTCTCGTACTTCGTCATGTTCAGGACGCCGCTCGGCCTTCGCATCCGGGCCTGCGGCGAGCACCCGCGCGCGGCCGACACGGTCGGCATCAACGTCTATCTGCTCCGCTACTTCTCGGTCATCCTCTCCGGGATGCTCGCCGCCGCGGGTGGGGCGTACCTGACCGTCGGCTATCTGGGCACGTACAACGAGAACGTGACGGCTGGCCGCGGCTTCATCGCGCTCGCGGCGCTCATCTTCGGGAACTGGCGGCCCTTCGGCGCGTTCGGAGCGGCGCTCCTCTTCGGGCTCTCGACGGCGATCGCCTTCCGTCTGCCCGTCTATTCGGACACCGCCGCGACGCTCTTCCAGGCACTTCCCTACGTGATCACGCTGATCGCCGTCGCAGGCGTGATCGGCCGATCGACTCCGCCCGCAGCCGTTGGCCGCCCGTACGTCAAGCAGTAAAGGCGCCGACTCGGCGGCGCCGACCAGGAAGGCCGTGGCGGCTTGGCCGCCGCGGCCGGCTCAACTGCCACGCTAGGTGACGCAAACGAGCAACTCACGAACACAGTCTGCTAACGGGCCCCGGCCGCGCAACCGCGTGGCCGTCGTCTCGCTCCTGGTGGGTCTTCTCGCTACCGCCGCGATCCCGGTCGGCATCCTGATCACGAACTATCGGAACGACTTGCGGCTCATCCATGCCGGCTACGCCGTCCCGGTGGCCGCCGTCCTCGGCTTCGTCGCCATCCGGCTCGCGCGACGGGCGCGCCGGCGGCTGGAGCGGACGGTCGGGCGCGCGGGAGGTGCGGTGCCGGCCCGCCTCGGGCGCATCCTCGGCTGGCTCGGGCTCTATTTCGCGCTCATCGGGGCGATCGCGCTCGCGTTTTACTACGTGGACTACCACGTCTTGTCGTAGACTCGGTTCCCGGTGTTCGAGATCGGCAACAGCCTCCGCGAGGCTCGTCTCCGGCAGGGGCTCGACTTCTTCGAGATCGAGCAGTCGACGAAGATCCGCGGCAAGTACCTCCGCGCCCTGGAAGACGAGCAGTTCGAAGTCCTGCCCGCGCAGACGTACGTCAAGGGCTTCCTCCGCTCGTACGCGGACCACCTCGGCCTGGACGGTCAGCTCTACGTCGACGAGTTCAACTCGCGCTATGTGCGCGGCGAGCTCGAGGAAGAGGAGGAGCAGCGCCCGCTCAAGCCGCGCGTCGCACGGCCGGGCCGCGGCGGGGCGTTCCAGAACAAGGCGGTCCTGATCACGCTGGTCGCGATCGCCGGCCTCACCATCTTCGTCTTCGTCGCCTGGATTTCGGGCGGGCCCGGCGACCAGAACACGGTGCTCTCGGTCAACACGAAGCCGAAGAAGAAGGCGCCGCCGAAGCCGACGGCGAAGCTCGTCGCCAAGGGCGTCAAGGGCGGGGCGTACGTCGTCGTCTACCGCGGGACGCGCACCGGGAAGCCGATCTACGAAGGCACGCTCGAGAGCGGCCAGGGTCACCGGTTCGTCGGCCACCATCTGTGGGTCTACGTGTTCGCACCCGCGAACCTGAGGCTGAAGTTGAACGGCCGCTCGCGCGTCGTGCCCGGTGCGGGGACGGGCTCACGGCGATGGCTCGAAGTGACGCCCCAGCGAGTCCAGCTCGCCGCCGCGCCCGCTTGATCCTCAGAGCCGAAGTGGTTAGGCATCAAGTGGGTCGACCGGTCATTTCCGACGCATGCACGGGCCAAGCCCGCGCATGCTGAGGACGGCGCCGCAAGCGTCGCCTCGCACAGAGGTCCTGGTCACAGGCAGCGAGCTGATCCGCGGTAGCCGGCGGGACTCGAACGGGCCGTTCCTGGCCGAGGAGCTGACGCGGCTCGGCCTCGAGCCGTCGTCGATCAGGATCGTCGGCGACGACCAGACGGAGCTGGAGCCTGCGATCCGCGAGGGGCTGGAGGCCGACCTGCTCGTGTTGTCCGGGGGGCTCGGGCCGACGCACGACGACCGCACGGTCGAGCTCCTCGCGCGCGCGGCCGGGCTCGAGGCGTCAGTGGTGCCGGAGCTCGAACAGGAGATCGAGGGCGTCTCGAGGCGGATCGCGGAGCGGTTGGGGCGACCGTACGCGGAGTTCGAGGAAGGCGTTCGCAAGCAGGCGACGGTGCCGGCGGGTGGACGCGTGATCGGGATCGCCGGGACCGCTCCGGGGCTCGTCGTCGAGACGAGCGGGGCGGTTGCCGTCGTCCTACCGGGGCCGCCGCCCGAGTTGCGCAGGCTCTGGCAGGCGGCGCTCGCGGACGAGGCTGTCCGCGGAGTGCTGGCGCGCGCCGAGGCGCCTGAGCGGAGCGTGTTGCGCGTGTACGGGGTCAGCGAGTCGGCAATCGCGCGGGCGCTCGCCGAGGCCGGGGGAGAGCCGGAGGGTGTTCAGGCGACGATCTGCGCGCACGCGGGGGAGATCTGGGTCGAGCTCTTCGGCGAGGGCGAGGAGCTGGCGGAGAGCTTTCGGAGCGCGCTAGGCGCGGCGATCTTCTCCGAGGACGACCGCCCGGTCGAGGAGCTCGTGCTCGACCTGGCGCGCGAATGCGGGCTCACGCTCGGCGCGGCGGAGTCGTGCACCGGCGGGCTCGTCGCTGCGCGGCTCACCTCGGTGCCCGGCTCGAGCGACGTGTTCCGGGGCGGTGTCGTGGCGTACGACAACGAGGTGAAGCACGCACAGCTCGGCGTGAGCGAGGAGACGCTCGCGGTGCACGGGGCCGTATCGGCGGAGACCGCCTCTGCGATGGCCTTGGGCGCGAGAGAGTCGCTCGGCGTGGACGTCGCTGTCTCCGTGACGGGCATCGCGGGCCCCGGCGGAGGGACGCCCGAGAAGCCGGTCGGGCTCGTGTTCCTGAACACGTCCGGCCGGGGAGCGGAGCTCGCGTGCGAGTTGAATCTCCCCGGCGACCGTGAAGCGGTACGCCGCCGTGCGACGGCCGCGGCGCTGCATCTGCTGCGTGAGCTTCTGACACAGATCCGCGACAGTTCTGCATGAGCCCGTCCGGTACCGTCGGTGCCGATGAGCGTCTACGCCTCTTTCTCGGCTTCCGCCTGCCCGACGTGGCCGGTCGGGCCGTCGCCGCGTGGCAACAGGAGCAGCTGGCCGTGGAACGCGTCCGGATCGTTCCCGCTGAGAACCTGCACGTCACGATCGCCTTCCTCGGCTCGCGGCCGGCGGGCGAGATCGAGGCCGTCGCCGGTGCTCTGCGGGAAGCCGTCGACGGTGTCGCCAGGCCCATCCTCACACCGACGCGGTACAGGGAGACCCGCGCTGTCGGGATGCTCGTGCTCGACGACGAGCAGGGGCGTGCGACCCGGATTGCCGAGGACGCGCACGCTCGGCTCGAGGGGCTCGGCGTCTACGAGTTGGAGGCGCGGAAATGGCTTCCGCACCTCACGGTCGCCCGCTTTCGCGAACGCCCTCGGCTCGAGCCCTCGATCCCGGACCTGGGGCCGGTGACGATGTCCGACGCTGCTGTTTACATGTCCCGACTGCGGCCTGACGGGGCGCAGTACGAAGTCTTGGAGTCGGTTCCGCTAGGAGGTGGATGAGGTTGGATCGCGAGGAGTCACTCGACAACGCACTCGGTCAGATCGAGCGCCAGTTCGGCAAGGGGTCGGTCATGCGCATGAACGACGCCGCGCACGTGTCGACCGGCGCCATCTCGACGGGATCCCTCACGCTCGACCTCGCTCTTGGAGTGGGCGGGCTGCCGCGCGGCCGCATCGTCGAGATCTTCGGCCCGGAGTCGTCCGGGAAGACCACGCTCGTCTACCACGTGATCGCCGAGGCGCAGCGCCGCGGCGGGATCTGCGCCTTCATCGACGCGGAGCACGCGATGGACCCGCAGTACGCGCGCAGGATCGGCGTCAACATCGACGAGCTGCTCGTCTCCCAGCCCGACCATGGCGAGCAGGCGCTCGAGATCGCCGAGTTGCTGATCCGCTCTGGCGCCCTCGATGTCGTCGCCGTCGACTCGGTCGCGGCCCTGACGCCGAAGGCCGAGATCGAAGGGGAGATGGGCGACAGCCATGTCGGCCTCCAGGCGCGGCTCATGAGCCAGGCGCTCCGCAAGCTGGCCGGCACACTCAATCGCACCGACACGATCTGTCTCTTCACGAACCAGCTGCGCGAGAAGATCGGCGTCATGTTCGGCTCGCCGGAGACGACTCCGGGCGGGCGCGCGCTGAAGTTCTACTCGTCGGTACGACTGGACATCCGCCGCATCGAGACCCTGAAGGAAGGGGTCGAGGCGATCGGCAACCGCGTCCGCGTGAAGGTCGTCAAGAACAAGGTCGCGCCGCCGTTCAAGCAGGCCGAGTTCGACATCATCTACGGCTCGGGGATCTCCTGGGAAGGCACCGTGCTCGAGGCCGGGATCGATCGCAAGGTCGTCCAGAAGTCGGGCTCCTACTTCAGCTTCGACGAGGAACGGCTCGGGCAGGGGCGCCAGAACGCCGCTGCCTTCCTTCGCGAGCATCCGGACGCAGCCGAGAAGATCGTCCAGCGGATCCAGGCCGAGCTCGGCGAAGGCGCGCTCGCTTCTGCGCGGTTGCTTCCGACGGTGGCCGCTGAGAACGGCGCCGCGCGCAAAGAGGAGGCCGAGGCTGCCGTCGAAGAGGTTTCCGCCAAGCGTTAGCTCGCTCTCCGCTGCGTCGCGCGGACGCGTCGAGGTCATGCTCGACGGAGAGTCGTGGCGCACGTTGCCCGCCGAGGTCGTGCTGCGCGCCGGGCTCGACGTGGGGGTCGAGCTCGACCGGGAGCGCGCCCGCCGGGTGCGGCGCGAGCTGAAGCGGCACGAGGCGATGGAGCGGGCTGCCCGCGCGCTCCGGAACCGCGATCTCTCGGCCGCAGAGATCGACGCACGGCTGGATCGCGCCAACGTCGCGCCTGCGGCGCGGGCGGAGACGATCGGTCGGTTGACCGATGCGGGCGCGGTCGACGACGAGCGATTCGCACGATCCCGCGCCCGGGCGCTCGCAAACCGTGGCGCCGGCGACTCGCTGGTCCGGCACGACCTCGAGACGCGCGGCATCGCCGCGGTGGCAGTCGAAGCGGCGATCGAGTCGCTCGAGCCCGAGCACGTCCGGGCGGCCCGGCTCTGCGCCAGGCGAGGGGCCGGACCGAAGACAGCCCGCTATCTGGCGCGCAAGGGCTTCTCGGACGACGCGATCGAGACCTCGTGCGCGGAGGCCGTTGCAGAGCACGACCCTCCGGTTGTACGATGAGAGGACAACAACACGAAGTTTTGCCTGCACACGCGCAGTTTCCGAATAGTTCACCTAGTAAGACCACGAGCCAAGCACCTTGATTTCGCAAAGAGACGCCGCAGAAAGAGACTCCGCCGGGACCGGCTGAGCCCAGTTTGCCGCGGTCCGCTCGGGCCGCACCCATTCGGAGATTGAGCCGCGCGGGCTTCGACCCGAGGAGCGTCCATGCTCGTTCTTGCGGCAGTTCTGATCAGCGTCCTAATCACAGGCGTGATCGTCGTCTTCGGCCTGCAGCTGTTCGGCGGCACGAGCGTCTCGGAGGCGCGCAAAGAGGCCGAGACGATCAGGCGGGAGGCGAAGATCGAAGCCCGCGAGGACGCCGTCCGCGTCCGGGCCGAGGTCGAGCGCGAGGTCGTGGAGCAGCGCGCCCGGATCACGAAGATCGAGGAGCGTGTGCTCGCCCGCGAGGACGAGGTGGAGCTCCGCCAGAAGGAGCTCACACGCCGCGAGCAGGGCATCACGGATCGCGAGGTGCACGTCAAGGAACTGCAGGACGACCTCAAAGAGGCGAAGCAACGTGAGCTCACCGAGCTGGAGCGGGTGGCGGGGATGACCGTGAGCGAGGCGAAGGCGCGCCTTCTCGAGCAATCCGAGGAGCTCGTCCGCCATGACCTCGCACGCCGGGTGCGCCAGCTCGATGAAGAGGCTCAGTCCGAGGCGAAGCGACGCGCCAGGAACCTCGTCGCCGACGCGCTCCAGCGCGTTGCCGCGAGCCATGCAGCAGAGACGACGTCATCGCTGATCGAGCTTCCATCCGACGACATGAAGGGACGGATCATCGGCCGCGAAGGACGCAACATCCGCACCCTCGAGCACCTGACCGGGGTGGACGTGATCGTCGACGACACGCCCCAGGCGGTCGTGCTCTCGTCGTTCGACCCGATCCGCCGCGAGATCGCGAAGATCACGCTGCTCAAGCTCGTCGAGGACGGCCGCATCCAACCGGCCCGCATCGAGGAGATGTACTACCAGTCCAAGGCCGAGATCGAGGAGCACATCGTCCAGGCCGGCGAGCAGGCGGTCTTCGAGGCCAACTGCGGCGAGTTCCACGAGGAGATCGTCAAGCTGCTCGGCCGTCTCAACTACCGGACGAGCTACGGACAGAACGTCCTCAAGCACACTCTCGAGGTCGTGCACCTGGTCGGCCTGATGGCGACCGAGCTCGACGCGAACGTCAAGACGGCGAAGCGCGCCGCGATCCTGCACGACATCGGCAAGGCGGTCACGCACGAGATCGAGGGCTCCCACGCGGCGATCTCGACCCAGTACGCGAAGCGCTACGGCGAGTCGCCGGGCGTGATCCACGCCGTCGAGGCGCACCACTACGAGGTGCAGCCGCAGACGGTCGAGGCGGTGCTGCTGATCGCAGCGGATGCGATCTCGGGCGCGCGACCCGGAGCGCGCGGGGACAGCCTCGAGAACTACATCAAGCGGCTCGAGGCGCTCGAGGGCCTCGCCATGAAGCGGGACGGCGTCGAGAAGGTCTATGCGCTCCAGGCCGGCCGCGAGATCCGGGTCATCGTCAAGCCGGGCGAGATCGACGACGACCAAGCCGCGCTGCTGTCACACGAGATCGCCCGCGAGATCGAGCACGAACTGGAGTACCCGGGCCAGATCAAGGTCACCGTCATTCGCGAATCAAGGGCGACCGAATTCGCGAAATAAGGTCGCTAGGCTGTCCGGCGTGAAGCGGTACCACGTCACCACGTTCGGGTGCCAGATGAACGCCCACGACTCCGAGCGGATCAAGGGCATGCTCGAGGAGCTGGGACTGGGGGAGGCCGTCTCTCAGGAGCAGGCGGACGTGCTTGTCTTCAACACCTGCACGATCCGCGAGAAGCCGGACCAGCGCTTCGCGGCGCACCTCGGCAACGCGAAGATGCTCAAGCTCGCCGATCCGAAGAAGGTGATCGCCGTCGGCGGCTGCTACGCAGAGGCACAGAGGGAGCGGCTCTTCGACCTCTACCCGTTCGTCGACGTCGCCTTCGGACCCGGGACGATCCCGCATCTCGCGGACTGGCTCGGCGCCGGGGGCGAGGCGCCGCGCGGCCGATTCGGAATCGGAGACGAGCGCGAGTTCGCCGGCACGCTGCCGATGCACCGCGAGCGCCGGTTCCGGGCCTGGGTACAGGTCTCGATGGGCTGCAACTCGGTCTGCTCGTACTGCATCGTGCCGTCGGTGCGCGGCCGCGAGGTCAGCCGGCGACCCGGTGAGATCCTGGGCGAGGTCACGAGGCTGGCAGGCGAGGGCGTCCGCGAGGTCACGCTGCTCGGGCAGAACGTCAATTCCTACGGCCGCGATCTCGGAACCGACTTCGCCGAGCTCTTGCGCGCCGTCGACGCCGTCCAGGGCATCGAGCGCATCCGCTTCACGAGCCCGCATCCGAAGGACTTCCGCCGCGACGTGATCTCCGCGATGGCGGAGTGCGACGCGGTCTGCGAGCACGCGCACCTGCCGCTCCAGTCGGGGTCGACCCGCGTCCTGAAGGCGATGCGACGCACGTATAGCCGTGAGCGCTATCTGCGGCTGGTGGACGAGCTCCGCGTCGCGATCCCCGACCTCGCGCTGACGACCGACATCATCGTCGGCTTCCCCGGCGAGACCGACCAAGACTTCGAGGAGACGCTCGAGGTCGTGCAGGAAGTCGGCTACGACGGCGCATTCACGTTCGTCTACTCGCCGCGGCAGGGCACCGAAGCGGCCATGTCCCCGGACCAGGTCCCGGAACATGTCAAAAAGGTGCGGATCGAGCAGCTCGTCGAGGTTGTCCAGCGCATTGCGCAAAGGCAGAATGCGGCTCGCGTCGGCCGGGTCGAGCAGGTGCTGGCCGAAGGGCCGAGCCGTACGGACCCCTCGGTGCTGCGCGGCCGTACGCGCCGCAACACGACCGTCAACTTCGCGGGGTCCAGCGCGCCCGGAAGCCTCGTCGAGGTCCGCATCGACGACGCAACGTCGACCACGCTCAAGGGCGCGGAGCTCGGAGCCGTTGCAGCGTAGTCGCGACCTCCTCTGGGACGGGCTGCTCAACGTCCGCGACCTCGGCGGGCATCCGACCGAGGACGGCGGCGAGACGCGGTACGACTCGATCATCCGGGCCGACAGCGTCCGCCAGCTGAGCGATCAAGGCTGGGCGGCGCTCGTCGACTACGGCGTCAAGACGATCGTCGACCTGCGGACGAACGACGAGCTCGCGGCCGACCCGCCGGCCGAGCTCCCCGCCGAGGTCCTGCACATCCCGTTCTTCGAGACCGACACGGACGACTGGAAAGAGGTCGAGGCCCGGCTCGACGCGGCCGCCCGATCGGCGCCGGACGTGCCGACGGCCACGCGCGAGGTCTATCTCATCTTCCTCGAGCACTTTGGCCACAACGTGGCCGCCGCGATTCGCGCGGTCGCGGATGCGCCCGAGGGCGGCGTCGTCATCCACTGCGCGGGTGGCAAGGATCGAACCGGGCTGCTGACGGCTCTCCTGCTGCACATAGCCGGTGTCGGCATCGAGGAGATCGCGGCGGACTACGCGCTCAGCGAAGACCGTCTGCGCCCCCGGCATGAGCAGTGGTTCGCGGAAGCGGAGAGCGAGGAGGAGCTCGAGCGCCTGCAGCGGATGTCGCAGACCCCGGCCGAGTCGATCGAGGGTGTCTTCCAGGAGCTCGAGCGCCGCTACGGCAGCGTCGAGGGTTACCTGCGCGACGTGGGCCTGACCGAGGACGAGCTCGACCGCGCCCGAGCGCGGCTGCGTGACTGACACCGTTCTCGCGATCTTCGGTCCGACCGCTTCGGGCAAGACAGCTATCGCCCAGGCCGTCGCGGAGCGCGTCCCGGCGGAGCTCGTCTCCGCCGACTCGATGCAGGTCTACCGCGGCCTGCCGATCCTTACGAACCAGTCTCCCGCTCGACTCGTGGGTATCTGGCACCTCGACCACGAGGCGTCCGTCGCCGAGTACCAGCGGCTCGCACACGCTGCGATCGATGAGATCCTCGAGTCGGGACGCACCCCGATCGTGGTCGGCGGGACTGGCCTCTACCTCCGGGCGGCCCTGTCGGACCTGTCGCTTCCACCCGCACCGGAACCGGGCGAGCGCGAGCGCGTGGAACAGCTCTACGACGAGGAAGGCCCCGAAAGCGCGCACCGCCGACTCGCCGAGCTCGACCCCGAAGCGGCGGCCGCCGTCCATCCGAACGACCGCCGGCGCGTCGTCCGCAGCCTCGAGCTCGCAGGGCGGTCGCGCGAGCGGAACCGCCTCTGGACGGACGACACGCGCCACCCGACGCTCGTCTTCGGGCTCGACGTCCCGAAGGGGGAGCTCGACAGGCGGATCGCCGAGCGGACGAGAGCCATGTTCGAAGCAGGAGTCCGCGCGGAGGCGGAGCGCGCTCTCGCCCGCCCGGTCTCGTCGACGGCGGCCTACGCACACGGCCTCGCCGACATCGCGGAACACCCGGACGACGACGACGCGATCGAGGCGCTGAGAGCCCGCACGAGGCGCTACGCCGCCTACCAGCGCAAATGGATGCGACGTATACCCGGCCTTGTTAGCCTGCCTGCCGATCGCCCTCCGGGCGAGGTCGCGGATGCAATTCTCGAAGTGGCACGGGCTCGGCAACGATTACCTGCTGGTCGAGCGGGCTGAGCTTGCGTTGCCGCTGACGCCCGAGCGCGTGCAGAAGATCTGCGACTACCACTTCGGTGTCGGCTCCGATGGGATCGTCGAGGTGCTGTCGACGAACGGCGACTCGGCGGAGGTCGTGATCTGGAACCCGGACGGATCGACCGCCGAGCTGTCCGGAAACGGCACGAGAATCGCCGCCCGCTGGCTGGCACGCCGCGACGGACTCGACCGCGTCCGGATCAGCGTCGGCCCCCGTGACGTCGTGGCGACGATCCGCGACGGGAAGCAGGTCGAGACCGAGATGGGCAGGGTCGACGTGGGGGAAAGTGAACCGCTGCGCGTCGAGGGCAGGCAGTACGAGATGGTGCCGGTCGCTGTCGGTAACCCGCACGCGGTCATCCGGCACGCCCCCGACCACGACGAGTTCCTCCGGCTCGGGCCGGCGGTCGAGAACCACGACCGGTTTCCGCAGCGGACGAACGTCCAGTTCGCGCGAGTCGACGGCCCGCACGACATGACCGCGGCGGTGTGGGAGCGAGGTGCGGGGGAGACCCTCTCCTCCGGCACGAGCGCCGTTGCGGTGGCGAGCGCGGCCGTTCACCACGGCTGGTGCGAGAGCCCCGTGACGGTCCATCTCCAGGGGGGCGACCTCCTGGTCGAAGTCGATGCGGATTTCAACGCGCGCCTGACCGGGCCGGCCGAGGAGATTTGCACGGTCGAGCTGTCCGAGGAGTTCCTCGAATCCCTGACCGGCGCTGCGCCTGTCGGGCAAAGCCCGCCAGCCGCAACGCCTCCGCCCGCTGACGGCACGGTGCCTGACGGGCCCGTGCAAAGCACTGTTCCCTCCGGCACCGCCCCCTCAGCAGGCGGTCAGGAATCCGAGGCAAGCGAGCTGTGAAATTCGCCAAGCGACTCGACGCAGTCCCGCCCTACCTCTTCGCCGAGCTCGAGCGGAAGGTGACCGAGGCCGAGAAGGCCGGCGTCGACGTCATCAGCCTCGGTATCGGCGACCCCGACCTTCCGACGCCGCCTGCGGTCATCGATGCGCTGGCTGACGCCGCCCGCGACCCGCGGACCCACCAGTACCCGACGAACCACGGCACCGAGGAGTTCCGGGCCGCCGCAGCGGGCTTCTACCGCGACCGCTTCGGCGTCGAGCTCGATCCGGGCGGAGAGCTGATCCCAGTGCTCGGCGGCAAGGAAGGCGTCGGCCACATCGCGCTCGCGTGCCTCGACCCGGGCGACGTTTGTCTGGCGCCTGACCCGGGCTACCCCCCGTACACCTCAGGACCGGTGTTCGCGGGTGCGACCGTCCACTACCTGCCTCTGCGCGAGGAGAACGGCTTCCTGCCCGACCTCGACGGCGCCCCGGACGCAAAGCTGCTCTACCTCAATTATCCGAACAACCCGACCGGAGCGACCGCGGAGCTCGATTTCTTCGAGCACGCAATCCAGATCGCCCGCGAGCGCGACCTGATTGTCGTACATGACAACGCGTACTCCGAGGTCGCGTTCGACGGCTATCGGCCGCCGAGCTTCCTCGAAGCCGACGGCGCGAAGGAGGTCGGCGTCGAGATCTTCTCGCTCTCCAAGGGCTGGAACATGACCGGCTGGCGCGTGGGCCTCGTTGCCGGCAACCCGGAGATCGTCGAGCGGTACCGACAGCTGAAGACGAACCTCGATTCGGGGATGTCTGAAGCTGTCCAGCACGCGGCCGCGGTCGCGCTGACCACCGAGCGGGAGTTCCCTCGGGAGATCTCAGAGGTGTACGCGCGGCGTCGCGACCTCCTCGCAAAAGGGCTGCGTGAGGTCGGGCTCGAGGTCAACGTCCCGCGGGCGACCCCGTATTTCTGGGTGGCGGTGCCCGAGGGCCACACCTCGACCTCGTTCACCGAGCTCATGCTGGAGCAGGCGTCGGTCCTCGTCTCGCCCGGCGACTCCTACGGCCCGAGCGGGGCCGGCTACGTCCGGCTCTCGCTGACCGTTCCGGACTCGCGGCTCGAGGAAGCCGTTGACCGGATGACGAGGGCGCTGGTCATAATTCAGTCGTGAGACAGCACCAGCCGGATCCTGCTCCCGGCGCGGAGCCGGAGCGGGGATTCATCGTCGCCGTGCTGGGCTCGGACGTCGATCCCGACGAGGAGCTGGGAGAGTTCCGCGAGCTGGCCCGGACGGCCGGCGTCGACCCGGTGGCGGAGATCGTGCAGAAGCGGCCGAGGCCCGACGAGCGCACCTACGTCGGCAAGGGCAAGCTCGTCGAGCTCCAGCGCGCTTTCGGAAACTCGGACGCGGAATCGCTCCTGGTCGACGACGAGTTGACGCCTGCGCAGCAGCGGCGCCTCGAGGACGCGCTCTCGACGCGGGTCATCGACCGCACGCAGCTGATCCTCGACATTTTCGCCCAGCACGCCGTCAGCGCCGAGGGCAAGCTCCAGGTCGAGCTCGCGCAGCTCGACTACAACATCCCGCGCATGCGGGGCATGTGGCAGCACCTCGAGCGGCTCGGCGGCGGTGTCGGAACGCGCGGACCGGGGGAGAGCCAGCTGGAGACCGACCGACGGTTGGCGCGGAGACGGATCAGCCTGCTCCGCCGACGGCTTCGCGATCTGAGCAAGCAGCGAGCGACGCGCAGGAAGTCGCGAACGCGCTCGCAGACGCCGACGGTGGCACTGGCCGGCTACACGAACGTCGGCAAGTCGACGTTGCTCAACGCGCTGACCGGGGCCGGCGCATCCGTGGACGATCGGCTGTTCGAGACGCTCGATCCGACGACGCGGAGCTTCGACTACGACGGCAGGCGGTACCTCGTGACGGACACCGTCGGTTTCATCCGACGCCTTCCGCACCAGCTGGTCGAAGGGTTCGCAGCGACGCTCGAGGAGACGCTCGCTGCTGATCTCGTGCTGCACGTGGTCGATGCGTCGGCCGAAGACGAGCGGATGGAGGAGATGGTCGCCGCGGTCGATTCCGTCCTGGCCGAGGTCGGCGCGGACGAGCTGCCGGTCGAGATCGTGCTCAACAAGGTCGACCTCGTCGATGCGCTCAAGCGAAGGCGGCTGGCGAACAGCTTTCCCGGCGCGCCTCAGGTGTCGGCTCAGACGGGCGACGGGCTCGACGAGTTGCGCGCCGCTGTTGCCGCGCGCTTCGCCGAACGGTTCGAGGCCGTTCGGCTCCTGATCCCGTACGACGCGGGCGACAAGCTCGCTGAGCTGTACGAGCTGGGCGCGCCGGTCGACGAGCGGATCGATCGCGAGGAGGGCGTCTTCGTGCGCGCGCGTCTGAGCCACGCCGACCTTCGCCGGTTCGCAGCGTTCCTCGTTCTCGAGGAGGATGGGGCATCGCACGAGGCACACCGGTGACGGAGTTGCTCTTCCAGCGCCTGCACGAGGACGCGGTCGTCCCCGAGCGCGCCTACGCGGGCGATGCCGGGCTCGACCTCGTCGCGTGCGAGGGCGCGGAGATCGGGCCGGGCGAGCGGGCTGTGGTCGGCACGGGGCTCGCGGTCGCGATTCCGGCGGGGCACGCCGGCTTCGTCCAGCCGCGCTCGGGGCTGGCAGCCGACCATGGAGTCACGGTGCTGAACACGCCCGGCTTGATCGACTCCGGGTACCGCGGCGAGGTGCGCGTGATCCTGCTGAACACCGACACCGCGCCGTTCGTCGTAGAGCCCGGCATGCGCATCGCCCAGCTCGTCGTCGTGCCGGTCGCGCCGGTCGAGACGGCGGAGGTGGCCGAGCTGCCTGCGACCGAGCGCGGCGTGCGCGGCTTCGGATCCTCGAGCCCGGCGGAGGCCTGATGGGCACCGAGCCTCGGATCCGCGTGTCGGCCATCCTGAGCTGGGGCGGGCGGATCCTGCTCTGCCGTCACGAGAAGAACGGGCGGGCGTACTGGCTGCTTCCCGGCGGCGGCGTGAACTCGGGCGAGAGCCTCGTGCGGGCGCTGCACCGGGAGCTGGCGGAGGAGGTCGGCATCAACGACGAGATCCCGGTCGAGGGGCCGGTGGCGATCGTCGACTCGATCGCGCCCGAGCGCAGCCACACCGCGAAGCACGTCGTCCACATCATCTTCTCGGGCGACCTCGAAGGGAGGTCGCTCGACGCCGTGACGTCGCAAGATGCGGCCGTTCACGGGCACAGGCTGTTCGACGTGGGTGAGCTCGACGAGGTCGTGCTCCATCCGCCGATCCAGCGCTTCCTGGCCCGCTGGCGCCCCGGGGATCCCGTGGTGTACCTCGGGCCGCTCTGGGTGCCCTAGCGGCCGCTCAGCGGCTCCTGGTGGGCGTCTCCAGGCGCGATTCCGACACACACACGCGCGAATTTCAGAGATAGCATCGAAACCGGCGGGTGGTCAGCGGTGGCCCACGCGCACGCGCGTGCACTAGTAACGCCCCCCGCGGGCACGCGCTCGGTCGGCTGCGACGGCGTGGGCGCTGTCCTCGAGCTCGTCCGGCAGCGGGTCGAGCACCCGTCGCTCGCCGGTTCGATGCTCGAGCGCACGCTCGAGGATCCAGTCGGCCAACCACGCATTGCGGGGCAGCAAGGGGCCGTGGAGATACGTGCCGATCGCATTCCCGACGCGAACGCCTTCGAAGCCGCTTGCCCCGTCGTTCCCGAAGCCTGCGACCACCCGGCCCAGCGGCTCGGCGCCCTCGTCGAGCCGCGTGACCCCCGCGTGGTTCTCGAAGCCGGCCAGCGTCCGCCGCACGCCCGGCTCGAGCTCGCACTCCAGCAGGCAGTCCCCGATCATCCGCCGGTCGCCCGCAACGGTGTCCAGCGGAAAGAGCCCGGCGCCGGGAAGTTCAGCGCCGTCCCGTCCACGATAGAAGCGGCCGAGGAGCTGGTACCCGCCGCACACGGCGAGCACGGCCGCTCCGCCGCCAGCCGCCTCCCGGATCGCCTCAGCGCGCGCAGCGAGATCAGGCGCGATCAGCCCCTGCTCACGATCCTGCCCGCCGCCGATGTAGAACAGGTCGTGCTCGCCCGGACGCAACTCGTCGCCCAGGCTGACTCCCTCGACCTCGAACCCGATTCCGCGCCAGCGGGCCCGGTTCGACAGGACGGCGATGTTGCCCCGATCCGCGTAGATGTTCAGGTACTCGGGATAGAGATGCGCGACCCGGATCGTCACGCGGCACGCTCCCAGTACGGACGCACGAACCCGCGATCGGCCACGATCCTGCGCAAGGCGAGCATTGCCGTGTACGTGGGCAGGACGATGAGCTCGCCGCCCGCCGGCGACAGCTCGAGGCCCCGGTCGAGGGCCTCATCTAGCTTCGGGACGACCTCGATCGCATCAGCCGGGAACCCTGCGTACTTGCAACGAAGCGCCATCTCGGCCGCGCGCTCACCGGTCACGACGACCCGCTCGAGCCCGGCCAGCAGCGGCTCCCAGTCGACATCCCAGATCCACGACACGTCGCGCCCGTCCGCGATCGCGTCGTTCAGCGCGAGCACGGCGAGCTTCGGCGCCCCGCCGGCGACCAGCGTGCGCACGGCTTCGTTCGCGCCGGCCGGGTTCTTGACCAGCAGCACGAGCAACCGCTTGTCTCCGATCAGGATCCGCTCGAAGCGTCCGAACGCCGCACCGAACCGCTCGAGACCGGCGACGACGTCGT
>Ga0307289_10000498_pt1 | contig 16929 bp, 20 predicted proteins | sample ER_DNA_143_FD_194483 | JGI IMG/M metagenome (GOLD analysis project Ga0307289, IMG submission 194483) | Bulk soil microbial communities from the East River watershed near Crested Butte, Colorado, United States - ER_DNA_143 | ecosystem: Environmental > Terrestrial > Soil > Floodplain | place...
TCCGGTTCAAGGGAATCGGACCGGACGTGCTCCCGCTGCTGCTCATCGTCGGGATTCCTGCACGGGCGCTCACCGTCATGCCGTTGTTCGGCGTCGGCGTCCTGGACGCGACCCTGCTCGGGGCGTTCACCGAGGCCGCGGGCTCGACGCGGAGCCGTCGATCGTCGCGGCGCTCGCGATTTTGGCGCGGCGTCACGCTGCTCGGCACGCTGGTGCTCGGCGCGATCGTGACTCTGCACTGGCGGCGGCAGACCCGGAAGGGCTGCTACGTTCGGCGCTATGCGAGGCGTCGCTCGCGTTCCTCGGGGAGTGGCCCTCGTGGTCGTTTTGCTGCTCCTTGGTGCCTGCACGCAGGCGAACCCGGTGGAGGCCCGGGTCAGCAACCCGGTCCGCCAGAACAGTGTCAACGCGTCGGTGGGCAATCTCCGGTTGCTCGCGACGCGCGTGGAGGCGCCGGACGACCTCCTCCACACCAAGAACGGCAACGTCGGGCTGTTCGTGACCCTCGCCAACGACGGCACGTCGGGCGACCGGCTGGTCGGCGTCAGCACGGTGTATGCGCGGTCGGTCGTCTACCGCGTGGGGGACGGGCCGGAGGGGCCCATCGCCGTGGTGATCCCGCCCAAGGGTGTGGCCTCCATGCAGTACCCCGGCGGCCCGCACCTTGAGCTGGTCGACCTCAAGGTCGACCTGGCCGGCAGCCGGTTCATCCCCGTGACGTTCCGATTCGAGAACAACGGGTCGCTGGCGATGAACGTGTTCGTCGAGGGTTTCGGCTTCCCGACCGTCTCGCCCCCGACGCCTTCGTCCTGAACGCGCACGGTTCCAACGCTCGGCTCGACCGGCAGTCGAGCGACGCAGGCGGCCCGGTCGGACCTGCCCGTGGGCTCAGAACCCGGAGATCCCGTCCCCGACCATCTTGGCGCCGAGGACCAATAGCAGGACAGCCATGATGGCCGTGTTGTTGTGCACCAACCAGGTTCGGAGGCTCTGCAGCACCGCGCCGGCCCGGTCGCCCAGCGCGAGGTAGATCACCAAGGGCGCCGCGACGCCGGCACTCGCGACGACGGCGAAGACGAGGGTAGCGGTGACCTTCGCGGACGTGCTCCCGTCGGCCGCTGACGCGATGGCGGCGCCGCCCGAGAGGACGAGCAGCAGGTTCTTGGGGTTGACGTCGGCCAGGACCACCGAGAGCCCGGCGGACTTGACCGGCGTGAAGCCGTCGATGGCGGACATCCACGTGGGGGCCGGTGGCTCCTCACCCTCGCGCGGGCGTTCTCGCCAGTTCTTGACGCTGAGGAACAGCAAGCCCGCACCGAGGACGATCTTGACGACCGAAACCCAGGTCGCGGGCTGCTCCTCGGTGCCGGCCGAGGACCCGGCCAGGAAGGCGACGACTCCCGTGAGGAGCGCGATCGCGACGAACCACGTGAGGACGAAGGCGAAGGCGTTCGCCCGCGCCTTGCCGCTCAGGAGCATGAGGACGACGGCGACGACCGGCAACGGGCTGACCATCACGCCGACGGCGACGGGAAGTGACTGACCGATCGCCGCGCCCACGGGCATACCCCCATTCCCTTGCCAGCTCGGAACCCCTGGAGCATCTCAGGGCCACGGGCCGCCCGGCATCACCTGCTCTGGGTGACCGGCGAGCGGTGGCGCGGCACGCACATGGCGGTCAGCACCACACCGACCAGGTACCCGGCGGCGCCAACCGCCATGAAGACCGTCACCCCCGTCGTCAGGCCGAGGACGGCGATGAGCGAACCGCTGATAGCAACTCCCGCTGCGGATCCGGTCTGGCGGGCCGTGTTGAGCGCGGCCGAAGCTGTTCCCGCATACCCGGCCGGCGCCGCTTCCATGACCGTGGCGGTAGCGCCGGTGAGGGTGAAGGACGTGCCGAAGCCGCAGGCGACCATGGCGACGACGAGGACGACGTAGCTTGGCGTCGCGCCGGCCGCCGCCCACACCGCCAGGCCGACAGCGGCCGTCGTGAGCCCGACGAGCATGAGGCGTCGGTGGGCGTACCGGCGGGACAGGCGAGCGGAGAGCGCAGAGGCGACCATGGTCACCGCCATGGCGGGTAGCAGGGCCAGGCCGGTCAGCGTCGCACTGAGGTTCTCGCGCTGCTGGAAGTACACGCTCGCGGCGAAGATCATCCCGTAGAAGCCGAAGTTGAAGAGCAGGCCGATGCCGGTACCACCCATGATCGATGGCGACGCCAGCATCGCCCGGGGTATCGGGGGAGCCGCCGAGAGCCGCTCCCGGAATGCGAACACCCCGGCCGCCGCCACGGTTACGACCAGGCCTCCGATCACCAGGGGGCCGGTGAACCCCTGCCGACCCACCTCGTTGAGTGCGGTGATGAGCGCAGCGACCGTGACGACGACCGCACCCTGGCCTACCCAGTCGATCGCGCGGTCGCGGTTCCGCTCGGAGCTGCCGACGGCTCGCAGCGTCAAGGCGATGCAGACGATGCCGACCGGGATGTTGATGGCGAAGACCCAGCGCCAGCCGAGGGTGTTCGTGATGACCCCGCCCAGAAGCGGCCCCGACGTCGCCGCCACCCCCGCGATCGCGCCCCACAGTCCGAAGGCCCACGCCCGGGACTCGGGGGTGACGTAGACCTGCTGCAGCAGCGCCAGCGAACCCGGGACGAGCAGGGCCGCCCCGACGCCTTCGACGACGCGCAGAGCGGTGAGGACGTTCTCGTCCCAGGCGAGCGCGCAACCCAGCGAGGCGACGGTGAAGATGGCGACGCCGGCGCAGAAGACGCGGCGATGCCCCAACCGGTCGCCGAGCGCCCCGCCGAGCAGCAGCAGCCCGGCGAAGGCCACGGTGTAGCCGTCGACGATCCACTGGACGTCGGTCAGCGACGCCGAGAGGTCGCGGCCGATGGCCGGAGCAGCGACGTTGACGATGGTGACATCGAGAATCACCATGAAGTAGCCGGTGCAGACGGCGAGCAGCGGCGTCAGCCCGGCTCGCCCGACCTTGGCGTCGGACGCTGGTTTCGTCGACACAGGCACATCATCCACCTGCCCGCAGTGGCGCCAGTCTGCGCCGAGCGACAACCGGCCTACCATCGCGCCCGTGAGCGAGATGTCGCAGTCGCCGTCCGGCGTTCCGTATCGTTCCTGGGTCGACCGCATGGTCGAGGGGTTCCGGGCCGACCCGGACCGCGTCGTCGTCCGTGACGCGAGCCGAGGCCTGTCCGCGGGCGACTTCGCCGCGACGATCGACCGGTATGCGTGGGCGCTCGCCGCCCGTGGCATCGGGGCCGGCGATCGGGTCGCCCTGCTGGCGACCGAGTCGCCCGAGGCGCTCGCGGTCCGGTACGCCGTCGCTCTGGTCGGAGCGGCCAGCGTCTTCACTCCCGACACGGGCCGCCCCGAGCAGCTCGTGCGGTTCCTCAAGCAGATCCGTCCAGGGCTGCTCGTCGTCTTCCCGGAGACTGCACCCGACGCACAGGCCGCCGCGGCCAGGATCCTCTCCCACGAGACGGTGTCCGTCGGGCCCGTTGACGGGCTCTCCGACCTGGCCGAAGAGGCCTCTGCTCAGGTCGACACGCCGTTCGCGGGGCGGGCCCGGCCGGACCACCTGGCCGTCCTCATCGCGTCGGGAGGGACGACTGGTGGCTCCAAGGCCAGCATGCGCTCTTTCGACGCATACGCCGCCTTGCTTGGCGACGTACGAGAACCGGACCGAAAACTGTTGGTATGCAGCGCTTTTGCCTACGTCTCTCAGGTCCTGGTCGCACAGACGCTCCTCGGAGGTGGGTCGGTGACGCTCCGGGACCGGTTCGACCCCGCCGAGCTACTCCGAGTGATCGAGGCCGAGGGAATCACCCAGCTCAGCCTCGTCGAACCGCTGCTTGCCGAGTTCGCCGACCATCCCGATCTTTCCGAGCGGGATCTCTCGAGTCTGCGGCGGGTGAGCCACATCGGAGCCGTGGCTCCGGCCAGCTTCCGTCGCCGGCTGCTCGCCCGGCTGGGCCCGATCCTGGTCAACACCTACGGGGCGAGCGAGGCGGGGATGGTCAGCGTGCTGACCGCGCCCGACTACAGCCTCGAAAACCCGGAGCGGCTTGGCACCGCCGGCCGGCCGCGGCCAGGCGTGCACCTTCGTCTCGTTGAGGCCGACGGGACCGCGCTGCCCGACGGCGAGCAGGGCGTCATCGAGGTGCGGTTGCCAGGGATGTCGTCCGGATACTTCGGCCGGCCGGGCGACCCCGCGTTCCACGACGGGTGGTACCGGACCGGCGATCTCGGGTACCTCGACGCCGACGGCTACCTCCACGTCCGCGGTCGGGCCGCCGACGCCCGTGACGTCGAGGGAGTTATCGTGCTTCCGCTCGACCTCGAGGAGGCCACCTGCGATCACCCCGACGTCGTGTACGCGGTGGCGCTGCCGGCCGAACCTGGACCGGACGGGTCGTTCGGAGTGCTGGCGCTGAGGGCCCGCGGATCGTCGGTGCAGGCGGCCGACGTGCGCGCCCACCTCGAACGCCAGGTTGAGCCGCCCGCTGCGGTTGGCGACGTCGTCCTTGTCGACCATCTGCCCGTCACCGAACAGGGCAAGCCCGACCGCTCGATCATCGGCGAGCTGCTGCGGAGGTGAGCCGCGACGCGTACACCGCAAGTGCGATCCGGGGACCGGCCTACGCGACAACCGTCGAACGCCTAGCGCCCACCGCTCCGCGTTGCGGAGAGGCGTCAGATGATCGCCAGGCGCGAGACCGGCGACCGGAGCGCGACCAGCTTTCGGGGGTTGGCGACCAGCTGCAGCGAGCCGACCCGGTCACCGTCGGCTCTGATCGCCAAGGCGCTCACGGGCTCGCCGAGCACCCGGACCACGATGCCGGAGGTTCCGTTGAAGTCCTCGACCGCCGCGACGGCAGCACGCGGCAGCCGCCGCAGGACGGAGACGAGGAACCGGCCAACCTCCTCCCGACCGGAGATGGGCCGCGGCGGCGCCTTGGCGATCCCACCCCCATCGCTGACGAGAACGACGTCGGGCGCCAGCACTTCCAGGAGCGGGGCGATCCCTGCCGTGCGGCAGGCGAGGACGAACCGGCGCAGCACTTCGTCGTGCCGCTTCCGGTCCGACTCGTACCGGACGCGCCCTTCGGCCAGGTGATGTTGCGCGCGATGAACCAGCTGTCGCACGGCTGGCTCGCGACGACCCAGGGCCGCGGCGACCTCGGGGTAGCTGCCGTCGAAGACGACCCTCAGGACGAAGGCCGCCCGCTCCAACGGCGACAGGGTCTCCATGACGGCGAGCACGGCCAGCGACAACGAGCCGGCGAGCTCGACCGTTGCCGACGGATCATCGGTGACCGGATCGCAGGCGACCGGCTCGGGCAGCCACGAACCGGCATAGACTTCGCGCCGAGGTCGCTCGCGGCGCAGCCGGTCGAGCGAGAGCCGGGTGACGACCGTCGTGAGGAACGCCTCGATGCTGTCGACGTCGGCGGGGTTCACGTCCGACCAGCGCAGCCACGACTCCTGCAGCACATCGTCGGCCTCGCCGACCGCACCGAGCATGCGGTAGGCGATGCCCATCAGTCGCGGCCGCTGCTCCTCGAACAGCGCGAGTCGACGCTGCTCTACGAAGGTGTCCGGCATGGAAGTCCTTTCGGCGCGGGCGACCGGTCGTCCACCATGACGACACCGCTGGGGGAAGCCGCGTGACATCGATCGATGGTCTGCCGGCCGTGGCCCTCGGCATGCGGCCCGGGCGCGAGAGCGACCGGCTGTCCCTCGCCGCCCTGCACGCGCGGTCGCGCGCCCACGCGTACGCCGGTCCTCTCGACGACAGGACGACCGGCCGCCTGGGCCAGGAGGCCCTGGACCACTGGACGCAGTGGTTCGCCGGGCGCGCAAGCCGGGACCATCTGCTCCTGGTCGCCGAGGCCTCGCGCGGACTGGTGGGTTTCGGGCTGGTCGAGGGCGACGAGCGGCAGGCGTTGCTGCGAGCCTTGCACGTGGACCCGGCTTGGCACGGCCGCGGGGTGGGCTCCCGACTGCACGACGGGCTGGTGCGCTGGTGCGGTATGCGGACGGTGCAGCTGCACGTGCTCGTTGACAACACCGCGGCGCGCGAGTTCTACGGCCGCCGCGGCTGGACCGACACCGGTGAGCGGCTGACGCATCGGGTCGGCGGCCAGGAGCTGTGTGCGGCGCGCTACCACTTGGAGGACCGAGGGGCGCTGTCCTGACCGGTCCCCACCAGCACGTCGCGCAGGACTGGTCGGTACTGGTCGTCCGCCAGGTCCAGCTCGTCGAGGTCGCCGGCCGCGAACCACCTCACCGCGTCGTGCTCGGCGAGTGCCCGGTTGACCGGTTTGCCGAGCCACCTGGTGACGAGGAACACCGACAGGGTCACCCCACCGTCCCCGACCTGATTCATGACCGCGGCCTCGAGGACGTCGATTCCCAGCTCCTCGTGACATTCACGTCCGAGAGCGGCCCTGGGAGACTCGCCCGGCTCGACGTGGCCGCCGGGCAGGTCCCACACATCGGGGTACCACGCCCGGTCCCGCCGCCGGTGGCAGAGCAGCACACGTTGCCGATCGACGAGGACGGCGCCGACGACCTCGTGCCCGGTCATCCCGGCTCCAGCTCCTGGTCCACGAGAATCCCCATGGCCTGCTGCAGCACGGTGTTGCGCGAGAACGGTCCGTGCTCCGCGGCGAGGAAGTGGTGACCGATGGCCAGGCAGAACGCGAGCACACTGCGCGCCTCGACGTCTTTGGGGCCGCTGCCGACGATGCTCGTGAACAGCTCGCGCAGGTAGCCCATGCGCTGTTCGTCGACCCGCTTCAAGCGTGCCGCCACCCCGGGCTCGCGGCGCGCCCACTCGCGAACCGCGAGGTCCACGGGAAGCAGTCGGTCGCTGGAGAACGTCATCACACCGGCTCGGCGCAGCTTGCGGCGAGGGTCACCGCCCTCCGCCTCGACCCGCTGCCGCACGTCGTGGGTGCTCTCGCGTTCCCACGTCTCGAGCAGCGCCTGAAGGAAGGCCTCCCGACTGCCGAACTGGCCGTAGAAGCCGCCCTTCGTCACGCCCAGAGATGCCGAGAGCACCTCCACCCGCACCGCCTCCGGACCGCCGGAGGCGAGGGCGCGCAGGCCCTCGTCGATCCATTGCTCTCGCGTCGTCCTCGTCACGGCGACCATGTCGGTCAACGTAGCGGGGCCGGCGTTGACAGGTCTGCTCACCAAATATACGGTAGCGTATAAATCAGGGGGCAAGGAGCCATGGCCAGAACGACCGCGAGCGCCGGCCGCGTCGACCGCGTGGTCGGCGTTGAAAACCTTCCCGACCCGGCCCTGCGGCTCAGCTCCCTGGGCTGCGTCGACTACGGCGACTGGTTCAGTCTGGCGACCGACGTGCTGGCGAGCCCGGAGGAGTGGGCTCGGGCCATGTTCGGCAACCTCCCCAACGCCACCGAGCTCTTCATCTGGCGAGGTTTGCTGGGGTTCCGACTGCGACGGGAGCGGTCGCGTGACCGGGTCGCCGGCTGGGCGATCACCTCGCGCAGCACGACGTCGATCCGGCTCGAGGCGGAATCCTGGTTCGTGGCGGGCAACCTCGTCGTCCATGCCTCGGAGGGGCGGGTCTCGCTGGGCACGTTCCTGCGGTACGACCGGGCCCTGGCTCGCGCCGTGTGGACCCCGCTCGCGGCCGTCCACCGCCGAGTGGCTCCCGGTTTGCTCCGCGACGCCGAGGCGGCGATCCTGCGCACTGACGACCACTGAGGGGGTCCGACATCGGACCGCCCCGGGATCAGCCGCGCGGTGCGGCGTCTCCGAGCGGTTCGGCGATCACGACCAGATTGTCCGGATAGTGCGTCTTCGGGTCGTAGGGGCCGGTGCACGTCAACAACACCAGCCGCCCCGGGACCGCCTGCGAGAACGTGTCCGTGCTCGTCGCGAGGCTCGCCTTGGGAACGTCACGGGTCGACACGACGCGGTAGCGCAGCTGGTAGGCGCTGTCGCTCAACTGGACTTCGTCCCCCGGATGCACGTGCAGCAGTCGCGCGAAGAAGCCCACTCCTTGGTCGCGTGCGTCGATGTGCCCGGCGAGCACGACCGAGCCGAAGGCGTCACCGGCCAGCGCCCCGCTCTGCCACCAACCGACCTGCCCCGGGTCGGGGGGCAGGCTCAGCTCCCCCGACGCGGTGGTGTCGATCGTGGTGATGGCCGCGGTCCCGTCGTCGGCGCCCCGAAGCGCGAGGGTGATCGACGTCGGAGCGAACGTCGGCCGCTGGGTGACGCCGACCTGGCCCGCGCGGGCTGGTGGTGCATCGGCACCGAGGTCGGGCCCATCGTCCGGTTGACCGCTGGGCGGCACTGGAGTGGAGACCGAGAGCGAGCGCTCGGCGCCGGAACCGGCCGACGCGGAGGCGGGCTCGGGAGAGGCCGTCGACGCGCCCGGCAGCGCGGCGGCTCCGGGAATGGCGGCGGAAGCCGAGCAGGCCGAGAGCAGCGCCGTGAGGGCGCCCACCGACACGATGCCGGCGAGCGCCCGCGGGCGCCATCTGCTGGGATGGGCTGACGTACGGACGGTCGCGCCCCGGCTCGTCAGGAAGTGCCGCTCGCGCGTCGCGACGCCGCGCGCCGGCCGGCCAAGAGGAGCATCGCGGCGACGCCGACGACACCGAGCGCCACCAGCCCGGAGCGGTCGCTCGACCCGTGCGTGGCGGCAACCAGATCCGCCGCCTGGCCGCCGTCCCCGGCGTTGACCGTGCTCGGCGTCGCACCGCTTCCACGGGCCGACAGCGGCAGCACCTGGACGACCGCGTCCATCGAGTTCGTGGCGGCCACACCGATCGCGAAGACGCGCGTCAGCTTGGTCGGCGCGACGGGGACGTCCGCGGGGCCGAACACGACCGGACCGGAGGTGGCGGTCGGCACGATGTCGACCTTGTACGTGCCCGCGGGAACGGTGACGGTCAGCGCCTCGCCGTTGGCGATGTTGGCGAAGAGGACCTTCTGGTCGACCCGCACGTCGGCCGGACCCACTGCCGCCACGTGCGCGACGACGAGTCGGCCGCTGCCCGCGGTGACGGCGTTCAGGTCGTTGGGGAACGTCGTGACGACGGGGGCTTTCGACGGATCGACCTGCCGGTGGATGACGGCATCGACGTTGGCGCCCGCCGCCAGGGACATCGACGCCGTGACGGTGGCGGTCCCCGTCGGGCTCTCGGCGGTGATCGAGTGGTTTCCGGCCGACAACGTCAGCGGCCCGACGATCGTCTTGGCCGCCGCAGCGGTGGCGACAGACTTGCCGTCCACGGTGATCGTCATGGGAGTGTCCGCGACGCCCTGGACGAGGTAGACGGTGCCGGTCGCCGGTGCGGCGTGCGCATCGACGGCGACCATCGAGGTGGCCAGAGCCACCCCAGGGGCGATGACGAGGCTGGCCACGAGGGCGCGGCGTCGTGACTGTGAGACCAAGGTGTCCTCCTGTTGAGTCGTGGCCGACATCCGGCCCGACGGGATGGTCAGCACGTGCAGTCTCCGAAAACCGTTGGGGTGGTTCGCCTTCGGGGAATGCGGCATGATTTCACAAAATCGGACGGAAGGTGTCGTACGAACGGCGGACCCAGGCCTACACCAAACCCGTCGAATATAAGGGTGTGATGTCGATGCCGCGACCGGTGCTGCTCCAGCGCACCCTCGGCATCCTCGTCGCCGTCGCTCTCGCCGTTTGCGCCGTCGTCGCGGCCCGTCGACCCGAAGTGGTCCGGGTGCCGGAACCGAGCGGTGCGGCCACCTCCGCTCCCGCGGCAGCCCCCGCGGCCACGACGCCGGACACGGCCGGGCCGTCCGCCGCCAGTCTTGCAACGGCCGGTCCGGGCCTGACCGAGCCGGGCATCCATGTGCTCGCCCAAACGGCGGCCGACGGCAGCCTGGAGGTGCTCGAGCGCATCAAGCTGAGTGCGCCCGCCAGCGGACTCTCGGTCGCCCTGCCCCAGGCCACCGGTTCCGGGGTGGCCGGGGCGAACCCCTCCATCGCGGGGTTCCAGGCGCAGGCCAACGGCGGGATCGTCACGGACATGCCCGTGTCCCCGCTGCCCCCCGGCGGTGACCGTCTCGACTTCCCCGGTCCGGCGACCGACATCTCGATGCGGTACCGCCTCGAGGGCGGGGCGGACCGCAGCCAGCCCGCGCCGGTCGGGCGGGTGCTGATCGTCCTTCCGCCGATCACCGCCGCCGACCCGCAGCTCGGCGATCTCGGCGTCGTGGTCGAGGTGGTCGGGGGCAACATCCGCAACCTGGTCTGCCCGAAGCTGCCGGTCAGCGACCAGCTGTGTGGGCGCCAGAACGGACCAGTCTGGTCGACGACGACCATCCCGCTGTCGCGTTCGCTGGTGGTCGCGCAGGTCGACCTGCCCCAGCCCGGACAACGATGACGCACCTGGCCTACCTCGCCGCGGCGACCACCGAGGGCCAAGACCTCTTCTCCCTGCTCACGGCCGTCGCCCGGCTGCTGGGCTACCTCGGATTCGTCCTCGTCGTCGGGACGACGTTCTTCCTGGCCTGGCTCTGGCCGCAGGACGTCGTCGAGTGGATCTTCATCCGCCTCTTCTACTGGGGCGCGGCGCTGACCTTCGTGGCAACCGCGCTGGTGGCCGTCTTCTCCGCCCAGGGGTCGTTGGGTGACGCGTTCGTCGGCCGCGAGGGAGCCGCCGCCCTGGCGCGGCTGTCCCTCGTCGCCCTCGGTGTGGCCTTCGGCTGGGAGATGCTGGGGGACGCCCGCCGATGGCGCGTTCCCATCACGCTCTGGCAGCTCGCCCTCGTCGAGACGTACGTGATCGGGTCCGACGCGTGGCGCGAGCCCTGGCTCGTGGCCAAGGTCGTCGCGACGACCGGCCACCTCGGCGCGACGGCGGCCTGGCTCGGCGGCCTCCTTGCTCTTGCGGCGATCCTCGTTCCCAGCGCACATCTCGAGGTGCTGCACGACGTCATCCCGAGGTTCTCGCTGATCGCCGTCGTCAGCGTCGTCACCCTGGTCGTGACCGGAGTTGTCCACGCGCTCGCTGTCGCCGGCTCCATTGCCGCACTCGTGACCTCGGCCTACGGCGCCGTGCTCGCCGTGAAGATCGCGGTTTTCGCCGTGATGCTCCTGCTAGGCAACGTCGGACGTCAGTACGCCGCCCGGCTGGCCCAGCGAAAGGTGACCGAGATCGACGAGTCGGCCTCGGACCGGAGCATCCGAGCCTTCGCCGTCGCGGTCGGGGCCGAGTTCGCCCTCGCGACGGCGGTCCTCGCGACGACCGCGGCCCTGGTCCACGTCGCTCCGGCGGCGTGACGGTGTGACAACCCTCCAGACTCACGGAAGCCGGGCGACGACCACCTGTTCCAGCACGTCCAGCGGCAGCGACCCGGAGTCGAGGACGGCCGAGTGGAAGGTCCGGATGTCGAAGCGGTCGCCCTGGCACTCCTCGGCCTCGCGACGCAGACGCTGGATCTCGAGCCGGCCGACCATGTACGACGTCGCTTGGCCGGGCGACACGACGTACCGGTCCACCTCGGGACGCACGACACCCGCGGACAGCGGCGAGTTGTCGAGCATGAACTGGACGGCTTGGTCGCGGCTCCACCCCAGGGCGTGCAGCCCCGTGTCGACGACCAGGCGGCTGGCCCGCATCGAGTCGGCCGACAGCATCCCGAGCCGTTCGATCGGGCCGCTGTAGAGGCCCATCTCGTCAGACAGCCGCTCGGTATAGAGACCCCAGCCCTCGCTGTATGCCGAGTTGTGCAGGTGCTTGCGGAACTCGGGGATCGTCGTCAGCTCGCTCGCGATGGCGATCTGGAGATGGTGCCCGGGAATGCCCTCGTGGAAGGCCATGGCCTCCAGCTCGAACGTTCCCCAAGCGGTGGGATCGGTGACGTTGACGAAAAAGGTTCCTCCGCGGCTGCCGTCGGATGCTGGCGGGAAGTAGAAGGCCTTGGCGCCGGTCGTCGTGCTCTCCACCGCGCAGGGCGCCTGCGGCAGGATCTCGAACCAGTCCCCCATGGCCGCCCACGCGCGGGCCATCGCCGTGGTGGACGCGCTGACCAGCTGCTCGCCGCTGGTGAAGTGGAGGGCGGGGTCGTCACGCATGCGATCGAAGATCTCCTGCAGGTCGGAGGTGCCGAGCGCCTCCTTTCCGAGAGCTCGGTATTCCGCCGCCAAGGACTCGACCTGTCCCAGGCCGATGTCGTGGATGTCTTGCGCGGACAGCCCGGTCGTCGTGAAGTACCGCAGCGTTCGCTTGTATGCGTCGTCGCCGCCCTCGAGGTGGGTCAGACCGCAGCGGTCGTCGGGTCGGGCATGCGGCAGGACCTCGTCGCGAAGAATGTCGCGGTAGGTGGCTAGGCCCGGGCGTAGCCGGGTCTCGACGGTGTCAGCCAGCCGTCCTCGCCAAGCGTCCACGTCGATCGCCGGTGGCGGTCGCAGGGCGGCCACGAACGGGTCTTCGGTCATCGGGCGGGCCAGTGTCCGGTCGATCTGCGCGAGAGTCTCGGTGACGGCGAACGCGGCCGGCGCCCAACCATGGGCGATGCCCTCCCGGTGCCGCTCCGCGTTGTCGACGAACCACCGTCCGGCACCGGCGAGCATGTCGGGCATAGCGTCTGCGACCGCGGCGTCCGGCAACCTGAGCATGCCGAGGATCAACGGCAAGGCGTCCTGAGGGCCGAAGATCGGGTTCACAGACACCTCGGCGAGCCGCGCCTCGAGCAGGTCAGCGCGGGTAGAGGCCTGGCTGGACAGCACCGCCCGCGTGGTGCGCTGCTGCTCCTCGAGCTCCGTGGCATCGATCTGTTCCGCGCGCTTGGCCACATCACGCAGCCGGGCGATCTCGCGGTCCTCCGCGGCCCGCGAGGCGTCCTCGAACCTTCCCGTCCGGGGGTAGTACCCCAAGAGGTGCGCCTCGGTCGGCTCGGCGGCCAGATGGCCGGCCCAGAACTCCTCGGACAGGGTGGTCAGCACCTCGTGGGACGTCACCAGCGAACCGTAGTACCGGCCACCGGCTCGCATACCGGAGAGGCATACCGGAAACTCGAAGCGGAAACCCGAGTCGCCGCCGAGAGCTCCGGTCGACGAGCGGAAGGAGGTGCGCCCGTGCCCGAGCCGCTCTTTGTCGACCGGGACGACGCCGGCCGGGCTCTCGGTGAGCGCCTGGTCCAACGGCACCGGCCGGGACGGGCCAGGGCGCCGGTAGTGGTCCTCGCCCTACCCCGGGGTGGAGTTCCCGTGGCCGCGCCGGTGGCGACTGCGCTCGACACCACGCTCGAGGTCGTCGTCGCCGTCAAGGTGTCGCGGCCGGGACATCCGGAGGTGGGCATCGGCGCGGTGGCGGAAGACGGCCCACCGGTCTGGGACCCCGACGGTCTGAGAAGCTACGGCCTCCGTCCCGAGGACGATCTCGGCGTCGAACGGGTGCGAGAGGAGGTTCGCCGGCGGATCGACCTTTACCGCTTCGGACGTCCCCTCCCTCCGCTGGCCGGTCGAGAGGTCGTCGTCGTCGACGACGGCATCGCGACCGGGGTGACGGTTCGGGCGACGCTGAGCTGGCTGCGGCATCGCCGTCCGGCGCCCTGGCGGCTCGTCGTCGCGACGCCGGTCTGTTCTCGGTATGCGTCGCAGCAGGCGTGCGCGGACGCGGACGAGGTGGTCAGTCTGGCCGGGCCCGATCCGTTCGGCGCGGTCAGCACCTGGTACCGAGAGTTCGCCCAGCTCACCGACGCGGAGGTGCACGCGACACTGGATCTGGTGCATGACCGCGTCGACCACGGGTAGGGATCAGAAGCGACGACGGGCACGATGCGAGGAGGTCACCGCATGCATCTCGAGACGTTCCACGCCCTGGCAGACGCGCCCCCGCCGTTCGCCAGCGTCACCCTCGATGTCAGCCGGGTGGACCGAGCGGCCGAGGACGACGTGGACCGGCGTTGGCGGGCGGTCGCGGAGACGTTGACCGGTCTCGGCGTCCCGACCGACCTCCTCGCCACCCTCGGCCAGCGGACTCGGGCGGAGACTGGCCGTGGCGGAGAGTGGACCCGCGTGGTGGTGGGCAGCAGCCCAGCCACGCTGCAGGACGCTCTGGTACCGGGCCGCCCGGTGCGGGACGAGGGCACGTGGGGGCCCGTGCCTCAGCTGACCTCCGCGGTCCGTGGACTGGCCGGTCTGGTCCGGCATGCGGTCGTGCGCATCGACCGGACCGGCGCGGACATCGATCTGGCCGGGGGGGCCGACCCGACGCACACGCCCGACAACGTCCACGAGGTTGTCGAGGGCGGCCATGACGTCGTACACAAGGTGCCGGCGGGGGGGTGGTCGCAACGGCGGTTCCAGATGCGCGTGGAGGACTCGTGGGAGCGGAACGCCGAGGCGGTCGCCGAGGCGCTGGTGCGGTTGGTCCGGGCTCAACATCCGGACGTCGTCCTCGTCATGGGCGACGTGCGCGCCGCCGGGCTGCTCGAACGGTATGCCGCGCCCCAGCTGGCCGAACGTCTGGTTCGGCTGAACACCGGAGGCCGAGCGGCGGGGACGTCGCAGACCGCGGAGGACGAGGCGGTGGCCGCGGCGCTGGCTGTTCATCGCGCCGCTCGCGAGGCGGCGCTGGTGGAACGGTTCCGCGAGCAGTTGAGCCGTCAGCAGGATGCGGTCGAGGGCCGTGACGACGTGCTAGAAGTCTTGGATCGTGGCCAGGTCGACGAGGTGCTCATGGTCGACGACCTCCGCTCCGAGGCGACGGTGACCGTCGACGGCGCCAGCGTGCCGGCCGACGCTGCTCTCGTCTGGGCGGCGGTACGGACCCGGGCGGGAGTGACGCTGGTCGACCCGCACCAGGTGGCGCTGCGGGATGGCGTCGGAGCGTTGCTGCGGTGGTCGGACCAGGCCACGCCACACGGAATGACACCGGCGATGCGTGGTCACGGCGAGCACCCGGGATGACGAAGAACGCCGTGTAGGGCGGGCCGCGAGGCCGGTTACGGAGGCGGCTGGGCGCCGGGGTCGGTGAACTCGTCACCCTGCGCCCCAGGACGGTCGCCAGGGCCAAGACCGCTGTCCGGGTCCGCTTTGGCGCGCGACTCTTCGGCCGTCCTCGCCGGCTCGTCCGTCTCCGACGGCACCGCCGAGCGCTGGACGTGGGGGGTGGCGAGCTGCGACTCCTCATCGGCCGGGGACGCTTGCTCCGGGTCTCGCACGTCGTCGCTCATGCACGGGTCCTACCCCGATCCGGCGGTTTGACACCTGCCCGGATTGACGAGGCGGCACACCGGGTACTGCTCTGGCATCCCAGTTGTGCACGTCACCGGAGGAGAGTTGAGATGTCCGACGAACGCGACGAGACCACGGATCTGAGCACCGACCAGGGAGTTCCCGTCGGTGACGCCGATGTCCAGGCCGACATCGACCGGGCATCGCGAGACCGCGGCACGGACGAGCCGTCCACGGAGGACTTTCTCAAGCGTGGCCAGGCCCAGATGGCCAGCGACGAGGGAGAGACCGCCGGTGCCGCCGACGTCGACGCCGACCGGGAGAACACCCGCGGGACCGGCGACGCCCGCTAGCGCCTTGGCCAGCCTCGACTGAGCATCCAGGCGAGGCGAACGTCGTCGGTGGACTACGGGCCGGCCGGACGATCCAGTGAGTCACCGTCGACGTCGAGCACGATGAGCGGGCTGTGCTCGAGCATGTTCTCGACGTCGGTTCGACGCCAGCGCTCGGCTGCCGCCTCGATCAGCGGCCGGCGTTCGTCGGTGTCGGTGACCACTCGGGCGGTCGCCGGGAGGTCCGCGACCACGCGGTGCTTGAGGTGGACGACGACTCGCGGGTCGGTCCTGATGTTGTGGATCCAGTCCCGCGTCCGGTCGGCTCGGGGCATACCCGTCACGAACAACAGACCGCCTTTGTCGTGCAGGAAGATCTCGATCCGCCGCTGCCGGCCGGTTCGGCGGCCGGTCGTCGTCAGGTCGATGACCTGGCTGTGGTGAAGGGCGGTGCGGATGGCGTCATCCACGGGTGCTCTCAGCGTCCACGGACGTCCTCTCGTACGGGTCCGAGGCGGTCAGTCTGTCACGGGCCTTCATGAGTCGCGGCCGGCTGAGCCCTCGCCGGCCGAGCCGCTGACGGCTCAGGTGCCCGCGCGGACGATCTGCTGGATGGCCCAGTGGTTTCCGTCCGGGTCTTCGACGTGGAGGAACCGGCCCCACGCCTGGTCGTCGATCTCGCCGGGGTCGAGGCCGCGCTCACGCAGCTGGCGCTGAGTGTCCTCGATGTCGCTGGTCACGACCTGAAGACCCTTCACCGAACCGGGGGGAGTGTCGGCCAGGCCGATGCCGAAGGCGATCGAGCACGCAGAACCCGGAGGCGTTAGCTGGACGAACCGCAGCTCCGGCGTCATGACGTGGTCGTGGTCGGCGTGGAACCCGAACTGGTCCACGTAGAACGCCTTGGCGCGGTCGACGTCGGAGACGGGGATGACGACGAGCTCGAGACGAAGGTCCATGGGTGCTCTCTTTCGGTCGACAGAAGGTGGTTGCGTCGGTGATCTCAGTCGGGCGGCGGCCTCCGCGTGGACGCTCTGCGCCGTCGCGACCCACTCCCGAGTCCAGGAGTCGACGTCGCCCGTGGTGATGCGCTCGACGACCGCGAAGACCTCGCCCAGATCGGGCTGCCACTGGTTGCGGCCGAAAGGCTGCGGCTGAGTTGACCGTCGAAGTCGGGCGTGGGCATGAACGTGACCATTCGGGCTCTGACCGGTGCGACACACGGATGGAACGGGTCTATCGCACCCGCCGACGGCCCAACAAGGAGAACCGCCGACGAAGTGACGGGAGCGCTCGACGGGCACGACGTCACTCAGAAGTCTCGGCGCAGATCCCTCGCAGCTTGTTCGAGCTCGAACTCGATGGATTGAGAACC
>Ga0307289_10000499_pt1 | contig 16921 bp, 18 predicted proteins | sample ER_DNA_143_FD_194483 | JGI IMG/M metagenome (GOLD analysis project Ga0307289, IMG submission 194483) | Bulk soil microbial communities from the East River watershed near Crested Butte, Colorado, United States - ER_DNA_143 | ecosystem: Environmental > Terrestrial > Soil > Floodplain | place...
CGGGCGGGAGGCGCGAGGCCGTACATCGAGCGCGCCCTCCACGACGAGGATCTCCGCGACAACGTGCGGAACGCCTTCGAGTCTGCCCGTGAGGTCTACAACGAGCTCATCGGCGGCCGCGGAGCGATCCCGGTCGCGACTCGCGTCGCAACCGACAAGGACATTCAGGACCGGCTGAGGGAAGCCCTCGACGAACTGCGAGAAGCGGCGGATCGCGTGCAGGGCAAGAAGGACCACGGCACGCGCAACACGTTGCTGCTGGTCACGGGCATTGCGCTCGGGCTCCTCTTCAACCCCGTGTCGGGCGCACAGACGCGCAAGTGGGTCTCCGACAAGGTCTTCGGTCCAAGCGACGACTTCACCTACCAGGGCAACTCGACGCCGAGCCCTAACTAGCTACTTCGGCTTCTTCTTCGAGCTGAAGTTGTCGCCCTTCACGACGAGGGGCCTGATCGCACGCTGCAAGGAGCCTGGGACGAGCCCGTCCGCGGTCGAGATGTCGGTCGCGGCGAGCAGGATCGCCCCGGGCTTCGGCGCGTTCCCGAGCGAATGCAGCGGTGCCCACGCGTCGCCGCCTGCAAAGCTGACGTCCTGAAGGTGCTTCCACGCAAGCAAGTACGAGGTCGGGTTCACCGCGCCGTCGTAACCGAGGCCGAGCAAACCCACGGGATGGACCTCGAAGTGGAGATGGAACGGCGTTCCCTGCGCGTCCCCCGTGTTGCCGACGAAGCCGATCACATCTCCTGCGTTCACTTTGCTCCCGTTGACTGCGAGCGGCGAGAAGGCGGAGAGATGCGCGTAGTAGAAGAGGTTTCCCTGCCCGTCGCGTAACCAGAGTCGGTTCCCGCCGATCTTGTTCCAGCCGACGGAGAAGACCGTTCCGGACGCGACCGCCAGCAGCGGTGCACCAAGCGGGGCGAAGATATCGTCGCCGTGATGCCAACCGCTCGAGATGTCGCCGCGCAACGCTCCGAACGTGTCCGTGAACGATGACGGTCCGTACACCGGGAACACGTAACCGCCCGCGGTGAGCTTCGGCGTTACCGCCGGCGGCTGGCGCACCGGTGGGAAGCCCGGCGACGGCTCGGGCGCCCGGGAGGAGGACTTCGTGCCGGTCGCCTTCGGGGGCTTCAGCACCGTCACCGGCGGTTCGGGCGGTGCGGCCTGGGCGGCGACCTCCGCGTAGCCGACGAGGATCGTCGTGCCTGCGACCAGTCCGCCGTGGTCGGCCGTGAGCCTGATCTCGAGAGCGGTGACGCTCCCGCGATAGCCGGTCGCGGGCGTGCCGCTCGCACCGCCGGCCACCGTCGTCAGCGACCCCCAGTCCCCGAGCTGCAAGGCGTTGCCCGTCACCGGTGCGCCGAGCGCCACGAGCCCGGTCACCGCCGAGCCGGAGATGTCTCCCTTCGCGGCTCCCGCGCGAGCCTCCGCGTGAGCCTGCGCGACGACACTTGTCGCGGTGATCTCGCCGCCGAAGATGTTGAGGTTCGAGACCTCGGCCGAGGCGGTCGCGTTCGCCGAGGGCCCTGCGACCGCGGAGGCGCTCGCGTTGGCAGAACCGGTCGTGACGATCTGGTTGTAGTCGAACGTGCCACTGAAGACGACCGAGTCCTCCGGAGCGGAGACGGTCGGGGTCTCCGCGCCCGGCTGATCCGGGACGACCACCCGGATCCCGTAGGCACGCGCGGTCGCTCCCGACGCCTGATCGTGTTGCCAGCCGGCATCGGCGGCAGCAGCGGTCAGCAGCAGAAGGGCAAGGAGGAAGGCGACGGAAGCGCGCTTCACAAGCTCCCCATTATGCAGCCTCTCCGGTCGTCGCAGGGCCCGGGGGAGGGCTCTCAGCGGACCGCAGGCGGTTCCGTCCTAGCCGAGGCCTCGCCGCAACGACTTCGCCGGCAGCCGCGCGCCGAACACCTCTTCGGCGTTTGCATTCAGGTTCCGGGTGTCGATCCACATCGGATAGGCCATCCCACCGCGCGCCGCGAGACCGGTGTAGCCCCCGTAGCCACCGGAATCGCCGTAGCCGTAGATCCTGGCGTCCTCCCAGAGGACCTGGACGTTGGACGACGCACGTGCGGGCCTCACCGGTGTCGCCCACCGACGCCCATCGGCCGAGACCGTGCACGAGAACCAGGCCGTCGTGCGCTTCGAGTCACCGCGGGTGTCGTAGAAGCAGGCCCACAGATCCGACGTCACTGGATCGACCGCCGACACGGGCCAGAACTGATCGGACTTCTTCGGGTCGGCCGGGCCGGCTTGGCGTCGCCAGAGCGGGTGCAGCGCCCGATCGAAGACGGCGACGTCGACGTCTTGCGTCGTGTCGACGCCGAGGACCCCGTAGGTGAGGAAGACACGCTGCTTCGAGACGGCGAGCGTCGGATTCGGACCGAGGCAGCGCACGGCCTGTTGCGGAAGGACGAACTTCCCGAAGACGATGCAGGTGGCGGCGATGTTTCCCGGCAGGGGCGCCGCCCGGCGAACTGCGAAGTGGCGGCCGGCATCGGTCGACCGGCCGATCCACAGTCCGTCTCTTGCATCGACCCCGGCGATATAGAGATCGTCGCCCTGACCGGCCGCGGCGATGGTGACGAGCTGCGGCTGCACGAGTGAGCGGTCCACCGCCTGCGGCTCGGACCACGTCTTGCCGCCGTCCGTGCTCGAGCTCACGACCGTCGTTTGGTACCTGGACTCGAGCAGACGGGACCACGCAACGTAGACACGTCCCTTCGAGTCGACCGTGAGCGCAGGCTTGTCGTCGTACCCGAACTTCGTGGCCGGGCGCGTGACCCGCCGGGTCAGCCAATCGCCCTTCGGCCCCGAACGGGACGCAACGATGAGATACGGAGTCAGGTCAGGCCCCGGCGCACAGATCGACTTCTCGGTGAACGCGACGTACTGCCGTCCGTTCGGAGCGATTGCCACCGCCGGATCTCCCCAGGAGCAGGTGTTCGGGTTGAACATCGGTCCTGCTTTCGTCGACCACGTCCGGCCCCCGTTCACGGAGGTGAAGACGCGGATCTCTGGCTCGACGGTTTCGTTCGCGGCGGCGACGAGGTTGCTCGGCCTCGACGGATCGACGGCGACCGCGACCTCGGTCTGGATCCCCGATGAGCGGGAGACGTCCTGCACTCGTGTGCCCGCCGTCCGCCACGGGCTCTTCGCGTTGTGCACCGTGGTCAGGTAGATCGTCACGCCTGCGACCACCATGAGCACGAGGATCACGGCACCCTCGATCGAGAGCTTCCGCGCGTTCGAGAGCTTCCGCACGTCGGATTAGACGACGAAAATGGGGAAAAGATCAGTCGCCGGTGAGCTGTTTGCGAGCAAATTCCCGGAAACGGTCACGCGCGCCCTCGTCGGGGCCGAGCGGCTCCTCGTCGGCGTACCTGGGATCGGCGGCGATCTCCTCCGCGACCGCCTTGACCTCCCGGCGCAAGGCATCGTGGTGCTTCGGGTCTCGCAGCAAGGCCTCGACCCAGGTGTCGTCGGCGTCCTCGGCGCCGAGCTCCTGCTCGAACAGGAGCTCGCCCAGCAGGATGCCAACGCGGATGTAGGCGAACGTCCGGAAGGCGAGGACGCGGTGCGGCGAGCCGACCAGGCGGTCGATCTCAGGGTCCTCCGCCTGGATCCGCGCGACAATGTCGCCGACAGGCTCGTCGACGAGCGGCAGCCAGACTTCCTCGGGTCCTGCCATGTGGACAGGATAGGTCAGGGCTCGCGCTGACGCGCTCGCCATGCGATCTGCGCCGCAACCAGGACGAGCAATCCGGCGAAAAGGCGGCGGAGGGTCGCGTCGGGCAGCGACACCGCGAGGGCGACGCCTCCCTGGGCTGCCGCCGCGGCTGCGATCCCGAGCACCGCTGCGGCACGCCAGCGAACGTTGCCGTAACGCGCCTGGCGCCACGTCCCGACGAGCACCGTCGGGATGATCGCGAGGAGCGACGTTCCGAGCGCCTCGTGATGACCGAGCCCGAGTGCGATCAGCGTCGGGACGAAGAGAAGCCCGCCGCCGATGCCAAACATCCCGGCGAGCACGCCCGCGACGAGCCCGAGTGCAATGGCGAGCGCGTAGGTCACTTGACGAACAGCCAGACGGCTACGGCGAGGATGAAGGCTGCGAAGGACAACTCGATCGTGCGCGTCTGCAAACGTTGCTGCAATGCCGTCGCGCCTGCGACCGACACCGCCGCCGGCAGACCGACGAGAGCCGCGTACCCGACGTTGACGTCACCGTGGATCGCGTAGGCGATCACGCCGGAAACTGCAGTGATTCCGATCGCCGCGAGCGACGTCGCCGTCGCGGCTCGAGAGTCCCAGCCGCAGAAGAGCAACAGCGGCACGATCACGATGCCGCCCCCGACCCCGAACAGCGCACTGAAGAAGCCCGCCACGAGGCCGATGAGGACGAGCCGCACGCGCCTATTCTTGCAGCGTGGATCTGATCGACCGGCTCGCCGAAGATCCTGCGCAGGCGGGGCTCTTCTTCGATGTCGACGGTGTGCTCGCACCGATCGTCGCGCGGCCGCAGGATGCGCGGGTCCCGGACGAGACCGGCGCCGAGCTTCAACGGCTGAACGACCGCTATGCGCTCGTCGCGTGCATCTCGGGACGTGCCGGCGACGAAGCGCTACGGATCGTTGGCGTTCCGGAGCTCGTCTACGTCGGCAACCACGGGCTGGAGCTCGACGAGGAGGCGGCCAAGTGGGGCGGACGCCTACAGCAGTTCCTCGCCGAGGTGGGTTGGCCCGCGACGGAAAACAAGGGGTTGTCCGCATCCCTCCACTACCGCGGCGCACAGGACGAAGAGGCCGCTCGCTCGACGCTCGAACACGTGAAGCTGCGCGCGGAAGATCAGGGGTTCGTCGCCCGCTTCGGGCGCAAGGTGCTCGAGGTCTTGCCGCCGCTGGACGTTCACAAGGGAACCGCCGTCCGACAACTGCTCGGCGAGCGGAACCTCAGGCGCGCGCTCTACGCCGGCGACGACACAACCGATCTCGACGGCTTCCGAGCGCTCGACGGCCTCGACCTGTCGGTTCGGATCGCCGTCGTGTCGGAGGAAGGCCCGGCAGAGTTACGGGGGGCCGCCGACCTGACGCTTGGAGGACCCGAAGAAGTGCCGGACCTCCTGCGGCGGCTCTAGCCGGGGATTCGTTCTTCGGTCTCCGCGTCGAACAGCAGCAGTTTGTCGCGCGGAACCGTGAGCTTCAGCTCCTGGCCGGCGCTCACCTGCTCCTCGATCGGGAGCTTTGCCTGAATCGCGGTGTCCTTGCGGGTCAGATGCACGAGTTGCTCGTCGCCGAGATACTCCACGACCTCGACGCGCGCGTCGAAGTCCATGCCGTCCGGCCGGCCGTTGCCGAGGTCGATGTGCTCGGGCCGAAAACCAGCGATCCGACCGTTTCCGCCGGCCCCATCCAGGACCTCGGCGGGCACGAGGTTCATGGCGGGGGAACCGATGAAGCCGGCGACGAACAGATTCCGCGGCTCGCGATAGAGCTCCTCGGGCGGCCCGACCTGCTGCAGCACGCCGAGCTTCATGACGGCGATGCGATCGCCCATCGTCATCGCCTCAACCTGATCGTGGGTGACGTAGATCGTCGTCGTCTCGAGTGTCTGCTGCAGCTTCAAGATCTCGGCGCGGGTCTGCACGCGGAGCTGCGCATCAAGGTTCGACAGTGGTTCGTCCATCAGAAAGGCTGCCGGATCGCGCACGATCGCTCGTCCGAGCGCCACGCGCTGGCGCTGGCCACCCGACAACTGCTTGGGCTTGCGCTTGATCAGCGCGTCGAGATCGAGGATCTTGGCTGCTCTCCTGACGCGACTGTCGATCTCTTTCTTCGGCACCCTCTGGTTCCGCAGGCCGAACGCGAGGTTTTCGTACACCGTCATGTGCGGGTAGAGCGCATAGGACTGGAAGACCATGGCGATGTCACGGTGCTGCGGAGCGACGTTGTTGACAACACGGTCGCCGACCAGGATGCGCCCGTCGGACACCTTCTCCAGGCCGGCGAGCATGCGCAGGGCCGTGCTCTTCCCGCAGCCGGAGGGGCCGACGAGCACCATGAACTCCCCATCCGCTATTTCCAACAAGAAGTCCTTGACCGCGGCAGTGTCTCCGAAGGTCTTCGTGACGTGGTCGTAAGTAACGCTTGCCATCGGCTCAGGCCTCTCGCGCCGGGTTCTTCGGCAGCGCAAAGTGGGCGGAAACCAGGAACGAGTAAGAGATCGTCAGGGTCAGGAACGGCAAGACCGCCGCCGCGACGCCCACGACGTTCACGAGCAAGAGAGCGAGTGCAAGCCCGAGGAAGCCGAGCGGCCGGCGCACGACCGCGAGCGCCGCGTCGCGGGCCACCGCGCGCAGGGGGCGTCCCACCTCGAAGACGGCGAGAGGCCAAAGGGCGAGTTGGAAGACAGCGAACATGAGCAGGAGGTAGAGGCTAAGGGCTGCAAGGGGCCAGGCCCAGGTTCCTGCCCGTGCGTAGAAGGGGATAACGACGGCCCCGACCGCCACGGCGATCGCAAGCGCGCCGCCCAGCACGATGCCGTGACGCCAATGCCGGCGCAAGCCGTTCCGCAGTTCCACCAGCCGGAGGTCCTCCGTCTGGCTCAAGGTCACTACACAGTGCATGACCGCCGCCAGGACAGGGCCGATCAGGACGGCCAGAACGATCGCGGAACGCACGGCCAGCGTCGCGAACACCACCGCGAGCAGGGCGGCGCCCAAAAGCACGTTCAACACCATCAGGCGCCACGCCTGGTGATAGAGGTCGTTCGCTGCGACACCGAGTGCCCGTCGCAGGGTCATCCCTTCACCCCCGCCGAGGCGACGCCGGCGACGAAGTACCGCTGGAAGACGACGAAGATCAAGAGGATGGGCAGGATGGCGATGACGCTTGCGGCCATGAGCGGCGGCCACATCGTCAAGTAAGCGGAGTGGAAGGCGGCAATACCGATTGGAATCGTAAACTCGCTCTTGTCCTGCAGCAACACGGCAGGCCAGAACAGCGCGTTCCAGGTTCCCTGGAACATGAGAATCCCGACCGCTGCAAGCGCAGGCCCGGCTAGCGGCAGCATCACCTTCCGGTACGTCTTGAAGTAGCCCGCAGCGTCGAGCTTCGCCGCCTCCTCGAGGTCACGAGGAATCGTGAGGAAGTACTGACGCATCAGGAACAGGCTCGTGGCGGAGACGAGCTGGATCAGGATCACACCGTTGCGGTTGATAAAGGATGCATCGTGCCAGCCGAGGTGCCCCACCCAGGCTGGAATCCAGTTGACCAGCATGAGGTAGATCGGAACAAGCCGCAGCTGGTCAGGGATCATCAACGTCCCGAGCACGAGCATGAAGAGAACCTCGCGGCCGGGAAACTTGAGCCTGGCAAACGCATAGCCACCAATCGACGCGAGCACGAGGTTCGAGAGAGTGACCGCGCCGGCGATGATCGCGCTGTTCAGTGCGTAACGGCCGAAGTTGAAGGTGTGGAACGCCTCGTGGTAGCCGCTCGTGGTCCAGTGACGCGGAAGCAGAGAGAAACCGGCGACGGTGTCGGCAATCGTCCTGAACGACGTCGACACGCTCCAGAGGAACGGAACCGCGAACAGCAGCGCCACTGCGAACAAGATGAAGTACACGACGACCGTGCGGATCCGCTCGACCCGTTCGCGGCCTGGAATACCCGTTGGCGCCGCAGTCCCTACGGCCATTCCCTCGAGCGCGAGCTCCTCGGCGGCGACCCGCGGGACCGGCGGCAGCTCTTCCGTGCTCATCAGGCGACCTCGGCCCTGCCGAAGAGGAGTCGCTGGATCACGGTCACCGTGAAGATGAAAGCGAAGAGGACGACGCCGACCGCCGCGCCATACCCGAACTTGATGTTGGCGATTGCCTGGTTGTAGAGGTAGAGCACCGTTGTGAGCGTCGAGTAGTTGGGCCCGCCGGACGCGCCCCCGATGAGAAACGACTGGTCGAACATCTGGAGGGCACCGATGATCGAGACGACGGCGACGAAGAAGTGGCCCGGTTTGAGTAGCGGGAACGTGATCTTCCGGAAGGTCCGCCAGGCCCCCGCCCCGTCGATTGCGGCCGCCTCGTAGACGTCTATGGGTATCGCCTGTAGGGCGGCGAGGTAGAAGATCATGATCGTGCCCGAGGTGGTCCAGGCGTTCAGGCCGATGATCGCCGGCAGCGCGGTGCTCTGCTGCGCGAACCAGGCGTTGTTGTGGTGATAGCCCAGGTGGTCGAGGATGGTGTTGAAGAGGCCGTCGGAAGCGAGGATGTATGTCGCGATCGCTGCGACCGCCGCCGACGCCGCAAGCGAGGGGAAGTAAAACGCAGCGCGGAAGAACGTCCTGAACCGGATCGCCTGGTTGACGACGACGGCGAGCGCAAGACCGAGAGCCATCTGCAGCGGGACGACGGTTGCCGTGTAGACCAGCGTGTTGCGCACGGCGTGTCTCCAGAAGACACTGTCGTGGTAGAGCGTCCTGTAGTTGTCCCAGCCGACGAAGGGCCCTTTGAAGATCTGCCAGTCGTAGCGGCTGATGTAGAAGGCGTAGCCGATCGGGAAGATGAAGAAGAGCAGGAAGAACGCCATCGGCACCGCCACGAACCCATAGCCCACCAACGCCTCACGCGTCCGCTCCGATCCCAGTCCGCCGCCGACGCGCCGTCGTTTCGCCACTGCGACTGCCATGCCCCTCCTTCTGCGGAGCGCTCCCCCCGCACGCCCGGAACGGCGCACGGGGGGAACGACTCCCAACTATCTCAGGCTTACCGCGCTGCCGCGGCGATCTTCGCGAGCATGGCGTTCACCGACTCCTTGCCGTCGATGACCGCGGTCAGCTCGTTGTTCGCCACATCGTTCCAGACATGGCGGAACCCAGGCTGGTTACCCCAGCCGTGAACCGAAGCGGGGTACTTCGTGAACGCGCCACGACCGGCGACCGCGTGCACGTCCGTGCGCGTCGGCAATGCCAGTCCGAGCGAGACCCACTGCTGCATGCCCTGCTTGCCGACGAGGTACTTCAGGAGCTCCCACGCGGCGGGCTTGTTCTTCGAGTCCTTCGCCATCGAGTACGACACGGTGAAGGCGAGATTGCCGCGCTTCTTGTTCATCGGCATCGGCGCCGTCGTGAACTTCACGTTGGGGAAGGTCGCCATCGTCGGGAACATCCAGTTGCCCTCGAAGGCGAACGCAGCGCGCTCCTTACCGAATGCCTCGCCGCACCAGCCCGAGCCGGTCTGCGAGGGTTGCGCCGCGAGGCCGGACTTGAGCAGCCCGACGTAGTAGTTGACCGCGGTCCGGAACGGAGCGCTGTTTGCGCTCTTGAATTGACCGTTGCCTCCGGCCTGGTAGACGAAGGGCATCAGCCTTGCCCAGTCGGCGCTGAGACAGATCGGCTTGCCACCTGGAACGTTGATCTTCGAAGCGACGCTCTTCAGCTGCGCCCACGTCTTCGGGATCGGGTTGTTCCCCAGCAACCGAGTATTGACCTCCATTCCCAGCGAGGACCAGTCCTTCGGGAACCCGTAGTAATGGCCCTTGTACTTGAACGTGTTCAGGAGGTTCTTCAAGAACGGCTTCGTCTTGAACTTCGACGCCTTGACGTACGAGTCGAGGTTCTGCAGCACGCCCTGCCGAACCCAGTCGGCAAAGTCGGCCGCATCGACATAGAACACGTCCGCCGGCTTGCGCGCTGCGAACTTCGCGAGCATGGCAGCCTGGTAGTCGCCGGTGATCGAGGTGTAGTTGACCTTGATGTTCGGGTGCGATGACTCGAAGTCGCTGACCACCTTCGAGAGCTTCGTTTCCTCGGCCGGCGAGGTCTGCCACCCGTTCAGCGTGACGGTCCCCGACGGCGCGGCCGACGCTCCTGCGCCGGACACCCTGGCCTGGGATCCTCCGGTCTGGATCGCGGCCACAATTGCGGCGATTGCGAGCAACGCCGCAACCATGAGTCGTTTACGCATTCGTCCCCCTCCTCCTCCATAAGTGGCAATGGGAACAGTTCCCCCTTGGGTCATGGCGCGACACGTATCCGTGCCTTCGACAGCCATGAAGTCGGTCAGAATCCTACACTTTCAAGCGGTAACGGGGCGATCCGAAAATCGTCTTTAGCTGCGCTTCAAGACGTCCCAGGCTCGCAGCACGTCAGCCTCGGTCGTCCGCTCGTTACCGATCGCAAGTCTCAGGACGTACCGGCCATCGAGCCGCGTGTGTGAGAGAAACACCTCACCCGTTGCGTTCGCCCGCGCGAGCAGATCTTCGTTCTCGTCGTCCGACCCGTCTCTGCGAAAACAGACCACCGAGAACGGCCGTGGCGCACAGAGCTCCCAGCCCGGCTCGTCACGGATCCAGCCTTCGAACAGCTCGGCGAGGCGAATCGCCTCCCTGATCCGCACCTGCAGCCCCTCGCGGCCGTAGCAGCGAAGCACCGCCCAGAGCTTGAGCGAACGAAAGCGTCGGCCGAGCGCGGGACCGTAATCAGAGAGACTTTCGGCTTCGTCGCTCGTGCGCAGATACTCGGGGACGAGACTGAACGCCGCCCGCAGCGCTTCCGGCTTCCTCGTCCAGAGGAGCGAGCAGTCCATCGGAGTGAACAGCCACTTGTGCGCGTTGACGACCAGCGAATCCGCGCGGTCGACGCCGGCTTGCGACCACCGGAGCTCGGGACACACCCAGGACGAACCGGCATAGGCGGCATCGACGTGCAGCCAGACCCCGGCGTCCTCGCACAGCGCGGCTAACTCCGAAACCGGATCCACCGAGGTGGAGGACGTCGTCCCGACGGTCGCGACGAGGGCCGCTGCCCCGGCGAGGTCGACGCGATCGGCGCGCATACGGAACTGCTCGTCGAGTGGCACCTTGCGGGTCTCGAGCCCGAGCAAACGTGCGGCGCGCTCGACCGACGAATGCGCTTCCTCCGAACACACAACGACGCGGCCGCCGGTCGACTCACGCGCCGCTGCGAGCGCGGCGATCGTCGAGACCGAGGCCGTGTCCTCGATGTGACCGTGCCACCCGTCGGGCAGCCCGAGCAGTTGCGCCAGCCAGTCGACGGTGTGCGCCTCGAGCTCGGTCAACGCAGGCGAGGTGCGCCAGATGAAGCCGACCGAATTGAGCGTCGCCGCGATCAGCTCGGCAAGGATCCCGGGCTCCGCCGCGCTGTTGGCGAAATACGCGAAGAAGCGCGGGCTCTGCCAGTGGGTCGTCGCGGGAACGATGATCTCGTCGAGATCTCGCAGCACGTCTGCGAAAGGCTCCCCTTGCTCGGGCGGCGACGGAGGCAGGCGTTTGCGGACGTCGCCCGGCTCGACCTGTGCCAGCACGGGAAACTCGCCGACCTGCTCGAGATACCGCGCAGCCCACTCGAGCGCGGCGGCGCCGTCTTCGCGAAAGCTCACTTGCGCAGCTTCTCGATCTGCGGCCACGTGCGCGTGTTCAGCACCTGGTCCTTCGTCAGCCAGGCGCGACGCGCCTGCGCAACGCCCATCTCCATGTGCTGCAGCGCGCTGAGCTGGTGCGCGTCGGTGTTGACCGCGACCTTCAGGCCCGCCTCTCCCGCGAGCCGCGCGTGGGTATCACGGATGTCGAGGCGGTTCGGCTGCGCGTTGATCTCGAGAAAGGTGCCGGTCTCGAGCGCCTTGGCGACGACGCGCTCGATGTCGATGTCGGCGGGCGGCCTGATGTTGATCTTGCGCGCGGTCAGATGCCCGATGCAATCCACGTGAGGATTCTCCATCGCGGTGAGGATCCGTTCGGTGGGGTTGCGGTCGAAGGCCGCGTGCAGCGACGCCATCACCCAGTCGCGCTTTGCCAGCATCTCATCGGGCAGGGAGAGCGAGCCGTCGATCCGGATGTTCACCTCGATCCCTTTCAGGATTCGAAACGGAGCGAGCCGTTCGTTGAGCTCGTCGATCTCGAGATCCTGCTCGGGGAACGCCCTGTGCGGGTGATCGGTGACGACGTAGTACTTGTAGCCCCGCGCCTGCGCCGCGCGCACCATCTCTGCCAGCAAGTCGCGCCCGTCCGAGTAGGTCGTGTGCGTGTGGAGGTCGCCCTTGATGTCAGCGAGCTCGACGAGCTTCGGCAGCTCACCGCGTCGTGCGGCATCGAGCTCGCCCGCGTTCTCGCGGAGCTCGGGCGGGATGAACTGATAGCCGAGCCGCTCGTACACCTGCTCCTCTTCGGCGAACTTGCGCTCCTCTCCGGTCTCGACGACGGTGACCGAGTACTCAGAGACGGACAGCCCGTCCTTCACCGCGCGCTCACGGAGCGCGACGTTGTGATCCTTCGAGCCCGTGAAGTGCTGCAGCAGGTTGCCGTACGACTCGGGCGGGACGACACGGAGGTCGAAGCGGAGACCCTCGTTCGACAGGACCGTCGCCTTCGTCGGCCCCTTTGCCACCACCTCGATCACCCACTTCAGCTTCGTGAAGTAATCGATCAGCGTCTCCGGCTCGGTCGCGGTGGCGATGATGTCGAGGTCGCGAAAGGTCTCCTTGCGCCGCCTGGCACTGCCGGCCTCCGACACCTTCACGGCCGCAGGGTGCTGCCGCAGCACGTCGACGACGGCGAGCAGCGGCCCCAGCCCGTCGCCGAGCAGCCGCCGGTCGGAAGGCTCCTGCTTCTTTTCCGCGAGCGCCCTCAGGATTCGCTCCTCGGTCTTCGCGCCGAGGCCCGCCAGCGTGCGCAGCTGCTCCTGCTCGGCCGCCACCTTCAACTCCTCGATCGTCGTGATATCGAGCTCGTGCCAGATGCGAGCCGCGGTCTTGGGGCCGAGGCCCGGAAGCCGCATGAAGCTGACCACCTCCGGCGGGATGATCTTCTTGCGCTTCGTCAGGGCATGCATCTCCCCGTCCTCGATCACCTGGACGATCTTCTCCTCGATCGTCTTGCCGATCCCCTGTAGTTCCTTGGCACGTCCTTTGAGCGCAAGCTCGGCGACCGAGGCTGCCGTCTCGCGAATGCGAGTTGCCGCCCGGCGGTAGGCCAGCACCCGAAACGAGGCCTCGCCTTCGATCTCGAGCAGGTCGGCCAGAAGCTCCAGCTGCTCGGCCACGTCGACGTTGCGAGGCAGAGCGCCGGTCATCGCGTTGAATATACGCACGTGCAGGTGCCCACGGCCGTCGTCTGTCTTCCCACGTACAACGAGCGCGAGAACCTCGAGCCGATGCTGCGCGCGCTCGGCGACAAGGACGTGCACGTCCTCGTGATCGACGACAACTCCCCCGATGGGACCGGCGAGCTGGCCGACCGCCTCGCCGCCGAGCTCGACTACGTCGATGTCCTCCACCGCGAACGGAAGGAGGGACTCGGGCCTGCATATCTCGCCGGCTTTCGCCGGGCGCTCTCGGGCGATACGGAGCTCGTGCTGGAGATGGACTGCGACTTCTCGCACGACCCGAACGACGTTCCGCGTCTGATCGCCGCGGTGGCCGGCGGCGCCGACGTAGCGCTCGGCTCGAGGTACGTTCCCGGCGGCGGCGTGCGGAACTGGGGGCTGCTGCGCCGAGTCATCTCCGCCGGCGGATCGCTCTATGCCCGCGTCGTGCTCGGCGCCCAGGTTCGCGATTTGACCGGGGGGTTCAAATGCTACCGGCGTTCCGTCCTCGAGACGATCGAACTCGACTCGATCCACTCGAAGGGCTACGCGTTCCAGATCGAGACGACCTACCGGGCCCTGCGCGCCGGCTTCGAGGTCGTGGAGGTGCCGATCACCTTCGCCGACCGCGAGGTCGGAGGCTCGAAGATGTCGAAGGGGATCGTCGTCGAAGCGATCTGGAAAGTCCCTCGCCTCAGACTCGCAGCACTGCTCGGACGGCTGTGACGAAGCGGCTACTCTGACGTCAGATGTTCGAGGTCACCGACGCCACGTTCGAGCACGACGTACTTCAGTCCGACACACCGGTCGTGCTCGACTTCTGGGCACCGTGGTGCGGCCCATGCCGGGCCGTCGAGCCGATTCTCGAGCAGCTGGAGTCGGAGTCACGCGGACGCGTCGAGTTCGCCAAGCTGAACATCGACGAGAACCCGCTTACCGCCGCCCGCTACGACGTCCTGTCGATTCCGACGGCCATCCTGTTCGAAGGCGGCGAGGCCAGGGCGACGCTGATCGGCGCACACCCGCGCTCGCACTATGAGCGGGCGCTAGCGGAAGTGCTGCCAGCCGCCTAGCTCGTGCGGCTCGCCGTTCAGGGTGAGCTCGACTCCTGTGCCTTCCTCGCAACGTCCGATGATCGTCTGCCCGTTCGGGCTCTCGACCGCGGCGAGCAGCTCGTAGTCCTCGCCGAACCCGAGGTCTGAGAGCTCGGCTCCGGCAGCGAGCGGCACGCGTTCGAGCTCGATTACCACCCGGCAGCCGGACCGCGATGCGATGTGGCCGGCGTCGACCGCGAGCCCGTCGGAGATATCGAGGACCGCATTCGCGTGCGCGCCGAGCTCCTTGCCCTCGGTCAGCCGAAGCGGCGGCCGCGCGTAAGCCTCTCGCCGGAACGCGGCACCCGCCGCGCCGAGCGGTCCGGTCACGACCACGTGGTCGCCGGGTATCGCCCCGGCTCGGCCCGGAACCCGGTCCGAGTGCCCGATCGCCGTGACGCTGAGCATGATGCTGCGTGCCCTCGAGGTATCGCCGCCGACGACGGGCACCTCGGTCTCCGCGATCCCCTCGTAGAGCTCGACGACATCCTCGACCAGCACGTCGCCCGGTGCCGCGAACGTGACGAGGAGGCCCTCGGCGTCTGCTCCCGAGGCGGCGAGGTCGCTGAGGTTGACCGCCGCCGCGCGCCACCCGAGGTCACGCCACGAGATCCAGTCGAGCCGAAAGTGGACGTCCTCGACGAGCGCGTCCTGCGTGACGATCACGCCCGCGCCGAGCTCAGCGGCGTCGTTCTCGATCCGCCGCGCGAGGCCGCGGCGCTCGAGTTCGGCGAGCAGGCCGAGCTCGCCCGCTTCAGAGAGCTTCATCGATCGCCCTGCGCAGGCCGGCAGCATCGCGGGCAGCCCGGATGACCGCAACACCCGCTGCGCCCGCGCGAATGCAGTCCGCGGCATTGCTCACGTCGATGCCGCCGATCGCGATCACCGGAATGCGCAAGGCTGCGCAGATCTCACTCAGGCCTGCGAGCCCGATGGCAGGATCAGCGTCCGCCTTCGACGGCGTCTCCCAGATCGGACCGGCCCCGATGTAGTCCGCGGCGCTCTCCGCCTCACGTGCCTCCTCGAGTGTCGAGGCGGAGAGGCCGAGCAAGAGGCCGTTGTCCTTCGCGCGCTCCGCTCCGTCGTCGCCCCGGCCGAGGTGTACGCCTTCGGCGCCGAGCATCAGCGCAGCCTCCACGTCGTCGTTGACGACGAACGTCACGCCGAAGCGTGCGCACAGACTCCGCGTCGCCCGGCCGCGCTCAACGACGTCCACTCGCGCAACGTCCTTCAGGCGCCACTGCACCACTGTGGCGCCACCGTCGACGGCCAGCCTGGCGGTTTCGAGCTCGTCGACGATCGCGTGCAGCTTCACGAGATCCGCGTGCGCGAGTCGAGCGTGTCCGGATCGAGCCCCGCAAGTGCGTCGTACAGAGCAACGTGGAAAGAGCCAGGTCCGGCCGCACCGCAGGCCGCATCTTCGGCGGCGACGCCGAACGACGCGAGGGCCTCGGCGGCGGCTTCCAGCGGTGCATCGCGCTTTGCGGCAAGAAAGCAGCCGGTGATCGCACTCGACATGCAGCCGGTGCCGGTGACGAACGCAAGCAGCTCGTGGCCGTTCGCCACGGCCAGCACGCGTTCACCGTCGGACACCTGGTCGACCGGTCCCGTCACGGACGCGACGAGGTCGAGCTTGCGAGCCGCAGCCCGCGCGATCTCCGCGCGCTCACTGCCGGCGCCGATCGACTCGACACCGCGCACCTCGGCGTCGACGCCGACGAGCGTTGCGACCTCACCCTGGTTGCCGCGGAGCACGGACACCTTCACCTGCTCGAGGATGCGCCTCGCGGTGTCGGTTCGATATCTGGTCGCGCCCGCTCCGACCGGATCGAAGACAACGGGGACACCGTGCAAGTTCGCGGCTTTGCCGGCCATGAGCATCGCCTCGACCCAGTGCGGCGACAGCGTGCCGATGTTGAGCACGAGCGCGTCGGCGAGCGTGACCATCTCCTCGACCTCCTCACGCGCATGAGCCATCACCGGCAGGGCGCCGAGCGCGAGTGTCGCGTTGGCGGTCTCGTTCATCACGACGTAGTTGGTGATCTGGTGGACGAGCGGCTTGCGCTCACGCAGAAGGCGCAGAGTCGTTCCTGCCGAGATGCTCATGCGGCTCCTTTCAGGTGCAGAACGTCCACCGGTCCGTCACCGGCACCAAGCTCGGCCAGTCCATCTCGCACGGCCTCGCTCGCGACCCGGGCCGCCTCCCGCGCGGCGTCTTCCAGGGACAGTCCCCTGGCCAGGCCTGCTGCGAGCGTGGCCGAATGTGTACAGCCCGCTCCGTGCGTGGCAGCGACGTCGTGCCGGTCGACCGGGATCTCGACGTGGCGGTCGCCGTCGAAGAGATGATCGACCGGCGTGTCCCCGTGACCCCCGGTGACGAGGACGGCGGGCGCGCCTCGATCGTGAATCCGCTCGGCGAGCTCGCGGCGCGAGCCCGGGCCGCCGGCCAGTGCCTCCGCCTCGTGGACGTTCGGCGTCACGACGGTCGCAAGCGGAAAGAGACGGGCCACGAGCGTCTCGACCGCATCGTCTCGAAGCAGCCTCGCACCGGAGCTGGCGATCATCACCGGGTCGACCACGAGCGGCACGTGCGCGGCCGCGAGCGTCTCTGCAACCGTCTCGATCACCTCCCGCGAGAAGAGCATGCCCGTCTTCGCCGCGTCGGCTCCGAGATCGCCGAGCACGGCGTCCAGCTGTGCGCGGACGAACGCGGACGGAACTTCGTGCAC
>Ga0307289_10000500_pt1 | contig 16911 bp, 12 predicted proteins | sample ER_DNA_143_FD_194483 | JGI IMG/M metagenome (GOLD analysis project Ga0307289, IMG submission 194483) | Bulk soil microbial communities from the East River watershed near Crested Butte, Colorado, United States - ER_DNA_143 | ecosystem: Environmental > Terrestrial > Soil > Floodplain | place...
TGCCCGACAACGGTGTTTTCCGAGGGTGTCGGAACGAGCTCGACGATCGGTAACCGGTAGCCGACGGCATCATGATCACTGGTCGCGAGCACAGCCCGGATTTCAAAGCTCGGTCCGCCACTCCAGCGCCGGCCGCGTGGATAGATCCTCCAGGCGCCGTCCATCTTGAAATGGGTGTGCAATGTGAAGTCGTTGCTGAACCGGAACAGCTGGTGCTTGCCACGGGAGATCACTTCGCGGACGCCAACGCCGGTCAGATCCGTCGTCGCTAGGGACGGGACACGGAATTCCGATCTGGTCAGCACCCCGCCAGCAAGCACCTCGTTCAGTCGCCGGCATGCCCGCCAGACGGTGTCTCCCTCCGGCACGGCCTCATTGTGCCGTGCCGTTCAAGCTGCGGGCGTCGGAAATCGCGCGCCCGCCGTGCTGAGGAGGAGGGAGCAGAGGCGCTTTTTGCTGTGCGAGCGACGACGAAGTCGGCGGATTCGCAGCGCGCGATGCGCGAGCAGCTCTGGAAATCAAGCTGCGAGCGCCCGCATCATGACCGAAACCCACGTCCTCCAAGGTCGCCAGGTCTCGGCCAAAGCAAGGAGCTCAGCATCCGTGAGCTCATGATCAGTCCCGTACGCCTGCTGGATCGCTGCTTGGGACCGAGGCTCTCCAACGGTGGGCGCGTCGGCATGGCCGCAGGCTCGGATCACGATCAACGAGCTGTAGAACGGGCCGATGCCAGGCAGTTGCTGCAGTTCGGCTTGGGCATCCTCGGGAGCCATTGCGCGCAAACGATCCGCATCCAGTACGCCGCGTTGCGCAGCCTGAGCCACAGCACGCAGCCTCGAAATCCTGTCTGCCGGCAATCCGGATATCGACTCAATTTCAAGCAGTGCGCTAGGCGTCGGTACGCACAGCGTCGCGGTGCCAGACAGCTCGAAGCTAGCTCCATACAGCTCCGACATCCTGGCCCGGAGCGTGATTCCCTGGCCGCGTGCTCGACGTGCGCTAATGATCGACCAGAGCGCAGCCTCGTACGGCGAGTAGAACAACGCTGGTCGGAATCCCGGTGCCTTCATATGGACCCGCGCCAGCACCGGATCGGACAGGCACAACTGATGGAATGCCTCACCATCGTGATCAAGCGATACGACTCTGGCAACTTGTCTGCGCAGTGCTTCGACTTCGGTGTCGCTCAGCGGATCCCCCAGTGACTGCACCTTTAACTCGAGCCGATCCCCAACCTGCTGTGCCGCCACGCCGACCTGGCGCTCATAGTCGCCATCCATGCAGAATGCCATCCGCATCACGCCGTCGAAGCTGTGCTCATCACGGTGCCCGAACCCCATCATGGCGATATCGCGCAGATCGAACGGGCCCACGATGGGTAGCTCTGTTGTTGTACTCGTCAAGCCCGATGTCATCATCACAACATCAGTCTGGGCGGCACCCCTGACATTCTGTGAGCTGCTCGAGCAATACCGACGCTCGCAGCCGCGGGAACTCATCGTCAGGTGCTCTCACGCCTTTAGCCTGAGGGAGTGCCAGCGCCGACCAGGTCCGGGAAGTGGTGGCGGAAGCCGTTGTCGCGGCTGGTTGCAGGCGCGGGAGTCGCCGGGCTGGCCGCCCTGGCAGGCGCTGTCGCGTTCCTACGGTCAAAAGCGTCCGGCCACATCTATGCCGAATTAGATGTGCCCGCCGCACCAGCGGCCCTCGTGCTCGGGGCGAAAGTCAACCCAGACGGCACACCGTCGGCGTTCCTGACGGCCCGCCTTGATCTCGCCAAGCGCCTCTATGACGCCAGATTGGTTGAAATGATCATTGTGTCGGGCGATCGTCTGGCGCCGGAGTTTGATGAGCCGGTCGCCATGCGCAATTACTTGATTAGGGCCGGCTTGCCTACCGAGAAGGTGATCGTTGACCCAGGAGGGTTTGACACCTATGAGTCTTGTCTGCGGGCACGACGAATCTTGAATCTCTCACAATTGATCGTCGTAACTCAGAGCTACCATCTCGTGCGCGCGGTTGCGACCTGCCGTGCCCTCGGTATCGACGCGATGGGTGTCGGTGACGATTCCGCCCGGCAGCACACCATCGCTTGGTGGCGAGGGGCGATTCGGGATCAGCTTGCCTGCCTAAAGACGATTATTGATCTTGTTCATCGTCAAAATCCAAAGTTTGACAAACTAAATATCTAAATCCAAAGTTTGACAAACTAAATATATTTGGCGGAATCCGCACCTTCACATATGGCTTCCCCTATTTCGGATGCGCCGCTCACTAGGCTAAACAGCTCGACCAGCGCTCGGACGCGCGCTAAGCCGAAGCCCACATTTCGACTGTTCGACCGCCGATTTTTGAAGCGATTTCGCCTCACAAAAGCCGGCGTTTGACGTGCAGTTGCATGCCAATAAGACCGGCCCGTATCTCCATAACGCCGGCGCCAGCAGTAATTGGATGCGTGTCTAAATCGTAATCAACTGGCTCGGTTAACATCCACAAAAATATGAAACGCTTATCAGACTCTCAAAATTAAAGACGCCAACACGCGGTCACGTCGTCTGCCCCGACGTAAATGTCCCTGCAACGGTTATGAGGAGAACGATGGCGCGGTTCTTGGCTGGGGTAATGAAGTTTCGTCTGCTGATCTTGGCTGCCGCTATAGGGGTGCTAGCCGTAGGCATTGTGCAACTCCGAGGCACTTCCATGGAAGTGTTGCCCGAGTTCAGCCCACCGTATGCGGAGATCCAGACCGAGGCGCTCGGCCTCTCCGCTGACGAAGTCGAGCAGTTGATCACCGTTCCCCTGGAACAGGACCTGCTCAACGGGGTCGAGGGTGTGGACGTGATTCGATCAGAGTCGCTGCCGGGCCTGTCCTCGATCGTGATGGTCTTCGAGCCGGGCACCGATATCTACCGGGGCCGTCAGCTGATCGAAGAGCGCCTGAGCCAAGCTCACGGCGGCGCCCTTCCCCAGGTGTCGAAGCCATCGACGCTGCTGCAACCGCTGTCGTCAGCCAACCGGGTGCTCATGATCGGCATGTCCACCACGGAATTGACCCCCATCGAGCAGTCGGTGATCGCGCGCTGGACCGTACGTCCGCGGCTCATGGGAGTGCCAGGTGTTGCCAACGTCTCTATCTGGGGCCTGCGTGATCAACAACTTCAAGTGCAGGTCGACCCTCAGGTCCTGCGTGATCGCAAGGTGACCCTGAATCAGGTGATCAGCACGGCCGGGAACGCGCAGGTCGTGTCACCACTTAGCTTCTTGGAAGCCTCAACCCCCGGCACCGGCGGATTCATTGAGACGCCACAGCAGCGCCTTCAGGTAAGGCACCTGCTGGAGAAGCTGACCGATCCTGCCGAGGTTGCCAAGGTTCCGGTGGAGGGCGCCCCCGGTAACCTCACGCTCGGCGACGTCGCAGAGATCAAGGTCGATCACCAGCCGCTCATTGGGGATGCCGTTGTCAACGGCGGACCCGGATTGATCATGGTCGTCGAGAAGTTCCCGGGTGCCAACACCGCCGATGTCGCCAAGGGTGTCCAAGAAGCCTTGGAGGGGCTTCGCCCTGGACTCACCGGGATCAACACTGACACGTCGTGGTTCGCACCAGCTGATTACGTCGAGGCGGCCGCAAACAATCTAGGCCTCGCCATCGCACTCAGTGCCGGGCTGTTGCTTCTCACGCTGCTCGCGCTGCGCTTCCACTGGCGGGCGGTGCTCGTCGGCGTGTTCACGGTGCCGGTGTCGGTGATCAGCGCCGCTCTGGTACTCAATCTCCTCGGCTATGGGCTCAACGCCTTGGTGGTCGCCGGTCTTGCAGCTGCCGTCGCAATCGTGGTGGATGAGGCGATTGCGCCACAAGGTGCGGTGCTGCGCCGGCTGAGGGCTCGGAGCGCCAGCCCGGATGCAGAACCGACCTGGGTGGCCATTCAGCAGGCGCTGGCAACAGTGCGTCGGCCGCTGATCTACGCCGGCCTCATCGCGCTACTGGCGATTCTTCCGGTGGCTGTGCTCGAAGGCCGGCCCGGAGCATTCTTCAGCCCCATGGTTGCGGCGTACACCACAGCAGTCCTAGCCGCCTTAGTAGTCGGCATGACGGTGGGTCCGGCGTTAAACAGCCTGGTGTTCGCACGCTGGCAGCCAAAAGCTGGCTCGCCATCTGGGCCTGTTAACTGGCTCGCTGCACGCTACCGCGGCGGACTGCAACGGTTCTCCAAGAGCCTTCGGCCGGCCTTGGTCGTTGCCGCGGCGTGCGGCCTCGTGGCGGCCGCCATTCTGCCATTCGTTCACACGGCTCTGACCCCTAGCTTCCGGGACCGGAATGTGGTGGTGAGGTTGCTGGGCGCGCCTGAGGTTTCTGCCCCGGCGATGAGCCAACGGGCTACCGAGATCGGCAATTCGCTGCGGTCCCTGCCGGGAATCACCGGGGTCGGCGCGACCGTCGGCAGGGCGATAACCGGCGATCGGCTGGTCAATGTCAACTCCGGCGACATCTGGGTCGCCATCGCCGGCGACGCCGATTACGACAAGACGGTGGCGTCGATCAAGGACACGGTCCGCGACCTCCCGGGTGTCACCGCCGAGGTTGTCCCATTCTCAACGCAAGAGATGCGGGACGTTGGGAGCCTGCACACGGGCGCCAATACAGTCACCGGCAGCGGGCTGGACGTTCTGACGGGGCTGAACACCCCTATTGCCGTCCGCGTCTTCGGCGAGGATCCCAAGATCCTTGCAAGCGAAGCCGCGAAGGTGCAGCAGCTGATGGTCAACATCGACGGCGTTGTCAACCCGCGTGTCGAAGGCGCCGCCACCCAGCCGTCAATCGAGATCGAGGTTGACCTGGACAAGGCGCAGCAGGTCGGCGTGTCGCCTGGTGATGTGCGCCGCGCCGAGGCGACGTTGCTCCAAGGCATTCAGGTCGGCAGTGTCTTCGAAGATCAGAAGGTCTTCGATGTGATCGTCCTGGGAACGCCTGCCACCCGAAGCAGCGTGTCTGCTGTGCAGTCGCTGCTCATCGATCGGCCAGGCGGCGGCCACATCCGGCTGGGCGACGTTGCCGACGTTAGGATCGCGCAGACGCCGCCGGTCATTCGCCGCGACGCAGTGTCCCGGCGCGTGGACGTCGTGGCTGATCTTGACGGTCGCAGCGTCGGAGCAGTCGCGGCCGACCTCGAGCAGCAGCTCGCGACCATGAGCTTCCCGCTTGAGTACCACACGGAGGTGATCACCAACTCCACCGCCGACGAAATCAACAGCGGGCGTGTGATCGGCTTCGCCATCGCCGCCATCATTGCCGCGTTCCTGCTCTTTCAGGCAGCGTTCAACAGCTGGCGGCTCGCGCTAGTGGCCACAGCGGCGCTGCCGCTGTCGCTTACCGGCGGCCTGCTGACCGGCCTCATTGGCGGACGCACGTTCAGCTTGGGAGCGCTGCTGGGACTGCTTGCGGTGCTCGGCCTGGCAGCTCGCTATATCGCCATGGTGCTGACCACACTCCAAAGCCCCGACGGTAGGCGCGGTAGCGGGGACGACGCCGCCACCGTGTACGGCCGGGCCGGTGAACCCTTCGGCTCCGTGATCATCAGCGCCGCGGCGCTTGCGGCTGTGGCGCTGCCCTTCGTGGTGCTCGGTCCGCGCCCTGGACTGGAGATATTGCACCCACTCGCGCTGGTGCTGCTGGGCGGTTTGGTGAGCTCGCTGGTGGTTGCCTTGTTCCTGCTGCCGTCGGCGTACCTGCACCTCGTTCCGCCACAAGCCGACGATGCGCCGCCCCCACCTGAGGAAGAACCCGAGGCCGTGGCAGTGAGTCCGGGGAGGGCGTTCTGATGAACCGCCAGACAACCCTCCGGAGAACAGTCCTAGGCTGCATAGTCGCAATCGCGGTCGCCACGTCGGCCGGTTGCGCCGAGATTGAGTCCGTGACGGCCGAGCCGTACGAGCCGGCTGCACTGGAGTCGACAGGCCCAGATAAGCCGGCGAGGATCACCCTCACTGACGAAGCCGTGCACCGAGTCGCACTCCAAACCACCGAGGTCAAAACCCTCGGCAAGGACCTCACGGTGGACCACGCTGCCCTCGTTTTTGACAAGGCTGGCAAGCCCTGGGTCTTCACGGTGGTAGGGCCTCGGACCTACGTACGTGCGGCCATAAGCATCAAAGAGACCCAGGACGGCCTGGTGATTATGAGCGCTGGCCCTCCGGTAGGCACTCAGGTGGTAACCGTTGGCGCGATCGAGCTTTGGGGCGCCGAACTCGGCATCGCCGGTAAGCACTGAGAGGTAGGGCGCTGATGCGTACCATCGTCAAGGCAAGTCTCCGATTCCGTTGGATCGTGCTATTCCTCGCTGCAGCCACGCTGGCTCTGGGCTTCGTGCAGCTCCCCGATACCAAGGTCGACGTCTTTCCAGAGTTCGCTCCGCCGCAGGTAGAGATCCAAACGATTGCACTCGGCAACTCCTCCAATGAGGTCGAGGAGTTGATTACGGTTCCCATCGAAGACCAGTTGAACGGTATTGACGGCCTGGCCGAGCTGCGGTCTAAGTCGGTGGCCCAGCTGTCCTCAATCCGGTTGATCTTCGAGTCCGGAGCCGACGAGCTGAAGGCCCGGCAACTGGTGCAGGAGCGTTTGTCGCAGATCACTCCCACACTCCCGACTTGGGCGAGCCCTCCGTTCATGATGCCCGCTCTGTCGGCCACCAGCCGCATCCTGAAGATCGGTCTGACGTCGGATACGGTCAGCCCCACCGACCTATCGGCCATCGCGTACTGGAAGATTCGGGCGCGCCTGCTTCGGGTGCCCGGAGTGGCCCAAGTCGCTATCTGGGGTGAACGTATTCCGCAGCGCCACATCCAGTTAGACCCCAAGAAGCTGGCCGAGCACGACGTCACCCTGCGGCAGGTCATGGACACCGCATCAGACGCCGTCGAGGCCGGCCTGCTCCAATACACCGACGGCGCGGTCGTCGGTACCGGCGGCTTTGTCGAGGCTGGCGGTCAACGGTTGAACATCCGGCACGTGCAACCCATTGTCGGACCGGAGCAGCTGGGTAAGGTGCCCGTCGTCGAACGCGACGGCAAGGTGATCCGACTGGCCGACTTGGGTCAAGTGGTGGTCGACCCAGGACCGCTGATCGGTGATGGGGTTGTCGACGACGGGCCTGGACTGCTGCTGGTGGTGCAGAAGTATCGCGGGGCGAACACCGTTGAGGTGACCCGTGGCGTGGAAGAGGCCATGCAGGAGATGCAGCCCGGATTGCCGGGAGTCACGGTCGACACCACGATCTTCCGACCAGCCACCTTCATCGAGATGTCGCTTGACAACCTGCGTACTGCGATGCTGCTGGGCATCGCCTTGGTGGCCTTGATCATCATCGCTTTCTTGTTCGAGTGGCGTACGGCATTCATTAGCTTGATCGCGATCCCGCTATCCCTGGTCGCCGCCGTTTTGGTCCTGGACGCCGCGGGGGCGACTGTCAACGTCATGGTGCTGGCCGGGTTAGTCGTCGCCATTGGAGTGGTAGTCGACGACGCCATCATTGACGTGGAGAACGTGGTCCGACGGCTTCGGGAAGCCCGGGCGTTAGAGAGTAAGCAGTCGACGTTCGGTATCGTGCTCAATGCCTCCGTGGAGGTCCGATCCGCGATTACCTACGCCACCGTGATCAATGTGATTGCCGTGGTGCCGGTGCTGTTCCTGGAAGGCCTGTCCGGGTCATTCTTCCGCCCGCTCGTGCTCTCGTACGGACTGGCGGTGTTGGTCTCCATGATGGTTGCGCTGACCGTGACACCGGCGTTGTGCCTGTTGCTGCTTTCGCGTGGCAAGCTGGCCAGCAAGGAGTCGCCACTCATGCGAGGGCTGAAGCGGGCGTATGCCGCACTTCTTGCACCGCTGATCCGCAAGCCTCTCCCGGCGATCGCGGTGACCGCCGCCCTTTTCCTTACTGGGCTTGCAGCCGTGCCAACCTTGGGCAGCCAGTTGCTTCCTAATTTCAAGGAGCGGGACTTCTTGATGCACTGGTTGACCCAGCCTGGCACGTCGGTGACCGAGGAGACTCGGGTCTCGGTCTCGGCCTGCAAGGATCTCCGAGAGATCGAGGGCGTACGCAACTGCGGCTCCCATATCGGTCAGGCGTATCTCGCTGATGAGGTCTATGGCGTGGACTTCGGTGAGAACTGGATCAGTGTCAGCCCGGAGGTCGACTACGACAAGACCCTGGAAGAGGTGCACCGCACCGTCGAGGCCTACCCAGGGCTCTATCGCGACGTACAGACCTATCTCCGGGAACGCATCAAGGAGGTGCTGACCGGCGCTAGCGAGTCCATCGTGGTGCGGATTTATGGGCCGGAGCTCGCGACGCTTCGTACCCAGGCCAAGGCCATCGAGCAGCAGATCGGCGATATCCCGGGGCTTGAGGACGCCCATGCTTCGCTGCAGACCGATCTGCCGCATATCCAGGTTGAAACTGATGTGGCCAAAGCTCGAGCGGTCGGCCTAACCCCTGGAGAGATCCGGCGGCAGACATCGGCCATGATCGCCAGCGAAGAGGTCAGTGACATCTTCGCCGGCGGGCGGGCGTACGACGTCCATGTCACGGCGATCCCGTCTGCACGCGACAGCGTCACCGACGTGGAAAACATGCAGCTGGACACTCCGTCGGGTCGTAGGGTCCGCTTGAAGGACGTTGCTGATGTCTCGATGGGTCCAACGCCAAACGCCATCGAGCGCGCGAATCAGTCGCGGCGCATCGATGTCGGCGCCAACGTGGCCGGCCGCCCGCTGAACGAGGCGGTTGACGACGTCGAGAAGCGGCTGGCAGGAGTTACCTTCCCGCTGGGCTACCACGCGGAGGTGATCGGGGAGTCCACCGAGCTCGACGCCGCAGAAGACACGCTGCTGGCCTTCGGCATCGCGGCTGCTGTAGCGATCCTGTTGCTGCTGCAGATCGCATTCGGCAGCTTCCGGCCGGCTCTGCTGACCTTCGTCCTGCTGCCTATGGCGCTAGTCGGCGGCGCGATCGCTGTCTGGATGAGCGGACGGGTGCTGTCGCTTGGATCGCTGGTCGGCTTTCTTGCGGTCTTCGGTATCGCTGCACGCAATGGGATCTTGATGATCAGCCACTTCGAGCGGCTGGAGCGCGAAGAGGGCGTGCCATTCGGTCCAGGACTAGTGATTCAGGGCGCCAAGGAACGGCTAGCGCCGATCATGATGACCGCCCTGGCCACTGGTTTGGCGCTCGTTCCACTCGTAGTCGCCGGCAGCATTCCCGGGCACGAGATCGAGCACCCCATGGCGATAGTGATCCTCGGCGGTCTGGTGACCGCAACCTTGATCAACTTGTTCGTGCTGCCATCGCTGTATCTGGCATTTGGCAAGAGCAAGCGCGATCGCCAGTCTGAGCCCGCGGAGGCTGCAGCCACTGCCGGCTGAGCGTCCGACTTGTTAGCGACGGCCAAGGCCTACGGTTGATCGGATGGACCACGTTGTGGTTGCCGGTGCCGGTATCAGCGGACTTGCCGCCTGCTTGGTGCTCAGCCACGTTGCCGCGCGGGTGACCCTTGTTGAACGCCTAGAGCGGCCGGCGGAGGTGGGTGCCGCCCTGGCTTTGCAGGCCAACGGCATGGTTGTCCTTGATCGTCTGGGACTGCTACGAACCGTGCAGGCCGCGGGTGTACGCATCGAGCGGATGAACATCCGGAACGTGAGCAGTCGTACGCTGCTCACCGCGACCGTCCCCGACTTCGGTGCCGGCCTGGACCACGCAGTCGCTGTCCGCCGTACGGACCTGCACACGATCTTGTTGGCTGCCGTCGCCGGCCGACATTGCGTGCGAACCCGTTTCGATTGCACCATCGTCGGCGCCGATCCGACCGGAACCGTGACGATCAGAGGCTCCTCCGGAGGGCTGGAGACGCTGAGCGCCGATCTCGTCGTCGGAGCCGACGGCGTGAGCTCGGCAGTACGTGAAACGGGTGGCTTCAACAGCCGCGTATCTGCCGGACACAGTTACGCGCGCACCGTTGTCCAGAGCGACGTCACGCCATGGTTAGAGGAGTACTGGACACGGCTGGGGTCCTTCGGCCATGCGCCGCTGGGCCATGGCCTTGCCTACTTCTGGGTGGCTGCTCAGGCGCCGCCAGCGGCCGATGCTGTGGCTCGTCGGGACCTGCCAGCACTCATCGACGTCTGGAACCGGACTCTCCCTGCCGCGGCGGGTCTGTTGACGAAGGTCTCCTCCTTCGATGACTTGCTGATCAACACGGTGCGCCGGGTTGACTGCCGGCACTGGTTCTCCGGACGCCTGGTCCTGATCGGCGACGCGGCTCACGCGATGGCACCCAACCTCGGGCAAGGTGCCAATGGTGCCCTCGTCGATGCGGTGGTCTTGGCCGAGCAACTCGTCTCTGGCGTGACGGCGGAGGAAGCAGTCCAGCGTTACGACCGCATCCGGCGCCCCGCCGTACGACGCGTGCAGGACGTGGCAGGCGTGCTTCAGTCCCTGTGCGCCCTGGGCTCACCGCTAGCGCATGTCCGAGACGCCGCACTGGCTGTCAGCACCCTGGTTCCGCAGCTGGGCCAGAACGCCATCCGACGGGCGCTCCTTCCAGACGTACGCGCGGTCCGATCGGCTATGGTCTTCGACCACACCAGCTGTTAATTGCGCTGCGAGCGGTAGTACGTGATCAAGGATTGCGTCGAGGAGTCTTGTTTGGCTAGAGCATCTTCGTCGCCTGCCACCGCTGGATGTATCTGCAGTGCGAGCTGCTTGCCCAGCTCGACACCCCACTGATCAAAGCTGTCGATGCCCCACACGACACCCTCGGTGAACGTGATGTGCTCGTACAGCGCGATCAGCTCGCCTAGCACGCGAGGGCTCAGCTCTGGAGCCATGATCGAGGTGGTTGGGCGATTGCCAGGAAAGACCCGTGCCGGCACGATCGCGTCGGCTGTCCCCTCGGCACGAACCTCTTCAGCAGTCTTGCCAAAGGCCAGCGCCGCGGTCTGGGCAAAGAAGTTCGCCAAGAACAACTCGTGTACGTCGTTGTCGCCGTCCACCAGCGGATGTGCTGGATTCGCCACTGCGATGAAGTCACACGGGATCATCCGAGTGCCCTGATGAATCAACTGGTAAAAGGCGTGTTGACCGTTCGTGCCGGGTTCACCCCAGAAAACCTCCCCCGTCTCGGTGGTCACCGGCGAGCCGTCGTAACGGACGCGTTTGCCGTTGGACTCCATGGTGAGTTGCTGCAGGTACGCCGGGAACCGGTGGAGATATTGGGAATATGGCAGCACCGCATGAGTTGCCGCTTCGAAGAAGTTTGCGTACCACACATTCAGCAGGCCCAGCAACGCGGGGACGTTGCTGGAGAACTCGGTCTCGGCGAAGTGCCGGTCGATGGCATGGAATCCGGCGAGGAAGTCGGTGAAGTTCTCCGGTCCAATGGTGACCGCGACCGAAGTGCCGATCGCCGAATCGACCGAGTATCGGCCGCCGACCCAATCCCAGAAGCCGAACGCGTTCTCAGGGTCGATGCCGAAGGCAGCCACCTTGTCGAGCGCGGTGGAGACAGCGACAAAGTGCTTGGCCACTGCGGCGTTCGCCGCCTCCTCGCCCTCCTCGATGACACCTAAGGCGCGCAGTCCGTCAAGGAGCCACGCTCGGGCCAGCCGGGCGTTGGTCAGCGTCTCCAAGGTAGTGAAGGTCTTCGAGGCAACGATGAACAGCGTCGTCTCTGGATCAAGATCTTTTGTCTTCACTGCCACATCGGTTGGGTCGATGTTGGAGATAAAGCGTGCCGTCAGCCCAGGCTTCACGTACGGCTGCAGCGCTTCGTAGACCATCACCGGACCAAGATCAGATCCGCCGATTCCGATGTTCACCACCGTCGCAATGGGCTTGCCCGTGACGCCGACCCATTCGCCGCTGCGCACCTTGTTGGCGAAGGCATACATCTTGTTGAGCACACTGTGAACCTCGGGTATGACATCGACCCCATCGACCACGAGACTCGACCCCTCGGGCGCCCGGAGCGCCGTGTGCAACACCGCCCGGTCCTCGGTGACGTTGATGTGTTCGCCGGCCAGCATCGCGTCTCGGCGATCGGCCAAGCCCACCTGATCAGCAAGATCGACAAGGGCACTCAGAATGTCAGCATTGATCAAGTTCTTGGAGAGGTCGACTACGAGATCACCGGCTTGGAAGGTGAATGACTTCGCCCGCGAGGAATCCGCGGCGAACCAGCCACGCAGATCGGGCTGCAACGCCTCGTACAGGGCCGTCAGTCTTCCCCAGGCCGGAGTCGTCGTTGGATCCACGGGCTCGCTCATCAGGTTCCCCTCCATCGTTGGCCGGTACCACGTCACACTACTGAGCCCTTCGGTAGCGTGCCAGCCATGGATGCCCGGCTCGCCAGGTCGCGACCTGAACAGGACCGTCCGTATCCGCCGGGGGAGTCTGAGTTCCGCACCGATTTGGAGCGGATCCGTTTCGCGAGCGCGTTCTCACGGCTGGCTGACGTCACCCAGGTTGTCGCCTCGACGGCGACCAGCGGCGTCGTGCATAATCGGCTGACCCATACGATCAAGGTCGCTGCGGTTGCCCGAGCGATCGCAGTGCAGCTGCTGCGCACCCAAGATTACGATCTGCTCCGTGATCTTGGCGGTCTTGATCATGTCGTAGTACAAGCAGCGGCCAACGCCCATGATCTTGGGCATCCGCCGTTCGGCCACCTGGGCGAGCGAGTCCTTGATCGATTGGCTCGGGAGCGATTCGGCCTGGCTGACGGCTTTGAGGGCAACGCGCAAACCTTCCGTGTACTCACCGAACTAGAGGTCCTTGGACCTAGCGACCAAGGGCTCAACCTCACCGCCGCGACTCGGGCTGCGGTGCTGAAGTATCCCTGGGCCCGCTTCCACTATCCCGATCCGCATCCCACGGACTGGCCCACACCCCCGCGCGGTGCCGGGCACGGCCGCGGCAAAGGAGCGGCGAAGTTCTCCGCCTACATCATCGACCTACCGCAGATGCTTGAAGCGATTAGCGCATTTCCGGATCTTCCGCCTGGCCGACAGACTCTGGAGTGCTCGGTGATGGATCTTGCCGATGACATTGCCTACTCGCTGCATGACGTCGAGGACTTTCATCGTTCTGGCGTGCTTCAGTTCTCACCCGTCTCCGGCGAGTTTCGATCATGGGAGAACGGCCGGGCCGAGTTTGCTGATCTTGGTGACGACGATCTCAGCCAAGCGCGGAGGCGCCCCGGAGCGGGCCTGGAGCGGCTGCGTCGACGACTGCAGCGCCGGGACAGCTGGATCTTCGACGAGGAGATCTTTGCGACTGCCGTCCGGAGCGTCGGAGAGGAGTTCGTCGATGGTGTCTTGGCCACGCCGTACGACGGATCGATGGCTTCCGACCGTGCTATCTCGGGCTTCACCTCCCGCTGGATCGACCACATGATCAGCTCAGTCCACCCCAACCCGCTACCCGCCGTCCGCTCCGGCTACGTCTCCATGGATGCACCGGCATGGCACGAAGTGTCGGTATTGAAGTTCGTCAACCAGTACTTCATCTTGGACCGGCCGGATCTCGCGATGTTCCAGCGCGGCCAGGAGCAAACCGTCGAGCACCTCGCCCTCGCATTCGACGACTGGCTTTCTGATCGAATCGACGCAAGCCGGGCGCCGCGACGACTGCTGGATCTGGTGAATGCTGCGACTATCGGATACACGATGATTGCGAAAGAGCACCCGGAGTGGCTCAGCGGGGATGTGTCCGACGCCGAGCTTGCGCGGAAGGGCAGGGGCCGCGGGATCATCGATTTCGTCAGTGGTCTCACAGATGCTCAGACCATCGCGTTTGCTGCACGCCTCAGCGGAGCGACGGGGATGTTGTGGAGCGGCAGCCTCTGACGACCGGTTCGCAGTGGACCCCAAGGACTCGCTCTTCGGCAAGCTCAGGCGCATTTGGCCTGCATCGTTCATGCTTGAGCGTGTGGAGCTAATAGCAGAGGTATGGCGCCGGGCGGCTGCTGTCCAGCCGCCACCGGCTCCAGCCGTCATCGCCCTGGCGGCCGTCGTTGCAGCTGCGCTGGTGCTGCCACGACTGGTCTGGCCATACACCCGGATGCTCGTCACGATCACTCATGAGGGTTCTCACGGTGTGGCGGCGCTGTTGACGGGCCGCCGCCTGCAGGGCATTCGGCTGCACTCAGATACATCCGGACTAACCGTTTCGAGCGGTCGACCGTCGGGGCCCGGGATGGTGATCATGCTCCTCGCCGGCTACCTCGGACCGGCTCTAGTCGGGCTCGGTGCGGTCGCCCTCTTGATCGCCGGGCATAGCCTCGGGCTGCTCTGGCTCTTCGTGATCTTGCTCGCGCTGTTGTTGCTTCAGATTCGCAATTTCTACGGATTCGTCGTGGTTGTCGGTTTTGCTGTTGTCCTGATCTTGGTGAGCTGGTATCTGCCGGCGCCCATGCAGTCGGGGCTCGCGTACGTGCTGACCTGGACGCTCCTGCTCGCGGCGCCGAAGCCGGTCGTGGAGCTCATCAGACAGCGCCGGCAGCAACGCGCTCCGCAATCCGATGCCGATCAGCTTGCGCGGCTGACCCGCGTCCCTGCCCGTCTATGGGCAGGTGGATTCCTCATTGTCAACTGCGCCGGCCTGGTACTCGGGGCGGCGCTCCTGCTACCGGCCCTGGCGGAGCTGGGTCAGACCGTCGCTGGACAGCTGGCGGCTGCCTAACTGACGACAGACATGACAAGGGCTCTCATCCGGAATGGATGAGAGCCCTTGTTGGTCAGGTCTCTTAGAAGACGTTGCCACCACGCTGAGCAACCAGAATCAATTCGTCACGCATAGCGGGAGTGGAAGCGTTCGCGATTGCGCGATTCAACTCCCGGCGCGTGCGAAGGATCTCATGGCGGCTACGGATGGCCTTGGTGAGGCGGGACATGGCGACCATCCTTTCGATACTTGAGGTTTCGTACTGAGCGTTTGAGTACATAACGCGGTCTGTGCCACAGATATTCCGGTCAGGTCGTGGAGCGGCTCCACTCCCAGATCATTCACAGACCTGGCCGCGCGTCACGCCGGGTATTGGCTTAGGCTGCTTGACCGTATCGGCGATCGCTCAAGATCAGGCCAGCGCGCTCGAGCTCCGCCTCGACGCGGATGCGTTCGATATCCCGCTCGAAACCGATCGAATCGCCGTCCAGCTCGTGCTCGATCTCGAGCATCTCGCAGACCTGCCTCAGGAGTTTGTCGTAGGCGAGCCGGTTGCCCATCTGGTGGGCGGCAGAACGATGGGCATCAGAACCGACAATCGCACGCAAGCGCCTCAAGTCCGCAGCAAGTTGCTCGATCGGGACACCCTGCTGGCGACGCAGCTCCCGTACGGCCTGCCGATGCGCTGCCGCCGAACTGCGCCGTTCCCGCCACCGCCGCAGTGAGCCGTCCCACCTTCCAACCAGCAGATCGTAGAAGACCAGACCGAGAATCGGAACGAGCACCATGATGGCGACGGCAATACCACCAAGGACCACTTGGTACAAGTCCACCGCCATGCAATAACACTAAGTCTGGCGTTCAGGCTTCACAAGCTGAGGCAACGAGGGCGCATCAAAGCCGTAACTTCCTTAAGCACGACCGCCCGCAGCGGGCGAGCAGCGCAAGAAACTCTTGTGGTTGCCTCGCGTCAAGCCGTCAAAGTGCTCGCGACCTCAACTAGGCGCTGCCGCTGTTGCCGTAAACCGAGACGTGCACGTGGTCCATGTGATTGGCAGTTGGCGAACCGCGGTCTGACATCGAGCGCCAGCCCTCCGAGCTTCGCTGCACGGTCCAGATGTGCTGCCGATAGATGACCTCCATGGCGCCGAGGCTCTTGTGATTGGCTCGCACCCACTTAGCGATCTCCCAGCCGACCGTGGAGTCGGAGATCATGGAGTCAACTGCACGGCCCTGTCCGTGGTAGCCGCTCGACGTCCGCCGGCCGAGGAAGCTCGTGATCTGGGGATACCGATGACACAGGGCGCGATGGACCCGGATTGCATCGGGCGTTAGGCCCGACTCCATCGAAGATCCCGACGGGCACGGGGCACCAGATATACCGCCGCCACCGCTGCTAACGCGGGAAGTGCTAGCGGTGGGCTTCTTGTCGGAGAGGTATTGGTTCTTCACCCACCGGCCCTTGCCGTGGTAGGAGATGTAGCGGAATCCGTCGGTGACAGTGGCGGTCACTGACAGTTTGGTCCCCGCATCGACGACTGCCACGACCGCCGAGTCCTCGCTCGCCTCGGTCCGAACGTTCAGGTCCGTTGTTGCGTATTTCTTGTCGATCACCTTGAGCTTCGGTGACATCGTTTCCGAGACAGAAATCTTGGGCTTGAGTGCCAAAGCGCTCTTGACTGGCGGTCGGGTACTGCGCCGACTGAGCTCTTGGCTTCGTGCCGTCGTCTCGCTTGACGATGATTCGACCGATGCCGAGGCCGCCGGAGCCGGGTACGCGACCTGCGGGTCATCACCTGGTATTACGGCGCCCGCGACACCTACGCCTAATGCCGTTATTACCGTCGCAGGAACCGCGATTCGTGCTGCTCGCACGGCGAGCGACGGCCGCATAGCCCTTCGTGGGCGCGGTTTAGACACCTGCTCTGCCTCCCCCGAGAAAATGAGACCAAAGCGTTATCTCCCGCAGGAGTCTAAACAGTCAAGTCACGATTGCCCAACCCCAAAGCCGGGTTTGGACACTGCAATATTTCTTTCGGGAGACGAGATTAAGCCCGGGTTCTGGAGCCGAGCTGCAAGCTCGTCGTGCTGTCACATCAATCCCGTCCGGACCGTCAATCACGGTAGGGGCGGACAAATGTGAGGATGTGACTGATGGCGCAGGACGACTGGCTGGCCGACCGATTCGAGGAGCATC
>Ga0307289_10000501_pt1 | contig 16885 bp, 13 predicted proteins | sample ER_DNA_143_FD_194483 | JGI IMG/M metagenome (GOLD analysis project Ga0307289, IMG submission 194483) | Bulk soil microbial communities from the East River watershed near Crested Butte, Colorado, United States - ER_DNA_143 | ecosystem: Environmental > Terrestrial > Soil > Floodplain | place...
ACGCCGACACTGTGCTCCCGGCCGGGGTCAACGACGGCGCAGGTCCGCTCTACAAGCTCAAGGCCGACCCACGGATCACGCCGCTGGGACGGGTCCTCCGGCGCACCAGCATCGATGAGTTGCCACAGCTGTGGAACGTGCTTCGCGGCGAGATGAGTCTCGTCGGGCCGCGCCCGCCGCTGGCGTCTGAGGTGGAGAAGTACGAGCAGGACGTCTACCGTCGGCTACTGGTCAAGCCGGGGATGACCGGCCTGTGGCAGGTGAGCGGTCGCAGTGACCTGCCCTGGGACGACGCGGTGCGCCTCGACCTCTACTACGTGGAGAACTGGAACCTCGTCGCGGACCTCAAGATCCTCTGGCGGACGGTCAGCACGGTGGTGCGCCATCAGGGCGCCTACTGACCGACGGCCGGGGCTAGACGGTCTGGCCCGCACCCACGGGGGAGAGTTCGGCTACTGCTTCGCGCAGTCGTTCGTGGAAAACGGGCTCGCTGAAATGCTCCGCATGCCGGCGGATCGTGGCGGCGGACCAGCGCCGGCCACGGTTCTCGACCACGGCCGCGCGGATCGCGTCCGCGGTTGGTGCGGAGAAGAACAGCCCGGTCCGGCCGGGTACGACCGTGTCGAGGTAGCCGCCGGCGCCGAGAGCGAGCGTCGGACGACCGTAGGCGGCGGCCTCCAACGGCGTGAGGCCGTAGTCCTCGAGGCTCGGCGCGATGAGGGCCTGGCTGTGCGCATACACCCAGCCCAGTTGTGCGTCGGAGAGTCCGCTGAGCAGCCGGACGTTGGGCGGCAGCCGGCGCTCGAGGACGCGCCGCAACGGCCCGGCGCCGACCACGACGAGCCGTTCGTCGAGACCCCGCAGCGCTTCGATGGCGGAGTCGACGTTCTTGTACGGCAGCAGCCGTGAGACGACAAGGTAATAGCCGTCCTCGGCCCAGTCGGCGAGCTTCCGGACCGGCTCCTGCTGCGCTGACGGGTCCATGCTGTGCGGGGCATGCACCACCTGCGCCTCCACGCCGTAGGTGTCGCGCATGCGGTCGCGGACGATCCGCGAGTTGGCCAGGTGGCTGTCCGCGGACCTCGCGTGGCGCCGGTCCCAGCGCTTGAGCCACGGCGCCAGGGTCATCAGTACCCAGCCGCGGAACGACCGGGATTGAGGACCTCCGAGGTAGGCCTCGGTCTGGTAGAGCCACCGGGCCGGGGCGTGGCAATAGACCAGGCGTCGCCCGCTCGCGGAGAATCCGTGGGCCCACCCGCTGCTCGAGGCGAGCACGACGTCCTCGGTGATCCGCATGGACCGGGCCGCGAGCGGCAGCAGCGGCAGAGCGGTGCGATGGTGACGACGGAAGGGTCGGACGTCGTTCAGGGCGGAGGTGACGATCCGCGCGTTCCGGAACTCCGGAAAGGTCCGCTCGGGCGCGTAGAGCGTCGTGTAGATCGTCGCGTCCGGGAAGGCCCGGTGCATGGCGAGGACGACCCGTTCGGCGCCGCCGCGCTGCGTCAGGTAGTCGTGTGCGATGGCAACGGTGGGACGGGTCCGCGACGGTCTGCTTGCGGAGACGTCGTCCAGCACGGACCGCATCGTAGCGGCGCGAAGGTCCCAGGAAGGGGTCTCAACCGTGACAATTCTCCCGGCCGGGCGTGTCGGCGGCGGCGAAGCGAGGGCCATGGCGACTTGGGCCGGAAAACCTTGAGGTTCCGCCAGGATCACTCTCGGGTCGCCCGCGTCGCGAAAGCCAGCCACGTGGGTGCTCACGACGGGTCGGTCGGCGGCGCGGTACTCGTACAGCTTGATCGGATCCAAGCTGTCGGTGAATTCGCTGACCCGGTGGGGGACCAGGAGGACGTCGGCGTTGATGAGGTATGCGGGTACGGTGGCCGCCGGCCGCGGCCCGAGGAGCACTACGCCGGCGCCCTCGAGCTTGCGCCGGTCGGTCGGGTCGAGAGGGGCGGGCCCGACGAGGACCATGGAGGCGCGGCCGGCCAGGTGTCGCGCGGTCCGGGCGCACAGCTCGAGGTCGATGCGGTCCGGGTGGACCGTGCCGACGTACAGTGCCACCGGCCCAGTCGGTAGGTCGGCCGGCCTCGAGCCTGCGGTCTGGTATGCGTTCACGTCCACCGCGTTGGGCACCAGTGAGATTCGGCGACCGTTACGGCCCGGCGACTTCTCCGCGAGCAGTGCGGGTGAGCAGACAACGACGTGTGCGGCTTCCTCCAGGAGCAGCGACTCGTCGGCGACGAGGCGGGCGTGCTCCGCGCCGGTGTGGCCGGCGTGGAGCCAGTCGTCCGTGACGTCGTAGAGCGAGCGCCAGCCGGTGCGCGGGAGGAGGCTGGCCGCCGAGGGGTCGTTGACCCAGAGGAGTGGGTCCACGAAGTGGAGCTGGTCCGCCGCCTCCACGATCTGGTTCGCCAGGCGGACGTCGGCTCGCGGGTCGACGCGGCGCGGCAGCGGCTTGGTGGCCTCGAACAGGTACAGCCGTCCAGCGGCGACGTCGTGCAGGTCCGGACCCAGACGCAGGCCGGCTCCCGGCCGAGCACGCCTGCGGCGGCGAACGGCGTGCACCGGATCGGCCGGCGGCTCGACGAAGAGGACCCGCAGGTCGGGGTCGTCCCGGAGCAGTCGTGAGACGAGGTGCTGGTTGCGCCGCCAGACGGCGTCCCACGCCTCAAGCGAGACGACCACGACGTCAAGGGCCGGATCCCGACTCATAGCACGCCTCGATAGACCTCGTCAGTAGCCCGCTGCTGCGCGTCGAGGGTGAATCGAGCTCGCTGCAGCTCACGTTGTGCGGTAGCGAGACGCAGCCGCGCGGCGCGGTCGACGGCAAGCTGCCGGAGCAGAATACCGGCGGCGCGGACGTCGTCCGGCGGGAACAGCGCTGGCTCGTCGAGCAGCCCGAGGGTCTCAAGATGTCCCGCTGCTCTGGTGGCGACGACGGGCAGGCCGCAGGCCATCGCCTCGAGGACGCTGAGCCCGTAGGCCTCGTCGGGGCGCGGAGCAATGAGAATACCGGCGCGGGCCATGAGGTCCTGGATGTCCGGGCGTCGGTCGAGGAAATGCACGTGCTGCCGGCTGAGCCCGATGGATGCGGCCAGCTGCTCCAGTGCCCGGCGCTCGGAACCGCTCCCGGCGATGTCGAGCCGCCAGCCCGACGCCGCCAGACCGGAGGCGGCGAACGCCTTGACCGCAACGGCGGACCGCTTCTCGGGTTCAAGTCGCTGGGCGAGCAGCACGACGTCCTCCCGGGACGCGGGGTCAGGGGCGTCCTGGTCCGGCACCCCGGCGTAGACGACGTGGCTCGGGCCGTCGATGTGCTCGGCGACGTATCGGCTGACCGCGATCTGAGCGGAGAGACCACTGGAGAGCAGAGGCCGCGCCACCGGTGCGAGGGCTCCGAGGCGGCCGACGCCACGACGGTCGGCGAAGTGGCGGGTCGAGACGACCGGCGCCGCTCGCCGGCCGGTGGAAAGGACGGCAGCGACCTCCGAGACGGTCATGTGGGTATGGACGAGGTCCGCATGCCCCGCATACCGGCGGAGGCCTCTGGCGACGTCGGGGAGTGTTCCACCGGACACCAGGCGGACCGCGTCCTGCCCCGCCGCGTCGGCCATCGCGGCCGGTTCACCACCGATGATCACGACATCGTGCCCGGCCGCGACCTGCGCGCCGGCGAGCACCGCGACGTGCCGCTCCACTCCGGAGAAGGCGTCGGAGTGGACGACGTGGAGCACCCTCATGTGGCGAAGGCGTCCACGCCGACAGGCGCCGTCCGTGGCCCGAACTCGGCTCCGAGCGCCTCGAGGAGCTCGACGTAGCGTTCGGCGACTTCTTGCCAGTCGTGCTCTAGGGCGGTTGCGCGGGCGGACTGAGACATGGCCGTCCGCTCGGCGGTCGTGAACCTCGTCAGCGCGGCGCTCAGGTCGCTTGCAGCGGTCAGGATGTACCCGTTGTCCCCGTCGCGGACGACATCGGGGACCACACCCACAGCGGTGGCCATGACCGGGAGGCCGTACGCCATGGCCTCCAGGACGACGAGGCCGAACGACTCGTAGGCACTGGGCAGCCCGAAGAGGTCGGCTGCCTGGAAAGCGGCGGCCGGGTCGGCGAGCGTTCCGACGAGATGGACACGGTCGGTGACCCGGACCGTATCGGCGCGCCGGCGCGCGCAATCGACCAGGTCGGTAGTCCCTCCGACGACCAGGAGCCGGAACTGTTCCGGCGCCCCCGACAGCGCGTCGATGAGGAGCTGCAGGCCTTTGCGGTCGAACTCGTGGCCGACGAAGAGGACGACCAGATCCTCGGGGCCGAACCCGTATGTGTGCCGGGCGGTCTCTCGCTCAGTGACCGTCGGTGGCCGCAGGCGACGGGTGTCGACCCCGTTGCCGATCACGACGGTGGGCGGACGGAGCCGCCGGTAGGTGCGCCGTAGGAGAAGGTCCTCCTCCTTGGTCAGGTTGACGATCACGCGGTGGGCACGGGAGGTGAACCGGACGGAGTCCCGAGCCCACGTGAAGACGTGCAGGGGGTTGCGGAGCATCCGCAGCAGCGGCCGGCCGCGTGCCTGCATGGCCGCGAGGACGATGCCGTGGTTGACGTAGACGTCACCGGCGAGGACGTCGTTGTGGCTGATCGAGAGCAGCTCGGGGTGGTCCTGCAGCATGCGACGAGCCAGGACCGTGCCGACGGTCGAGAACCACACGACGCGCGCCGCCAGCGCCGCCTTGCCGCGCACTCCGGGACCGGGTGGAGGGAGCCACGCGCCACGGGCCTCGGCCAGGGTGAACCGTCGGGTGGCGACGCCGCGCGCGAGCAACTGCTCCTCGAGGTGGTGGGCGACCGCCGCAACCCCGGAGCCGGGTCCGATCTCCGGCGCGATCTGGACGACGGTCGTCACCAGTGCACCCTCGCGGGCTCCCGGCGGAGCGGCGTGGCGGCGGGCCGTCCGGGTTCAGGAGAGTCGGCCGCGGCCTGCGCTGCCGCGCCAACGCAGATTCCCGCGACGACGAACGGGACGGACACCTGCACGGCGGTCCAGAACAGGTCGAACTGGCCCTGGACGAACCGGCTGAGGACGATGGCGGCCCCCAGGGTGCCGTACACCGGCGGCAGCTTCCACAGGACGACGATGGCCCCGATCATGAGAAGGAGGAAGCAGAGCACGCCGAGGACGCCAGCGGAGGTCAGTACTTCGAGCTCGGCATTGGGCGGCTGGAACGGGGCCTCGAAGCGGTCGGTGTACCACCAGCGCAGACCGACGCCGAAGACGGGGTCGGTGAGCCAGATCCCCACGGAATCCTGGAGCCAGTTGATTCGCTGGAACACCGAGTTGAACTGGTTTCCCGAGGCCACCTGATCGCGCACAACCGTGGCGACGAAGGCCAGGCCGCCTACCCCGGCGAGGACGAGCAGCTTGGATCGGCGGCGGGTGCTGTCTTCACGCAGCACCGCCACGGCGATGGCAATGGCGAGGCCAACGATGGCCTGCCGCGACTGCGTCATCAGCACACCCACCGTGCACAGCCCGAAGGCAGCCAGTGCCACGAAGCGCGGCCAGCGCATCCACGACGGGTGGATGTAGGCCACGAGCGCGGCGAACGCCAGGAGCGTTCCCGCGAAGTTCTTGTGCATCGGGAACGGGAACCGCGGGTAGACCGGCTGGAAACCGCCGCCGAGGTTAGCCATGCCCTGCGCGATGGTGGCCACCGCGATGATGCAGGAGGCCATCAGCAGCAGGCTGAGAGCGACACCGCCCCGGCCGGCGCGGCCGAGCGCCCACCCCACGACGAGCGCCCCGCCGGTGAGGAACCAGGCGTGGAACCATTCGACTGCGTTGGCCGTGTAGGGGTTGGCGACCACCGTGAACAGCGTGGCGACCTGATAGGCGATGGTCAGCCACAGCAACGCCCGCATTGGCGGGCTGTACGGCCGCTGACCGAGCACGACGGCCGGCCAGAACGCCACAAAGAGCACCACGTCGGAGACAGAAAGCTCCACGCCGCCGACGCTCACTCGAACAACGAGGAGCAGCAGAGGTACCGACAGGAGCGGGATGACCGTTGGGTCGGCCAGGGTGAGGCCGAGGAGCAGCACTGCCGCGGCGATCGCCAGGGCGATGATGGGGTAGCTCGGGACCAGCCGCCCTACGGCCAGCAGCAGCACGACGAGCGTGAGAAGGGCCAACGCCCACGCCACCGGGCCTTTCAGGAGTTCCCGCACTCGGTTCATCGCCCCACCTCTAACAGGGCTGGCGTGTCGGCGCTCGGACGGTACGGCTGCTCCAGCCGGGCTGGGCCGTGTAGGTAGGCGGTCAACCGCCGGCGGGCCGCCGCACCGCCGCCGCCGCGCAGGAGCAGACCGCGGACCGCGGACCCGGCCACCTGCCCGGCGCGAGCCACCTGCCACCCGGAGGACCCGTAGTGCTTGCGCAGGTAGTGCTCGTTTGACGCCCGGAAATGCGTCTCCCGGCGCTCTGGGTCGGTGCTCGTCGCCGCGCCGGTGTGCAGCGCCGTGACCGACGGGACGACGGCGTGCCGCCATCCGAGCCGCGAGGCCCGATAGGCCCAGTCGGTCTCCTCGGCGTAGAGGAAGAAGCGCTCGTCGAATCCGCCGACGTGTGCGAGGGCCTCGGTGCGCAACAGCAGGATCGAGCCGATCGCATACGCACTGCCCCGGCTGACCCACCGACCGAGGCCGGCCGCCTCGGCCCACGTGCGGCCTGGCGTCGGGAACGGCCATCCCACCCGGCTGACCTGGCCGGTCTCGTTGACCTGCCGCGGCCCGACGCTGGCCAGTCGCGCATCGGCGCCCAGCGCCTTGTGCAGCCGGTCCACGTCGGCGGCGGCGATCTCGGCGTCCGGGTTGAGCAGGAGGACGTCCCCCGTGGGATCGAGGCGCTCGGCGAGGGCGAGATTGACACCCGCGCCGAACCCGAGGTTTCGACCCGGGTCCAGGTAGCGGACCCGGAGGTTCGCGCAGACTCGGCGGACCTCCGGCGAGGAGGAGTTGTCGACGACCGTCACCGGGAGGGCGTCGAGCGGGGCCAGCGCCCGGCGCAGGTGCTCGGGCGCTCCATAGGCGACGACCACGACTTCCACGCCCCGCTCCTGGGCGGACGGCTCACCGGCATGGAGGGCCTGCTCATACATGCGCACGTACCGGTCGGCGACCGCCGGCCACTGGCACTGGGCGGCCCGTTGGTAGCCCGAGGCACGGCAGCGCGCCCGCAGGCCCGCATCATCCAGGAGCCGGGCCAGCGCCTCACGCAGAGCGGTTGGGTCGTCGGCGGGCACTAGCAGGCCGGCGCCCCCGACGACGTCGGGAAGCGCGCCGCTGTCGCTGGCGACCACGGGGGTGCCGTGGGCCATGGCTTCCACGGCCACCCGGCCGAACTGCTCGACCCATGCGTCGGTCGTCCGGCTCGGGACGGCCAGGACGTCGACCGAGCGGTAGAAGTCGGCGAGATCCCCGTTGCTCAGTGAGCCGGCGAAGCGGACGCGGCCGGCCAAGTCCGCCCGGTCGACACGCCGCCGCAGTGGTGTTGCCTCCGGCCCGGCGCCGGCGACGACGAGCGCCGCGCGGGGCAGTCCCGCAACGGCGTCGAGCAGGACGTCGACGCCCTTGTATGCGACGAGCCGGCCGGCATACCCGATCACCGGTGCGTCGGGCCGGTCGGCCCGGGGTGCGGCTGGGTCGATTGGGGCCGAGACACCCAACGGGATGAGGTGCGGAACGCCCGGGAAACCGCGGCGCCGCACCAGCTCACCGGCGGCGGCGTTGCAGACGCTGACGCTCCGGGCGCCAGCCAGGATCTGGCGTTGCATCCATCGGAAGGGCAGGGGAAGGCGCTTGTCCAGGTTCTGCGCCGAGTAGACGATGTAGGGCACCCGGCGACGACGGAGGGCGGCCAGGACCAGAACCTCGGCCGTGGCGAGGGCGAAGGGCTCCTCATGGATGTCCAGGAGGTCCCAGGGCTGGCCCAGCGCGCGCCAGAGCGGGCGAGGGTCGTAGAGGAAGAGGGCGGGATGGTGGCCGAGCGTGCGAGCACCCTCGACCGGCTCGTCCGGGCGGGGAACGAGCGGCACGTCGCTGCCGCCCTCGTCCCAGGCGCGGGCAGTAACGAGGTGAACCGCGACTCCTCGCGCGAGCAACTCGCGCTCCCGCTCGCGCCAGGCGTCGACGACGGCACTGTGCGAGATGCGCAGCACGCGCACCGTGTCTCCTTCGGTCATGGAGGCTTCCCGGCCGTCCCCCGCCGCGGCTGTTCTTGGAGGACTGGTGGGGACCGCCATCCTATGGTGGCTGATTGTCGCGGTTTGTGGCGAACCCTGTGGGAGGATGGCCCGTCTGAGTTTCCCAGCCCGCAGGAGCGAGCAGCGTGCAGTTCCGGGATTTTCTGGCCGTCCTGCGGGCGCGCTGGCGCACGGTTCTGGGATGTGCGCTCGTCGTGCTGGGAGCGACCGCCGCCTACACGCTCACGCTGACACCTACGTACACGGCGACGGCGCGGATCTTCTTTTCCGCCACCGGTCCGCGAGCGGGCCAGACCGCCCAGTCGCCGGTCGGCACGTACGTCATTACGAGCCAGGACCTCAACACCTACATCGAGGTGATGAACTCTCCGGCCGTCAAGGATCCCCTGCGGCAGCAGCTGAATCTGCCCGCTTCGGAGCCCCTTGTCATCTCGGCGTCCACGCCGCCTCAGGCCTCGGTCCTCGATATCACGGCGGTCAGCAGCAGTCCGGCCCGCGCCTCGGAGATCGCCAACGCCGTGGGCCCGCAGCTGTCCCAGGTCGCCGCCAAGTTCTCGCCGCTGCTCGCCGCCGCAGGACAGACCATCGAGACGACCGCGATCACGCCGGCCGTCGCGCCGACCGAGCCCACCAGCCCAAACGTCAAGCGCAACCTGGCCCTCGGGCTCCTGGCCGGCCTGATCATCGGCATCGGGGTCGCGTTCGGGCGGCACGCCCTTGACACCAAAGTCCGCTCGGAAGCCGACCTCAAGGCCATCTCCGACCGCCCTCTCCTCTCCGCGGTGCCGATGAACAAGGCGACCAAGAACAAGCCGTTGACCCTCGTCACCGACCCGCACGGGATGCACGCGGAGTCCATTCGCAGGCTGCGGACCAACCTGCTCTTCGTCGACGTCACCACGCGCAAGCACTCCTTCGTCGTCACCTCGGCGATGCCCGGTGAGGGGAAGACGACGACGGTGGTCAACCTCGCCATGGCGCTGGCCGATACCGGCGCCCGGGTGCTCATCGTGGACGGCGACCTGCGAAACCCGTCGGTGGGCAAGAGCATGGGCCTCGAGGGCGGTGTCGGCCTGACCACCATCCTCATCGGTGCCGCGCAGCCCGACGACGTTGTCCAGCAGTGGCGCGACACGAGCCTCTATGTGTTGCCCTCCGGTCAGATCCCACCCAACCCGAGCGAAATCCTGGGCTCCGAGCCGATGGCGACGCTGTTCGACCACCTCAACAAGGAGTTCGACTACGTCCTTGTCGACAGTCCACCGGTGCTGCCCGTCATCGACGCCGTCGTCATCAACAAGCTGGTCGGGGGTCTGCTTTTCGTCGTCGCGGCGGACCGCACTCGGAAGCGGGACCTGTCCTCGGCGCTCAAGGCCCTATCTACAGTCGACGCTACGCCGGCCGGGTTCACGCTCAACATGGTTTCCGGAGGCTCGACCAGTCCCTACCGTTATGGGTATTACCGCTACGAGGGGGAGTCGTCCGGAACCCGCAAGGGTCGTCGGGCTGCGAACAAACGGGCCAAGGTCAACGCCTGAACGTCAACCCTCACGGCGTTCGAGGAGACCTCGGGCGACCAGGGCCTCGACGAAGTGCTCGACCTCGGCACGGATCGATGTGGGATCCTCGTGCACTAGCTGGGCCACATTCGTGACCAGGTCGCCGTCCCTCTGCGCCTGACGCCAGATCAGGGCACTGGTTCCCTCCAAGACCAGGAGCGGCCCGGCGGGCAGAGTCGCAAGGTAGACCGGCCGTATCCCGTCGGAATCGTCGGCGACTCTCAGAGGGCCCTGCGCAGATCCCTGCAAGAGCTGCTCGACAACCGCGAGGTCTCGTGGCCGTTCGTAGTGCGGCATGTCAAGCCGCCTCCCGAACCTGCCGGCGGCGTCGACGAGTTCGCCACTCGTCCCGTACCGCACGGCCCAGGCGCGCAAAGAACTCCATGACGATATCCCGCCTCGTGGGGGGTCGAGATCGCACCATCGCCAGGTGCTCGACGTTCACGAGCAGGGCCCGCAGAACGAGAGTCAGCGCGGCCCGTCGGGTGGGCGCCGCCTTGATTCGGGCCCGCCACTCCTCGAGTCGAGAGCCTCCGCGCGACGCGACGCGCCAGAGCTCGTAGTCGGGCCGGTCGTGGTACGCGTCAAGATCGCCCAGCGCCGACGCGAACCCGACGTGTGCGTCGAGCTCCTCGACAAGGGCCAGCACGTCGTGACGCAGATCTTCGTCCGCGGAGTCCCACGAGCGCTCGACGTCCTGCTTGGCGTTCGCTGCCCCTGGCGACCGGCCGGCATGGAGGAGGAGGACCAGGGCCTGCGCCGGAAGGCTCGGTACGGCGCAGAGCCGGCCCGCGATAAAGATCTGCCCATGGTCGCGCCATAAACGATCGAAGGCCTTGTCTGGAGCCGTGGAGAACCCAGGGAAGTAGCGATGAACGTCCGCCCAACCGAAGTCCAGGTGTCGCAAGGCGGCGGCATGCTCAAAGGAGGAGTTGTTCTTGAAGTCGCTCCCAAGGACCCAGCCATACCGCTGGAGGGCGGCGACGTAGCCATCTGCGTCACTGGCCGGGACGAGGACGTCGGCGTCGGTGCCTTCGCGCCCAGGCCAGGAAAGGCGCTTGTCGAGCGCTACCCCCTTGATGTGCAGGAGCCTGGTTCCCTGGTGCTCGGCGACCCACTGCAGATGGGCGTGCCCCATCTCGAGCCGCACCCGGGGTGGCACGTCCACCGCCGTTGCGACCATGACAGGGATGCTAGCCGCCCGGGCTCGGCGCACCCGCTGCGTCCGCGCCATTGGCATGGTCGCCGCTGCGTCCGGCCATGACGTCGTCCAGCGTCTGCGGCAGAGCGCGGTCGAGAGCGCCGGCTGCCACCATGCTCGTCGACGCTTGCTGCACCAACGCTGCGGCGCTCGGGTGCTCACCATGCTTCTCGACCGAGATGCGAAGGAGCTCGTCTGCCGTGGCCGGACCGCCGGCCAGGGCCTCCCACACGGTCCGACCGATGCCGGCGATTCGCATCGGGGTTCGCTCGATGAGGAGGAGCACCTCATCCTCTACCGCGACCGCATCGCGGACCGGTCGTCGACGGTACCGCCCGTCCCAGACGGCAAAAAGGTCGTTGTCGACGTGGACGGGTGTCCAGTGGTCCGGCCTCGGCGCCTCAGACAGGCTGCTGAGGAGACCCGCGGTGGTGGACACGTCCGTGTACCGCAGCCGATAGGCGCCCCAACGACTCAAATGTCCGCACAGCCGTTGTAGCGGCCTGTCCATCTCGCTGAGGTACGAAGTCTGCGGGATGACCGCAAGAACGGCCTCGGTCAAGGTGAGCCGCGTCAGCGTTGGCGTGTGGACCGCAGGCTGTCGGTCGAGGATGACGAAGGGGCCGGCCGAGAGCACCGTGGGAGGTCTGCGCAGCGACAGCGCGTCGGGGCTGGTTTGTTGCTTGTGTTCCCCTGTCTCGTCGACGGTGATCTGCGACAGCGGCTTGGGGTACGCCTGGACCGTCCCTGACTCCGAGATGGCCACCAGCTCGTCGCTGACATAGCCGAAGGCCTCCTGGCACAGCGCCACCGCGGCGGTGGTCTTGCCGGCGCCCGAACGCCCGATGACCACGACGACCACGCCGTCATCGTTGGCGAGGCCGGCCGCGTGAAGCATGAGCCGTTGGCCGCCAAGATGCCCGATCACTCTCATAGTGACGGCCGATGCGAGCGCATACCGGCTGCGCTCGTCTCCTGCCACCTCGAACGTGGCAACCTGCCCGTCGTTGGCCCCTGGCGCCCGAACCCTGGCGCCGCACCAGGCCCACTCCTCAGCTATTCGGTCGGCCAGCGCGGCGGAGCGACAGGTCACCGCGATAGACAGGCCCATCGCCTCGAAAACGACGTTCACGAATGCCGGTCCAGCCCTACCCCATGTCGCTTGCGGCCTCGCAAGGGGCTCGCGCCTTTCGGCGGCTCGATCGACGCCTGACCTCAAGGGGTGATGGGCGTATCGGTCCGCGATGGGTAGGTCAACTGGCACTGGGCACCCTGAATCGGGGGGAAGTCCGCGATGGTGGCCTGCGTGGTCCCTGGCACCCCACCGATCATGTAGGCGAGCACAGCTGTGCCATTGGCACTGTTCGTCGAACCCTGGGCCAGCAACGTCACCACCGTCACCGTCTGGGGAGCCACCGTCACCGAGGAGGGGGTGATGCTCGTCAGCGGCGGCTGACTGCCGTTGATCGTGATGGAGTTGAACGTATAGGTCTGGCTTGAATTTGTGTTGTTGGTCAGGGTGACCTGGAAGTAGTAGGCGAACGCGAAGCCGCCGCTCTGGCCGGGCCCCTTGCAGGCCGTCCCGGAAAGAACTACCGGACCGGATACCGCAATCGCCGGCGCGGCGGATGCCACGACGATCGCCGGAACGGCCCAGGCGGTGCCCGCCACAACCGTCCGCCGGGAGATGCCCTTCTTGTCCTTCGTCGCTTCAGACTTACTGGTCACCCTGATACTCCCCACGCTGGGAACGCGCCCCCGCGCATTCTGGACATGTACGACGGCGCGCCCTCGCGCCCTGTCCCCCGGACGACCGAAACCATATCGGTAGTACGGGGCGGATTGGCTACATTTTGGCAACGGAGTGTCCGGTCCCGCAGTCCCCCGTTCGGCCCCGAAACCGACCCTCCCGAAGCGGCCCAGCTAGGGTAGAGGCCGGCGAAGGCGCCCTGACGAACCGTCCGAGGAATGGCGGCCGACGCGACGTACCGGCCACCGCATGCGTACGAGGTAGGGGACCATCGAATGGCATACGAGGTGCTGTTCGTCTGCACCGGCAACGTCTGCCGATCGCCCGCCGCCGAACGCCTAGTGCGCCGACACTTGGACGTCGCTGTGGGAGGCATCGCAGGACTCAGCGGTGTCAACGTCTCGAGTGCCGGCACGGGGGCGCTTGTCGGTGAGCCAATCAGCCCGCCGATGGCCGCCTTGATCGCCGCCGAGGGCGCGGATGCCGACCACTTCCTCGCGCGCCAGCTGTCTCCCGCGATCGTCCGCGACGCCGACCTGGTCGTCACCATGACGAACCGACACCGCAGCGACACCGTTGCCATGGTGCCCGCCGCGGTGCAGCGGACCTTCGTCCTTGGTGAGCTTGCGCACATGCTCCACGGCGTGGAACCCGACGACGTGTCGGCCGAGAGCGGGCCGGCGACCTCTACGGCCGAGCGGCTGCGCGCGCTCGTCACGATCGCCAAGCGGAACCGGACTCCGGGCGTCGATCCCGACGAGGACATCGTCGACCCGTACGGCCGCTCCAAGACGATCTATGCGCAGAGTTTCCAGCAGATCCGTGAGGCGCTGGAACAGATCCTGCGCCTGGCCGTCCCCTTCCACGCAACGTGACCCGCGCCGCCGCGGCGCTGACCGCTGTCGGCCTTTCGCTCGGGTTCGCTGCCTGCTACTTCCTCATGGTCGGCACCGCCGCGGGGCAGGCGGGCGATGTCCTGGCCTTCCGGGTGCTCTTCGGGCTGGTGCCTGACGGCTGGCCGGCGGTGCTGGTGTCGGGGTTCGCGCGAGCCGCCTCGATCGTCGCCCTTGCCGCGATCGCTGTGGGCCTCGGTGTCGCCGCCGTCGGGCGGCGGTCGTGGCGCGCCTTGGTCGTCGCGTCCCTCACCGTCGCCGCGTCCGTGTGGCTCGGGCGCTGGCTGCGCGACGAGGTGCTGGAACGTCCCGGCTTCACCGCAGAGGCGTTCCCGCAGAACAGCATGCCGTCGACGCACGCGGTAGCCGCCGGAGCGCTGGTCGCGGCGCTGCTGCTGTTGTGGCCAGGGCGCCGCCCGTGGTGGCTGCCCAACACGGCGGCGGTGGTGCTCCTGCTCGTCGCTCTGGGCAATATCCTCAGCCAGGCGCACCGGCCGAGCGACGTCGCCGCGTCGTTTCTGCTCGTAGGGAGCGTCGGCGCGGCCGCCGTAGCGGTGGTCGGGCACCCTGGGAGCGCCGTTAGCATCCGTCCCGTGCAGACCAACGCGCGCGCTGTCGCGTTCTACCTGCCGCAGTACTTTCCGATCCCGGAGAATGACGAGTGGTGGGGTCGCGGGTTCACCGAGTGGACCAACGTCGCGAGCGCACGCAGGCTCTTCCCCGGCCACCAGCAGCCGACCTTGCCGTCGGAGCTCGGCTTCTACGACTTACGCGTGCCGGAGACGCGGGCCGCCCAGGCCGAGCTCGCCAAACAGTACGGCGTGGAGGCGTTTGTGTACTGGCACTACTGGTTCGGCGACGGGGACCGGATCCTGGACCGGCCGTTCCATGAGGTGCTCGCCTCGGGGGAACCGGACCACTCCTTCTGCTTGGCCTGGGCCAACCAGACATGGACCGGCATCTGGCATGGCGCCAAGGACCGGGTGCTCAAGCAGCAGCGGTACCCCGGAGCCGATGACGAGCGCCGGCACTTCGCTGAGCTGCTCCCCGCCTTTGCCGACCCCCGCTACCTGACCGTCGACGGGCGCCCAGTGTTCTACGTCTTTCGGCCGGAGGAGCTTCCCAACGCCGCCGACTTCGTCGAACGCTGGCAGGCGATGGCGATCGAGGCTGGGCTGTCCGGCCTTTACCTCGTCGCCGAGATGAGCGACCTGCTCGGGCGCGGACCGGCATACACGGCGTCGATGGGCGACGGGTTCGACGCGGCCGTCTACATGCGGCTTCCGGCCGGGGTGACTCCGAGCAGCGTGCTGAGGATGCGCCTGCTCCGCAAGGCCATGCGGGGCGGACCCGAGATCTACTCGTACTCCGACACCATCATGGCGCAGTCGCGCCGCGGCCCACACATCCAGCCATGCGTCTACCCCAACTGGGACAACACGCCACGGTCCGGACGCAGCGGGCTCACCATCGTCGGCGCCACCCCCGAGAAGTTCCGACGCAACGTCGTCGAGGCGGTCAGGACGGTGCGCGACCGCCCAGCCGAGGAGCGCCTCCTCTGGATCAAGTCGTGGAACGAGTGGGCCGAGGGCAACCACCTCGAACCGGATGCCCGCACCGGCCGGGGCTGGCTGGAGGCCTTGCGCGAGGGACTCACGGCGGATGAGTGAGCGCCCGCTGCGGATCGCGATGATCTCGTACTACCTGCCGAGTGGCAGCAAGATCGGCGTGGGCTATCAGGTGCACGAACTCGCCACGGAGCTGGTCCGGCGCGGCCACAGTGTGGACGTCTTCAGCGAGTGCCCGCCGGTCGCCGGGGCGGTGTACGGACACCACCGGATCCGGCTCACGGGACCGATGCGCACGTTCCGGTTCGCCACCCATCTACGCCGGGTGGACTTCTCGAGCTACGACGCGCTGCACGCCCACGGCGACGACTACTGGATGTGGCGGCGCCGCGTGCCGGTCCACGTCCGCACGCTCCACGGCTCCTGTTTCGAGGAGGCGCGCACGGTGCCCGGACTCAAGGAGAAGCTGCGCATGGTGGCGCTCGGGTTCTCCGAGGTGCTCGCCTCGATCGCCGCCGACACGACCGTCGTCGTCTCCCCCGCGACCCGGCGATGGGTGCCGTGGGTCCATCGCGTCATCCCCAACGGCGTCGACACGCGTCGGTACCACCCTGACCCCGCGGCCCGGTCCGACCGCCCGACCGTCCTCTTCGTGGGCACGTGGCACGGCCGCAAACGCGGTGCCGCCCTCGCCAGCGCCTTCGTCACCGAGGTTCGCGCGGCGCTCCCCGAGGCTGAGCTGCTGATGGTGACGCAGGACGCACCGCCCGACCCGGGCCCGGGAATCCAGGTCCTCGGGCGACTCGACGACACGGCCCTCGCCGACGCATACCGGCGGGCCTGGATCTTCTGCCTGCCCTCCGAGTACGAGGGCTTCGGGATCCCGTATGCGGAGGCGCTCGCCAGCGGGACGCCGGTCGTCGCGACGCCGAACCCGGGGGCGCGCTACGTCCTGGACGACGGTCGGGCCGGTGCCCTCGTGGACTTCCCGTACCTGGGGCCCGCACTGGTCGAGCTGCTGGGCGACGAAAGGCGTCGGGAGCGGATGCGGACCGCCGGGCTGGCCCGCGCCCTTGACCTCTCACTCGAGAGGGTCGTCGACCGCTACGAGGAGATCTACCGCGGCGCTCAGACGAAGCGTTTCGCGTAGCCGAGGTGGTAACGCAGGTCGCGGGAGCGACTGCGGATCGGTTGCGCCGGGTTACCGCCGACGAGGACGTACGGCTCGACATCCTTGGTGACTACCGCTCCGGCGGCGACCACCGCGCCCTCCCCGATGGTGACGCCCGGGAGGACGATGGCGTGGCTCGCGACCCACGCGTAGCGCCCGATTCGCACCGGGGCGCCGACCTCCGCGAAGTCGGGGGAGTCGACGTCGTGCTGGCGGGTGTAGATCGTCACGTGGCTGCCGAGGTTGACGTCGTCGCCGATCTCCAGTCCCGAGCGGCCGTCGAGGTAACACGAGTCCCCGATCGTGCAGTGCTCGCCGACGACGATGCGCTCGGGCGCGTAGAACTCCGCGCGCCAGTGGACGCTCGACGTGGACGGCAAGGTCAGGCCGGCTCGCCGATAGGCGGCGTTGCGGACCCGATGCGACGGGAGGTAGCCGACGTCGGCGAGCAGCCGGAGGCGCAGGTCGGACCACAAGTCCCGCCGCCAGTG
>Ga0307289_10000502_pt1 | contig 16884 bp, 18 predicted proteins | sample ER_DNA_143_FD_194483 | JGI IMG/M metagenome (GOLD analysis project Ga0307289, IMG submission 194483) | Bulk soil microbial communities from the East River watershed near Crested Butte, Colorado, United States - ER_DNA_143 | ecosystem: Environmental > Terrestrial > Soil > Floodplain | place...
GCCGTTGAGCGCACGGTAGACCGGCGGCGCGGGAAGCTCCGCGGCGGCAAGCGCGGTGCGAGCGTCTGTCTCAGCGCCGAAGAGATCGCCGCGGCGTAGCGCCAACCAGGCTCGGCTCGCGAGGCCGGCCGCGAGTCTTCCGCTGTCGCCGGCTCGTCGCGCCTGCACGATCGAGTCGTCGATCAGCGGGCGTACCTGCTCGAACCGCTCTGCTACCAAGAGGGTGAAAGTCGTCCGGGCAATGAGGCTCGACGATGGTCGGCCACCTGCGGCGTGCAGCGCCTTGGTCGCCAGCGCGGCGCCGACCTCCGCGGGCTCGTTCGCAAGCACGGAGCTGAAGGCAGCGGCGCCCAGAAGTTCCGCCGGCACCGGCGTGTCGTCCTCTGCACGCGCGCGCAAAGCCGAGCGGCGCCCGTCGATCGAGCCTGTCGGTGTGGGATCGTTCATGCCGACGACGACAGCTGCCGCTTCGAGCTCTAACGCCAGCTCGTCGTCCGGATCGAGCGACGCCGCCGCGCGATCCAATACCTCGACCGCCTCGGCGAAGCGTTGAGCGCGGTTGAGCGCGCGGGCGAACAGCCTCGCTGCGTCTGCGCGCGGACGGCCTTCCGGAGCCACATCGACAGCCGCCCGCAGATGTTCGTACCAACCGTCGAGCCCCGCGCTCGCCTCTGCCGAGCCGAGCTCGAGCAGCAACTGCGGCTCTTCCTCGGGAGGCGGCGGCTCGGCAAGCGCTCTCCCGAAGAGAACAGCCGCGCGCTGGGGCGCGCCTGCCCCGGCTGCGGCCCGCGCCGCCGCGACGACGTTCTCCACGATCCAGGCCTCGCCCCTCGGCTCGCTCGCGAGCAGATGCTCGGCTACGGCGTCGTGTGCGGTGGGCCGAGTCGAAAGGAGCCGCGCCGCCTCGTAGTGGGTCTGTGCTCTCTCGATCCCCGCCATGTCTGCGTACAGACCACGGCGGAGGATTGGATGTGCGAACGCAAGCGGTTGCCCGCTGCAGAAGATCCCGGCCGACACCAACTCTGTGTAGGCCGCTGTGCCGTCGGGCTCATCGAGGCCGGCAAGCCGAGCGGCCGTGGGCAGATCGCTCTCTTGAAGCACCGCCAACGCCTTTGCGAGACGACCGGCGTGCGCGGGCAACTGGCTCAGCTGCAAGCGGACAGAACGACCGCCGACGCGCATACCGATTCGCTCGACGTCTGCGGCCGCCTCGGCCGAAGGCGCTATCCCCTCCTCGAGCAAGTCCTCGACAACGCCACTCACGAGCAAGGGCGTCCCGCCGGTCGCATTCATGACCGCGTCCAGGAACACCGGATCGGGCAGCTCACCGAGGCTTCTCTCGAGCAAGTGGGCCGCTGAATCGTCCGAGAGCGGCGCAAGGCGGATCACGTCGGCGCCTGAATCGCTCGTCACGGTCGCCAGAAGCTTCTCTTCGGCGCCGGCCGCACCCGTTCGCGCAACGACGAGCACCGCGACTCGAAGCTCGCTGAGGCGCGTGTGCAAGAAGGCGAGGTAACGCAGCGACGCCGCGTCCGCCCAATGCAGGTCGTCGACAATGACGAGAACCGGACGCTGTGCCGAGAGGCTTGCCAGCAACCAGTAGAGCCCATGCAAGATCACGAACGACGGGTCGCCTCGCTGGTCGGCCTGGGAGTGAGGCGGCGGCGCGCCCGGAAGGCCGAGCAGCGCGGCGGCGAGCGCCGCATCTCCATGCAGCAAGTCGTCGAGCTCGTCTTGTGTCTCGGCGAACAGGATCGGCTCGAACAACTGACGTACGACTCCCCAGGCGAAGCCGCGCTCCAACTCAGTCGCACGGGCTCGCGCGACGCGCATCCCGTTCGCGTCGGCTACTTCGCGGGCAGCGTCCAGAAGCGCCGTTTTGCCAATTCCCGCTCGGCCTTCGACGACGACGAGCTTGCCGCTTCCGTTGGAGGCCTCAGCCAGCGCGCTCTCGATCTGCGCCAACTCGTGGTTGCGCTCGAGCAAAACGGAGCGGCTCGCAGGTGCCATCAGGGCTGTCGCCATCTCTTCGGTGACTAACAACGACGGTACACCCGCTCACAATCCCGGGCCAACCCAAAAGTCAGGGGGTTTCCCACGGTGCGAAACACCTGCCGGGCGCCCGACGATGGGTCTCATCCACTCCAGAGCTCATTACGAGCTCGTTCCTGAAACGGAGGCAAGATGAGAACGATTCCGCGCACACGCAGTTGGCTCTTAGCCCTCGTGGTTGCCGCAGCGCTCGTTGGAGCAGACGGCGGTTCGGCCGCCGCCGGGAAGAAGGTCAACGGCACCGTGGGGCCCGGCTTCACCATCGGGTTGACCTCGAACGGCAAGAAGGTAACGAAGCTGAAGGCCGGAGTCCCGTATCGCTTCGTCATCAGCGACCGGGCAAGCATTCACGACTTCCACCTCAGTGGCCCGGGACTCAATCGCGTGCTGACCGGCGTCGGGTTCACGGGGACGAAGAGCTTCGTACTGAAGCTGAAGAAGGGGAGCTACCGCTTCGTCTGCGATCCGCACGCTTCGATCATGCACGGCAGCTTCGCAGTCTCGTAACCAAAGGAGATGAGAACAATGAACAAGGTCATGCAAGTACGACTCGTCGTCGCGGCGGCCGTGATCGCGGCAATCGCTGCCGGCGCCGGGAACGCCGCGAGCTTCGGGCGCACTGACAAACCGCCCTACCCGAATGCCACGTTCAAGCACCCGAAACTCGTGCACGGGGTACTGACGATCAAAGGGACAAAGGCGAGCGACAAGATCACGCTTCGCCTGAAAGCCGGCGACCCCGGTGTTCTCGAGGTCGACGTCGGCGACGACGGCGTCCCGGACTTCAGCTTCCCGCGCGCGTCGGTGACCCGAATCGCCGTCACCGCGGGGAAAGGCAGCGACGCCATTCGCATCGACGACACGAACGGCGCGTTCACCGACGTCATTCCGACAACGATTGACGGCGGCGCCGGAAACGACACGATCGCCGGCGGCAAGGGAGCAGAGACGCTGCTCGGCGGCTCCGGAAACGACACCATCGACGGCAATGGAGGTAACGATTCAGCGCGCCTCGGTGCCGGCGACGACACATTCGTCTGGGATCCCGGCGACGGGAGCGACACGATCGAAGGTCAGGCGGGTGCGGACACGATGCGCTTCAACGGCGCGAACGGCGCCGAGCACGTCACTCTGTCGGCGAACGGGAAGCGGCTCACGTTCTTCCGCGACGCGGGCAACATCACGATGGATACCGCAGGCCTGGAGCGAGTCGACTTCAACGCACTCGGCGGTGCCGATGTCGTAACGGTCAACGACCTGACCGGAACTGACGTCAACAGCGTAAACGTCGATCTCGCCGGGACTCTCGGCGGCGCCACAGGCGACGGCCAGCCCGATCGCGTCGTCGTCAACGGCACCAACGGCGACGACTCGATCAACGTCAACGGCGACTCGGGCGCCGTGAAGGAGAGTGGCCTGGCCGCGACGGTCGAGATCCTCCACTCCGAAAGTGCCAACGACAGCCTCGAGATCAACACACTCGCGGGCAGGGACACCGTCGACTCGAACGGTCTTGCTGCCGGCACCCTCAAGCTGCTCGTGGACGGCATTCTCGTCCTCTAAGCAGAAACGTCCGGAACTGGCCGGGGGCCCTTCGCATGAAGGGCCCCCTTTTCGCCAATCAGGCGAGAGCGCGTTCGAGCGCAGCGCGGTCGGTTGGTTCTCCATGCGCGGGCAGTACGACCTCTACCGGCAGCTGGAGCAGCGGACGCAACCCCTCGGCGACCTGCTCGCGGGTCACGCCGTCGCGTAGCCAGTCGGGCTGGATTCCGAGACCGCCCCCGAAGTCGGCGAGCGAGTCGCCCGCGACCACGGCGCGACGGCTCTCAATCCAGAGGACGAGATCGTTGTGCTCTCTTCCCGGAAACGCCCTGGCACCGAAGGGCAACTCGTCGCCCGCAAGATAGAAGTGTGATTCCACGCTGGTGTCAGCGCGCAGCCACCCGAGGTCGGGACTTCCGCCCGCCGCCTGCTCGGCTGTCACGCCGTACTTCTGCATCAGGTCCTCCTGCGTGTCGGCTGGGGGGTGTGTACACCGTGGCGCCGAGGCGCTCCACGAGGCTTCTCGTGTCCCGCTCGTGCCATGGGGCCGTCAGAACAATCGCAGGCTCCCGATCCGCAGCTAGCTCAACGATCGAAAAGGCACTGCCAACGGATCGAAGAGGATCAGCCGAACCCCGTCATCGAGTGCATACGAGGAAACGTCCGGGTGCCACGGCTCCCCCTCGGCCCAGTCGGGGTGCCGTGACTGCCAATGCCAGAGCCCGGGCAGTACCTCACGCACTGCGGCACCTTAACGCGACCCGTTAGAAGTTGTGCACTGAAGGTTTGATTCAGGCGACAACAAGCTCGCGCATGCGAGTCAATCGCTGCTCAACGGTCGAGACTTTGACGCCAGTATTCCGCCCCACATGAGCGGCACCAGATTTCACGACCATCTACATGTTTCTTATGCCTCCCGCGAAACCGGCCCACGGCCTTTCTGCATTTGCATTTAGCGCATACGCGTGTCTTCGCATCCATGTGTCGGACAAATTCTGCCGCGACCCAGCTGCTGACCTCGTTGACGGTCGAGGACATTCCCGAACACTGGCGCAAGCGACAATCCGCGGTATACGGCGAGTGCGTCAGCGCGGCCCGTAGGGGGCATAGCGGTGGTGGAGGAGGATGGGGTTGCCGGCTGGATCGCGGACCCCGGCCCCATGGCAGACACCCGAATCCCACATCTCGTTGACCTGCACGCCGGCCGACTCGAGCTTCGCCTTCGCGTCGGCGACGTCCGGCACACGCAGCGCGAGCGTGCCCACCGGCAGCGGCGCGAACTCGTAGTCGTGAGTGTGCGGGGTCATCACCGCAAGCGTCACGTTGCCTGCCTCGTACTCGACCCAGTCGTCGGCCGGGGAGTTCGGATTTCTCTCGAGGCCCAGCACCCCGCCGTAGAACTGGTTCGCCTCCTCCATGTCCGTCACCGGGATACGGATGTAGTCGACTCGCTGCACGTCAATCACGGGACGCGTACCTCCTGCGTCAGAAAGGACACCACCTGCACGCACCATACGCGCAAGCCACCGACGAACGACAGGGACGGACCGCGCTACGTCACGCTGACCGGGAGCACACGCTCACGCCCGTCACATGAGCGCGACAGCCTCGGGCGAAAGGAACGCTCGCCCGAGGCTTCAGTTTCTATTCCGCGGCGAAGAAGTCGATAAGCAGTTGGTTGACGCGTTCAGCCTCGTCGTGATGGACCCAGTGCGATGCGCCGGCCAGACGCTCGACGCGGTCGAGGTTCGGCACATCGTCGTGGTCGGGCTCGGCGAGATCCGGGCCGAGGTACTGATCGTCCTCGCCCCAGATGACCAGTGTGGGCGCCGAGATCGGGTGAAGCTCCGCTTCGGCTTTCTTCGGCGATTGTCTCACCGAGGCTCGGTAGTAGTTGATCATCGCGGTTGCGGACCCGGGCTGCGACCACGCCTCGACGTACCGTTCGATCTCCTCGTCGGTGTAAGGGGGGCGCGCATCTTGGAGGAAGTGCCGGAAAAAATGCCAGTTTCGTGCACTCACTACTTCCTCGGGTAGTCCCGGGATCGCGAAGAAAAAGAAGTACCAGGACTTGCGGAGTTGGTTCGGGTGGTGCAGTCCTTGCTGCAGCCGCCGCGGATGGGCCGCGTTGAGGATCGCGAGCCGGTCGACCACCTCCGGGTTGTTCATTGCCATGGTCCAGGCAACGGTCCCGCCCCAGTCGTGACCAACCAATCGTGCGGACTCGGCACCGCGTTCTCGGATGAGGCCGACGATGTCCTCTGCCAGCCGGTCAGCGGTATAGGCCTCGACACCATCTGGCCGCGACGACAGGTTGTAGCCACGCAGGTCGGGCGCGACGACTCGAAAACCCGCCGCCGCGAGCGGCGCGATCTGCAGGCGCCAGCCGAACCAGAATTCCGGGAAACCGTGCAGCAGAACGATCAGCGGCCCATCACCGGCCTCGACGTAATGCAAGCTCACATCGCCGACGTCGGCGTAACCCTCTCGAAGCTCGGTCCCGACGTCAGGTAGCAGGGTCGTGGTGCTCATCCATGACCTCCCCGTTGCTAGCGGACTCGGGCTAGAAGACTACGCCTGCCGATCCGGCTACGCAACAGGTGTCACCAGACCGCCACAACCCAGCGGCTGACACTCCTCCACGCCGGCCCAGGGCAGCGCCGCCGCTCGTCGTCGACCTGATCTGATGCATTTATGCAGTTGCGCGGAGTAGTGCTCGTTGAGGGAGTGAGCGACCGCCGCGCCGTCGAGACGCTTGCGCGTCGCCGTGGCCGCGACCTCCAGGCCGAGGGCGTCGCCATCGTGCCGATGGGCGGCTACGGGAACCTGCCACGCCTGCTCGGGCAGTACCGCGACGTCCGACTCGCGGGGCTCTACGACGCCGGCGAGGAGCGGCATTTCATGCGCGCGCTGGGGTGCGCCGACCGTGGCGAGCTCGAGCGCGCCGGTTTCTACGCCTGCACGCGCGACCTCGAGGACGAGCTGACGCGGGCGATGGGGCCCGATGGAATGGAGCGCCTGCTCGCGGAGCAAGGCGAGCTGCGCGCGTTCCGGACCTACCAGAAGCAGCCCGCGCACCGGGCCCGGACACTCGAGGAACAGCTGCACGGCTTCATGTGGAACCGCAAGCAGAAGTACGCCGTGCTCTTGGTGGAGGCACTCGACCTCGAGCGCGTCCCGCGGCCGCTCGACCGCGTCTTGGCCCACATCTAGCTCAGCGGTGGGAGGCACGAGGTAGCAACAGAGGGCTGAACATCACGTTCGTGTTTGACACGCCTCACGCGGCTAGTGTCCTGCGGGTGAAGGTCACCGCTGAGGAGGCGCGTCGCTTCCTCGTCGCGCGGCACTTCCTCGCGCCTGCGCGGTCTCTCGCGCCAGGCCCCGAAGCCGTGCTGCAGGTCTTGCGCAAGTTCGGGTCGATCCAGTTCGATCCGATCGCGGTCGCCGGCCGGAACCACGACCTCGTGTTGCATGCGCGCGTTGCCGACTACGAGCCCGCCTGGTGCGACGTGCTCTATGAACGCCGTGAGATCTTCGAGGCGACCAACAAGGCGATGTCGTTTGTCCCGACGAGCGAGTTCCCCTGGTTCCGTCATGCCATGGGCCGCAAGGGACCCCGGTTCCACTCCGCGGCCCTCGCCGAGAACGCCGCGGTGGCCGAGCGCGTGCTCGAACAGATCCGCGCGGAAGGACCGCTCTCCTCACTCGACTTCGAGCGAGAGGCTGGTGCCACGAAGGACTGGTTCGGGATGCCGGAGAACGCCGTGCGCGCCGTGCTCGAGGCGTACACCGTCACGGGCATGATCGGCCTCGCGCGGCGCGACGGCAACCGCCGGTACTACGACCTCCTCGAACGGCTACTCCCGAGCGAGGTGCTCGCGCACGAGGTGCCGGAGCGAGAACAACTCCGGCACAAGCTCCTGTCCCGGTACCGCGCTCACGGCCTGCTCGGCCCCGGCGGTGCCGGCGGCACATTCGCCCGCATCGCCGAGCCGAATGCGCGCAGCGAACTGCGCGAGGAGCTGGTCGCGCTCGGTGCGCTCGTGCCCGTGAACGTCGAAGGTGTCCGCGGGAAGCGCCTGGTCCTTGCAGAGGAGCTCGCGCTGCTGCAGGCGCCGCCGGAGCCGACCCCATCGGTCGTGTTCATCGCGCCGTTCGACTCGCTGCTGTGGGACACCGCCCTGCTCGCGAGCCTGTTCGGCTTCGAGTACGTCTGGGAGGGCTTCTTCCCGGCGGCCAAGCGCCGGTGGGGCTATTACGTCCTCCCGATCGTCTTCGGGGACCGGTTCGTCGGCCGGATCGAACCGCGGATCGACCGGGAACGAGCCCGCGTCGAGGTGCTCAGCGTCTGGTGGGAGGACGGCTTCGCGCCGGGCAGCGCCGACGGGTTCGTCGACGCGATGCGCGACGCGCTCCGCGCCTACCTGCGCTTCGCCGGCGCTGCCTCGCTCGACTGGCCACCCCATCTCACAACGGAGAAGCGGCTCTTCCTCACCCGCCCGTGACGGTTGCGATGAGTTTCCGGCTCGCCGTGAGTCTCATTTAACGATCCCTGTAACGTCCGATCCACGCTCGACGGAAGGAGCCGAGATGTCTGAACACAAGATTGGAACACGCGAGGAATGGCAGGCGGCCCGGGGCGAGCTCGCCAAGCTCGAGGCGCAGCAGGCGAAGCGAAACGAGGAGATCACGAGCAAGCGTCGCGATCTCCCCTGGGTCCCGGTCGAGAAGGAGTATGAGTTCGACACCGAGGACGGCAAGAAGACCCTCGCCGAGCTCTTCGACGGGCGCTCACAGCTGCTCGCGTACAACATCATGTTCGGCCCCGACTACACGCGCGGCGCCTGCCCCGGCTGCACCAGCTTGGCGGACGGGCTCGACGGCTCACTCGTCCACCTGAACCACCGCGACGTCACGCTGCTCTGCTTCTCGCGCGCGCCGATCGAGCGGCTGACCGAATACAAGCGGCGGATGGGCTGGCAGTTCCCCTACGTCTCGACCGCCAACACCGATTTCGCATTCGACTTCGGCCTCGCGATGACCGAGGAGCAGGCGCAGCAGATACCCGAGGTAAAAGAGATGATCGACGCCCCGCCCGACTGGCTACAGGAGTGGTCAGACCAAATTGGGGCCGAGCTCAAAGACGGGCTGCGCGAGGGCCCGAGCTGGATCGCCTTCGCGCGCGAGAACGGGACCGTCTACCACACCTACACGGTGATGGCGCCCGACCCGTTCGTCGCGCCCTATTACAACTTCATGCTCGAGCGAACGCCGAAAGCCCAACCTCCCGAGCCCCGCGCGTGGCGGAAGGACGAGTACCCGGACTGACGCCGATCGGCGCCGGGCGATGGCCTTAGCCGCTGCAGAGCGGCAACAGAACCGGTCGTCCCGGGCAATAGACGCGAGGTTTGTGCGCGCAACCGGTGGGTAGCCACTGAGGTCGATGAGGCGACTCGTGTGCGCGGGGGTCTGCGGTGTCTTCGTGGTCGCGGGTTGCAACGGGGGCACGGTCGATCGCCATGCCTTGACGAACGATTCGTCGACGCTCGACTCGATCGCGTGTGAGGGCGCGCTTCTGGCGCACGACGTGGCGCGGGGCCGCTCGACCGTCTTCTTCGCACGCGAGCAAGCGGAAGAGCTCCGGATCCAATCCTCCAATTTCGCAGATGCGTTGTCCAGGCGGAAGACGATTCCAGCAATCAAGGACCAAGTGCGGCAAAAGGCCAAGCACGCCGCAACGCTGGCTGCGACGCTACAGCAGCTCCACAATCACCCCTCCAGTCGCTCCGTCGCTGCGTCGGTCGAGCGCAAGCTCAAGAAGCTGGGAAACTGCTCGTGAGCAAGGTGCTCGGCCTAGCTCTCGGCATCCTGGCAGCGATCGGAGGCTTCGTCGATATCGGCGACCTCGTATTCAACGTCTCGGCTGGTGCGACGTTCGGATACGAGCTGATGTGGGTGATCCCGATTGGCGTCGTCGGCATCATCGTCTACTCGGAGATGTGCGGGCGAGTGGCGGCGGTATCGGGAAAGGCCGTGTTCGACGCAATCCGCGAACGCGTCGGGTTCAAGGCCGGACTTGGGGCGCTCGTCTCATCGGAGGTCGTGAACCTGATGACACTGGCAGCAGAGGTCGGCGGTGTCGCAATCGCTCTCCAGCTGCTTTCGGGCCTGCCCTACCGCTGGCTGATCGTGCTGGCCATCGTCGCGCTTCTGGTTGTGATCTGGGTCACGTCGTTCGAGTGGCTCGAACGCATTTTCGGCTACGGCGGCCTCTGCATGCTCGTCTTTGCGGTAGCGGCCATCAAGCTCGGCCCGAGCTGGACGGACGTCGGCAAAGGGTTCATTCCGCACATCGCCGGCGACAGCAAGCTTCTCTATGGCTACTTCATAATTGGCCTGCTCGGCGCGGCCTTGACGCCATATGAAGTGTATTTCTACTCATCGGGCGGGATTGAGGATCAATGGTCGCCGAAGGACATCGGCCTCAATCGCGCGAATGCGATCATCGGCTACGGCCTGGGCGGGTTCCTCTCACTGGCGTTGATGGTCGTCGGAGCCGCGCTCTTCCTTAGCCGCGGGATTTCGCCGGAACACCTCGGCACGATCGCTCTCGGAGCTGAGGTCCCGCTTGGGCAGATCGGGCTGTTACTGGCGCTGGTTGGCATCCTCTTCGCCGTCGGGGGCGCTTCAATCGACACGGTTTTCTCCGGGGCTTACAACCTGGCCCAGTTCTGCGGCTGGGAGTGGGGTCGCTACCGACACGCTCGCGGGGCACCCCGCTTCGCGCTCACCTGGATCGTGTTGCTGGTGCTGGCGATGGGCATCGTCCTGACCGGAGTTGATCCCGTAGTGCTGACCGAGTACGCAGTGATCTTCTCGGTCGTCGCGCTCCCGCTGACCTACATCCCAATCCTGCTCGTCGCGAACGACCGTGCATACATGGGGCGGTACGGCAACGGGCGGCTCGCGAACGTGCTCGGCCTCCTGTATCTCGTCGTGATCGTCATCGTCGCCCTCTCCGCCGTCCCGTTGATGATCCTCACGAACGTAGGCCAGAATTGAGTGGCATGGAGATCGACATCGGCCTGCATCTGCTCGACCACCAACTGCTCGACAAGGACGGCCGCCGGTGCGGCAACGCCGACGACCTCGCCATCGAAGGCGGGCCTGGAGAGACACCCGAGGTCGTCGCGATCCTGGTCGGGCCTGGCTTCTGGGGCCAGCGTGCGGGCTGGATCGGGAAACTTGCCGGTTGGATCGGCGGCGGTCGGCGCGTGCGCGTCGACTGGTCAGACGTGGACAAGGTCGACTCCGCAATCGAGCTGAAGCGCGGAGCGACCGAGCTCGGCCTCGGACGCGGCGACGACCGCCTGCGGCCGTGGATAGCCAAGATCCCGGGAGCAGGTCGTTGAGGACGCTCTCGTCACTGCTTCGCCGCGAGGTCGTCACTGAATCCGGCCGCACGCTCGGCCGCTGCTACGACCTCCGTGGTGAGCTCACCGCGACGACATTGCGGGTTACTGGGCTGTGCGTCGGGCACTCGGCCTGGCTTGCACATCTCGGCGTCCGCGGTCACGACTCGCACACAGAGATCCCCTGGGACGACGTCGTGCGGATCGAAGGTAAACGGATCGTCGTACGGGACACCGACAGCCAATAGACGGCGCTAGACCGACCTCCGGCGGCCAGCATGGCGAAGATCACGAGCCCTCAGCCCAGCGCCGCGCCGCTAGTTTTTCTCTAGGACCGATGCGGACTGACTCGATCATCGCCGCCGGCGCGATCGGTGCGATCGTCTGGATCGATGGCGAGACCGAGGCTGCGGGCTTCGCGAACCTCGAGATGCACGAGCCGATGACGCCGCTACACCGCGTGCGGGTCGGAAGCATCGACAAGACCTACATGGCGGTCGTCGCCGTCACGGTCTTCGACGACCTCGACGTGCCGGCGGCGCGCTGGGTGCCGCAGCTTGACGAGCGGATCACACTGCGTCACCTGCTCTCGCACCGCAGCGGCCTCTTCGACTACATGTGGGACGGCGAGACGTATGAGCAACTTGCGTTCGGCCCACCTGCACTCTCGGATCCAGAAGCGTTTCTGAAGGCTGCCCTTCGGTACCCGCTGCGCAATTTCGGCGAAGTTTCGTACTCGAGCTCGAACTATGCCGCTCTCGATGTGATCCTCGAGCGCGCAACCGGAGACTCCCTCGGCGACCTCCTGCAGCAGCACGTGTTCGAGCCGTACGCGCTCCGACGCACGACGTTCCAAACAGGACTCGACGTGCCGTCTGACGTCGCTCACGGCTATGCGTTGAAGGGCGGCACGTTTCCTGCCGTCGACTCACCGCGTGACGTGTCTGCGTACTGGTCCGATCGCTCGATCGCCGCCGACGTGGCCGACCTCGCATCGTTCTTCCGGCAGCTCCTCCCTGCGCGCCCGGAGATGGTCGAAGACGGCCTGGGCGTCCGCGCATACGACCACCCGCGTGGTATGGCCTACGGTCACGGCGGCACGATGGCCGGTTACACCGTGCAGCTTCGCGCGACGCGGGACGGTGAGCACATCGTCATCGCCGCCGCCAATTCACACAGCATCCCCGTGATGCGCGCGATCGCCGCGACGGTGGAAGACCTCTTCTAGGCGCCCTACTCGAGGTTCTCCGCCGCACTCAAGGCAGCTCGCCGCGACGCCGATCACCCTTCGCAACAAGCCGTCCTACGACAAAGGGGTGCACGAATGGGTTCGCTGGCGCTGATCCTGTTGTTTGTGCTGTCTTCCTCCTCGGATTCCGGTGTTCGTCATTGGTCAACGTCGTGGCCTTCGGAACCCCTGGGTGGCCTTCGTCCCTCTTCTGGGTATCTGGATCGTGCTTTTCGAGGCCGTCGGTAAGAGCGGCTGGTACTCGCTGCTGCCGTTCGTTCCCTATGTGGGTGGCCTAGTCCTCTTGCTCTGGACGGCCGTAGAGCTTCCCGCGCATCACAGTCGCTCGCGCTGGTGGACGCTCCTGCTCCTGATCCCCGGAGTGAACCTGGTCGCTACTGGTTCTACGCGTTCACGCTGCCTCGCAACGACGTCTCCTTTGCCTAGCCGCTAGTACTCGTCACTGCGGCGCAGCGGGAAGTCGACGTTACGACCGGCGGGGACCTGATCGAGCAGCTGGTCGTAGTAGGGGGCGAGCATGAAACGGTCCGGCGCGGTGCGCGAGTACGTGTGGTAGACGACACCGTCCTCGAGCTTGAAGACGCTCCAGCCGGGTGACTCCGCGATGCCCGACGCGAGATCGGTGCCGACATTGTCGGCCCAGTCCTTCAGCCAATCCGGAGCTTCTGCGACCTGTTTCGCGAATTTTTCACTCTCCATTTCCCTCGGAGTGACCGCGAAGCCGAAATCGGCGTTGAAGTCATTCCCGAACGAGGACACGTACGGGAACTGCCAGCCCATCCGTTGCTTGTACGCCTGGAGCTTCTCGAGCGGCGCCCGCGAGATGCAGAGCAAGGTCACGTCGCGGTTGTTCAGGTGGACGAGAGCGGGGTCGAGATGGTCGGCCAGACCCGTACAGCCCGGACAGGCCGCCTTGTAGCTCGGGCCGAACATGAGGTGGTAGATCAGGAGCTGCGAGCGCCCGTCGAACAACTCTGCAAGGGACTTCTTGCCTTCGTCGGTGTCGAAGATGTACTCCTTCTCGACCCTGACCCAGGGCAGCTCCTCTCGCTCCTTCGCGACCTCCTCGTCGAGATTGTTGAGCTGCTGCTCCCTCTCCAGCAGCTCCTTGCGTGCTGCTGACCATTCCTCCCGCGTTCCGACCTTGTGCTCGGCCATCGCTGCGCCTCCTTTGACGGTGTCTGACCCATAGACCGGCCGCGGCCTAGAAACTCATCGGCCGAACCGCGGAGGCCGGAGGAGACGACCGGCGTGCTACAAGAAGAGAGAGGAACCGGTGCCTGCTGTCACATCGCCCACGCTTCAGCTGCTCGCCTGGATCGCCGAGCGGGATCGCACGTACGCGCAAACGATGGAGGCTTGGAAGAGCTCTTGCCCGCGTCTGACCGTGTGGGAAGACGCGATCGCTGACGGGCTCGTGCGCATCCGTCGCGACACTGTCCTCCTGACTGCAGCCGGCACCGAGCTTCTCAGCATGCAGCCGGTCACCGAGCTTTGGGCCGAGCGGGCCCGCACCGAACTGCAACGCGTCGCGACGCGACAGGCGCCGGCAACCTTGACTCCGACCGAAAGACAAATCGCGCAGCTCGCAGCCGACGGGCTGACGAATAAGGGCATCGCCGCAAGGATGTTCGTCAGCGCGAAGACGGTCGAGGCCAATCTCAGCCGCGTGTACCGCAAGCTCGGCATCTCGGCCCGCACGCAACTCGGCCGTGCACTCGCCGAGGCCCAGCCGCCGCCGAGCTGACGAGCGCTCCGCCAGAGGAATAACGACTCAAGCCGAGACGTTTGAGCACTCAAGTAACTGAGTAGCCCGGCCGCGCCCGACATGACTGGGTTGCCGGCGCGCCGATGAGCCACCGGGCGTGATCTGGCAGGTCAAGCCGACCAAACACAACTCCAGGAGGGAGGAAGCAAGCGATGAAGACGCTCGAATTCGGGCTCGACACGTTCCTACCGGTGACGGTCGACGGGGCCGGACTGCCGATCAGCGGCGACCAGGTGATCCGGAACACGGTCGAGGAGGCGGTCATCGCCGAGACGGTCGGAATCGATTCCTTCAACATCGGCGAGCACTACCGCAGGGAGTTCATGGACTCGGCGAGCCACGTGATCCTCGCCGCGATCGCGAGCCGGACGGAACGGATCCGACTCGGTACCGCAGTCACGGTTCTCAGCACTCAGGATCCGGTGCGCCTGTACACCGACTTCGCCACGCTCGACGCCGTCTCGAACGGGCGCGCGCAGCTGATCGTCGGCCGCGGCTCGCTGACCGAGTCCTTCCCGCTCTTCGGCTTCGACCTCGCCGACTACGAGGAGTTGTTCGAAGAGAAGCTCGACTTGCTTGTGCGCCTACTTCGCGAGCAGCCCGTCACCTGGTCGGGCAACTTCCGGTCGTCGCTGACGAACCAGTTCGTGAGCCCGCCGATCTCCGAGGGGCACATCCCGACCTGGGTCGGCGTCGGCGGCAGCCCACAATCGGTCGTGCGCGCCGCACGGTTCGGCCTGCCGCTGATGCTGGCTGTCATCGCCGGCAAGCCCGAGCGCTTCGCACCGTACGTCGAGCTCTACAAGCGCGCGCTTCAGGAGCACGGACAGCCGGAACTGCCGATCGGGCTGCACTCACTCGGCTTTGTTGCCGAGACCGATGACGAGGCCCTCGAGATTCAGTGGCCTTACTACAAGGAGCAGTTCGACTGGGCAGCACAGGAGCGCGGCTGGCGCCCACCAACCTACGAGCAGTTCCTTGCGGAAGTCGATCACGGCTCGATGTATGTCGGATCGCCCGAGACCGTCGCGAACAGGATCGCCGCCGCGATGCAAGCGCTCAGCCTGAGCCGGTTCGACCTGCTCTACGCAGTCGGCCGCGTCCCCCACGACCAAAGAATTGCCACCATCGAGCTCTACGGCCGCGAGGTCATTCCCCGGGTACGCGAACTGCTCGCCGCAACTTCCGAGGCGGACCACGCGCCGGCCGCCGTCAGGAGCTGACAATGGCTTTCGCAGCGACCGCCTTCGCAGAAAGCGTCCCGAGTGCGTCAAACCCAGAGGTCGACGATCTCCGCCTCGGCATCGTCGGCGCCGGCAAGTTCGGCACCACGCTTGCCCGTGCCGCCATCGCCGCCGGCTACGACGTCGCGATCTCAGGATCAGGCTCGGCCGACGACATCGCGCTGACGGTCGACGTGCTCGCGGCCGGCGCGCACGCGGCGACAACCGACGAGGTCGTACGCCACGCTGACATCATCGTCCTCGCCGTCCCCACGCACCGCTTCCGCGAGCTCCCCCGCGATCTGTTCGCCGGCAAGATCCTCATCGACGCGATGAACTACTGGCAGCCTGTGGACGGCGTCGACCCAGAGCTCACGACCGCACCAGACGGCACCAGCATGATCGTCCAAGAGCGCTTCCCCTCCGCGCGAGTAGTAAAGAGCCTCAACCAACTCGGCTACCACCAACTCGAGGAAAGCCAGCGCCCCAGCGGTGAGCCAGACCGCATCGCGATCGGCGCGGCCGGCGACGACCGGCTCGCCGCCAGGAAGGTCATGCGACTGCTCGACCGGCTCGGCTTCGACCCCGTCGATGCCGGGCCATTGAAGAACGGCTCGGCGCTGGAACCCGACGGTTCACCGATCGCCGCTACTTACAGCGCAGACCAGCTCTCCAAGCTCATCTCACTGCGAACCGCCCGCGGTTGACCTCCGCCTTTTGCGAAGCTCAGTTCGGCTCGTGATTCGGTCGAGTCGCGAGCTCGCCCGCATCGCCTTCGAGCGAAATCGGATCGACCTCCCAGTCGAGATGCTCGTGTCTCGCGATGACGCGGCCGTCAGCGTCCAGCTCGACGACTTCGCCGCGGACGGCGATGCTCTCTTCTTCGGTGCGGTTCCCGTCGGCGTCGTAGAGGAACGTCTCGATCCTGCGGGGTTGCTCGCTGTCGCTCACTGGTGGACATCTTAGGCGCCGATCCCGAGGGGCTGGCGCGACAGCCACTCCCGCACTGCCTGTGTGACGGCGTCGAGATCTTTCTTGAGCCCGTGGTCCCCCGGCACGATCACGACCTCTCGAGACGGGCCGGGCTGCGGTATCCCGAACGGATCACTCTCGCCCTGCACGACAAGAGTCGGCACGCTCACTGCATCGAGCTCATCCAGGCGGCTCTGCTGCGGCTTGTCTGCGCGCCGCGGTGGCTCGAGCGGAAAAGCAAGGCAGAGCACGCCCACGGCGCCCGTCCGCTCGGCTGTGCGGCAGGCAACTCGACCGCCCATCGAACGACCGCCCGCAACAATCGGCAGGCCGGCCAAGGCGTCGCCAGACAGTTGCCCGACGACCGAGATCCACGCTGCGTCGAGCACCGGTGGGCGCGGTGGAGCGCGTCGGCCCGCGACACGATACGGCTGCTCGATCAACGCAACTGCGATCTCGACGGAGAGGGCCGCCTTGGTGGCTGCCACGAGATCGGGCGCCTCGATGCCACCGCCCGCACCATGACCGAGCACGAGAGCGCCACGCGCCTGGCCGGCGGGCTGCAGGTCGGCACGCGCTACGCCATGGGTCGTCTCGATTTCGAGCAGCACAGGCCGTCACGCCGGCTAAGCGACCGGGGACGGACGCGGCGCCTGGCGTGCGCTC
>Ga0307289_10000503_pt1 | contig 16862 bp, 19 predicted proteins | sample ER_DNA_143_FD_194483 | JGI IMG/M metagenome (GOLD analysis project Ga0307289, IMG submission 194483) | Bulk soil microbial communities from the East River watershed near Crested Butte, Colorado, United States - ER_DNA_143 | ecosystem: Environmental > Terrestrial > Soil > Floodplain | place...
CTCGGCAGAGCGGACATCGGACGAGGTTCGGGGCATGCTCGAGCGGAAGGAGAAGCTGTACGGGTTCGGCCACCCGCTCTACCGCGCCTACGACCCCCGCGCCACGATCTTGAAGCGGATCTCCGAGGAGTTCTCGCAGGAGGCCGGCGAGCCGAACTGGTACGCGATCACTGAAGCCGCTGAGCGAACGGTGTTCGAGGAGAAGGGGCTCTACCCGAACGTCGATCTCTACTCGGCATCGGTCTACCGCTACCTCGGCGTCCCCACTGACCTGTTCACGCCGCTGTTCGCGGCCAGCCGCGTCGCCGGGTGGGCGGCACACGTGCTCGAGCAGCACGCGAACAAGAGGATCATCCGACCCTCCGCCGAGTACGTCGGGGAGCCGCGGCGTGAGTTCCCGGCCCGCGAGCGCGCCTGAGCTTGCGACTCTTCGTGATCCGGCATGCCGAGGCCGAGTCCGGCGAGCCCGACGAGCTGCGACGCCTGAGCCCGGAGGGCCGTGAGCAGGCCAGGGAGCTCGGCAAGCGCCTGGCCGCCGAGGGCGTGCGGCCCGACGCGATCCTGACGAGCCCCCTGCTCCGCGCGCGTGAGACCGGCGAGGCGCTTGCCGCCGAGATCGGGGCCGAGAGCGAGTCGAGCGAGGCGCTCGCGCCCGGAGCGACGGCCGCCGGCGTGCGCGCCGCGGTCGAAGGGCGCGGCGAGACGGTGCTGGTGGTCGGGCATCAGCCGGACTGCGGCCAGATCGCGGCCGAGCTCGGCGACGGAGCCGAGCCTCGCTTCCCACCGGCGGGGATCGTCGAGCTGCAGTTGCCGTGACACCCGTCGTCAGCGCTAGCGGCCTCAAAAAGTCCTACGGCGACTTCGAGGCACTGAAAGGGGTCGATTTCGAATTGCAGGCCGGTGAGGTCTTCGGTCTGCTCGGTCCGAACGGCGCCGGCAAGACGACGACGATCGAGATTCTCGAGGGGTATCGGGAGCGCGATGCCGGCGAGGTCACGGTGCTCGGCGCCGATCCCGCACACGCCGGGCTCGACTGGCATGGGCGGATCGGGGTGGTGCTGCAGTCGTCGGCCATGTACGAGAACCTCACCGTCGCCGAGCATCTGGCTCAGTGGGCGGGCTACTACGAGCACCCGCGGCCCGTCGACGAGGTGATCGAGGTGATCGGCCTCGAGGAGAAGCGAGACGCGCGCGCGAGGCGCCTCTCCGGCGGCCAGCGGCGGCGCCTCGATCTCGGCTTGGCGCTGATCGGCGACCCCGAGCTGATCTTCCTCGACGAGCCTACGACCGGCTTCGACCCCGGCGCCCGGCGTCGCGCCTGGGAGACGATTCGCTCGCTGAGCGCCCTCGGCAAGACGATTCTCCTGACGACGCACTACCTCGACGAGGTGGAGCAGCTCGCCGATCGCGTCGCCGTCCTGCGGGAGGGTACGATCGTTGCCGCCGGAACGGTGCAGGAGCTGACGGCCTCGAGTCGCGCGACCGAGATTCGCTACCGGCTGAACGGCAAGGAGGTCGTGCTCGAGACCGACGAGCCGACCCGCGTTCTGCACGAGCTGACCGAGCAGGCGCTCCAGCGGGGGCAGGAGCTCGAGGGCCTTCAGGTTCGACGGCCCAGTCTCGAAGAGGTCTATCTGTCCCTGACCCAATCTGAGCCCCAATGAGGCTCTTCCGGCATGAGCTCCGGTCGCAGCAGCGGCTCTACTGGCGGAGCCGGGAGCTGGCGTTCTTCACCTTCGCCTTGCCACTGATCATGTTCTTCCTGCTCGGCTCGGTCTACGGCAACGACCGGATCAAGGCCGAGGGAAACGTGCGCGGCGCCGACTACCTCCTCTCCGGAATGCTTGGCTACGGCGCCATCGCGACCGGCTTCGCCGGGCTCTCGATCATGCTCGTGATCCGGCGCGAGTCGGGAATCCTGAAGCGGGTGCGGGCGACGCCGCTGCCAGCCTGGGGCTACGTGACCGCGCTCCTGTGCACGATTCTGCTCGCGTACGCGCTGGAGGCGGTCTGCATGATCGCCCTCGGGCGCATCTTCTTCGATACGCATCCGCACAATCTCCTCTCCCTCGCGCTCGCCCTGCTCCTCGGCGCGGGTTGCTTCACGGCGCTCGGGCTGGCGCTGACGGGGTTCATCAAGTCGGCCGAGGGATCCTCGGCGGTCGTGAACGCGATCTACCTCCCCGTTTCGTTCTTGTCCGGGGCGTTCTTCTCGCCGCATTCCTTCCCGGCGGCGTTGCGGGCGATCGCAAATGTGCTGCCGCTCGTCTATGTGATTCGGCTCGTGCGCGACATCGCGCTGCGCAACCAGCAGATCTGGGACCGCCCCTTGGATGTAGCCGTGATCTTGGCTTGGGGAGTGGCGGGAGCGATCATCGCGTCCCGCCGTTTCCGCTGGGAGCCGCAGGAGGGTTAACGATTCTCAGTTGGGGCAACTATTGTTTTCGATGCGTATGGATCCCCAGCTGGCTTTTTACCGCCGCAGCCCGGAACCACCCGGGTTGGAGGTGCGCGTCAACTTCGGGATCTTCGCTGGACGCCGAGCGACGCCCGCGGAGATCGACGACCTCGCGCAGTCGCTGCTCTCGAAGGTCGGTGAGGTCTCGATCGTCGCCGAGGAGCGGCACGAGATCGGCGAGGACTCCGAGGCCTCCCTGCACCAGGTGCGGATCGAGGTCGATCCGGAGTACATCCCGGCCGACGAGCACGACGCCGACGTCCTGGCGGGCCGCATCGTCGAGGCCGCGGATTCCTGGGCGCGGGGCTGCGTCGCCGAGCGGCACGTCGGAATCAACGAGCTCTAGGCGCGGCTGAAAAGGCGGCTGCGAGGCCGGTTCGCTCGCGCAGCCTTGAGAGCGAAACGCACCATCGCCCGCGGCAGTTTCTGGGCGCGGGCGAGCGTCTCGTCGAGCGCACCGACGAACCAATCGACGTCGGCCTCGGAGAGCACGAGCGGCGGCAGGATCTTGATCACGTTCGAGTCATGGCCGGCGACTTGCGTGAGGATCTTGTGCTCGCTGAACAGCGGCACGACCACGAGCTGCGCGAACAGACCGGGCTGGACACGCTCCAGCATCCGCCAGGAGCGGCTTCCGGCCGCGGGCTCCTCGAACTCGATCGCCCAGATCAGCCCTAGTCCTCGCACGTCCTTGACGACCTCGTAGCGCTCGACCAGCGGCCGCGTCCGCTCGAGCAGGAGCTCGCCCAGGCGCGCCGCCTTGTCCGGCAGGCCCTGGGTCTCGAGCTCGTCCAGCGTGGCCAGTCCAGCGGCCATCGCGAGATCGTTCGGTGCGAACGTCGAGCCGTGCGCCAGCGCGTGCTCGAGCGAGTCGAAGACGGCGTCGTAGACGGCGGTCGACATCAGCAGCGCGCCGACGGGGACGTAGCCGCCCGAGAGCGACTTGGCGACGACGAGGAGATCGGGCTCCAGCCCCCAGTGCTCGAGCGCGAACGTCCTGCCGGTCCGGCCGAATCCCGTCTGCACCTCGTCGACGCAGAAGAGCGTCCCGTAGCGGCGGCAGAGCTCCTGTGCTCCCTCGAGGTATCCCGCCGGCGGCGGGTACGGCCCGTGCCCCTGGACGGGCTCGACGATGAAAACGGCGACGTCCCGGCCCCGCAACGCCGCCTCGAGCGCATCGAGGTCCCCGAACGGCACCCGCGAGAAGCCGGGCAGAAGCGGGCCGAAGCGCGCGCTGAACGCCGAGTCGCCGGCCGCCGACAGCGAGCCGAGCGTCAATCCATGGAACCCGTGCTCGCAGGAAACGACCTTCGACCGGCCGGTCGCCGCGCGTCCAAGCTTCAACGCCGCCTCGACCGCCTCGGTCCCCGAACTCGTGAAGAGCACCCGGCCGACCGAGGCCGGTGCCCGCTCCAGCAACGCTTCCGCCAGCAACCCCGGCAAGGGCGAAACGCCGAGCTGCACCTTCCCCGGAGTCTCCAGCTCGAGCGCCTCCAGCAGCGCCGCCCGGACCCGAGGGTTGTTGCGGCCGACGTTGTACATCCCGAACCCGCCGAGCAGATCGAGGTACCGCGTCCCGTCGGCGTCGTACAGGTACGCCCCCTCCCCACGTGCCCAGCGGCGGTCGAACCCGATCGTCCGCAGCAACCGAACGAACTGCGGATTGATCGTCCGCGCGTAGAGATCCAGCTCCTCGCCGGCGTGCTCGTCGAGAAGTGCGCGGAGGCTCACGGCCATGAAATCAGCGTATCGCCCCGGCTACGCTTCCTCCCGCGAGCCCCCGTAGCTCAGTGGATAGAGCAGTGGTTTCCTAAACCGCGTGCGCAAGTTCGATTCTTGCCGGGGGCATCTCCTCGAGCCTGGCTGATGAGGCGCCTAGCCATCTCGCCCTGAATCAAAGAGAATCGGCCGAACCCTGGTCAGGCCCTACTTACCGAACGGGAGGTTCGAATGCTCAACGGCTTCTTGCGTTTCGCCCGCGCGAACACAATCGCGCTCATCGCGCTGTTCGTCGCTCTCGGCGGCACGACCTTTGCCGCCACCACGGCATTTCCGAAGAACAGCATCGGAGCGAAGCAGCTGAAGAAGAATGCGGTCACGAATCCGAAGATCAAGAACAACGCCGTCACCGGCGCGAAGATCGCGAACAACTCAGTCACCGGAGCGGACGTCCGTGAGGGGAGTCTGGGCAAGGTACCGTCGTCGTCGAAAGCAGACACCGCGACTCACGCAACCACGGCCGACAGCGCTACCAACGCCACGAACGCGACCAACGCCACGAACGCCACCAACGCGACGACTGTCGGCGGCGCCAGCGTCGACTCCCTGACCATCGGGCGCAGCACCGCCCTTTCAGCTGGAGGCGGCACGGGCAGCAGCTGCGATCCGCCGCCGGGGGACGTGTTCGTCGATTGCGGGACGGTTTCGCTGACGCTCCCGCGCTCCGGGCGGGTTCTGCTCGTCGCACAGGCGGCCATCGATGGCCAAAGCCAACTTGCGTACAGGGGCGATTGCGAGCTCACCGTGGACGCAGCAAGAATCGGCCCCATTGCAAGTGCGGGAAGTGTCTACGTGGGAGCGTCTCCGGGCGAGTTCATCGGTCCGGGTTTCAACGCGAATGTGCCGGCCGCGATCAGCGGTCTCAACGCCGTCTCCGACGTGCTTGCAGCCGGCACGCACGATTTCAAGCTGCAGTGCAAGGAAGCTGGGGGCACGGTTGAGTTTCCCGAGACGTACTTGTCCGCGGTGATGATCGGCGCGGGCTAGGCGAGATCTCGATCAGCCGGGAGTAGCTAGAACGATCGAGAGGCGGCCGCAGCAGCGGCCGCCTCTCATTTCGCCTTAAGCCGCGACCTCCAGGACCGCCAGCTCGGCAAGCCTTTCCTTCAGCCGCTCGAGCTCCACGGTATGGGCTTCGAGCTCGGCCGCGGTGGCGCCGCGCTGCCTGAGGATCTCGCGTACGAGCACGAGGCCTCTGATGTGCAGCAGCAGGTCGTCAACCTCTTTCATGCAGCCACCTCCGCGGGGACGTACTCGCCCTCGGCCGTCGTCTCCTCTGCCGACTCGGCCGGATTCGACTCGATCAACACGGCAGCGAGCACGGCGCCGAAGGCAGCGATCGCGGCCAGCACGTAGAAGGCGATCTCGAAGCCGTGCGTGAGTGCGGCTCCACCCAGTGGCGTCGCGCCGGAATGGGCGTCGACGAACCGGTTGGTGAACGTGGTCGCGATCGTCACGGCCACGGCGACGCCGATCGCCCCGCCGATCTGCTGGGACGTGTTGATCAGCCCGGATGCGATGCCCGCATCCGCCTGCGTCACACCCGTCAGGCCGCCGATCGACATCGGGATGAACGCGAGCGCCAGGCCGATGCCGCTCAGCAGGAACGCCGGGAAGAGGTCGGCGAAGTAGGTGCCGTGCACCGGCAGCCGTGCGAAGAGAACCAGGGCGACCGCCGACAGCACGAGCCCAGCCGAGAGCACCCACCGGATCCCGAACCGGGAGACGAGCGCCTGCGAGACCGCGGAGAAGCCGATGATCGAGACCGTCAACGCGATGTAGGCGACGCCGGTCTTGAGCGCCGAGTAGTGCAACACCTGCTGCATGTACAGCGTGAGCAGCAGGAACTGCGAGAAGATCGCGCCGCTCACGAGCAGGCCGGTCGCGTTCGACGCGGCGAGCGTGCGCAGGCGGAAGATACGCATGGGCAGCAGCGGCGCCTTCGAGCGGAGCTCGACGACGACGAACGCGATCACCAGGGCCGCGGATGCGGCAAGCAGGCCGATCGTTTCCACCGTCGCCCAGCCGTGCTGCGTCGCGTGCGTCATCGCGTAGACGAGCAGCATCAGGCCTGCGGTGATGGTCGCAGCGCCGGCGAAGTCGAAGTACCGGTGCTTCAGGTCTGCCCGGCTCTCGCGAAGCAGCCACGGCGTCAGGCCCAGAACGAGCAAGCCGACGGGCACGTTGATGAAGAAGATCCAGGACCAGCTGAGTGAGCTGGTCAGCGCGCCGCCGAGCAGAACGCCGGCCGCGCCGCCGCTACCCGAGGCAGCGCCCCAAATCCCTAGTGCGAGGTTGCGCTCACGTCCCTCGCGGAAGGTCGTCGTCAGGATCGACAGCGCCGCGGGCGAGAGGAGCGCCGCGCCGAGGCCCTGCAGCGAGCGGAAGGCAATGAGCGAGCTTTCCGACCAGGCCAGGCCATCGAGGAGCGAGCTCGCCGTGAAGACGACCAGGCCCACCATGAACAGACGACGCCGCCCGAGCAGGTCAGCCAGGCGGCCGCCGAGCAACAGAACCCCGCCGAAGAAGATCGAGTAGGCCGTGATCACCCACTGCAGGCTTTCCTGGGAAAAGCCGAGGTCGGTCTTAATCGACGGCAGGGCGACGTTCACGATCGCGACGTCGAGGACGACCATGAACTGCGCCGCCACGATCACCGCGAGGCCGAGCCAGCGGCGCTTGTCGGCCTGATCCAGGCCGCCGACCGCATCCTGTGTAACAATTTGTTCATTCATTGGTTGCCCTCCCTGATCGTTGAATGAGTCCACGATAGCACGCCTCTACCCTTTGGTGCTACACTAATTTCCGTGACCACTCAAGTTTCTGAAATCACTGCTCCACCCCCGGCCCGACTGCCGAAGGAACTGCTTGCGAATGGGGCTTTCCTGCTGGCCCGGATCGGCTTCTCGTTCAAGACGAAGGCGATCGAGGAGGTCGAGCGCGCGGGCTTCAGCCTCTACGACTACAGCGTCCTGGCGACGTTGGCCGAGAAGCCCCGCGAGACCCAGGCAACGATCGCCGACGCGCTCGGCGTCGATCGAAGCCAACTGGTCGGCGTCCTCGACTCACTCGAGGAGCGAGAGCTGATCGAGCGCCAACGGGACCCCAGCGACCGCCGACGGCACATGGTCAGCCTTACCGCCGAAGGGCGGCGGCAACTTGTCCGGATCCGTTCGATCACCAAGCGGCTGGAGGAACAGCTCCTCGCCCCGCTCGAGGCGGACGACCGGGAGACGCTGCATCGGCTCCTGCTCGAGCTCGCGCGACATCACGACCCTCGCTGCGGGCCTGCCTAAGAGTTGAAGGCCACGCGCGCCGCTCAGGCGCGCGTGGCCTTCGCGCGCTCTACTTGCAGCCGGGGAACCTGAACGAAACGACTCGCGTCCGCCAGGTACCGATCACGACCGTGTCCTCGGCCAGGTACTCGGTCGTGTAGAAGAACGTGCAGTCGTTCGTGGGGTCGACCGTGAGGTCGCTGTAGTCGCCCCAGCGCCCCTCGGCCTCCGTCTGAGGCCCGGTGCCGGTGAACGCGACTTTCTCCGCCTGGTTCAGCTGGCCTAGGGGGGCGGTGGCATTACGCCCTGTGTACCGGAGTGACGGGTAGTCGTTGGCGCCCGACGCGCTGTAACCCAGGGCGAGGTCGCCGCTGTGGTCCATCGCGACGCTTCCCATCCAGCGGAAGAGCGGATTCGTCGTCAAATCCGCCGGCGCGTAGGTGCCCTGCTGGTAGATGCTCGGGTCGCCGCCCTTCGGGATCCGGATTTCGTACCAGCGAACCCCGTTCCGGTCGTCTGCGACGACGGTGTGGTTGAGGTTGACCGACTCGTACTTGCCGAAGTTGCGAATCGGCATCCGGAACATCAACCGGTCGCCGAGGGTATCGAGACCTTGCGGTCCGCCCTTCTGCGGCGCGCAGTTCGGCCCGTAGCCGTAGACGCATTGCGGCCGGACGAATGGAGCGACGGCGAGCTTGTAGTTCGGGTCGCCGTTGTTCCCGAAGGTCGAGTTGGCCGGGTTCGTCCAGTCCACGTGGAACTTCCAGAACCGCATGTAGAAGCCGGCGTCGGTCGGGATCGTCGTCGGGTCGTCCACCTCGGCGAACAGATTCGGCTGGCCTGCCGGCGGCAGCGTCGAGCCGTCCAGGTCGCCGGGCAGCTGGCCGATGTACTGGGCCGGGGGCGGCGGATTGTGCGCCGACTCGTCGAAGTAGACATAGCGCGCCGGCAGGCCGTTCAGCATCTGACTCCGCTCGAACACGAACGCGCCTGCCCCGCTCGAGGTCTCCTGACCCGTCGGGAAGGCGTTGGCGGACATGTAGTAGCCGTCCGGCCAGACCCCGAGCTTCGGGTAGTCGAAGAACACGTCCGGCCCAAAGAGGAACGTGTAGAGGTTGTAGGCACCCGTCGCGTCGCCGGTCTTCGAGACCGCGATGCACTCGCCGTACTGCTCGCCCGTGGCAGGCTGGGCGATGAACTGCGAGAGCAGCCACCGGTTCGCTAACTGGTCGTAGACGACGACCGGGTCGCCGTCGTTGTGGTTGGCGCACTCGCTGTTCGTCCCCGCCCAGAGCTCGTTGATCGGCGTCGAGCCTCGCAGCACGGCGCCGGCCTTCGAGTAAACGGCGAAGTTGCTGTTGACCATCTGGACGTACTGGGTCGCGCCGACCTCACCGTTGGTGTCGGGCGGGAGGCAGCTGCACGTGCTCCCCTGGGCGCAGGGAGGCCCGAACGGCAGGCACACGCCGTCGAAACTGTTGATCGGGTCCGAGATGGCGCCCGTCCCCTTACCCTTCTGGATCACGGGGTCCTTCGCGTCCGACTTGCCGCCGGAGGGGTGCAGATTCTCGTTGTCGCGCGCCGTCACCGAGGTCACGGGCGGAATCGGCAGCACCGGCAGGTCGCTGACGGCGATCGACTGCCCGTCGAAGTTGCCGTTGCCGACATTGGGGCCGAATGAGGCTGCGGTGTTCGAAGGCGCAGCAGCCCCCGCGCCCGCCGTCGAGCTACTCGCAGCGCGCACCATGCCGAAGTTCGTGTGAGCGCCCGCGTGGTTGCTCGACCCCCCGCCGCCGACTCGGGCGATTCCGAGCAACAACGTGGCGAGCGCAACGACGATCAGTGCCCGCTTCGGAAAGCTTCCGGTTGAAACGGCTGAGCAAGACCGTTTGCGCGACATTGATATCACCCCCGACTATTTGCGATTTCGAAGACCGCGGAGGCATGTATCCGAAACTGAAAATGTCAAAACTTATTTGATTGACTAATCAGTCAAGAAATGGAGGTCAAAGTCGGCCGGCCGCAATCACGCGGTCGAGAAATTGCCGCGTCCGCTCCTCGCGAGGTTGCGTGAAGATCTCCTCGGGCGGCCCCTGCTCGAGGATCTTGCCGGCGTCGAGGAAGCACACCCGGTCAGCCGTGTCCCGCGCGAAGCTCATCTCGTGGGTGGCGATCACCATCGTCATCCCCGCCTCGGCCAGCTCCCGGATCACGCTCAGCACCTCGGCGACGAGCTCGGGATCGAGCGCGCTGGTCACCTCGTCGAGGAGCATCAGCTCGGGCCGCATCGCCAGCGCGCGCACGATCGCGACCCGCTGCTGCTGGCCACCCGAAAGCCGGTCCGGGTACTCATCGCGCCGGTCCGCGAGACCAAAGCGATCGAGCAGCGCGGTCGCCTCCGCCTCCGCCTCCGCCCGCGACTTGCCGAGCACCTCACGCGGCGCCAGCGTCACGTTCCGGAGGACGGTCATGTGCGGGAAGAGGTTGAAGGCCTGAAAGACGATCCCGACCCGCCGCCGGACCGTGTTCACGTTCTTTGCGTGCGTGATCTCCTCGCCGTGGAGGACGATTCTTCCGGCGTTGATCCGCTCGAGCAGGTTGATGCAACGGAGCAGCGTCGATTTGCCGGAACCTGAGGCGCCGATCAGGCACACGACCTCGTGCTCGCTGACGTCGAGGTCGACGCCGCGCAGCACCTCGACCGGGCCGAAGGACTTGCGGACGCCCTCGAGGCGCAGAGCCGCCGCTTCCTCGCTCAACGCAGTCCCCCTGCGCTCTGCCGGCGCCGGTCGCGCGCGATCAGCCAGTCCGTCAAGCGCGCCATTGGGATCGTCAGCAGCACGAAGAGCAGCGCCGTGACCATGTACGGCGTGTAGTTGAAGGTCGCGGCGACATCGATCTGCGACTGCCGAAAAGCCTCGATCGGCCCGATCAGGGCGACGAGCGCCGAGTCCTTCTGCAGGCCGATGAAGTCGTTCAACAGCGGCGGGATCACGCGGCGAACGGCCTGAGGGATGATCACGAACCGCAGCGTCTTCGGCCGCGAGAGCCCGAGCGACCGCGCAGCCGCCTCCTGGCTCGGGTGCACCGACTCGATCCCGGCCCGATAGACCTCGGCGACGTAGGCGGAATAGACGAGCACGAGCGCGGTCACGCCCCAGAAGAGCGGAGAGTTCGGCACGCCCGAGAGCTGCAGCGCCGGCGCGCCGAAGCCGAGGATGTAGATGACGAGGATCGTCGGGATCCCGCGGAAGAGGTCTGTGTAGGCGACCGCGAGCAGCCGGAACGGGAAAAGCACCGGGCCCGGCAGGCCTCGAAGGACAGCGATCCCGAGCGCGAAGACGAGGATCAGCGCTTCGGCGATGCAGAAGATCCGGATGTTCAGCAGGAATGCATGCGCGATCTCGGGGAACGAATCGACGAAGAGCTGCCGATCGAAGAACGCCTTTTGGACCTCCGGCCACCCGGCCGAGCTGACGACGACGAAGACGACGATCGCGATGAACACGACCGTGCTCGTGACCGCGACGCCGATGTTCCGGGCGCCGCTCAGGTCGCCGAGGATCCGAGAGCGGCGGTCGCCGCGGCCGGTCTCCGTATCCGCGCTCAGCGCGCTACTTCAGGACGGGGGCGTTCACCTTGCTCGACAGCCACTCCTGCTGGATCTTCGCAAGTGTGCCGTCTGCTTTCAGTGAGGCGAGCGCCTTGTTGACGCATGAGGTGAGGCTGTTGTTCTTGGCCAGCACGAGCCCGAAGTGCTCAGGCGTGCCTACCGTCGGAAACTGGCCGACGATCGTGGCCTGCGGGATCTGCACGGCCGTAATGTAAAAGGCCGTCGGCAGGTCGACCACGATTCCGTCGATCTGGTGGGCTTTCAGTCCGGAGTTGACGTCGTTCGAGGTGTTGTAGACCGAGGGCTGCTGGCTCGGCTTGATGTTGGTCTTGATGTAGTCGTAGCTCGTCGTCCCGATCTGGGCGCCGAGCTTGTATTTCTTGACCTCGGCCGTCGTCTTGGCCATCGTGATTGGTTTTCCCTTCAGGCCGACGAGTGCCTGGTTGACGTCGTAGTACGAGTTGCTGAAGTCGACGCTCTTCGCGCGCGCGGGCGTGAACGAGATCTGGTTGGCGTCGAAGTCGAAGTTCTTCGATCCAGGCTTGAAGGACTGCTCGAACGGAACAACGACCCAGTGGACATCGTCCTTCTTGAAGCCCAGCTTGCCGGCGACGGCGTAGGCGACCGCGCTCTCGAAACCCTGGCCAGAGTTTGGATCGCTGACCTTCCACACCGACCCCTTCGGGGGTGTGCCGCCGAACCAGGGCGGGAATGCCGGGTTGTCGGTGCCGATCGTCAGCTGGCCCGACTTGACCAAATTCAGGTCGGCGACCTTGCAGCTCGAGCCACCTTTTGGCGAGGAAGATTTCTTCGAGCCGCCGCAGCCCGCGGCAACAAAGGCGAGCAGGCTCGCCAGTCCCAGCAGCGCCATGAGCTTGACGCGCACGAGCGCGAGGCTAACACGCGGATCAACCTGCACTGCGCCCCGCAGTTCTCGTTGAGCGCGCCAGGTTGAATGTGCTACTAAGGCTCCAGCGGACCGAGTCAAAACAAGGAGGACAAGTGAAGAAGTTCCCCCGCTGGGCGATCGCGGCTCTAACTGCGACCGTCCTCGTCGGGCTGATCGCCGCCGCAGCGTCGGCGCGCACCAGCTCCCCGGCGAAGCAGGCGGCCTCGATCAAGGCCTGCGCGCTTCTGCCGGACACAGTGTCGTCGACGCGCTACACGCTCTTCGATGCTCCGTACCTGAAGGCAGCGTTCAAGAAGGCCAAGATTGCGGCGACCGTGCTGAACGCACATGCCGACCCACAGAAGCAGAAGTCGCAGGCGCAGCAGTGCCTCGCGCAGGGCGCGAAGGTGATCCTGCTCGACCAGCTCGACCCCGCCTCGGGCGCCTCGATCACGAACCTGGCCGTCTCGCGCGGCGCGAAAGTGATCGACTACGACCGCCTGGTCGTGGGCAGCAAGGCTTCCTACTACGTCTCGTTCAACAACGTGACCGTCGGCAACTTGCAGGGCAAGGGCCTCGTCGCCGCTCTCAAGGCGAGGGGGAAATACACCCAGCATCCGGTGATCGTCGAGCTGAACGGCGACGTGAAGGACAACAACGCCATTCTGTTCAAGAAGGGCTACGACCAGATCCTGAACCCGCTCTACAAGAACGGCACGTTCAAGAAGGGCACGGCAGGTGACCAGTACACCGAGTGGAGCGCCACCAAGGGTCGCCAGATCTTCGACCAGATGCTCGCTCGAAACGGCAACAAGATCGACGGAGCGATTGCCGCCAACGACGGTCTTGCCGGCGCCGTGATCGCCTCGCTGAAGGCGCACGGCCTCAAGTCGATCCCGCTGACCGGACAGGACGCGACGCCGACCGGCGTCCAGTTCATCCTCGCCGGCTGGCAGAGCGGCACCGTGTACAAGTCGGTCCGCAAGGAGGCCAACGCGGCCGCAGCCGTGGCTATTGCCCTGATCAAGGGCACCAAGGTCCCCGGCGTGAACGGCAAAGTCAGTGGCACGAAGTCTGTTCTGCTGAAGCCTGTCTGGATCACGAAGAAGAACTACAAGCAGCTCTTCACGGACGGGTTCCTGAAGAAGGGCCAGGTCTGTAACGGCCAGTACGCGAAGTACTGCAAGTAGAAGACCTTCCCGGTGGAGGCGCTCCCTCTGAGCGCCTCCACCGTGGTACAAACCGCTCCGTGAGCGCGACCCCGACGCCGATACTGGAGCTCCGCGAGGTCTCCAAGAGCTTCGGATCGGTGCAGGCGCTGAACGGCGTCGACTTCGAGACCCGCGAGGGCGAGGTCATGGCTCTCGTCGGTGACAACGGTGCCGGGAAGTCGACTTTGATCAAGTGCGTCGCCGGCATCTACTCGATCGACAGCGGCCAGATCCTCTTCGAAGGCAAGCCCGTCAAGATCACCGGGCCGAAGGACGCGGCCAAGCTGGGGATCGAGGTCGTCTATCAGGATCTCGCGCTCGCCGACAACCTTGACGTCGTCCAGAACATGTTCCTCGGTCGTGAGATTCACGATCTACTGTTCAGGCTGCGCGAGGCGCCGATGGAGCAACGGACGGCGGAAACGCTGAAATCGCTTTCCGTGACGACGATCCGCTCGGTGCGCCAGCCCGTCGCGACCCTCTCGGGCGGTCAGCGCCAGTCGGTCGCGGTCGCACGTGCCGTGTTGTGGAACAACCGTGTCGTCTTTCTCGACGAGCCGACCGCTGCGCTCGGCGTCGCCCAGACGAGGCAGGTTCTCGATCTCGTCAAGCGGCTGGCTGAACAGGGTCTCGCGGTCGTGCTCGTTTCTCACAACCTCGTGGACGTCTTCGAGGTGGCGGACCGGATCACGGTCCTGCGACTCGGGCGAAACGTCGGCGTCTACGAGAAGGACAAGACGAATCAGCAGGAGATCGTCGAGGCGATCACGTTCGGCGCACCCGCTCCCGAGGAAACAGGAGCCGTCGCGTGAGCACAGCCGCGCCGGCGGAGGTTCAGGCCGCCGCCGAGGACCAGGACAGCCTGGTCGCGATCCTTCGCGCCCGCTGGGACGCGTTCAAGTCCGGGGAAGTCGGCAGCCTGCCGGTGCTCGTCGGGATCATCGCGATCACGCTCTTCTTCAGCTCGAGGACGAGCATCTTCTTCAGCGCCGTCAACTTCCAGAACCTGATCGGGCAGATGGCCGGCGTCACCGTGATCGCGATCGGGGTCGTCTTCGTGCTGCTGATCGGGGAGATCGATCTATCGATCGGCTTCGTCAGCGGCGTGTGCGGGGTCGTGCTGGCCGAGATGCAGATGCCCGGCTCGGGACACCAGTTCCCGGGCCTGATCGCGATTGCGTTCGCCATCCTCACCGGCGCGGCGATCGGCCTCGCGCAGGGCTCGATCATCGCCTTCATCGGCGTTCCCTCGTTCGTCGTCACCCTCGCCGGGTTGCTCGTCTGCCAGGGCGTGATCCTCCAGCTCCTCGGCACCCAGGGCGTGATCGGGATCCAGGACAAGCAGATCAACGACGTCTCGAACTACGTACTGACGCCGAACACGGGCTGGGTGATCGCGATCATCTTCGCCGTCGGGTTCGCGGCCGCCTCGTTCGGGGCGTATTTCAGCCGTCGGCGCGCCCACCTTCCGACGGGGAACATCTTGCTGACGGCCGTGCGGGTCCTGTTCTACGCAGGCCTTGCCTTCGCTGCAGTCGCAGTCTGCAACAAGGCGCAGCCCCGGCCCGGTGTTCCCCTCGTCGGGCTGATCATCGTCTTCCTCGTGGTCCTCGGCGCCTACGTCGCCGGACGGACGACCTTCGGGCGGCACGTCTATGCCGTCGGCGGCAACGCGGAGGCCGCACGCCGATCTGGCATCAACGTCAAGTTGATCCGGATCCTCGTCTTCATGATCTCGGGCTCGATGGCCGCCATGGGAGGGGTCATCCTCGCCTCGCGCCTCAACAGCATCGATCTCACCGCCGGCGGCAGCACCCTGCTGCTGGACTCGATCTCGGCGGCGGTGATCGGCGGAGTCAGCCTCTTCGGCGGCCGCGGCCGCGTGATCGGGGCCCTCTTCGGAGGCCTGATCATCGGCATGATCGGCAACGGCCTCGACCTGCTCGGCTACACCGACGCGGTCAAGTACATCACGACCGGCGCGATCCTCCTGGCCGCAGTCACGCTGGACACCGTGGCGCGCCGACGGCAGGCTGCGACCGGCCGCTAGTAGGGGTTGCGGGGCCGCCCGCAAGCTGAGAGGGTCGGCGCATGCCGGTGATCTCCCGCGGCTTCCGCGGCCGCCGCAGCGAAGGACCTCCCGACCGGATTCCGCCGGGCCAACACCTCGTCGATGACTTTCCGGTGCTGTCCGCCGGCCCGACGCCACACACACCACTCGAGGAGTGGAGCTTCACGATCGAGGGCGGCGCCGAGCCCGTCCGCTGGAACTGGGACGAGTTCCGGGCGCTGCCGAGCGAGGAGATCTCCGTCGACATCCACTGCGTGACGAAGTGGTCGAAGCTCGACACCGCCTGGGAGGGCGTCTCGCTCGACACCCTTCTCGGCCAGGTCGAGCACGAAGCCTCGTACTTGGTGGCCTTTTGTGACGGCGGCTACACGACCAACCTCCCACTCGAGCACGTGGTCGACGGGCAGGCCTGGGTCGCCTACACGTATGACGGCGAGCCCCTCGAGCCCGAGCACGGCGGGCCGGCTCGACTGCTCGTGCCGCACCTCTACTTCTGGAAGAGCGCCAAGTGGGTGCGAGGGTTGCGGCTGCAGGACGAGAACGAGCCTGGCTTCTGGGAATCGAACGGCTACCACCTGCTCGGCGATCCTTGGCAGGAACAGCGCTACTGGGGCGACTGACGTGGCTGGTCACTTCGGTGACCGGCGCGATCGAAGAAACCTCTCGCGTCCGAACTCTGGTGCTCGACGCCGACGGGTGGCCGGGCCACAGGCCGGGGCAGCACCTCGACGTGCGGCTGACGGCGGAGGGCGGCTACCAGGCCGAGCGGAGCTACTCGATCGCCTCGGCGCCGGGGGAGCCGTTGGCGATCACGGTCGAGCGGCTCGAAGACGGCGAGGTCTCGCCCTACCTCGTCGATGAGGCCCACGAAGGGGACCAGTTCGAGATGCGAGGCCCGATCGGCGGCTACTTCGTCTGGGAGGACGACGGCCGCCCAGCCTTCCTCGTCGGCGGCGGCTCGGGCGTGGTGCCGCTGATGGCGATGATCCGCTCGTCGTCGGGCACGACGCCGATCCGGCTGCTCTACTCGTCGCGCACCTATGAAGACGTCATCTACCGCGAGGAGCTCGAGAAGCCGCCCGCGCGGGTCGAGGTCTTCTACACGCTGACGCGTGAGCAGCCGCCCGGCTGGAGCGGCTATTCGCGCCGGATCGACGACGAGCTCCTACGCGAGGTCGCCTGGGCCGCGGCCGAGGAGCCGCACGTCTTCGTCTGCGGCTCGACCCGATTCGTCGACGCCGCGGCGGACGGGCTCGTGCGGCTCGGGTACGACCCGCACTGGGTCAGGACGGAACGGTTCGGAGCGACCGGTGGCTGAGGACCGGCGCCTCGACGGCAACGCGATCGGCGGCGTCCTGCTCGAGCTTTTCGGCACCGAGATGACGGACGTGCCCGGCGCCTGCGCCCACTGCGGAGCGCACGAGCAGATGGCGGTGACCGACGTCTACCTCGACGCACCGGGAATCGTCGTCCGCTGTCGGCATTGCGAAGGCGTGCTGCTGCGGATCGTCCGAAGCGGCGAGCGCACGTGGCTCGACCTGAGCGGCCTCAGCTCGATCGAGCTCC
>Ga0307289_10000504_pt1 | contig 16845 bp, 12 predicted proteins | sample ER_DNA_143_FD_194483 | JGI IMG/M metagenome (GOLD analysis project Ga0307289, IMG submission 194483) | Bulk soil microbial communities from the East River watershed near Crested Butte, Colorado, United States - ER_DNA_143 | ecosystem: Environmental > Terrestrial > Soil > Floodplain | place...
ACGATCAAGCCGGCGGCGGCGGGCAGAGCGAGCGCATGGAAGACGCGAATCTCCTCGAGCGACTCGACGTTCAGAAGAGCCCGGTGCCGCCAGCCCGAGTTCGGAGTCGCCGCGGAAACGAGATTGACGATTCCGGCAGTCAAGGCCGCTACGGCGGCAAGCGCGGGCAACGAATCCGAGCGGCGCAGACCGCGCAGGGGCGCCGCCCGCCGGTGCAGGCCGAGCTGCCAGGTTGCCGAGTCGCGACTCGAAGGGGTGATGTCGCGCCAGTCCTTGACGACCAGCCACAGACCGGCGAGCGTCGCCAGGACAGTCGCGAAGTCGAGCTCGACCAAGCCTGACAGCGACCCCACCGCCAGGGCGGAGAGGATCGCGAGGCCGAGGTGGTACTCGTGAATCCGATGGCGGAGGACGTAGACCCGCGGCCCGAACGGATGTCGCTCGAGGCGGAGCATCTTGCTCACACTGTGCCACGGACTTTCCGCCGTGGCCATTTTGAGCGTTATGCGGGCGCGCCGAGCGCCTCTTCGAGCTGGTCGCGTGAACCGACCCCGAGCTTGCGGTAGGCGCTGCCCAGGTGCTCCTCGACGGTCTTCGTCGTCACCACGAGCGCCTGGGCGATGTCCCTGTCCGTCATGTTCCCCGCCGCCAGCTCGACAACCCGTCGCTCGCTCGGGGTCAGCGACTCCATGCCGCTGACCACAAGGCGCCTCGGCCTGGCCCCCGTCGCGGCGAGCTCGCTTTCAGCCCGCTCCGCGAGCGGCACGGCACCGGAGCGATGGGCAAGCTCGAGCCCCTCGCGGAGCGCCTCCTGCGCTTCCGAGCCCTGATCGTCCCGCTGGAGCGCCGCCCCCAGCTCCACGAGCGTCCGCGCCCGCTCGAGCCTCGCGGAGGAGCTCTCGAGGGCCGCGAGCGCCTCCCGCAGGGTCTCGATCCCTTCCGTCCCGCCCTCGGCCATGCCCTGCGTCCGCAGTGCGACACCGACCGGCCGCGGCGCGCCCCACGCCCGCGCGAGCTCGACCTCCTCGCGCACAAGCTCGAGAGCCTCGTCGCGCCGGTCGAGCTCGAGCAGGGCCAGCGCCAGGTGAGACCGCCACGCCACCACCGCGGGATTCTTCATCTTGAACGCCTCCATCAGCTCGCCGAGACGCTCGAAGTCGGCGCGCGCGCGATCGTGGTCACCTCGGGCGAGCCGATTCCATCCCCGGGCGCCCAAAAAGAAGATCATGTGGCCGCTCCTCGGCACCTCCTCGGGCACGCCGAGTGCCTCGAGGGACGCCTCGGCCTCGTCGAGCTCGCCCCGGTTCGTCAGCACGTCGGCGAGGTACGAGTGGTAGTAGATCGAGCCCTGCTGCGTCGGCAGGTACGGAACCATCTCGTCCGACTCGCGGAGATCTTCGTACGCGGCTTCGAGGTCGCCGCGCTGGGCCATGGTCAGCCCTCTGAAGCACAGCATGTTCGAGAGGGTCACCAGCTCACCACGTTCCCGGGCGGCGGTCAGCATCAGGTCGAAGAACCGGTCGGTCTCCTCGTCGACCTCCGCGTACATGAGCGCGGTCGCGGCACAGGAGATCGCCACCGACGGCATGCTCTCGATCAGGGTCTGAACGAATTGGGGGCGGCCCAGCTCCGAGCAGGCGTCACGATTCAGCCCGCGCCGAGCATCGAAGTAGCGCAGGGTGGCGACCATGACGGCGCGACCGACTCCCTCGTCGAGCTCATCCTCCCGAACTCCGCCAATCCGCTTCTCCGCGATCTCGATCACCTCCGGATCGAACCCCGCCGAGTTGATCAGCTCGGCCTCCAGCAGGTTGCGCAGCTCGCCCCCGCTGCCGTCGAGGCTCTCCAGCGCCCGATCGAGAACCCGGACAGCTTCGGGGCCTCGGTTCAGCCTGAAGAGCGATCGGCCGAGCTCGAGACCGATCCGGGCCGCCCAGACGGGATCGTCAACCTCTTCGAGCGCCTCCTCCAGATGGTGCGCCCCCGCGACGATGTCGACCCGCCGCTCGGCGAGACCGAGCTCGGAGAGCGTCTCGATCCGGGCGGTCGACTCAGGCGGCTCCTCGAGGGCGCGTCGCAGGTAGGTCACCGCCGTGTCCGGCGCGCCGCGCGCAAGTGCCCTGCCCGCTGCTTCACGCAGCGTCGCGACGACGGTCTGGTCGCCGTCCGGCGGCACCAGTTCCAGGTGCCCTGCCGCACGCTCGGGTGCCCCGCCGCGCGCGAGGATCTGCTCGGCCGCCCGGCGATGCGCGAGCACGCGCTGCGCAGGATCGATCGTCTCGTAGACCGCCGCTCGCACGACCGGGTGCGAGAACTCGACGTCCGGCGTCGTGACCCGCAGCAGATCGGCGCGAATGAGGGCGGTCGCGGCGTGGGCGGCGACCTCGAGGTCGAGCCCGGCGAGCTCAGCCACCTGCCGGAGCTTCGAGCCGTCCCCGAGAATCGCGGCCGCGCCGGCGAGACCGGTCGCCTCGGCAGGGAGGCGGGACAGGCGGAGCGCGACCGCGCGAGTCACCGACTCCGGGCCGATCTCCAGGACCCTCTCGGCGTTGGCCCCAATGGGTGCCAGGCCTTCACTTGCGAGGGTGGCGGCGAGCGCGCGCAGGAACAGCGGATTGCCGCCGGTCGCCGCGAGACAGGCCTCGAGGAAGGGCCGCTCCGGTTCCCGGTCGAGTCTCTCGGCCAGAATCAGAGAGGCCGACTCGATTCCAAGCGCCTCCGGGCGGATCAGCATCGCCGTCGGGTCTGCGACGAGCTCGCTCAACAGCTCGACCTGGTGGCTTTGCTCAGGCGGCCGCAGACCGACCACGACGGCAAGCGGCAGGCCCTCGAGCCGCCGAGACAGGTACGCCAGCCAGCGGAGGGACGGGCCGTCCGACCAGTGGAGGTCGTCGATCACGACCATCGTCGGGCCGCGCTGGGCGACGTTGGCAGTCAGCCAGTAGAGGCCGTGGAGCATTCCGAACGAGACGTCTCCTCCCTCGACCCCCAGATCGGTTTCCTCGAACAGCCGCTCGGCAAAGGCAGCGGCTCCCGAGAAGAGCTCGACGCGGTCCTCGGGCCCCGCCGTTGCGATCACGGGCTCGAAGAGCTGCCGCAGGACGCAGAACGCGAAGTCCTGCTCGAGCTCCGAGCTGCGCGCGAAGAGGATCTGAAAGCCGGCGTTCTCGCCGGCTGCGCGCGCCTCGTTGACAAGCCGCGTCTTGCCCATGCCGGCGCGACCTTCGATCGCGACCAGCCGGCCCGACCCGTCGAGAGCCAGGTTGACAACGCTGCGGATCGTCGCCAGCTCGGGCTCGCGCTCGAGCAGCGGCGGGCCGGTGGTCAGCTGGGCCGCCGCGGGGTCGATCCTGCCCCGCCGGGCTCCGAGCGGCGGGAACCGGTCCGGCAGTCCCGGGATCGCGAGCTGGTAGAGCCGCTCGGGCTCCTCGAAGTCCGGGACCCTCGTCGGACCCAGGTCGCGCAGCCCCACCTCGGCAGGGAGGTCGTGCTCGACCAGGTTGGCGGTGGTGTTCGAGAGCAGCACCTGTCCGCCGTGGCCGATGTCGCCGACCCGGGCGGCCTGATGGATGGCGAAGCCGACGTAGCCGTCGCGGCCGAGAACGGCCTCACCGCTGTGCATCCCCATGCGCACCTTGACCTCGGAGTCGGGGCCCCAGTCTTCGGCCGCAAGCGCGGACTGGGCGGCGACGGCAGCCGCTACGGCAGAGCCGGCGCTGCCGAAGACGGCGAAGAACGAGTCGCCCTTACGGTCGATGCCTCGTCCGCCGGCCGCTTCGAAGGCCTCGCCGATCAACCGGTTGTGGGTCGCCAGGATCTCCCCGTACCGATCGCGGCCGAGCGCCTTCAACAGCCTCGTCGAGCCCTCGATGTCCGTGAAGACGAAGGTGACGGTGCCGGTTGGAAGCGGCTGAGTAGTTTTGCCCAGGTTTGACCCCTCGGTTTCCTGTCGAACTTCCCGAGGACGCGATTTTAGACGAGGCCTTGGTTAGGCTCGACCCGTGCGCATGCCCCGCCGGCTCGAGCGTTTCATCCTTGGCTCGATGATGACCCTCGTCGCGCTGGTCGCAGAACGGCGCGTGGTGAAGGCGCTCGGCAAGAAGCGCTAAAAGCGCTAGCGATTGTGATTCACGACCTCGACGTTGTTGCCGTCGGGGTCGAGCACGAAGGCGCCGTAGTAGCCCGGGTGGTAGACGGCCCGCTCGCCCGGGGCGCCGTTGTCCCGGTAGCCGGCCTCGACTGCAACACGATGGAAGTCGTCGACGGTCCGGTTGTCCTCGGCCGCAAAGGCAAAGTGAACGTGCTCCGTCGGGTTGCCTGAGACGAGCGAGAACGACCCGCCATCCCCCACGAAGGTACGCCGGCCCTCCGTTTCGGAATCGAGCACGAACCCGGTTTTGGCTGCGACCGTCTCATAGAAGCGCTGCGACGCCTCGAGATCGGCGACGCGGATCCACAGGTGGTCGATCGGCCCTGGACGCCGTTCCTCGTGCTGCACGGCCTCGATGCTGTTGCCGTCGGGGTCGAGCAGGAACGCGCCGTAGTAGTCAGGGGAGTACTGCGGCCGAGGCCCCGGGGCGCCGTCGTCGCGATAGCCGGCCTCGGTGCCGATGCGCCAGAACTCGTCGACGAGCTCGCGCGACGGCGAGACGAGCCCGATGTGGAGGCCGCGCGTGACCGGCTTTTCGACCGTGGCCACACCGATCGAGAGGTCGCCCCACTCCGCGTAGTGCTCGTCGCTGTGCGCCTTCTCGATCCCGATCGGCGGCAGCACCGTGTCGTAGAAACGCTCAGAAGCCGTCCGGTCGGAGACTCGAATGGTCACGTGGTCGATCATCTCAGCGCTTACGGCGAAGTCCGAGCAACAGCACCACCGTCAACGTTGCGCCGGCTGCACCGAGTGTGACCGGGATCCACGACTGCACGTGCGCCGAGGCGGTCGAGCCGGCGGCGACGAGACACGAGCCCGCTGCGATCGCGAGCGAGAGCGCCTTCGCCGCGCGGCGGATCGTGTCCTCGAGCGGGTTCGTGCCGCGGACATCCACCTGCATTCGCGCCCCTGGCCTCGCCCCGGCGATCCGCTCGATCGCCTCGACGAGCGCGTTCGCCCGCACCTCGAGCTTCTGCACCTCGTAGAAGAGCCGCTTCGGATCGGCGCTCGTGCGCACGCGCGTCAGCAAATTCTTGGCGACGAAGCCGCCGACGACCGAGAACGGATCGAGCTCGGGGTCGAGCTCCGCCGCGGTCAGCTGCATCTGAGCGAGCGCCTTGCCGACGAGAGCCAGCGACGCGGGGAGACGGACACCGTGGCGGCTCGCGATCTCCGTCAGCCCCTGCATGATCGGCCCGAGCTGGATCTCGGAGAGCGACTTGTGCCGGTACTCGGCGAGCAGCTCGCCGATCTCGTCGCGGAAGGCCTCGAGGTTGAGCTTCTCGGGCACCTCGGGCGCGAGCAACAGCAGGATCTCGGCCAGGAACGGCACGTCCTCCTGCCAGAAGGCGAGCAGCAGGAGCAGCACCCGCTCGCGGACGTCAGGCGTCACGTCCCCGACCATGCCGAGGTCGAGGAAGTAGATCGTCCCGTCCGACCAGAGCATGTTCCCCGGGTGCGGGTCGGCGTGGAAGAAGCCGTCAGTCAGGATCTGGCGGTAGAAGGCCTCGAGCAGTTGGCCGGCCGCCTCCTTGCGCTCCTCGCCCTGCGGCGCCTCACGCACGGGGCCGCCCGGGATGAGCTCGAGCACGAGCAGGCGCTTGGTCGTGAAGCGGTGATGGACGGCAGGCGCATCTAGCCTCGCAAACGGCTGCAGCACCTCCCGCATCCGGTCGATGTTCGCCGCCTCCTGCTCGAAGTCGAGCTCACGCTGGAGGGAATCCGAGAGATGCTCGACCACCCTGGGCAGGTCGACGATCCGGCGGAGCGCCTCCCGGTTCTCGGTCTTCTCCGCGAAGAGCTCCAGGAGACCGAGGTCGCGCATGATGTCGTCGCGCGCACCTGGTCGCTGGACCTTGACGACGACGCGCTCGCCGCTCTCGAGCGTCGCTTTGTGCACCTGGCCGATCGTTCCGGCGGCGAGTGGCTCCGAGTCGATCGAGGCGAACACGTCCTCCCACGGGACACCCAGCTCCTCCTCCATCACCTGCACGACCTCGGCCTCGGTCAGCGGCGCCACGTCGTCCTGGAGCAAGGCGAGCTCGAGGATGAACTCGGGCGGCAGCAGGTCGGGTCGGGTCGAGAGGATCTGGCCCAGCTTCGCGTAGGTAGGGCCGAGCTCCTCGAGCGCGTTGCGGAGCCGGCGCGCCCGTACCTCGAGCGAGTCGCCGCTCCCCCGCGTCTCGCGGACGCCGTACTTCGCGAACACGGAGGCGACCCGTGCCGCGCGGCCGAGGAGACTGCCTTCGATCTCCGCCTGCGTCATCAGGACTCGACCTGCGTCTGAACGATCACGACAGTGCACCGCGCCAGGTGGGAAACGCGGTTGGGGATGTTGTCGAGCAGGAACTCCTTCCGCCCACTCATGCCGACGCTGCCGACCACGAGCACATCGACGTCCTCTTCGTCGGCGATCTCGACCATCTGCTTCGCGGGGTCCGTGGCTTCGCGGACGATCGTCCGCGTGTCCGGCCCGACGACCTCCGCGACGTACGCCTCGAGCTCGCGCTGCGTCGTCGCTCTTTCCATCCCGTCTCGGACTGTCTGGGTCACGATCAGCTCCGCTTCGTATCGGTCGGCCATCTGCGCGGCAAAGCGAACCGCTCTGGTCGCGGTTTCCGACCGGTCGGTGCCGACGAGGATGCGGCGGACCGGCGGCGGGCCTTCGGATCGACGCCGCAGACGCATCGCGCTATTCAAGCACGCTCCTTCTCAAGCTCGGGCGCCGTACGGCCGATCAAAAGGCAGTGCCTACTGCGGCCGAATACGACCCAAAGATCATCGAGCGCTTCGCCGACCAGCTGTTGCGCAGGGCCGACAACGTCCGCGTCGGATGCGCGGTCGGCGGCGGCATCTTCGGCGTCTTCGTCGGCGCCGTCCCGCTGACGCCGCTCAAGTCCGTCTGGGGTGTCCCGCCAGGGTTCGGGCTCGCGACGATCATCGTCGGCGCCTTGCTCGGGGTCCTGGTCGGCTACGTGATCGGTGAGGGCCGTGCGTTTCGCTTCCGCGTCCAGGCGCAGAGCGCAATCTTCCAGCTCGAGATCGAGCGGCGGGTCTCGTCCGCCGTCGCGGAGGCTGTTGCGAGCGCGGCCGCGCTCCACCCGGGCCAGCCCTCGCAACCCGCCCAGCCGTCCCAGGCTGTGTCCCCGGCGCCCGCGCCTCTAGCGCCGATCGCCCACGAGCCGCCCGCGCTGCCGCCGCTGAGCCCAGTCCTGGCCCAGCCCGAGCCGCCGCCCGAGCCGGAGCTCGAGGCCGAGGTCGAGCCGGAGCCCGAACCGGTGCCAGAGCCTCAGCGCGAGACGATCCGTCCCGTCGAGCCGCTTCTGCGGCCACCCGGCGCCCCCGCGCCGCCCGTCTCGCCTACGCCTGACGAGCCTCCGCTGAGCCCTGCGGCGAACGGCTAGTCGCGCGGTAGTTCCCGGCTTCCCGAACGAGCTCCTCGAACAGCTTCAGATCCTCTCCGGCCTCCGGGTGCCAGAGCACGCCCAGAGTAAAGCGCCGTGAAGGATCCTCAACCGCCTCGAGCGTCCCGTCGTCCGCATGCGCTGCCTCGACGAGACCGTCGCCGAGCCTGCCGAACCCCTGGTGGTGGTGCGATTTGACCGGAGCGCGACCGCCAAGGAGTCGGCCGACGCGCGTATCGGGAATGACCTCGATCTCGTGCTCGGCGAAGGCGCCCGGGATGTGCTTGTGCTTCTCGTCGCCTACGACCTCGGGGAGGTGCTGGACCAGGTCGCCGCCGAGGACGACATTGAGCACCTGGCTCCCGCGGCAGATCGCCAGGACAGGCAGGTCCCGCTCGAGTGCCGCCGACAGCAGGGCCAGCTCGCCGTTGTCGCGTTCACGAACGACGCCCCGTGTCTCCGGGTGCGTCTCTTGGCTGTACGTGTCCGGGTCGAGGTCGGAACCACCGGAAAAGATCAGCCCGTCGACGGCGTCGAGGATCTCTTCGATCCCCTCGGTGCTCGGCGGGACGAGCACCGCCCTGCCGCCGGCGCGCTCGACCGCATCGACGTACTGCCTAGGGACTAGCAGGGCGTCCTGCTCCCAGTCACCCCACTTCGCGGCCGTCACGTACGTCGTAATGCCGACGACCGGCCTAGCCATGTCGCGAAATACTAGGACAGCTCTGTGCCGTTCAGCGACTTCGCCTTCTCGATCAGGTCATGACCGGAGTCGGCGTCGGACCATTCGAGCGCATCGAGAACCGCTTTCGGCGTATCCGTCTCGAGCTCGTCGGCAGGATCGCCGTTCGGGTGAATGAGACGCTCGAGGAGTTTTGCGGGGCTCATCATGGTCAGTTCACAGCGTACAGAAGGCTCCCCGTGATCAGCAGGATCGCGATCACCGCGATCGCTGCGAACGTGTTCAGCAGCCGCACTTTCCAGGTCAGAAGCTCGGCGTTCCAGACGAGCGCCGCCTCGATCGACTCGATCGCAGCCTTCAGCGTCTGATCCTCCGGCAGCTCGAGATAGGTGGCTCTCAGGGTCACGACGTTCGGGTTGTAGCGATAGCGGCGCGCGAACAGGAGCAGGAGCAGGCCGCCGATTCCCACCGCGAGCAGCGACACGCCGACCGTCAACACGCCGTTCCAGTTCTCCGTCGCGACCGAGGCACTGAAGACGAGCCCGAGCAGGACGCCGCCGAACCCGATCAACGTCGCCGCTTTGGAATCGAGTGCCTCGATCGAATGCAGCTGCTGAAGCTGCGCCTCCCGCGCCAGCTCCGCGATCACGCGGGCGCTCTGGTAAGTCGGCGTCTGCGGCTCCGCCATCCGGGCAGGATGCCGCGTCGGCTGGACGGAGCTAGTGGCGCAAATGCGCGAGCCGCTGCCGGGCAACAGCGACCAGGTCGTCGATGTTGCCGCAGAGCCGGCAGTCGTAGGTTTTCACGGTGCCCTCTGCGCCACCCGCCGCGATCTTCCATCCATCCGGTGAAAGAGCGATCGCGGTCAAGGGCCGGTCGTGCCCGTTCACGAACAGGAGCGGGCGGCCGGTGTGGGGGTCCCAGACGCCGGCAGCCGCTGGGCCCGCCGTCACGACCCAACGGCCGTCCGCGCTGAAAGCGGCGTCGTTGACCACCGCGAAAGGGCCTGTCAGCGTCGAGAGCAGCCGCCCATTGCGAGCGTCCCAGACCCGGGCATCGTGGTCGAAGCTCGTCGTGACGACGTAGCGGCCGTCCGGGCTGAACGAGGCTGAAGTAAGGCGAACCCGGTGCCCGACGAGCGTCTCGAGCAGCCGCCCGCTTCGGACGTCCCAGATCCTTGCCACCGGATCGGCATCGGACCCACCCGCGGTCACGAGCCGGCCGCCGTCCGTGCTGAACGACGCGGCCGCGACGTCCTGGCCGATCGTCCGGCCTGGCTCGTCCGACGGGAGGTTCCGAATCCGAACCCGCCCGTCCGTTCCCACCACGCCCAGCCGCCGTCCGTTCCGACTCACCGCGAGTGCTCGGACGGCACCCGAATCGCGCAGCACGGACACCGAACGGCCGGACGGAAGAGCCCTGACTTCGAGAGCGCGGGCCGCAATCGCGACGCGACGCCCATCCGCGCTAATCGCAACAGCCTTGACGCCATGAGCGGGGCTCAACGTCGCGACAGGATGATGCGGCCGGCCGAGCCTCCAGACGTGTACCGAGCCATCCTTTCCGGCGCTGACGACGTTTTTACCGTCCACGCCAAAGGCGACTTCGCTCACCCCGGACTTCTCGCCCCCGAGCGGAACCAAGTCGGGCTGAGGGCGCCGGTCCCACAGGCGCGCGGTGCCGTCGGCGCTGGCCGTCGCAACAGAGATACCGTCGGTGCTGAAGGCGACATCGGTGACCCGTTCGCGGTGGCCGACGAGGGTGACCCGCAGCGTCCCGTTCAAAGCAAAGATCCGCGCGATCCGGTCTCTGCTGGCGGTTGCGACGCTCTCGCCGTCCGGGCTGAAGCGGGCGCGGAGAACGTAATTCTGATGGTTGGTCAGCACTCCGACAAGTTCCGCCGTTCGGGTTTCCCAGACGCGAGCGGTCTCGTCCGTGCTCGAGGTAACGAGCTGACGATCGGAGGGGCTGAACTCGGCATCGACGATGCCCGACGAGTGGCCGACGAACTCGTGTACTCGAACGCCCGAGCGTGCATCCCAGACGCGGGCGACCCGGCCGATGCCGGCGGTGACCACCAGGAATCCCGTCGGCGCGAAACGTGCGACCGTCATCGGATCGCTCTGGTCGAGGCGCTCGAGGAGCGTCCCGCTGGCGACATCCCAGACGCGGGCCGTCCGGTCGGACGTGGCCGGAACAAGCGTCGTGACGAGCAGCCGACCGTCCCCGCTGAACGAGGCAGACCGAACACCTCCGGGGTGGTCGAGCCGGCGCAGGGGTCGGCCGGTCGCGACGTCCCAGAGCCGCGCCGTCTTATCGTCGCTCGTCGTCGCCAGCACCCGTCCGTCTCGCGGCGAGAACGCGACGTCCGTAACCGCGCCGTTACTACGCAAGACGTGCAGGAGACGACCGGTCCTGGCGTCCCACAGCCGCGCCGCCTTGTCTTCACCGGCGGTCGCAATCTTCGTCCCGTCGGGGCTGAACACGGCCGCTGCAAGCGGAGAGCCGTGACGGAGCTCGCGCAGCCGGGTTCCGTCCGAGGCGCGGTAGACGCGCGCCACGCCGTCGCCGCCGGCGACGACCAGCCGCCGACCGTCGGGGCTGAAATCGACGCCGCCGACAGGTTTCCCGCCAGCTGGCAGCACAGCTTTGACTCGTAGGCCCCGGAGCGTGCTACGGAGCACGTTCTCGACAGTCGGCGAGCGCTCGAACCGAACAGCTGCGAGCGCATCGCGCACCGCCTGCTCGGGGTCGACCGGCGCCGTTGTCAGGGCGCGAGCCGCGAGCTCGCGTGCGCGCGCGGCGCGTGTCTGCCTACGAGCGTCGCCGCGTTGGACGATTGCGTAAACGGCGATTGCCGAGAGGATGGCGATCAGGACAAGGGCGCCGATCGCAAGGGCGAGCAGGCGCCGATGGCGACGGGCACCAGCCGCACGCTCGGCCTGGAGCTTCCGCTCCGCCTCGTGCTCAGTCCGCCAGGCGAGCACGGCCTCGGCGAGGACATCGTGGAAGATCTCGTAGCGCGGGCCTTCCGCCCCATTTTCGCCCGCACGCACGATCCTTTCCTCGACGAGGCGCTGAAGGACGATCTCGGTCTCCGCCCGCCCAATCGACGCGTAGCCGGCCAGGTCGCTCGCTCGGTGGGCGATCTTCGTTCCCGAAGGCGTGACGAGCTGGTTGTACATTGCCGCTGCGGCGTCCTTCTGCTCGGGCGAGAGCTCAGACATCGCCCGTTCGAGGTGGTCCTCCACAATGTGAGCCGCGCCGCCGAGCTCGCGGAGGGTCGTGAGTCTGAGCTTCTTCGAGTCACGGCTTCTCTCGACCTCCCAAAGGCGCTCGAGAACGAGCTGGAGATATGGCGCTTCGATTCGGTCCGAGTCGTCCTCGTCGACGCCGCCACGGCCCGAGAGGCCCAGATCGACGCGCCCGGCCGCGACCTCGGTGAGCACCGCCTCGACAAGGTCGGGGTCGGCTTCGACGCCTTCCCCTGACGGCACGAGCTCGTTGTAGCGATCGAGTGGCCCCAGGATCGCCGCTCGCGCTGCATTTCGGTCCAATCGGTCGAGCCGAAGGGAATTGCCGAACAGATTGGGGATGCGCGCCTTGAATGCGTCCAGGCTCGCCAGCGAATCCTCGCGAATGCCGATCAGGAAGTTGACTCGCAAACCCGAGCGACGCAGAGCTTCCGGCAGGTCTTCAGCAAGCGTGCCGGGGCCGTGCTCGTTCTCGTGGTAAAGGAAGTACTCCTCGAACTGGTCGAGGACGATGTACAGGTCGGCTTCCAAGCGGCGCGTCCAAGCCCCGAGCACGTCTGCGAGCAAGCCATTGCGCCTCAACTTCTTGGCCGAGCCGTCTCCCGCCGCCGCCGCTTCGACCGCGTCGAGCAGGTTCTCGACCGGGTTGCCCGTCCAGGTCGAGAAGACAACGACGATCGCGCCCCCGGCACCGCGGAGACGGTGCGCGACGCCGGCCCGCAGCAAAGAGGTCTTGCCGACGCCGCTCGCTCCATAGAGGACGGTCAAACGCGCGGCCATCAGGTTGGCGACGATGACTTCGATCTCACGTTCGCGGCCGAAGAAGAGAAGCGCGTCGAGCTCAGAGTCGTCGAACGGCGCGAGCCCTTTGTACGGGCTTGGTGGCGCCGCGATTGTGCTCACGTCGGGACCTCGGCGGGCTCGATCCCGGCCCGGCGACCGAGCGCCTCGACATACCGCTCGAGGGGGATCTCGAGCACGTCGACGTCGCGGCGACGCCAGAATTCACGCTCGATCGGCATCGGCTCAGGCTGAACGGCCCAAGAGCGATAGCTGAGCGGCTGGTCGCCCCAGAGCCGGTGCAGGAGCAATCGCAGGTTCCAGTCGGCCATGGTGTAACCGAGAAAGAGGAAGTGACTCCGCCGGAGCTTCGCGCCGAGAGCAACCGGGACGAGGCTCGCGACCTCGGACTGCGACAGGTACTCGATGTAGTCGTCCTCGGTGACGACGAAGCTCTCCCACTCCCTGTTCTCTGCGCTGCGACCGACCTGGCCGTGGAGTTTGAGGATGATCGTTCGGCGCTCGAGCGAGAGCTCGGTCGCGTACGTGTTGGGCACCTCGATCAGTGTCCCTGTTCCGTCGGGGCCCACGTGACAGAACTTGCCGCGGTTCCGGCCTGCCGCAAGGTACGAGACGACGTCAAACTCTTCACCCGCGTCGAGGAACGCACGCTCGAGGGCCAGGTCGTAGCTGGTGGTGACGATCAGCTGGTGAGGAGCCCCGCGCTCGCGCAGGAGCGGAGGCAACGCACCGAAGAAGCGGTGGACGATCGTCGGTGGAACGGCGGGATCGAGGAGGGCATGAAGCTCGTCGTAGAGCGGGCCCGAGCCCTTCATCATGGCGATGTACTGGGCCACTCGAGGCAGCGAGTCACCGTTTACCGGATACTCGAAGCGCTCGGCCAGTCGCAGTGTGAGCTCGGCGACATCCGTTCCCAGCACGGGTACGAGCCGGCCGGCCAGCATGGTTTCGACGACGTCTTCGAGCCGATCCTCCGTTACGGGCGCGGTGGCCCGCCCCTCCTCGAGGCCGGGGTCCTGACGAAGAATCGCGCCGTGCAGCTGTTGCAGCGTCGGGCTTGGCTCGATCCCGAGCTCATCGACCAGGATGCGGCGGGTCTCGTGATAGATCTGGAGCGCCTCCGCCTGGCGGCCGGAGCGGTACAGGGCAAGCATCAGCTGGCTGCGAAGACGCTCACGCTGGGGATGCTGCTCGGCGAGGGATTCGAGCTCGCCGACGAGGTCGGCATGGCGACCTGTTTCGAGCTCAGCCTCGACGCGATCCTCCTGCGCGGCGAGCCTTAGCTCGTCGAGGCGTCCAATCTCGGACTGCGCGAACGCCTCGAAGCCGAGATCCGCGAGCGGAGGCCCACGCCAAAGACCGAGAGCGCGCCGCAGCTTCGCAGCCCGTTCCTCCGCAGGCTCCTCGCGCGCCTCGCCGACGAGTTGGACGAAGCGCTCGAGGTCGAGTTGCTCGGGCGCGATCCGCAGCTGGTAGCCGGGCGCCTTGGTCGCCAACAGGTCCGGACCGAGCAGCTTCCTGAGCTGCGAGACGAAGTTCTGCAACGAGGTCACCGCCGTTTTCGGTGGCTGCTCGCCCCAGAGCGCATCCATGATCCTGTCCGTCGAGACGGCGCGATTCGCGTCTAGCAGCAGCAGTGCGAGCAACGCGCGCTGCTTCTGGCCGCCGAGCTGGAGGAGCTCACCGCCATCGGCCACCTCGAGCGGTCCGAGGATCCGGAATTCGAGCATGTGCCGTTTGTAGCACCTTCCGGAAGACCCTGCATACCGCCCATTAGGCGGCCGTTGGTGCGCCGTGACTGACCGGTTGGGGCTCGGCCCGAGCGTCGGGCCATGCACACCAACCAGCACACCCAGAGCGCCTCACGGCGCACGCTTCAGGTCCTCGCAATCGTCGCCGCAGCAGCCTTCATGGGCACGGGCCATTCGAAGGCTCTCCCGGTCTACGGGCTGGACGACGACGACGGTCGCGACATGGCGGCTCAGGCTTCACACCGTCCGACCGTCCAGGCTGCCTTTCCGCTCGAGAGCTACGGCCCCAACAGCACCGCGCACCTCGTCATCACCGACAGGGCCCCGCGGGTATCGATTGAGATCCGGCACGTCGGTCCCGAAGAGGGCCCCGTGCACGGCAACGACGTGATGACCGGCGTGCCGGTCACGAAGAAGCACACGATCGGCCCGGTCTCGGGTCGGCGGGTTCTCAACGTCCGCCTCGGCGACTGGCCGAGCGGTGTCTACTTCGTCCAGCTGACCGCTCCGGGCGGCCGGGTCGGCTACGCCCCCTTCGTCCTCCGTCCGGAGCACCTCGGAGTAAACAGGGTCGCCGTCGTGATGCCGACGCAGACCTGGCAGGCCTACAACCACCGCGACGACAACGGCGACGGCAAGGCCGACACCTGGTACGCGTGCGTGTGCCAGCACACCGCTCGGCTCGGTCGGCCGTTCCTCGATCGCGGCACGCCGCCTCACTTCAAGTACTACGAGATCCCGTTCCTGCGCTGGCTGAACCGAAGCCATCGGGACGTCGACATCATCTCCGATGCCGAGCTCAAGGGTGCCTCCGGGCACCAGTTGGCGGACGCGTATTCGCTGCTGATCTTCTCCGGGCACCATGAATACGTGACCACGCACGAGTTCGACGCGGTCACTGACTTCCGCAATCGTGGCGGGAACCTGATCTTCCTGTCAGCGAACAACTTCTACTGGAAGATCGTCATCCACGGCCGCCTCATGTACCGCGTCATCAAGTGGCGCGATCTCGGCCGTCCGGAAGCCTCGCTGCTGGGCGTCGAGTACTTCCACAACGACAGCGGCGAACACCGCGGCAACTGGATCGTCCGCGACGCCGAACACTTCCGCTGGCTGCTCGACGGCACGGGGCTCGGCAACGGTGGCCGCATCTCGAACGGAGGCATCGAGGCCGACCACGTGACCTCGGCCTCGCCGAAGTCGACCAAGGTCGTCGCCGAGATCCCGAACCTCTACGGCCCCGGGATGACCGCGCAGATGACCTACTACGAGAAGGCCGGCGCCAAGGTCTTCGCCGCCGGGGCCTTCACGCTCGCCGGCGGGATCCGCCAGCCCCGCGTCCAGCATCTGATGGACAACCTCTGGAAGCGGCTGGCTAACGATCCGACCGCATCATGAGACTGCCTGGGTGGCCAGCGGTCGTCGGGATCGGCGCGATTCTCGCGTTGGGGAGCTTCGGTGCGTATGTGTTCTGGCGCAAGCATGAGTTCCGCGATATTCGCGGCTCCTCGTCCGTTGAATTCGTGACGACCCGGGCAGCGGCCACAGGATCGCCACGCGAAGGCCTCGCCTGGCCGCGCTACGGTTTCGACCTCGCCGGCACCCGCTCCGCCCCTTACCCCGTCCGGCCGCCATTTCGCCGGCTCTGGACCTTCAATAACAACCCGACTCTGCTCGAGTTTCCGCCGGCGGTCGCCTATGGAAGACTCTTCCTGCCGACGTGGAACGGGCGCTTCCTCGCGCTTGATGCCAATACGGGCCACGTCCTCTGGCGTCGTCAGTCCGGCCGCTGCGGTTGGGGCACACCCGCCGTCTGGCGGCGCCTTGTGATCACCACCTACATCGGCCACAAGTGCGCGTCGCCGATCCCCGGCACCGACGGTGAGGTCATGGCCTACTCGCAAGAAAGCGGAGAGGTTCGCTGGCGCTTCAACCTCGGTCCGTGCGAGTCGTCGCCGCTCGTCGTCAGAAGCCTGGTGTACGTCGGCGACTGGCACGGCAACGTCTATGCGTTGAACGCGTGGAGCGGGAAGCCGCGCTGGGTATTCAAGGCGAGAGGTGCTGTCAAAGGCTCGTTGTCCTACGCCGACGGGCATGTCTTCATCGGCTCCTACGACGGCCACGTGTATGCACTCGACGCCCGCACCGGGAAGCAGGTTTGGCGGGCGTCGGCCCAGCAGCGCCTCGGGCCGACGGGCTGGTTCTACTCGAGCCCCGCCGTCGCGTACGGCCGGATCTACATCGGCTCGACCGACGGCAAGGTCTATTCGTTCGGCGCCCGGAGCGGGAAGCTCCGCTGGTCGTACACCACGGGTGGCTACGTCTACGCCTCTCCCGCGGTCTGGCGCGGCGTCGTCCTCGTCGGCTCATACGACCACGTCTTCTACGCATTCGATGCGGCTACCGGCGCAGTTCGCTGGCGGTTCCGCGCCAACGGCCAGATCTCGGGATCCGCGAGCGTCGTCAACGGGATCGTCTACTTCTCGACATTCGGGCGCCGCACGTACGGCCTCGACGCGCGCACCGGTCGGCAGGTCTGGAACCTCCCGGACGGCGAGTACACCCCGGTCGTCGCCGACTCGGCGCGCCTCTACGTCGTCGGCTACCGCCGCGTCTTTGCCTTCGCTCAGCGAGCGCCGTCGTAGCGCAGCGCGTCGAGCGCCCGGTCGCAGGCGTCGACCATTGCGCGAGCGCCTGCGTCCTCTTCCTGGTTTGGCCGGCCGAAGTCGGTGTAGACGTCCGACATCTCGCCGGCGAACCGCCGCACGGCGACAAGTGCGCCGACGACCTCGGCGTACTCACG
>Ga0307289_10000507_pt1 | contig 16805 bp, 20 predicted proteins | sample ER_DNA_143_FD_194483 | JGI IMG/M metagenome (GOLD analysis project Ga0307289, IMG submission 194483) | Bulk soil microbial communities from the East River watershed near Crested Butte, Colorado, United States - ER_DNA_143 | ecosystem: Environmental > Terrestrial > Soil > Floodplain | place...
ACAACAAATGCCCCGGCAGCGCGTCAACGCTCCGGGGCCGACACCGAAGGAGTCAGCTTCGATGCAGAACGAACCTAGCAAGCGCGTCCGGGTAAAGAAGCACCCCGGCATCTACTACCGCGAAGGAAAGCGCGGCCGGCGCTACATGTTCCCGTATCGCGATTCGGACGGACGGCAGCGCTGGAAGTCGGTCGAGGGAAAACTGGAAGATGCTCTGGACGAGCGCAACGCCATGCGCCGGAAGCTGCGCGGCGGTGAGGTTGTGCGCCCCTCGGAATCACACCGCCTTACCTTCGAGGATGCCGCGAGGGAATTCCTTGTTGCGAAGAAGCCGGGGCTTAGCGAGCGAACGCACGAGACGTACAAGCTGCAACTCGAACGCGCCTTCGCATTCATCGGAGAGCGCTTCGTAGCGTCTCTGCGCCGCGAGGATATGGCCGAGCTCGTCTCGGGCCTTCTCGCCAAGGGCTACTCGCCTCAAACGGTCAAGACGACGCTGACGCCTGTCTCCCGCGTATTCGACTATGCCCGCGTACCTAACCCCGTGAAGGCGTTGGATAGAGACGAGCGTCCGAAGCCCGAACCTCGGGAGCAGCGGATTCTCTCCAAGGCTGAGATTCAGAAGCTCTTCTCTGCGTGCTCGGACACCTACCGGCCCGTCATTCAGACGGCGATTTTCACAGGAATGCGTCAGATGGAGCTCTTGGGGCTCACTTGGGCCGATGTTGACTTCGAGACTCAGACCATCCGAGTACGAGAACAGCTGTCGCGCTCGGGCGGGAGGAAGGCTCTAAAGACGAAGGGCAAGGGCCGGCGTGACGTTGACGTGCCCCCCTTCCTCGTACAGATGCTCCGTGAGCACAAGGCCGCGTCTCCCTTCTCGCAGGACACGGACTACGTGTTTACGACGGGGAGCGGTAAGCCCTTCGGGTGGTCGAACGTAGACCGCCAGGGACTCCACAAGGCGAGCGAGAGAGCGAAGCTCCGAGCGCCGCGTCCACGTTTCCACGACCTGAGGCATACCTTCGTCTCAATCCTCATCGGGCAGGGACAGCCGGTGAGCTACGTCGCTGACCAAGTTGGTGACTCCGTAGAGACGACGCTGCGCACCTACGCGCACCTGTTCGACAAGGCCGCACACTCCGAGAAGTCACGGGCAGCGATGGAGGCTGCTTTTGGTAACTCGGTGGTAACAGGGGCATCAGAAACGAGCGAAACGCCCAAAAGGGCGGCTGTGGTCGATATCGCCTCTAAGCAGGGAAATCGCTAGGGCAGACAAAGGGCGAGAGACGCCTAAAGAGCGTCGTACCGTCCTCCAAAACCGGGGGTTGAAGGTTCGAGTCCTTCCGGCCCTGTGGCGAGAGAAGCCCTGCTAATGCGGGGTTTCTCGCGCCTTAGGACTGGAACACCGCCTAGGACTCGGATCGATTCTGGTAACGAATGTCCCGCGGTTGTGAGGTTCTTGGAGTCCCACGTCTCTTTGCGCGAGCAGGGGGGTACCACCCGTCCGACGTACAGCACACAACGCGCGCACGGGCGAGATGCTGAAGGGCGGCGGGACTTGGGGTGGGCTCGAGTCCCTGGCGCCAATCTGAAAATCAGGGGGGTACCCGGGGAGGGGCTGCCGGCATAGTGCTCTGAGGGGGCCCCACAGGTTCAGCGCACGCGGCTGGCCTTGATCAAGAAGCAGCGGAGTGGTTGGCTCCTCGCTCTTCTAGGGATCGGAGGATGGCATGCGCATTTACTTCAAGCGCCCCTCGGCGGCGATGGTCGTCGCCTGCCTAGCCCTGTTCATCGCGCTCGGCTCGGCTGGCTATGCCGCGAACGGGGGCAACTTCATCCTCGGTCAAGCGAACTCGGCCACGTCAGCTACGGCGCTGACCTCGAATAACCCCGGCAGGACGCTCAAACTCACCCAACAGAGCAGTGCGAGCGGCGCCACCGCGCTCGGGCTCAATGTCCCTGCGGGCAAGCCCCCCTTCACGGTCAACTCGGGCACGAAGGTCACGAATCTGAACGCCGACAAGCTCGACGGCATCGACTCGGCCTCCTTTCTGCAGAAGGGCATGGCGCAGTCCATGAACGTCACCTCCGCGGGCGGAGTCGTCGACGTCACCAATACGGGCACGACGAACGGCGTGCAGGGAAAGTCCGGAGCCGCCGGGACAAGCGGCGTCTACGGCGAGCATAGCGGCGCCGGCTTCGGAATCGCCGGGCGTGCCACGAGCCCGCTGGGGGTGGCTGTGTTCGGGGATGCGAGCGGAGGCGGCCTCGCAGGTCAGTTCAACGGCGAGGTCGCCATCAACGGGCCGTTGTCCTGCGGAGGGTGCGTGAGCACGGGCGACCTCTCCGCTAGCGTGAAGGCACCGGACGCGGACAAGCTAGACGGGATCGATTCGAGCGGGTTCCTCGGAGCGAGTGCAAAGGCGGCAGACTCGAACCTGCTTGACGGGGTCGACTCGACCGAATTCGTTCAGGGCGCCGGAAGGGCGGGAGGACGAAACACCGACATTCTTCCAGGGGTGAACCAGTCAATGTTCGTCCCCCAGGTCCCCCAAGTCGAGTTCGTGTATCGGTGCCCGGGGACGATTACCGATCCGGGACAGCCCTTCCTCAGAAACCTCTCGGGCGGCACGGTGGACATGTTCGTGACGGACAGACGGATCGACTTTTTCCACTTCACTGCGGCGAACGGTCAGTCACTCGGCATTGTCGTGCCTGCTGACGGCGACATGATCCGCTACCACGTCGCGGGCGCGTTCGGCGTCGCCACCGTCGACGTTGCGAGCATCCACGCCGGGGGCGTCTGCCGCGTTCAGCTCCAGGAGGTCATGACGAGCTAGAAGATTGTGATCCTTGAGTCCCTCGCGCTTGATCGAATGAGGGGGTACCCAGGGAAGGTGCCCGCATTGAGCTCAGGCCTATCAGGACTACATAAGTGGCAACTGAGAGATGTCCGCTTTATCAAGGGAGCTCGAAGAGCGAGCCCATGACGCTCTTTCGCTCGCAGCTCAGGCAGGCGAAGCCTGCGCTCACCGGGGTGGTGGAGTTGCTAGATCGGGCGCTGGACGCCTAACTCGTGCCACGCAAAAAAAGCGACAGCGAGTTAAGCAGTTTCGTTCCGACGCCATACCAGCCCTGGTGTCCCTACCGGTAACGGAGCCAGCCGCTGAGTCGGTATGCCGGTCGCAGAATGAGAGGACTGGCTACCTCCCGCCCAATACTTGCGCGCAGGGAGGGAGGTCATCGCCCCTCCGGACAAGCAAGCCTACGCCCGTATCGGCGGGTTGGAAGGGGTCGAAGGTCTAGGCCGGTGGTCGGCATGGGCGCTCCTCATCCAGATCGGATGAGCACGACGGCCGCACGCTCGACTAGCGTTCGCGTCCCCGGCGGCCCGGCTCGCGACGCGTAGCCGCAATTGGAGGGTGCGTCTGTTCTACCAGCTCAACAGCCTCGAGCTCGGGCTCATCGTCTTCGGCATCGTGTTCGGCGTGACCGCCCTCGCGGCGGTGCTGGCCCGGTTCATGCGGCACCGGTCCGAACATCTCCGGGAGCCGTTCGGAGTGCTGCAGGCGGCGCTGCTCGGGCTCGTTGGGCTCATCCTCGCGTTCGGCCTTGCACTGGCGGTCGGCCGCTACGAGTCCCGCCGTGCGGCCGTCGTAGACGACGCCAACGCGATCGGCACGACCTACCTGCGTGCCCAGACGCTGGCCGAGCCGATTCGGTCGCAATCGCTCGATCTGCTGGTGCGCTACACAGACACGAGCATCCGTCTCTCGGAGGCCGTGCCGGAGAGCGCAGATGCCGACACGGCGATCGCCGACGGCGAGCTGCTCCAGCGTCAGCTCTGGCGGCTCGCCGGTAAGGCGCTCGACGATTCTCCCAGCACGAGCCCACCGCGCCTCTACGTCCAGACGCTCAACGAGATGATCGACATGCAGACGGTGCGCGTGGCCGCCCTCAACAACCGAGTTCCCGGCGCCGTGCTCGCAGTGGAGCTGATCGGCGCAGCCGCCGCCCTCGGTCTGCTCGCCTTCTATCTCTCGCTCCTCGGCCGCGGCGTCAGCACCGTCTTCCTGGCCGCGAGCCTCATCACCCTGCTCCTGCTGGTCACTTTCGACCTCGACCGGCCGACGCGCGGTCTCATCAAGGTTCCCGATACGCCGCTCACGAGCCTCCGCGCCGAGATGGAGCTGCCGCCCGCCGCGACAGGGCCGCAGGCTCCCTAGCGGTTTGACGCGCTTTTCGCCGCGTCGTACCATCGCCATCCGGGTCTGTACCTCCTAGGGAGCGAGGGTTCACGTGATTCCACGTCGGTTCTTGATCGCAGGGCTTGGCATCCTCCTGGCGGTGATCCTGGCCGCGGTGCTGCGACCGAACGATTCGGCCAATCACGATCGCGCCTCGCAGCAGGCTGCGCCCGCAGAAACCAGCGGAGACTCGGGCGAGGCAGAGCCCGAAGGCGAGAGCGAAGCCGAGGAGGAAGGCGGCGAGCGTGGCGGCGCCGCGGAGGCCCAGGAGGAGGCGGAGGTCACGGAGAAGCGCCTCGAGGCCCTCGCCGAGGCGAAGGCCCGTGGCGATTTCGGCGGCAAGGTGGCCGCGACGACGGCTCCCGCCCCCGGTTGGGTCGGTTCCAAGGTGCTGAGCTCGACCTTCGACGACTGGGAGCCCGCGGTCGCGACCGACCCGAAGGAGCCGTACATCTACCTCATTACGACCCGCTATGCGTCGAGAGAGTGCGGCACCCACTGCCCGACCCCGTTCATCCCGATCACGATCTCGAAAGACGGCGGCGCGACCTGGAGCGAGCAGGTGCCGCTGTGCGAGTGCCTGCGGTCGAAGGCCCAGTACGACCCGACCATCGAGGTCGTCCCGAACACCGGCGCCGTCTACAGCGTCTTTCTGAACTTCGACCGGCACAACGGGTTCTCGACCGTCTTCTCGAAGTCGACCGACCACGGCGCGACCTGGACGGAGCCCGTGCACGTCTACGGGAACGTGTCGTGGACGGACAAGCCCGAGGTCACAATGAGCCCGTCCGGGAAGGACGTCTACGTCTCCTGGAACGGCCCGCAGGGCGGCGACCTCTACGTCGGCATCTCCCACGACTTCGGCGAGACGTGGACGCAGAAGAAGCTGACCGACGACAAGCGGTACTACTACGCCTACGACGCTCGCGTGCTCGGAGACGGAACCGTCGTCTTCTCGGAGAGCAGCATCACCTACTCCGGCCTAAAGAACGTAAGCGGCGAAGTCTGGCACCACGCGATCATCTCGCGGGACAAGGGAGAGACCTGGGAGAACGTCATCGTCGCGAAAGTGGCTCTGGGCGAAAGCTGCGTCGCGGACGGCTGCTATCCGGACTTCTACGCCGGTCAGACGTCCGTGATCCAGGATGCGCCCGGGCATCTCGTCTTCGCGTACGAAGGCGCGACGACCGACGGCGGCCCCCAACGCGTGTACGTCTCGAGGTCTACGAACTCAGGCCGGACGTGGAGCGCCGGCGCGCCCCTCTCGATCGCGGGCGAGAACGCGACTCAGCCTCGGCTTGCCTCCTCGGGCGGCGGCAACGCGCGCATCTGGTACATGCAGACCGCCGGCCACGACCCCGACGCGTGGAACGTCTGGTACCGGAGCTCGTCGAACGGCGGGGCAAGCTGGTCGGCGCCGGTGAAGATCAGCGATGCCCCGGCCGGAGCGGCCGCTTACGTCAACGACACGGGCTTCGGCGAGGTCTACGGCGACTACGGCGAGATCGCCGTCACGAACACCGGCAAGACGGTGGCCATCTGGGGCGAGGGTCTCAGCTACACCGGCCCGGGCGGCAGCTGGTTCAACATCCAGCGCTGAATCCGGGCCGCCGGGTCTAGCCGGTCGTCCTGAAGTACGCCCACGGGGAGACGTCCTTCAGATGGTCCTTGTCCCCGCGGAACGAGGTTCGGACGCGGTACTTCTCGACGGCCTGGGTGTAGAAGCCCACCGTGACGACGCCCTTATCTTTGAGGCCAAAATTTCCCGAGGTCACGTATCGCCAGCGATGCTTGCCGTCAAGCTTCTCGACTAGGAACGTGATGTAGGTGTGCGTGTGCTTCGGCCGAACGGTCCCCGTGATCGGGACGGGCCGCCCCGCGTGATAGAGCCGGAACTTCCCGTTCCGTCCGTATGCGTGCGAGAGGAACACGAGCGCTTCGGCATGAACCTGGATGAGCACGGGAATCGCGCTCGTCGAGGCCGGGTGCGTGCTGTCACCCTCCCACTTCGCGATGTAGCTCGTCGTACGGGACGGATCGACGATGAAGGCGACCTTGCCCTCCGCGTCGACGGCACCCTGGCGAATCAGGACGTCGGGGCCGTCCGCCTCCCGGTAGAGCGAGACGACGTCGTTGTCGGTGGTGTCCCCGAAGAAGAGGCGAAGCGTCATGGGCACCGAGTCGCCGTAGTTGATCTCCGTCGTGGAGACCGGGTCGATCTGCACGAATGAAGACGGCCACGCGACAGGGACGGCCGACGACACGGAAGCGCTCTCTTTGACCAGCTTCTTCCCGGTCCCGTCGTCGTTCAGTAGCCAGATGACGTCGCCGATCCCGTACGCGATCGCCGTTCCGTCAGGGGCGAAGATCGGAAGCGGCGGATTGATGCCACCGAAGGCGAACTGGACGGGGCCCGCACTCCCGTCGGCCGGGGCGCTCCGGATGCCGATCTCCGAGGTGAACGCGACCGTCACCCCATCCCCGCTCCAACGCGGCGATGACTCGTAGCCGGCCAGGTTGGACACATCGACCGCATTCGAGCCGTCCGCATCGGCGACCCAGATGTCGAAGCCGGTTCCGCCCGCGAACGCGGAGTAGGCGAGCTTCGTACCGTCCGAGGACCAGGCCGGGCTGTAGCCGGCGAAATCGCCGAGCGCATGCTGGTCGCTGCCGTCGGCGTTCATGACGAAGATCTCCGAGGATCCATTCGTCTCCCGGATGAATTCGATCTGCGATCCGTCATAGGTGAAGGCGGGCGTGGTGTCGGCGCCCGTATGCGTCGTCAAGCGCGTTTCGTTACTCCCGTCCGCGTTCATCACGTAGATCTCCTGATTCCCGTCACGCGTGCTCACGAAGACGATCTTCCTGCCGCCGACCGACCACGCCGGACTGAAATTGACGGAGGGCTTCTTGAAGAGCGTCCTCTGGGTCTTCCCGTCCGGAGAGATGAGGAGCGTCCGACTGGGGTAGCCGGTCACCGTCACAGCAACCCAGCCGTTGTAGCCCGTGCTCTGCGAGGAGGCAGGCAGAGCCAGTGCTGCCGCCGAGAGCGCTGCAGCAAGCCCGACGCCACGTGCTTGTGCGGAGCGCAACGACCTAGAGCTAAGCAGATCAATGCGGCATCCTCAAGCCACCGTTTCAGCTACGGAAGGAGGCTCGTGATGCACCTGCTTCACGCGAGACGTCGGATGCTTCTTCTCCTAGGGGTCTTGCTCTTGCTGGTCGCCGCGCCGGTGGCCGTGTACGCGGCCGTGAACCACAACTTCAACGGGGCCGCCGAGCGACAGTCCGCGAAATGGAAGACCAGCAGCGCCTCGACCTCGGGGACGGGCTGGCACAACGTCCCGGGGCTGGGGATCACGAAGTGCAGCCTGCACGAGGTCAGCGAGACGGTGACCCTGACAGTGAGCGGCGGGCCGGTCAGGTTCCGTGGCGTGATCGACGGTGTCCCCGAGGCGCCGATGAAGCCCGGCATCGTCCGCTTCGTCCCGAGCGGCAAGGAGTCCGTCACGTACACCTTCGTGGCGAACACGGCGCCATTCGAGGCCGACGACGACCACCGGTTCGACATCCAGTGGCAATCGCCGACTGGATCGCCGATCACCCTCCACGCCGGAGCGGTGAACCTGGTCTTCCAGCGAGGCACGCAGGGCTGCTCGTAGGCAAGACGAAAGCGGGCCGGCTCGAGGGCCGGCCCGCTTTCCGCCTCTCCGCCGCCCGCTAGGGCGCGCGGAAGAAGAGGTACTGCTCCTGCATTCGCTCCGCCTGTCCGGCGGTGAACTCGAAGTAGCAGGGGTCGTCCGAGTAGTCCATGAAGTTGTGAATCGGGTCGACGCCCGCCTTGAGGCAAGTGTCCCTGCCGACCTGGCACCCGAACGCGGGCCCCTTCTCGGCGGGCGTGTCGGCGACGTAGTCGCCCTTCGCGTTACAGCCGCCCTGGAAGGTGTGGTAGAGGCCGAGCCAGTGGCCCGCCTCGTGCGTTGCGGTGAAGCCGAGGTTGAAGTCCTCGAACCCGGGAATCGTGCTGCCCGGCATCGAGGCGAAGGCGATGATGACGCCGTCCACGTGCGGGCGAGACGCATAGCCCGACGGGAAGTACGCCCAGCCGAGGTACTTACCGCCGTCCACCGTGTAGATGTTGAGCGCGTCCGCGCCGCCCCGGCGCAGCGCCCGCTTCGCCTTGTACTCGTCCTCGCCGCCCGGGGTCATGTTGAACCAGCGCGCGTTCGTCGTGCGGTCGACGTCGGCGAGCTGGAAGCGGAACCCGGTGTCGGCGCCGCCGTAGAACCCTGCGTAGGTCAGGTTCAGAGCATCGATCTGATCGTGGATCCACGCCATGGGGACGTTGCCCTGTGTTACGGCTTGCCCCGAGCGGATGACGTGAATGTAGACGGGGATCGTCGCGGCGAAGTTCGCGGTGCTCGGCTCCTGTCCGGCGGGAATCTCCTCGATGACCTGGTTGAGGGCCGGCTCGCGGCCCTCGCCGCGCGCGCCCATAGCTCGGGCGGCCAGCGAGTCTAGAAAGCTCGATCCCAGCCCGCAGGCCGGTGCGACGGAAGGTTGCGACAGCCAGCTCGCGCTCTTCCCTCCGGCAGTCGCAGTCGCGGCGAACACGGCGGCGATTGCCACGAGCAGAGCGACTAGGCCCGTCCGAACGCGCCAAGGCCCCAGCATGTTCCTGCTCATTTGGCCTCCTCTCCCTAAAACAAACGTCCCAGCGGCGCCTGACACTAGCGCACGCCCCGACGGAGGCCAAACCCGGCTACAACGTTTGTGCTTCGTCCACCGCGGGGACATCGGCGAGGAAACGGCCGAGCCGAGCGGCCTCTTCCTCTTCGAGCGAGACCGCTGCATCGGCGTGCAGATTCCGGCCCTGCGTCTCGTGCCACACGCTGAAGCGGACTTCGGGCTCCCGGTCCTCGTCGCCGAAGTACCTGGAGACGCGCAGAGCCTTGCCCTCCTCCCCGGGCTTCGCTCGGCCTGGGAAGAGCTCGGTCACCTTGATGCGAAGCGGAGCGGCACACCACGGGCAGTAGCGAAAAGCCCGGTCGACTTCCTCACCACAGCTTCGACAATCCGTCATGACGCCCCCTTCGCCCGGAGCGTAGCGCAACTTGTGGAGGTTGAAAGCTCCGGCCGCGGGTACCCCCGAATCATGGGCGTTGGCCAGGCTCACGAGTGGAAAACGCACGACGTCTTCCGCCGCGCGAACGAGCGGCTGCTCGCCGCGGTACGAGACCGGATCGACAGCAGGCGCCCCATCCCGTTTCTCTGCGAGTGCCTCGATCCCGCCTGCCGGAGCACGGTCGCGCTCTCCGTCGAGCAGTTCCGTGAGCTCAAGAACAAGACGAACCGCTATGCGATCGTCGCAGACCATCCGACGATGGAGGGCGAACGCGTGATCCACACGGACGGCGGCGTCTCGATCGTCGAGAAGAACGCCTGAGCCCGACGGCCAGTTAGACCTCCCAGGCTCTCGGGTACACGAGCGGGAGCAACCGAAGGGGAATCGATGAAACGACTCATCGCAATCGGCGCCGCCACGGGCGCGGCGCTCTATGTCTTCGATCGCCAGAACGGCCACCGGATACGCGACCGCGTGCTCGCGTTCTTCCGGCGAACGGGCCGAGAGGCGAGCCGCGCGGGGCAGTCTGCGAAGTCGCAGGCTGCCGGCCTCGCCCGCAAGGTCGAGGCGAAGACGCCCACGAGGTAGAGCAGGAGCACGAAAGCGGGGCGGGCAATATGCCCGCCCCGCTCGTGGACCCTTACCTCGGGCGTAGTTCGCTACGACTTATCGACGACGGCGAAGCGGCCGACTCGGGCTCGTTCGCGCCCGTCACGCCCGCGGCGGGCGACGAAGCGCATCGTGGCCCCCACTCCCCCTGCGACGACGAACCCAGCGCCGAGCGCGCCGGCCGCGACGAGCGGCAGCTTCGCCCGCAAGCGCGCCGCCACGTCGGTCGCCTCGTCGATGCCGGCGCGAAGTTCGACGACGGCTCCAGCGAGCTGCTCGCGCTCGGCGGCGATGTCGCGTCGGACGTCCTTAGTGGAGCGATGGTCAGCGGCCATTGCGAAGCGCCTCCGTCGTCAGCTTGGCCTCCTCGATCGCCTGCTCGGGGACAGGCGGCGAGCCCGCGCGGATCGCACTCAGGCCGATGAGCAGAAGGATTGTGGAGAGGAGAACGAGCGCTGCGAAGACGATCAGGAGAGCAAGCCAGGTCGAGACGACCAGCGCGAGGGCAGCCGCGCCGGCCGCGAGCCCGAAGCCGAGGGCGTAGAGGGCGAAGATCCCGGCGCCGACCGACATCCCGATGCCGATCCCCAGGGCCGCCACCTTCTTCTTGACCTCGAGGAGCGCGAGCTCGAGCTCGAGTCGGGCCAGCGTGCTCGCATGCTCGGCGACGTGCTTGGCAGCAGGGCCGACGCCGCGCTCAGCCTCGCGGGTGGGCATGGCCTCTCCAGTCGAGAACCTTGGCGAGAACGACGCCCGCGGCGAGCGAAACGCCGATGACGAGAAATGGATTCGGGCCGCGCCTTCGACCAGCCTTCCTCTCGCGCTTGAGGCGCGCGGCGATGAGGCTCGGCTTCATGTGCCTGAGCGACACGGCGTCCTCCGCGAGCGGCTCGGCGATCCTGGCCGCCGCGCCCCCACTCTCGGCGGCGCGGTCGGACAGCTCCTGAAGCCGATCGGCGCCCTTTTCGAGGATGGCGTCACCGCTCATTCTTCACGGGCCAGAGGGGCTTCCTAAGCACTCTTCTTTGGTAACCGGGATGCGAGGTGGCGAAACACGGAGGCCGCCTGAACGAACGGCTACGATGGGCTCGCTGCCCTCTTAGCTCAGCTGGTAGAGCACCTCCATGGTAAGGAGGGGGTCGACGGTTCGAGTCCGTCAGAGGGCTTAAAGGTCCTGCAAAGCGGCAGGTTGTGTTGCCCAGATAGAAACCAGCGACCCCCCCTCTCTAGGAGGGAGGGGCTCCGTGTTCGAGAAGGGTCAGGGGTCGAGCTGTAGGACTTCACGCGTCCGATCAGCCCCTCGGCCTTCTTCTGCACGTCCGGGTTGCGATAGTTCACCTTCGCCTCATCGAGCTCTTTCAAGGCGGTCGACGGTAGGAGGAGCACAAAACGAGGCGTTTCCGGGAAGCGCCAGGCGTCCAGGTCTGGGTTGTGATAGAGCGCGTTCGTGTCCGCGAGAAATACGGCCGTCCCACCCGAGGCGTCGTACAAGTCGGCGACGAGTCCAACCTGCGCGACGATCGCACTCTCAACCTTCGAGCGGGCGTCGTCGACGTTCTTGATCGACGTGGCGCCCTGCTGGAGAATCCCCATGATCCTCTCGTCGGCTTTCTCCAGTACCTTGAGCGCCGTCCCCGCCGTTTCCCGCGTTTACCCGCGGTTCCCGGCTCGGTGCTGAATGGTAAGGAGGGGTCGACGGTTCGAGTCCGTCAGAGGGCTTCGAAAACTCGCTGCAAATGAGCGGCTTCTGTCGTGCCGACGTTGCTCGTGTTGGCGACAGAGGTCGCCAGGTTGAACGACCTGATTCGTGGAGTTGACTCCCTCTCTGAGTAAAGCGGGGCGATCGTACCGCTTCGCAAAGAAATCGCTTCCTGCGCATTTGGCGGCGCGCAGGCTCGGCGCCGAGACGAGCCAGGGCCGGCGACCTCGTGACGCTGATGACGCGCTGCCAGAGCTCGAAGTCCAGCTCGTCCCAAGTGACGCTTTCGAACGTAGCCGCATTGTTGACCAGGATGTCGACCTGCCCGAGGCCAGCTTCGACACGGGTGCGCTCCTCGACGAGCCAGCTCGACGGCCACGGACTGGCCGATGCCACGAGAGCCGCCGGTGATCAGCGCGACGCGCCCCTGATGCGGTCTATCGAATCTCGCTGAGCGTCCCTCCTTCGAATTCCGGTCATTGCGATGCTCGAGCGTCTGCCGTCTCGATGGCCGGCTTCAAGGTGTCCTCACACCACTGCCGGAACGATGTGGGCGTGGTTGACGCGGCGGTACGTAGATCGCCGCGAAGGCAGACACAACGAAGCCCAACAGACAGACGACTCGAGCCCGTGCGCCCATCCGGCGTCGGCGACGTTGAGTAACCCAACGCCGACGATCACTCAGGCGATCGCGAGGCGCGAAAGCCAGGGGCTGTCGTGGGGCTTGGCCGCGACCCACGTTGTGTCTGCACGGCGAGCTCTGCCGTGCGGAACTGAGCGCCGAGCGTGAGGCTGAACAACAGGCCGATTGCCGGCGGCGGTCTGCGGCTCAGCGTCGGAGGTAGCGCACGTGGGTTGCGAGCGGCGAGTGGATCACCTCCACCGGCTCGAGGCCGAGATCAGGGACGCCGTCGAAGAGGCGCTCGCCGGCACCGAGCAGGACGGGAACGAAGTCGAGCACGAGCTCGTCGATCACCCCTACACCCAACGCTTGACGCACGGTGGATGCGCCGCCGGCGATGTCGACTCCTCGGTCGCCCGCGGCTTCCGAGGCGCGCGCGAACGCCGCGTCGAAGCCGTCAGTGACGAAGTGGAACGTCGTCCCACCCGCCATCTCGATCGGGTCGTGCTCGAAGTGCGTGAGGACGAACACAGGTGCGTGGTAGGGCGGATCGTCGCCCCACCAGCCGCGCCAGTCGTCCTGCCAGGAGCCGCGAAGCGGCCCGAACATGTTCCGACCCATCACGTAGGCGCCGCGCGGGCGCAGCAGCAAGTCGCGTGCCCGCGTATCCGCGTCGTTCAGCGGCTCGTCGAGATGCCAGCGATGAAGGTCCATCCCGCCGCGGCCAAGCGGGTGCTCGAGGTTCTGGTCAGGTCCTGCGACGTAGCCGTCGAGCGAGATCGACATGTGGCATGTAGTGGTTGCGTCCATACCCGCTAAGACCGCATCCCCTCCGAGAAGTCATCTCGACCGTCAGCGACGGCTCTGGATGAGTGTGGCAAGATTATCGAGTTCGCTCGCTCGCCCGGCCAGAAGACGCGCCGTCCAAACCTGGTCGTGCATCGAATCGACAGCCATCGTCACCTGCACGCCCGCGTTCGCGGGCTCGAGCTCACAGCAAACCGGGCATCGTCGCAAGCGTGCTCTCCCTCAAGCCTCCGACGACCGCGCGCAGGTCGCACCAGGGTCGCACGGCCATGCAAAGCGCGACGGAACGCGGATACGCGCGAACCATGCCGACCCGCACCACTACGCGCAAACCCGCATGAGTCGGCCCCCTCCTCACGTTCATGGTAAGGAGGGGGTCGACGGTTCGAGTCCGTCAGAGGGCTTCTGGCGATTAGCAAGGCGTTGCGAGGATCGTCGCGCCCTAGTCGCCGATCTCGGTGCCCACTCCGTGAGCGCGTACGGCGCTTCAGTTCGTATGAGGCACGTCCACTTCAGTCCGAACCAACTTCACGCTTGGCCCACCCCGTGGTTGGTAAACAGCTCGACGACGATGAGCAATGTCGCGATGGCGGTCACGAAGATCACGAGAGCAATCAGGAGTACGCGCCAGCTGAACTCCGAGTTCATTTGCCTGATGCTACGCCCTCTTCGCTGCGAGAGCGTACGCGTTCAGGAGGCTGAGCTCGCGGCCGACGATTGCGCGGCAGATCTCCGGTCACGCCGGCGTTAGGCGTCACGGATGAATGCGCAGCGACCCGATCGCGTCGTCGACAAGCCGGAAGTCGTAGGTCAGCTCGACCGGGCTGCCGGGGAAGTTCCCGGCGAGAATCCCACGCACGAGGAAGCGACCGTCCCGCTCCTCCACGCTCGTCGGCTCGATCGTGTAACGGAAGCGTTCCTCCGTCGCCTGCTTCCAGGCTCGCACCTCGACGATGCCCCGGTGCGTCCGGTCTTCGTCCTCGACAACAGCCTCCTCGCCAAAGCAGCCAAGGGCCGCGTCGAGGTCGCGTGCGTTGCTGGCTTCGATGAAACGCGCGATCGTCGGCGGCAGCGCAATCGCCACAGCTCACTCCCCTCTGGTGATATAGCGATCGTATGCACGCCCGAGCCGCTCCAGAAGATCGTGAGTCCCGCGCGACACGTATCGTCGAACGCGTCGGCGCGATCCCGGAAGGGTTCGTGCGCACCTTCGGCGACATCGATCCGGGTGCGCCACGACTCGTCGGGCTCGTCCTCGCCAGGCACCATGGCATTCCCTGGCACCGCGTCGTGCGGGCCGACGGCAGCTTGCCCAAGGGCGCGCCGCAGCGGAAGCTCTTGATTCAGGAGGGAGTGCCGATGTGCGGCGATCGGATCGACCTCGACCAGGCGCGGCTGCCGCCGGAGCTCTAGCGGTGCCGGCTACCGCTCTGCGCGTCGCAATCGACGAGGTCGCTTCCCGAGATCCCGTCGTCGCGGATCTCGTGGCGCGTATCGGACCGATCAGTCATCGCCCGAGCGATCCGGACGGGCCCTTCGGCGCACTCGTGCGTGCCATCGTTTTCCAGCAGCTCGCAGGCCGCGCAGCCCAGGCGATCCACGGCCGCGTTCGGACGGCCGTCGGCGAGAGCTTGACGCCCGAGACGCTGAACGCAACCTCCGACCAAGCGCTCCGAACCGCGGGCCTTTCCGCGAACAAGCTGGCGTCGCTGCGCGATCTCTCGGCCAAGGTGCTGGACGGGACCGTCGTGCTGACGCGGACGTCGCGGCGAAGCGACGACGACCTGATCGCCGGCCTGGTCACCGTGCGCGGGATCGGCCGCTGGACGGCCGAGATGTACCTGATGTTCCAGCTGCGCCGCCTCGACGTCTGGCCGGTCGACGACCTCGGTGTGAGGCAGGGCTACGGCCTAGCCTGGAAGCTCGATCCGCCTCCGACCGCCAAAGAGCTCGAGCCGCTCGGAGACCGCTTCAGGCCCTACCGCTCGATCGTCGCCCGCTACTGCTGGGCAGCCGTACCCCTCTTCCGAGCGGCCTCAACCGACATCGCCCTCCGGTAAGGCGTTCGTTCCGGTCGACGAGAAGCGACCGCGCGCACTCGCCGTGTGCGTACGCCGTTACTTCTTTGCAGCTTCAGGCCCCGTCTGCCCGAGTGGCTCGATGACGTGGTTGCGGAGGTGTTCGTAGACGACGGAGGTGTTGACGTCGGCGACCTCGGGTCGTTCGGTGAGCCTGTCGATCACGACGGCGTAGAGGGCGTCGGTGTCAGGTACGGCGACGTGGAGCAAGAAGTCGTCAGAGCCGGAGACCACGAAGACGCCGACAGTCTCGGAGAGGCGGTGGGCCCAGTCGCGGAACGATTCGATGTTCTCGCGGGAAGGTGGGCGGATGCGGATGGCGATCAGGGCTTGCACGTTGCGGCCCAGCGCGGCAAGGTCGGCCTCGGCGTGGTAGCCGCGGATCACGCCGCGCTCGCGGAGGATGCGGATCCGCTCGAGTGAAGTTGACGCTGCGACGTGGACGGCCTCGGCGATCGCACGGTTCGTGCTGCGTGCGTTCTTTTGCAACTGACGCAGGATCGCCGTATCAAGTTCGCTCAGCTCGGCCATTTCGGACCACCTCTCGCACGAAGTTCGGAGTTTACGCGTGTTTCTGGCGTGTCTAAAAACAGGTTGCGAGGATCTTCGCACGATGACAGCGTGCTCGTCGCGATTCTCCGTTCTTTCTGTGTTGGCTGCCACGTGCTTTGGGGCACGAGCGGGCCCGCGCAGGACACTGGCGCACACCGGCGCGAACCCCGCAGCCGTCGGGGCGGCACGGCTGCTCGTGGGCGCCGCACTCGCCGAGACTCCGAGCTAGCGGTGGACTTCGACACCAAAATCGCGATCGTGCTCGACGAAAAACTCGCCATCTGGCAGAAGGCGAACGTCACCGCCTTCCCTATCAGCGGCATCGTCGCGACCGACCCGGCACTCGTCGGGGAGCCGTACATCGATGGCACCGGCAACCGCTACTTACCGATGTGCCGGCAACCGATCCTGATCTACGCAGCCGATCGTTCCGGGCTCCGCCGCGCCTACGAGCGGGCGATGGCGCGCAACGTCGAACAACTCGCCATCTTCACCCACGACCTCTTCTCGACCCCGCACGACCAGGCAAACCGCGCCGCCGTCGCCGCAATCCCCGCCGCCGACCTCGACCTCGCAGGCATCGCCCTCCACGCGAACCGACGAACCGTCGACAAAGCCCTCGACAAGATCCGCCCCCACCCTTAGCCACCAGACTGGCCCGGGACTGTCACTGGCCGCAACCGCAACGACATCACCCAGCTGATGCCGCTGGTCGAACACGTTCCGCACCCGTGCGAGGGATAGTCGGACACTCCCGCCGATGGCCCAACCGAGCCGCCAATCGCTGGTACATCTCGCGACCACCCCCGGCTGCTGAATCAGGCCGCTTTGCAGGTCAAACAATGTCGTGGGTGATCGGCCGTGTACGCGAATTCCGCCCCAGAATTTCATGGCAAGGAGGGGTCTACGGTTCGAGTCCGTCAGAGGGCTTCTGCGTCAGAAGGGGCTTCTTGCCGTCGTCCCACCAGGACCGAAAATCTGCACGGGTAAGCTCGTCTGGTGACTGCTCCCCCCAGTCCGACATTGTCTCCGGCACAGCTGGAAAGCCTCGCCGTGCTTGGCG
>Ga0307289_10000508_pt1 | contig 16788 bp, 26 predicted proteins | sample ER_DNA_143_FD_194483 | JGI IMG/M metagenome (GOLD analysis project Ga0307289, IMG submission 194483) | Bulk soil microbial communities from the East River watershed near Crested Butte, Colorado, United States - ER_DNA_143 | ecosystem: Environmental > Terrestrial > Soil > Floodplain | place...
GAGCTCTACCTCGTCGCCGAGGTACTCCGCGTCTACCGCTCACAGGGCGTCGAGATCCACGACAAGCACATCGAGCTGATCGTTCGGCAGATGCTGAAGAAGGTCCGCGTCGAGAACGCGGGCGACACCGAGCTCCTGCCGGGCCAGCTCGTGGACAAGATCGTCCTCGAGAAGGAGAACGCGCGCGTCAAGAAGGAGAAGGGCGAGCAGGCGACCCACGAGCCGTTGATCCTCGGGATCACGAAAGCATCGTTGGCGACCGAGTCCTTCCTCTCGGCGGCGTCCTTCCAGGAGACGACCAAGGTGCTGACCGACGCCTCGATCGAGGGCAAGGTGGACCACCTGCTCGGTCTCAAGGAGAACGTGATCATCGGGAAGCTGATCCCGGCAGCGACCGGTCTCAAGCAGTACCGGAACGTCGAGATCGGGCCGTCCGAGAAGGTGCCGAAGGAGACCTACGAGCGGGCCACGCTGTTGCGCGCGCTCGAGGAGATCGGCTCCGGCGAAGGCGAGGGGCTCTCGCTCCAGGATCTCGGGATCGACTTCGGCGGCGAGCCGCCGACGAACGGTGGCGACGGAGCCGGCAACGGCGAGCCGCGGGACGCGATCGAGGCCGAGGAAGTGCCCGAGGTCGACTCTCCGCTCGACAACGAGTGAACTGACGAAGCGCGGGGGGCGGCGGCACCGCCGTCCCCGCGACTCGTGACGGGGTCAGACCCCCTTTACAAATTTAGAAGTGTCGGACTGGCGCGAACTTGGCTTCGTTCCGTCCCATGGGGAAAGACCGGCGCCGTTCCGGTCCGAAGATGCCACGCTTTTGGAGCGGGGTCTGACCCCGGGTTAGCCGGCCTTCGAGGTCGGGGGTTCCTCGGGAGGCGGAACGGGGGCGAGGCCCGGCGGCATGTTCGCCGGCGGCTGCGGCTGGACCAGGCTCGCGGCCACGACCTGGCCCTTGCCAGCCTCCTTCGCGCCGTAGAGTGCGTGGTCGGCGCGCTGGAAGAAGGCGATCGCGTCGTCGTCCGCCTGGAGCTCGGCGACGCCGGCTGACATCGTCAGCGGGCCCGCCTGGCCGACGGGCTTCGACGACAGCGCGGTCCGCAGCCGCGCGTACAGCTGGTCCGCGTCCCTGAGCCGCGACTCGGGGAGGATGACCGCGAACTCGTCGCCGCCGACGCGGCACGCGATGTCCGCCGAGCGGACGACCTCGAGGATGCGCTCCGCGGCCTCCGCAAGCACGGCGTCCCCGGAGAGGTGCCCGATGCGGTCGTTGATCGCCTTGAAGTCGTCGAGGTCGAAGATGATCAGGGCGAGGTTCCGGGTGTAGCGGTGTGCGCGCGCGACCTCGCGGACGAGTGTCTCGTGGAAGTAGCGGCGGTTGTGCAGGCCGGTCAGCGCGTCCAGGTCGGCCAGTTGGCGCGCCTCCCGGAAGCGCCGCGCATTCTCGATCGCCGGGCCTGCGCGTAGTGCGAGCTCCTCGAGCTCCGAGACCTGTGCCTCGCCGAACCTCGTGTCGAGCGCGCGCGTGAAGACAGTGAGCAGCCCGAGCTGGGCCGTCTCTCCGGGCAGCGGAACGGCGACACCGGAGCGGATCGCCTCGCCGTCGGCGTCCTCGCCCTCGGGCCCGTACTCGTACGACATCGAGATTGCCCGAGCCTCCCGTCCGTCGGGCGGGCCGAGCACGGCCTGGCGCTCGGCCTCCGTCGCGGAGAGACCGAGCGCCGAGATGATCGGCTCGCCTCCCGGCGGCGCGGCGACCGTGATCAGCGCCGCATCGACGCCGTCGACCGCGCCCGCCGCCTCGAGCACGCGGTTCAGCACCTCGTCGAGGTCGATCGATCCGGCGAGCTCTCCGAGCATCCGCGTGCGCTGGCCCTCGTGCTGCGTCCGCTCGATCGTGTCGGTCAGCTCGCGGACCATCGCGTCCATCCGCGACTCGAGCTCGCGGACAGCGTCGGTCAGCTCGGCCTCGCGATTGCGACCCCGCTGACGGACCCAGAGGACGAGCAGCGTGACCAGCAGCGTGGCGAGCGCTGCACCGACGGCGGCGAGGGCGATCATCATCGCCTCACTCACAATCTCGCTCCTCTCATGGTCTCAGCCGTTTCCCGCCAATTTCGGGCCCGGCCGGGTCGGTTTCACTCCACTGTAATCGGCATTTTCGCGGCTGCCTATAGGCCGAATGGCCCCGCGAAGCGTCTTCGTTGCGCGGTTTGCAGGCGGGCGCGCGTTTTCGCTACCATTCGTCGCTCGGTTGGCAGGTGCCGTCCTGCCGACCTTTGTTGTGTCAGAACCTATCTCCGGGAGCTCATGCCCACCGTCAACCAACTGGTCCGAAAAGGTCGCCGCGCGCCCAAGAGCAAGACCAAGCGCCCGGCCCTCACCGGCGCCCCGCAGAAGCGGGGGGTCTGCACGCGCGTCTTCACGCACACCCCGAAGAAGCCCAACTCGGCTCTTCGCAAGGTCGCGCGCGTCCGGCTGACGAACGGGTTCGAAGTCACGACCTACATCCCCGGTGAGGGGCACAACCTCCAGGAGCACTCCGTCGTGCTCATCCGCGGCGGGCGTGTTCGCGACCTGCCGGGCGTCCGCTACAAGGTGATCCGCGCCGCCCTCGACACCGCGGGCGTGAGCGACCGCAAGCAGGGTCGCTCGAAGTACGGGGCAAAGAAGGGGTAGCCCGTGCCTCGTCGCGCAGAAATCCCGGTCCGGCCCGTGGCGCCGGATCCCGTCTACAACTCGCAGCTCGTCACCCAGGTGATCAACAAGGTGATGACGCGCGGGAAGAAGGCTTCCGCCGAGCAGATCGTCTACGGCGCGCTCGACCGCGTCGGCTCGAAGACCGGCAAGCCGCCGGTCGAGGTGCTCGAGCAGGCCGTTAAGACGGTGACGCCGGTGCTCGAGGTTCGCCCGCGGCGAGTCGGCGGAGCGCAGTACCAGGTTCCTGTCGAGGTCCCGCAGCGCCGGGCCCGGACGCTCGCCGTCCGGTGGATCGTCACGTTCGCGCGTCAGCGCCGAGAAAAGCACATGGACGAGAAACTCGCCGGCGAGATCCTCGACGCACTCGAGCAGCAGGGCGGAGCCTTCAAGCGCAAGGACGACCTCTACCGGATGGCGCAGGCCAACAAGGCCTTCGCGCACTACCGCTGGTAACCGCCATGGCTGAGACGACCACCAAGGCACCGCCGACGCTCGAGCGCGTCCGCAACATCGGGATCATGGCCCACATCGACGCGGGCAAGACGACGACGACCGAGCGGATCCTCTACTACACCGGCCGCACCCACAAGATGGGCGAAGTCCACGAGGGCGCCGCGGTCATGGACTGGATGGCGCAGGAGCAGGAGCGCGGGATCACGATCACGTCGGCCGCGACGACGGCGTTCTGGCGGGACTTTCGCATCAACATTATCGATACGCCCGGGCACGTGGACTTTACGGTCGAGGTGGAGCGCAGCCTGCGCGTCCTCGACGGCGCGATCGCCGTCTTCGACTCGGTCGCAGGCGTCGAGCCGCAGTCCGAGACCGTTTGGCGCCAAGCCGACCGCTACAAGGTTCCGCGGATCGCGTTCATGAACAAGATGGACCGCACCGGCGCGGACTTCTTCGCCTCGGTGCAGACCATGGTCGACCGCCTCGGCGCGCGCCCGGTTCCGGTGCAGCTGCCGATCGGCGCGGAGGAGCACTTCCGCGGCGTCGTCGACCTGGTCGAGATGAGGGCGATCACGTACCAGGACGACCTCGGCCAGAACATGGACGTGGGCGAGATCCCGGCGGAGCTGCTCGAGCAGGCGAACGAGTACCACCACCAGCTGATCGACGCGGTCGCGGACCACGACGACGAGCTGCTGGAGACCTACCTCGAAGACGAGTCCGCGGTCACGCCGGACATGCTCCGGCGAGCGCTCCGCGCGGCGACACTCGACATCACCGTCACGCCGATCCTGCTCGGCTCCGCCTTCAAGAACAAGGGCGTGCAGCCGCTGCTCGACGCTGTCATCGACTACCTGCCGAGCCCGCTCGACGTACCGCCGATCCACGGGCTCGACCCGCGCACGGAGCATGAGCTGTCTCGGCGCCCGGCGCTCGACGAGCCTTTCAGCGCGCTCGCCTTCAAGGTCATGTCCGACCCGTACGTCGGCAGGCTCACCTACGCCCGCGTCTACTCGGGCCAGGTGCAGGCCGGCGACCGCGTCCTGAACGTCACGACCGGCAAGACCGAGCGGATCGGACGCATCCTGCAGATGCACGCCAACTCACGCGAGGAACGCGAGGACATCGGCGCGGGTGAGATCGCCGCCATGGTGGGGCTCAAGAACACCTCGACCGGCGACACGCTCGCCATCGAGAGCGCTCCGATCCGCCTCGAGTCGATGGAGTTCCCCGATCCGGTGATCTCGGTCGCGATCGAGCCGAAGACGAAGGGCGACCAGGACAAGCTCGGCGCCGGCCTACAGCGGCTGACCGACGAGGATCCGACGTTCCGCGTCCGCACGGACGACGAGACGGGGCAGACGCTCATCTCGGGCATGGGCGAGCTCCACCTCGAAATCATCGTCGACCGCCTGATGCGCGAGTTCAACGTCGACGCGAACGTCGGCCGCCCACAGGTCGCGTACCGCGAGACGATCTCGAAGCCCGTCGAGAAGATCGAGGGCAAGTTCGTCCGCCAGACGGGCGGGCGCGGCCAGTACGGCCACGTCGTGATCAACATGGAGCCCGCCGACCCGGGCGACGGCTACGAGTTCTTGGACAAGATCGTCGGCGGCAAGGTCCCGCGCGAGTACATCTCATCGGTCGACCTCGGGATCCAGGAGGCGATGGAGTCCGGCATCCTCGCCGGCTATCCGGTCGTCGATCTGCGCGTGTCGCTCGTCGACGGTTCCTACCACGACGTCGACTCGAGCGAGATTGCCTTCAAGGTCGCAGGCTCGATGGCCTTCAAGACGGCCATGCAGCGCGCGAAGCCGAAGCTGCTCGAGCCGGTCATGGCCGTCGAGGTCGTGACGCCCGAGGAGTACCTCGGCGACGTCATGGGCGACCTCAACTCGCGCCGCGGTCACATCGAGCACCTCGAGCCGCGGGGCAACGCGCAGGCGATTCGCGCGCGCGTCCCGCTCGCAACCATGTTTGGCTACGCAACCGACCTGCGCTCGACGACGCAGGGCCGGGCCACGTTCACCATGCAATTCGATCGCTACGAGGAAGTGCCTCAGTCGATCGCCGGCGAGATCGTCGACGCCGAAGCCAAGTAAGAGAATCGGAGGAGGAGAATGAGCAAGGAGAAGTTCGAGCGCACCAAGCCGCATCTGAACGTCGGCACGATCGGTCACATCGACCACGGCAAGACGACGCTGACCGCGGCGATCACGAGCGTTCTCGCCGAGAAGACCGGCGGCACGGCCCGGAGCTTCGAGTCGATCGACAACGCGCCCGAGGAGAAGGCCCGCGGCATCACGATCAACACGTCGCACGTCGAGTACGAGACGGAGAACCGTCACTACGCCCACGTCGACTGCCCGGGTCACGCCGACTACATCAAGAACATGATCACGGGCGCCGCTCAGATGGACGGCGCGATCCTCGTCGTCTCGGCCGCCGACGGCCCGATGCCCCAGACGCGCGAGCACATCCTGCTCGCCCGCCAGGTCGAGGTGCCGTACATCGTCGTGTTCCTGAACAAGGCCGACATGGTCGACGACCCCGAACTGCTCGAGCTCGTCGAGATGGAAGTGCGCGAGCTGCTCTCCCGGTACGAGTTCCCGGGCGACGACATTCCGATCGTCACCGGCTCGGCGCTGAAGGCGCTCGAGGGCGACGAGGAGCAGAAGGCGAAGATCCTCGAGCTCATGGAGGCCGTGGACAGCTACATCCCCGAGCCCGAGCGCGACATCGACAAGCCGTTCCTGATGCCGATCGAGGACGTCTTCACGATCACGGGCCGCGGCACGGTCGTCACGGGCCGCATCGAGCAGGGCAAGATCGAGTCGGGCAACGAGGTCGAGATCGTCGGAATCCACCCGGCGATCGAGAAGACCGTCGTCACCGGGCTCGAGATGTTCAACAAGACGCTCGACTACGCCCAGGCCGGCGACAACGCCGGTGCTCTCCTGCGCGGTACCAAGCGCGAGGAGATCGAGCGCGGTCAGGTCCTGGCCAAGCCGGGCTCGATCACGCCGCACACCGTGTTCAAGGCCGAGGTCTACGTCCTGTCGAAGGACGAGGGCGGGCGCCACACGCCGTTCTTCAACGGCTACCGGCCCCAGTTCTACTTCCGCACGACGGACGTGACCGGCTCGATCAAGCTCCCGGAGGGCCAGGAGATGGTCATGCCGGGCGACAACACGAACATGGACATCGAGCTCATCCAGCCGATCGCGATGGACCAGGGGCTCCGGTTCGCCGTCCGTGAGGGCGGGCGCACCGTGGGCGCCGGCGTCGTCACCGCGATCGAGACGTAAAAAGGGAGATCAGCCGCTTGCCGCAGCAGAAAATCCGCATCCGCCTCAAGGGGTACGACCACCAGCAGCTCGACCGGTCGGCCCAGTCGATCGTCGACACCGCTCAGCGCAGCGGCGCGACGATCACTGGTCCGGTGCCCCTGCCGACGGAGAAGAACGTCTACTGCGTGATCCGAAGCCCGTTCAAGGACAAGGACTCGCGGGAGCACTTCGAGGTGCGGACGCACAAGCGGCTGATCGACATCCACAGCCCGACGCCGAAGACGATCGACCAGCTGATGCGGCTCGATCTCCCGGCCGGAGTCGACATCGAGATCAAGCTCTGATGAAAGGAATCGTCGGCAGGAAGCTGGGGATGACCCAGCTTTTCGATGAGGAAAGCGGGGAGGTGACGGCCGTGACCGTGATCGAGGCCGGCCCCTGTCCCGTGGTCCAGCTCAAGACCGAGGAGACGGACGGCTACGAAGCCGTCCAGCTCGCGTTCGAGGAGGTCCCGGCGCGGAAGGTCACGAAGCCGCGCCTCGGGCACCTGAAGAAGACCGACACGAAGCCGCACAGGCATCTCGTCGAGTTCCGCGGTGCGAGCGAGGCCGTGCTCGGCGAGCCGGTCACGGTCGAGGTGTTCGAGCCCGGCGACACGATCAAGGTCACGGGCATCTCGATCGGCAAGGGCTTCGCAGGGACGATCAAGCGCCACAACTTCAGCCGTGGCCCCGTGACGCACGGCTCGCACAACATCCGCAAGCGCGGCTCGATCGGCTCGTCCGCGACGCCCTCGCGCGTGTTCAAGGGAATGAAGATGGCCGGGCAGATGGGCGCCAAGCGTGCGACCCAGGTCGGGCTGACGGTGCACTCGGTCGACCCCGAGCACAACCTGCTGCTGGTCAAGGGCGCCATTCCGGGCCCCAAGAACGGCGTTGTGGAGATTCGTGAGGAGAAGCGTGGCCGCGCCTAAGGCCCCTCTCCTCGGAATCAGCGGCCAGTCCTCGCGTGAGGCGACCCTCGACGAGGGTGTCTTCGCCTCGGACGTGAAGCTGCACCTCGTCCACGAGGCCGTTCGCGCCGAGTTGAACGCGCGGCGGGCCGGGACGCAGTCCGCGAAGACCCGCGGGCTCGTAGCGGGCGGCCGCGCAAAGCCGTGGCGCCAGAAAGGAACCGGCCGCGCTCGCGCCGGCACGATCCGCGCGCCGCAGTTCACGGGCGGCGGCGTGGCCTTCGCTCCGCAACCACGCGACTACTCGATCAAGGTCAATCGGAAGGCCTATCGCTCGGCGCTCCGCGGAGCGCTCAGCTCCCACGCGTCGGAGGGCACGCTGGCCGTGGTCGACAAGTCCGCGTTCGACGAGCCGTCGACGAAGAAGGCGGCAGCCTTCCTCGAGTCCTGGGGTCAAGAGCTGCCGGTGCTGCTCGTCGCCAACGACGACGAGGCCGGCCTGGTGAAGTCGTTCCGCAACCTCGAGCGCGTGGTCGTCGTCCCGCCCTCCGAGGTCGAGGTGGCCGCCGTCGTCTGGGCGCGCGCGCTGCTCGTCAGCGAGGCCGCCCTCGAAGCAGTCCAAGGGAAGGCCTCATGAGCCTGCATCCGAACGAAGTCCTGCTCGCGCCCGTGGTCTCCGAGAAGAGCTACAGCCTGATCGAGGACCGCAAGTACTCGTTCCGCGTGCACAAGGACGCGCACAAGACGCAGGTCCGGCAGGCGGTCGAGGAGCTGTTCGGCGTCAAGGTCACCGCGGTCAACATGGTCAAGGTCCCGGCGAAGCCGAAGATGCGCAACTACCGCAAGGGGTCGCGCCCGGGCTGGAAGAAGGCGATCGTCCAGCTCAAGGAAGGCGACGCGATCGAGATCTTCGAAGGGGCTCAGGTCTAGTGGCCCTCAAGAAGTTCAAGCCGACCAGCCCAGGCCGCCGTTGGATGACCGTGTCCGGCTTCGAGGAGGTCACGCGCTCGAAGCCCGAGAAGAGCCTCACGAGCTCCGTCAAGAAGACGGGCGGACGCAACAACAAGGGCCGCATCACGACGCGCCACAAGGGCGGCGGGCACAAGCGCCGTTTTCGCGAGATCGACTTCAAGCGGAGGAAGGACGGCGTGCCGGCCAAGGTCGCGGCGATCGAGTACGACCCGAACCGCTCGGCAAACATCGCGCTGCTGCACTACGCGGACGGGGCGAAGGCGTACATCCTCGCTCCGGCCCGCCTACAGGTCGGTGCGAGCGTCGAGTCGGGACCGAACGCCGACATCAAGCCCGGCAACGCGCTGCCACTCGAGAACATCCCGACCGGGACGCTCGTCCACAACGTCGAGCTCAAGCCCGGCCGCGGCGGCCAGATGGCGCGCAGTGCCGGCTCGGGCATCCAGCTCGTCGCCAAGGACGAGGGCCACGGCGTCCTGCGACTCCCCTCCGGAGAGCTGCGCCGCGTGCTGCTCACCTGCCGTGCGACCGTCGGCCAGGTCGGCAACTCCGATCACGAGAACATCTCCGGCGGCAAGGCCGGCCGCAGCCGGTGGCGCGGCAAGCGCCCGACCGTGCGCGGCTCTGCGATGAACCCGGTCGATCACCCGCACGGCGGCGGCGAGGGAAAGTCGAAAGGCGGCCGCCACCCCGTGACCCCGTGGGGCGTGCCGACGCTCGGCAAGCGCACACGCTCGAAGCACAAGGAATCCGACCGCATGATCGTCCGAGGCCGCCGCCGCGGCAAGGAGAAGAGATGAGCCGTAGCTCCAAGAAGGGCCCGTTCGTCGAAGAACGCTTGTTCAATCGCATCGAGTCCATGAACGCCTCGGGCTCGAAGAACATGATCCGTACCTGGTCGCGCACCTCGACGATCTTCCCCGAGATGGTCGGGCACACGATCGCGGTCCACGACGGCCGCAAGCACGTCCCGGTCTTCGTCACCGAGCAAATGGTCGGGCACAAGCTCGGCGAGTTCGCTCCGACGCGCACGTTTCGCGCGCACTCCGGCGACCGCAAGGTGGAGGTGAAGCGCACCACATGAGTACCCAGGAAGTGAAGGAGGTGCGCGCCGCCGCGAAGTGGCTGCGGATCACGCCCCGCAAGGCGCGGCTCGTCGTCGAGCACATCCGCGGCCGGAGCGTTCCCGAGGCGCGGACGATGCTCGCCTTCAGCGAGCGCGCCGCCGCGCGTGAGATCGACAAGCTGCTGCGCTCAGCGGTCGCGAACGCCGAGGCCAACCACAACCTGATCGGCGACGACCTCGTCGTGAAGACGGCCTACGTCGACGAGGGCCCGACGATCAAGCGCTGGCGCCCACGCGCGCGCGGCCGGGCGGCTCAGATTCGCAAGCACATGTGCCACATCACGATCACGCTGGGCCCGGCGACCACGGCTACAGTGACGCGAGCGCCTGAGCCCGAGGCGCCGGCCGAGGAGAAGCGGAAGCGTGCTCCCCGTCATAAGGCCGCGACCAAGGAGGCCGCGCCGAAGGCGAAGGCCGAGACGAAGCCGGAGGCGGAGAAGAAGCCTGCGGCCAAGAAGCCGGCTGCCCGAAAGCGCGCGCCGGCCAAGAAGAAGACCGAGGAGAAAGAGAGCTAATGGGTCAAAAAGTCCATCCAGGCGGCATGCGCGTCGGCGTCATCCACGACTGGAAGTCGAACTGGTTCGCCGGGACGAAGGAGTTCCCCGAGGCCCTGCTCGAGGACATCAAGATCCGCGAGCACATCTACAACAAGCTCTCCCACGCGGGGCTGTCCGACGTGCTCATCCGCAAGGACAAGCAGCGAATCACGATCGACATCTACACCGCCCGCCCGGGGATCGTGATCGGCAAGTCCGGCGCCGAGGTCGACGCCTTGCGCAAAGAGATCCACGCGATGACGCACAAGAACGTGCACATCAACATCAACGAGATCAAGCGCCCCGAGCTGGACGCGAAGCTCGTCGCGCAGTCGATCGCGGAGCAGCTCCAGAACCGCGTCAGCTTCAGGCGCGCGATGAAGCGCTCGCTCGCGTCGGCGATGCGCTCCGGCGCCCATGGCGTCAAGGTCCAGTGCGGCGGCCGGCTCGGCGGCACCGAGATGAGCCGTTCCGAGAGCTACTCCGAGGGTCGCGTCCCGCTGCACACGATTCGCGCGGACATCGACTACGGCTTCGTCGAGGCGAAGACGACTTCAGGCCGAATCGGCGTCAAGGTCTGGATCAACAAGGGCGAGATCATGCCCGAGGGCTTCGACAGCGTCGCGCAGCAGAAGGAGACGCGGCTCGGCGACCAAGACACGGCGCGCCGCCGCGGTGGGCGCACCGAAGGGCTTTCGGCCTCGCGCGAGAGCGGACGCAACAGGTCGCAGGACCGCGAAGGCCTCGGCCCGGTGCGTACGCGTCGCCCGAGGCGCAGCGGCGCGCGGCGGAGCCCGAAGCAGGACGCTCCCGCTGCCGAGGCGCCGCCCGAGGAGACGCAGGCACCCGAGGCTCCGGCTCCCGAGGCTGCGGCTCCCGAAGAGCCGAAGCCGACGGAAGAGTCGGGAGGCGAGAGCTAGTTGTTGCTTCCGAAGAAGACGAAGTACCGCAAGCAGCAGCGCGGCCGACGCGCCGGCGTCTCGAAGGGGCAGACTCGCGTCCAGTTCGGCGACTTCGGCCTCAAGTCGATGGAAGCCGCCTGGGTCACGAACCGCCAGATCGAGGCGGCTCGTATCGCCATGACTCGAAAGATCAAGCGCGGAGGGAAGGTCTGGATCAACGTCTTCCCGGACAAGCCGGTGAGCCAGAAGCCGGCTGAGACGCGCATGGGGTCGGGCAAGGGAGCCCCGGAGCACTGGGTCGCCGTCGTCAAGCCCGGCCGGGTCATGTTCGAGCTGGCCGGTGTGCCCGAGGACCTGGCCAAGGAAGCACTGCGGCTGGCCGGGACGAAGCTCCCGGTGAAGACGAAGTTCGTGAAGCGGGAGGCTGATCTCTTTGCGAGCTAGAGACCTACGGGACATGAGCGACGACCAGCTCACCGACGCGCTCGCCGAGCGCCGCCAGGAGCTGTTCAACCTGCGCTTCCAGTCGGCGACGGGAGCGCTGGAGAACCCCGCTCGCCTGAAGCTGGCGAAGCGTGAGATTGCAAGGATTCTGACCGTTCGAAACGAGCGCGAGCTCGCGAAAGAAGGTCTTCAGAGATGAAGCACCGCACTTGTCTGGCACCGCAATCAAACATGGACGCGTAGCGTGGCTGACGAAGAGAAACAGGACGTAGAGGCGCAGGCCGAAGAGCCGCAGGCGGAGGAGACTCCCGCCGAGGCGACGCCTGCCGCCGAGGCCGAGGCCGAGGCTCCGGTCGAGGAGCCGGCTGCGGAAGCTCCGGTCGAGGAGCCGGTAGCCGAGGAGACTCCGGCTGAAGAGGCCCCGGCTGAAGAAGCTGCCGAGGAGGCTCCGGCTGAAGAGCCTGCCGTCGAGGACGCTCCCGCTGCGGAGGCTCCGCCCGAGGAGGCTCCGCCCGAGGAGGCGCCTGCCGCCGAAGCCGAGGAAGCTCCCACCGCGGAGCCCGCGGAAGCCCCTGCCGCCGAAGCCGCCGGCCCGCGCACGAAGCCGAAGCGCAAGCCGCGCAGCGAGCGCCGCAAGCGCTCGAAGCCGACGCGCGAAAAGCCCGAAGGCCGGAAGCCGATCACGCGCGTCCCGAAGCCGGTCCACGACCGAGGCCGCCGGCAGGAGCGCCGCGGCGTCGTCGTCTCGAGCGCAATGGACAAGACGATCGTCGTCCGCGTCGACACGGTGAAGGCGCATCCGCGGTACAAGAAGGTCGTCCGCCGCTCCACGAAGTTCCACGCTCACGACGCAGAGAACACGGCGAAGGTCGGCGACGTCGTCCGCATCGTCGAGACACGCCCGCTCTCGAAGACGAAGAACTGGCGCCTCGCCGAGGTGCTCGAGGTGGCGAAGTAGATGATCCAGCAGGAGTCGAGACTTCGCGTGGCCGACAACACGGGTGCCAGAGAACTCCTGTGCATCCGCGTGCTCGGCGGCTCGCACCGGCGCTATGCGCGCGTCGGCGACGTCATCGTCGGCACCGTCAAGACCGCGACGCCGCAGGGCACGATCAAGAAGGGCGAGGTCGTCCAGGCCGTCGTCGTCCGCACGAAGAAGCCCTACGGGCGCAACGACGGCACGCAGATCGCGTTCGACGAAAACGCTGCAGTAATCATCGATCAGGCCCGGAACCCGCGCGGCACGCGCATCTTCGGCCCGGTCGCGCGCGAGCTGCGAGAGAAGAACTTCATGAAGATCGTCTCGCTCGCCCCGGAGGTCCTCTAGATGAAGGCGATGAAGATCCGCAAGGGCGACACCGTCCACATCCTCGCCGGGAAGGACCGCGGCAAGCAGGGCCGCGTCCTCGAGGCGCGCCCGGATGAGAAGCGGGTGATCGTCGAGAACCTGAACATGTTCAAGCGGCACTCGAAGCCGAAGCCGATCAAGAACCCGAGCCGGATGGGCGGCGCCCAGTTCACCCCGGGCGGTGTGATCGACCTCGCGGCTCCGATTCCGATCTCGAACGTGATGCTCGTCTGCCCGACGTGCAACCGGCCGACCCGCATCGGCTACGTGCTGCGGGAGCGCAAGGACGAGGATCCGATCAAGGTGCGCGTCTGCAAGCGCGCCGACTGCGGCCAGGAGATCGATAAGTAATGGCGACCGCGACGCAGACAACCCAGCGCCCGCGCCTGAAGGAGCGCTACGACGACGAGCTCCGCGCCACGCTCAAGGACGAGCTCGGTCTCAGCTCGGTCATGCGCGTCCCGCGGCTGGCGAAGATCACGCTCAACATGGGCGTCGGCGACGCGAAGGTCGAGGCGAAGGCGCTCGACAGCGCGATCGAGGAGCTGACGACGATCGCCGGCCAGCGCGCGCAGGTGCGGAAGGCCCGCAAGTCGATCGCCGGCTTCAAGCTCCGCGAGGGAATGCCCATCGGGACGCGCGTCACGCTGCGCGGCGACCGGATGTGGGAGTTCCTCGACCGCCTGGTCTCGATCGCGATTCCGCGCATCCGCGACTTCCGCGGCCTCGCGCCCGAGTCGTTCGACGGCCGCGGCAACTACTCGATCGGCATCCGCGAGCAGATCATCTTCCCGGAGATCAACTACGACGACATCCAGGCCGTGCGCGGGCTCGACGTGGCGATCACGACCACGGCCCAGAACGACGACGAAGGCTATGCCCTCCTGCGGGGCCTCGGCCTTCCGTTCCGAGAGAAGGAAGGGGTGCCCGAGAGTGGCTAAGAAGTCACTGATCGCGAAGGCCAAGCGCGAGCCGCGTTACAAGGTGCGGAAGTACTCGCGCTGCAATCGCTGCGGCAGGCCGCGCGCCGTCTACAAGAAGTTCGGACTCTGCCGGATCTGCCTGCGCGACCTCGCGCACGAGGGCCAGATCCCCGGCATGACCAAATCGAGCTGGTAACGACATGCATACCGATCCGATCGCAGACATGCTCACCCGCATCCGCAACGCCAACAAGGCGATGCACGAATCGACGACGATGCCGACCTCCAAGATCAAGGAGGAGATCGCCCGCCTGCTCAAGGAGGAGGGCTACATCACGGACTTCCGGGTCGAGGACGGCGAGAGCTTCAACACGCTCACGATCGACCTCAAGTTCGGCCGGAACCGCGAGCGCATCATCACCGACCTCAAGCGCATCTCGAAGCCGGGTCGGCGCGTGTACGCTCGGAAGGACCGCCTGCCGCGCGTCCTCGGGGGGATGGGCACGGCAATCCTCTCCACCTCGGGCGGCCTGATCACGAGCAAGACCGCGGAACAGCGGGGCGTCGGCGGCGAGGTCGTCTGCTTCGTCTGGTGAACCAATGAGTCGAATCGGCAAGCAACCAATCGCAATCCCCGACGGCGTCAACGTCGCGGTCGATCCTGGCCGCGTGACGGTCAACGGCCCGCTCGGCGAGCTGACCCAGAACGTCCCGATTCGAATGCTGATCGAGAAGGAAGACGGGCAGCTCCTCGTCAAGCGGCCTACGGAGCGCGGAGACGACCGCGCACTGCACGGCCTCACGCGCTCGCTGGTCGCGAACATGGTCGAGGGCGTCACGAACGGTTTCGAGAAGCGCCTGGAGATCCAGGGCGTCGGCTACCGCGCGTCTCTGCGCGGGACGGCGCTCGAGCTGAACGTCGGCTACTCGCACCCGGTCGTGATCGACGCGCCCGCAGGGATCACGTTCGAGGTCCCCGTGCAGACCGAGGTCGTCGTGAAAGGCATCGACAAGCAGCAGGTCGGCGAGATCGCCGCCGAGATCCGCGCCGTGCGCAAGCCGGAGCCGTACAAGGGCAAGGGCATCCGCTACCGCGGCGAGTACGTGCGCCGGAAGGTCGGGAAGCGAGCGTAATGGCGACGCTGACAGTCAGACAGGCGCGCATCCGCCGGCACAGGCGCGTCCGCAAGAGCCTCTCGGGTACGGCCGAGCGGCCGCGGCTCGTCGTCTTCCGCTCGAACCGCGGTATCGAGGCGCAGCTCATCGACGACGTCGCCGGCAAGACGATTGCCGCCTCGAGCGCACTCGGGCTCAAGTCGTTCAAGGGGAACAAGGTCGACCAGGCCGTCGAGGTGGGCAAGAGCCTTGCCGCAGCCGCGAAGTCGGCCGGGATCGAGTCCGCGGTCTTCGACCGGGGCGGCTACCTGTACCACGGGCGCGTGAAGGCGCTCGCCGACGCAGCCCGCGAAGGAGGACTGAAGTTTTGAGCACGACTCCCGTTGAGAGAGAAGTGATGCGCCGCGAGGAGACGCGCGAGCTCAAGGAGCGCGTGGTCGAGATCAACCGCGTCGCCAAGGTCGTCAAGGGCGGCCGGCGGTTCTCGTTCACGGCGCTCGTCGTGATCGGCGACGAGGTCGACCGCGTCGGCCTCGGCTACGGAAAGGCGCGCGAGGTTCCGCTCGCGATCTCCAAGGCCGTCGACGACGCGAAGAAGAACCTCTTCACGATCCCGCAGCACGGGACGACGATCACGCACGAGATCATCGGCAAGTTCGGCGCGGCGAGGGTCATGCTTCGTCCGGCCAGCGAGGGAACCGGTGTCATCGCCGGCGGCGGCGTCCGTGCGGTGCTCGAGCTCGGCGGGGTCCACGACATCCTCGCCAAGAGCCTCGGCACGACGAACCCGATCAACATGCTCAAGGCGACGGTCGACGGCCTGAAGCGCCTGCGCCGGCCCGAAGACGTCGCCGCCGCACGCGGCCTGACCGTCAGCCAGGTGCTGCCGGTTTCCGCGAAGGCCGAGGATGAGGCACCCGCCGAACCGACTTTGCAACAGACTGTTACTAACTCAGAGGAGCCGGCTACTGAGCCGGAGGTGGGCGAGAGTGGCGAAGCTCAAGATCAAGCAGACGCGTAGCGCGATCGGCCAGAGCCAGCGCCACCGGGGCACCCTCCGGGCGCTCGGCCTGGGCAAGATCGGCCGCACCGCTGAGCACGCGGAGAGCCCACAGCTCGCCGGTATGCTCAGAAAGGTCCGGCACCTCGTCGAGGTCGTCGAGGACGGTGGCTCGTGAGGACTGCTGCATCCGTTATGGCATCTCAACGTAACTTGGACGCGTAGCGTGGCGGACAAGAAGCTCAGCCTCTCCTCGCTCCAGCCCGCCGCGCCGCGCAAGAGCCGCAAGCGCATCGGCCGCGGCCTGGGCTCGGGCAAGGGCCGGTACTCCGGCCGCGGGATCAAGGGCCAGAAGGCCCGTTCGGGCTCGAACAAGATGCGGCCCGGGTTCGAGGGCGGCCAGACGCCGATCTCCATGCGTCTCGGCAAGCAGCGCGGCCCGTACTCGAAGGACGCGATGCCCGTCGGCCCGCACCGCACACGCGTCCACGCGGTCAACGTGAAGGACCTCGAGCGCTTCGACGGCGAGGTCACGCCCGAGACGCTCAAGGAAGCAGGCCTGATCCGGAACACGCGCCTCGACGTCAAGATCCTCGGGCACGGCGAGCTGACGAAGAAACTGACAGTGTCGGCACATCTCTTCTCCGCGAGCGCCCGCGAGAAGATCGAGGGCGCGGGCGGAACGGTCACCTGGCTCCGCGGGGAGCCAAAGCCCAGGCCGCCGAAGCGGCGCGAGCGCAAGGCCGCTCCTCCACCCGAGGAGCCCGCTGAGGAGGCGACCGCCGAGGCCGACGAGCCGACCGAAGACGAGACGCAGGCCGAGGAGACTCAGCCCGAGAGCGAGGACGAGAGCTAAGCCATGTTCTCCTGGCTCTCAAACGCCTGGCGCGTCCCAGAGCTCCGCCACCGCGTCCTGTTCACGGCGCTGATCCTCGCGATCTACCGCCTGGGCTCGTGGATCCCGGCCCCGGGCGTCGACTCGAGCGCGATCAAGGACTACTTCAACTCGACCGGTGGCACGGTCCTCGG
>Ga0307289_10000515_pt1 | contig 16679 bp, 14 predicted proteins | sample ER_DNA_143_FD_194483 | JGI IMG/M metagenome (GOLD analysis project Ga0307289, IMG submission 194483) | Bulk soil microbial communities from the East River watershed near Crested Butte, Colorado, United States - ER_DNA_143 | ecosystem: Environmental > Terrestrial > Soil > Floodplain | place...
CGTCCCGTCCACCTGAACCCGTCCGCGCTCGAACAGCTCACCGCCTGGATCGACCACTACCGCCTCATCCACGAGCGGCGGTTCCGGTCCCTCGACGCCCTGCTCGACCGCCTACCCGACCAGTGACCCACCCATCAGATCGCAGAGAGAAGAGACCGTCATGAGCACCAACCGAACCACCAACCCCCTGACCGTCACCGCTCCGGAGGGCCTGCCGTTCATCGACTTCGAGCGCGAGTTCGACCACCCCGTCGAGCAGGTCTTCCGGGCGCACCAGGACTCCGACCTGTTCCGGCAGTGGATCGGCGCCGGCAGCGACGACCTCGACCTCGAGGTCCACGAGTTCCGCACCGGTGGCCGGTACCGGTTCGTCCAGAAGGGGGAGGACGGCGAGCAGTATGCGTTCAACGGCGTCTACCACGTCGTCCGCGACAACGAGTTCGCCATCCAGACGTTCGAGTTCGAGGGCTATCCCGACGTCGTCAGCGTCGAGTCCATCACCTTCGAGCGGCTGGAGGGCGGTCGCACCCGGCTGCGCGGCCACGCGGTCTACCCGTCCATGGAGGCCCGGGACGGCATGGTCGGCAGCGGCATGGAGGACGGCATGAACGCGGGGTACGACAAGCTCGACCGCATCCTCGAGGCGCAGCAGTGACCGACGCCGCGACATCCCGTCCGATGGACTGGACGCTCGAGGTCGTCGTCCTCCCCGTCACCGACCTCGACCGGGCGATCGCCTTCTACCGCGACCAGGTCGGCTTCGACCTCGACCACCACACGACCAACGAGTTCATGGACGTCGCCCAACTGACCCCGCGCGGCTCAGGCTGCTCGATCGTCATCGGGAACCTGCCGTCCCAGAACGAGATGGCTCCCGGCTCGATGCGCGGGCTGCAGCTCTGCGTCGCCGACGCGGAAGCCGCGCGCGCCGAGCTCACCTCGCGGGGCCTCGAGTGCAGCGAGATCCAGGTGTTCGACGAGCGCGACGGCGGCACGCTCTTCGGGTTCGCCGACCCCGACGGCAACACCTGGGCGGTGCAGCAGCTGAAGGCGCGCGGCCAGAGGCCGCTCATCCCGCACGAGGCTCGCGGCCGGTACGGGGAGTGACCCGACGCATACGAGGTATGCGTCTTCCACCGGCACGAGGCGCGTGACCCCATGGGGCCACGCGCCTTGCGCTGGCTGGCGGGGAGGCCGCAACCGCATCGTTACCGACCTGCAACCCCACGGTGCCCGAAAGTGGTGAGAATACTTTTCAGCAACTCATCGCCGAGCTGAGATGGATTTTCAGGCCAGTGACGACGACCGCGGCACCGCCCCTGGGTGTACGCACGCGTATCCAGGCGAACGTTCCCCAGATGTCGGAGGCGATGACCAAGCTGGCCACCCTCCTGCTCGACGAGCCGCTGGCGCCGCTCGAGCTGTCCATCACCGAGCTGGCGGCGCGGGCGGGCACCTCCGCGGCGACGGTGACCCGGTTCTGCCGGCTCATCGGGTATGCGGGATATCTCCCGTTCCGGGTCGGGGTCGCCGCGGACGCCGGACGGCTGCGGGCCGACGAGACCTGGCGGGTGGACATCGGCCGGGCCTTCGACCCGGAGGACACCCCGGAGCAGGTGCTGCGCACGCTCTCGCAGTCCCATCAGGCCGCCCTGCAGGCCACGGCCGAGTCGATCGACATCGACGAGGTGGTCCGGATCGCCGAGGCCATCGCCACCCGGGCGCGGGTCGACATCTACGGCATCGGCGGCAGCGCGGTCATGGCGCGCGAGATGCAGCTGCGCCTCTACCGGATCGGGATCAACGCCCAGCACTGGGGCGAGGTCCACGACGGGCTCACGAGTGCTGCGCTCCTGGACGATGACTCGGTGGCGATCGCCATCTCCAACACCGGCCGGACCGTCGAGACGATCGAGATGCTCGCGCAGGCCAAGTCGTCCGGGGCGTTGACCCTGGCCATCACCAGCAACGCCGACTCGCCGCTGGCCGCGCTCGCGGACGTCCACCTGGTCACCGTCGCTCCAGACGTGTACCTCCAGCCGGACGACCTGTCGGCCAAGCACGCCCAGCTCTTCGCGCTGGACCTCCTCTATCTCATCGTCGCCCAGCGGAACTTCCCGCGGACCGCGACGACCCTCGCCGCGTCGGCCGCCGCCGTCGCCCCTCACCGGCGCGCTCCCACGCGCGACCGCCGCCCGACACGGCGCCGACGCTCCGCCCACTCGACCCAGGAAGCCGGCCGATGACCACGAGCACCGTCCCCGCGGCGACCGTCGAGGAGGCCTTCTCGATCTTCCGCGAGCAGGTCGTCTCACGGCTCCAAGCCGTAGCGGACGACGCCGCGCGTGGAGGTCTCGACCCGGCGATCGACCTCGTCGTGGCGTCGATCCGGGGCGGGGGAGTGCTCCAGGCATTCGGAACCGGCCACTCGCAGGCGTTCGCCATGGAGATCGCCGGTCGGGCCGGCGGGTTCATCCCGACGACGGCGATGGCCCTGCGTGACGTCGTACTGCACGGGTCCCGCGACGTCTCCGCCCTCACCGGTTCCACGTTGGAGCGGGACGCCAGCGTCGTCGACGAGCTCTTCGCGCTCTCGCCGGCCGACCCCGCCGACGTGTTCCTCATCGCGTCGAACTCCGGCGTGAACGGGTCGATCGTGGGCGTAGCGCTTCGGGCGAAGGCCGACGGTCATCCCGTCATCGCCGTGACCAGCCTCGAGCACACCAATGCCGTGACGCCCAAGCACCCCAGCGGCCGGCGGCTCAGTGAGATCGCCGACGTCGTCATCGACAACCGAGCACCTTACGGCGACACGACGATCGAGCTACCCGGCGGCATCGGCGTCGGGGCGGTGTCCTCCCTCACCGCCGCCTACATCGCGCAGCTCATCACCATCGGGGCGGCGGCGCGGATCGCCGCGCTGGGGGAGACGCCGCCGATCTACCTCTCTGCCAACATCCCCGGCGGAGACGACCACAACCACGCTCTCGAGGCCCGGTACGGCGACCGGATCCGCCGGACCGCCTGACCAGCCCCTGCCACGACCACACCTGACATCACGATCTCGCCACTGATTTCGCCCCACACCGACAAATCCCCTCGAGAAGCACGCCACACGCATACCGTCCCTCGCACCGATCACCACCCGGAAAGGCAGTACCTCACGATGACCTCTCACGAGACAGGTAGCACTCCCCGTTCGACGTTCGACCGTCGGACCTTCATGCGCGGCTCGCTGGCCGCTGCCGCTCTGGTCCCGATCGGCGGGGCGCTGGCATCCTGCGCGTCGTCGGGCACGGGAACGAGCACCGGCGGCGGCGCGGCGACCACCGCGGCCGGCGCGGCGAACAACCCGTTCGGCGTGGCGAGCGGCTCCTCCGTTGATGCCGTGATCTTCAACGGCGGGTACGGCTACGACTACGTGACCTTTGCCGCCGACCTCATGCAGAAGAACCAGTCCGGCGTCACGGTCAAGGTCACCCCGTCGACGCAGATCGCCCAGCAGCTCCAGCCGCGCTTCGTGGGCGGCAACCCACCGGACCTCGTGGACAACTCGGGAGCCGGCTCGATCGGGTTCAACACGATCCTTGACCAGCTGTCGACCCTCGATGACGTCTTCGCGGCCAACAACCTCGAGGGCACGAAGATCGAGTCGACCCTCTACGACGGCGTCCGCGAGCCGGGCACCTACAACGGCCAGTTCCTCGCCATCAACTACGTCCTGACCCTCTACGGCGTGTGGTACTCGCAGAGCCTGTTCGCCGAGAACAGCTGGACCCCGCCGAAGACGTGGGACGAGGCCAAGGACCTCGGCGCCAAGGCCAAGGCCAAGGGCAAGTACCTCTTCGTCTGGGGCAAGGAGGCGGCGACGTACTACCAGACCCTCGCCGTCGACTCGGCCATCAAGGAGGGCGGCACCGACGTCCGGCTCGCGTTCGAGAACCTCGACCCGAAGTGCTGGTCGCAGCCGCAGATCCAGGCCGTGTTCGCGGCCATGGGCGAGTGCGTCAAGAACGGGTACTTCGTGCCCGGCGGCGCCGGCACCCAGTTCACGGCGGCCCAGGCCCAATGGAGCAACGACCAGCAGGCGCTGCTCTACCCCTCGGGCTCCTGGATCGAGAACGAGATGAAGAAGGCCACCAAGGACGGCTTCAAGATGACCGGCGTCCCCGAGATGGTCCTCTCCAGCAGCCCGAAGCTGCCCTACGAGTCGCTGCGCAGCGCCTCCGGCGAGCCGTTCATCGTCCCCAAGGCGGGCAAGAACGTCGCGGGCGGCAAGGAGCTGCTGCGGGTCATGCTGTCCAAGGACGCGGCGACCAACTTCACGAAGACGAAGCTGGCCCCGACCATCGTCAAGGGGCTGGTCCCGGCCGACGGCTTCGGCTCGACCGCCCTGCAGTCGCAGGCGAAGATGCTCGACGCCGCCGGAAAGAACGTCTTCGACTACAAGTTCGTCACCCGTTACGGCACGAACAAGGACATGCTGGTGGTCTGGAACGCGTTCCTGTCCGGTCAGACCGACGTCGCCGGGCTGACCAGCGGTCTCCAGCAGATCACCGACAAGGTGGCGAACGACTCGTCGATCCAGAAGGAGAAGGTCACCAAGTGACCACCCCCGCCGTGGCGGCCCCGGGCCCTGGGCGCAAGCCCAAGGCCCGGGGTCCGCGCGGTCGGATGACGTTCGACCGCGTCAGCTTCATGGTGGTGTTCCTCGGCGTCCCACTGGCTCTGTTCCTGGTGTTCGTCATCTCACCGTTCCTCCAGGCGCTGTACTACGGAATGACCGACTGGTCGGGCTTCTCGCCGAACTTCAACTTCGTCGGCTTCGACAACTACGTGAAGCTGGCGCAGGACGACATCTTCCGCAGGTCGGTGTTCAACAGCGTGCTGCTGGCGATCGTCGTGCCGTTCGCGACCATCGTCATCGCGCTGCTGTTCGCCAGTCTGGTCACCGTCGCGGGCGGCGCCAGCGGAGGGGTTCGTGGTCTGCGAGGTTCGTCGTTCTACCGGATCGTCTCGTTCTTCCCCTACACCGTGCCGGCCATCGTCATCGGCATCATCTGGGCGCAGGTCTACGATCCGCAGGCCGGTCTGCTGAACGGGATCCTCACCGGCATCGGACTGGAGAAGTTCAAGTCGTTCGCCTGGCTCGGTGAGGTCGCGACCGCGATGCCGGCCTCGATGTTCGTCATGGTCTGGGCCCTGGTCGGGTTCTACACCGTGCTGTTCGTCGCGGCGATCAAGGGCGTGCCGGCCGAGATCTACGAGGCGGCACGCCTCGACGGGGCCGGCCGGATTCGCACGATCTGGTCGGTCACCCTCCCGCTGATCCGCGACAACGTCCAGACCGCGTGGATCTACCTCGGCATCGCCGCGCTCGATGCGTTCGTCTGGATGCAGGCCCTGAACCCGTTCGGTGGCCCGAACAACAGCACCCTGGTCATGCCGCAGGAGCTGTTCAACACCGCCTTCGGCAAGGGCCAGTTCGGGTATGCGACAGCGATGGGTGTCGTCCTTGCTCTCGTCACGCTGCTCTTCGCCGCGGCGGTGTTCATCGGCTTCCGGCTCGCCGGTGGACGTGACTCCGGGGGGCGCCTGTGACCGCCGAGGCGACGACGGCCACGGCCGGCGGCCGCGACGAGGTCGCCACCCAGACCGTCGGGAAGTCCAGCCCCGGTGACCGGCGCGCGGCGGCGATCTCCCACGTGGTGCTCGTTCTCTGGTCCATCGTCGTCCTGGTGCCCCTGCTCTGGGCCTTGGTGTCGTCGTTCAAGACGACCAACGAGATCCTCGGCTCGCCCTTCACGCTGCCGAAGTCGCTCAGCTTCGCGAACTACGTCTCCGCGTGGGACACCGCCGGCATCGGCACGTCGTTCTTCAACACCATCGTCGTGGTCGGCTGTTCGCTCGTCCTCGTCATGGTGCTCGGCGCGATGTGCTCCTACGTCCTGGCGCGGTTCCAGTTCTTCGGCAACCGGGCCATCTACTACCTCATGCTCGCGGGACTCACCTTCCCGGTGTTCCTCGCGATCGTGCCGCTGTTCTTCATCCTGCGCAGCCTGGGCCTGCTCAACACGCTGCAGGGCCTCATCACTGTTTACGTCGCGTTCGCGCTGCCGTTCACGGTGTTCTTCCTCTTCGCCTTCTTCCGGGCGCTGCCGGAGGAGATCTACGAGGCGGCCCAGCTCGACGGTGCGGGGGAGTGGCGCACCTTCTTCCAGGTGATGCTCCCGATGGCCCGCCCGGGCATGGCGTCGGTGGCGATCATGAACTTCCTCGGCCTGTGGAACCAGTTCATCCTGCCGGTCGCCCTCAACACCGACCAGTCGAAGTACGTGCTGTCGCAAGGGATGGCATCGTTCGCCTCGCAAGCCGGCTACTCGGTCGACTACGGCGCGCTCTTCGCCGCGGTCGTCATCACCGTGCTGCCGGTGCTCATCGTCTACATCATCTTCCAGCGGCAGCTGCAGGGTTCGGTCGCGCAGGGCACCAGCCGATAAGTCACCCCACGAAGTTCTCCGCTCCGCTCCGATACTTCGCGGGGAGACAGCGCTCAGGCCGTGGGCGTCTCCTCCGGCGCGGAGCCGAACCGCCGGAGGAACCGCTCGCGGTCGATCACCGCGCGCTGGACCTCGCCGACGGCGACCTCCTCGCCGGAGTCGTCGAGCACGCGGACGTGGAAGATCAGCCGGCGGCCGTCGCTCACCGGCCGGGAGCTCTTGACGTGGACCGTCGTCCCGATCGGCGCGGCCTTGATGTGCTCGACCTTCACCATGGTGCCGACCGTCGTCTGGCCGGCCTCGAGGTTCTCGGCCGCGGTGCCGAAGGCGGCGCGTTCGATCCAGTTGATGAGCCGGGGAGTCGCGAGGACCGGCATGTCGCCGCTGCCGAGCACCTGAGCCGTGTCCTGTTCGGTCACGGTGTGATGGTTGACCTCCATTACACGAGGATAGGCGCGCCGCGACGTACCTGCGTCCTGCCGTCTGCCACAGTTCGACGCGGTGAACATGTATGCGTGGGTGCTGCTCGCGGCCGCGGCCGCCGCGGCCGTCGCCGACTGGTTCGCCGTGGCGACCCGGCGCCGCGCGCTCGAGCAGGTGGCCAAGCCCGCATACGTCGTCCTGCTGGGTGCCTTCACCTGGCTGCTGCACGCCGAACAGAGCATGTCAGGAATGTGGGTCCTCATCGCGCTGGCGCTGTGCCTGCTGGGTGACGTGCTCCTGCTCTCGGACTCCGACCAGGCCTTCGGCTTCGGGCTGGTGACGTTCCTCCTCGCCCATGTCGCGTTCATCGGGGCGGTCCTGGCGATGGAGCGGCGGGCGCCGATCTGGGCCGGTGTCGCCGCGACAGTGGTCGTCGTTCTCCTCCTCGTGGCGTTCGTCGTCTGGCCGCTGGCCCGACGCGACATGGCGGAAGGGTTGCCGCCCACCCTCTACGCACTGGTCCTGGGCACCTTCGTGGCGGTGGCATGGTGGTCCGGACACGTCCTGGTCGGAGTCGGCGCCTCGCTCTTCCTCGTCAGCGACGGGGTGCTCGCGGCGCGGCGGTTCTGGCGCGATCTTCGTGGGAGCGCGGTCGTCGTGATGGTCACCTACCACGCGGCTCTCCTTCTCCTCGTGCTCGGGATCCTCCGTCCCGACCTCGCGCGGACCTGACGAGGGTCGCTGCGCTAACCTGGCTCCGTGGCCCACCAGCTCCTTCTTCCCCGGCCGCGCTGAGCACACCCGACCAGCGCGGCGCCCCTCCTGTGCGGGGGGCTTTTCTGTGTCTGCAGCAGTCCGGAACCGTGCACCACACCAAGGACGAACGATGACCCCTGACGAGAAGCACGACGAGACCTCCGACGAGACTCCGTTCCGTTACACCGCGGCGATGGCGCGCGACATCGAGCTCGCGTGGCAGGACCGGTGGGAGGAGGAGGGCACCTTCCAGGCACCGAACCCCGCTGGGCCCTGGGCCGAGCCCGAGAAGGTCGCCGGCCGGGGGAAGAAGCTCGTCGTCCTCGACATGTTCCCGTACCCGAGCGGCGCGGGCCTGCACGTCGGTCACCCTCTGGGGTACATCGGCACCGACGTGTATGCGCGCTACCACCGCATGCTGGGCCTCAACGTCCTGCACTGCCTGGGATACGACGCGTTCGGTCTGCCGGCCGAGCAGTATGCGGTCCAGACCGGTCAGCACCCGCGAAAGACGACCGAGGAGAACATGGTCGTCATGCGCCGCCAGCTGCGGCGGCTGGGTCTGGGTTTCGACGAGCGGCGCACCTACGCGACGATTGACGAGGACTACTTCCGCTGGACCCAGTGGATCTTCCTGCAGATCTACAACTCGTGGTACGACCCGGACGCCGTGCGCGCCGACGGAGGGCGCGGCGCGGCCCGGCCCATCGAGACGCTTGCCGAAGCGTACGCGTCTGGTCGCCGTCAGCTTCCCGGCGGCGGCCGTCGCTCCTGGGCCGAGCTGTCCGACGCCGAGCAGGAAGCGGTGCTGGCCGAGGCGCGGTTGGCCTACACGTCCGAGGCGCCGGTCAACTGGTCGCCCGGCTTGGGCACGGTGCTGTCCAACGAGGAAGTGACCAACGAGGGCCGCTCCGAGCGCGGCAACTTCCCGGTCTTCCGGCGCAACCTGCGGCAGTGGATGATGCGGATCACCGCCTACGCGGACCGGCTCGCCGACGACCTGGACCGCGTGGACTGGCCGGAGAAGGTGAAAGTGATGCAGCGCAACTGGATCGGCCGGTCCAGCGGCGCTCGGATCACCTTCCCGGTTGCGGCAACGTCCGGCGGGGACGCGGGCATCGAGGTGTTCACGACGCGCCCGGATACGGTGTTCGGCGCCACGTTCATGGTGTTGGCTCCGGAGCACCCATTGGTCGACGAGATCCTGCCCGCCGAGGGATGGCCCGAGGGGACCAAGCCAGCCTGGACCGGGGGCGCCGCCGATCCCCGGTCGGCGATCGACGCATACCGGCAGGCGACGTCGCGGAAGAGCGAGGTCGAGCGACAGATGGACGACCGGTCGAAGACCGGAGTCTTCACGGGCGCGTATGCGACGAATCCCCTGACGGGACAGCCCATCCCGGTATTCGTGGCGGACTACGTCCTGATGGGGTACGGAACGGGCGCCATCATGGGTGTGCCGGGCCAGGACGAGCGCGACTGGGCGTACGCGCTGGCCTTCGACCTGCCGATCGTCCGCACGGTACAGCCGGCCGAGGGACACCCCGACGACGAGGCGTACATGGGTGACGGCCCGGCGATCAACTCGGCCAACGACGAGGTCTCGCTGAACGGCCTCGGTGTCGACGACGCGAAGTCGCGAATCATCGAGTTCCTCGAGTTGCGCGGGATCGGCCACGGGACGGTCAACTACCGACTGCGCGACTGGCTGTTCAGCCGGCAGCGGTACTGGGGTGAGCCGTTCCCGATCGTCTACGACGAGGCCGGCACTGCGCACGCGCTGCCGGACTCGATGCTTCCGCTGGCCCTGCCCGACGTACCCGACTACGCGCCGAAGACCTTCGACCCGGACGACGCGGAGAGCTCGCCCGAGCCGCCGTTGTCGCGGGTGCCTGAGTGGGTCGAGGTGGAGCTGGATATCGGTGACGGGCTGGGCAAGTACCGCCGCGAAACCAATACGATGCCCAACTGGGCCGGATCGTGTTGGTACTACTTGCGATACCTGGACCCCGCGAACCACCAGACGTTCTGTGACCCCGAGAACGAGCGGTACTGGATGGCCAAGCACGCGCATACCGTCGAGGGGGCGCCGCCCGGCGTCACCGACCCCGGCGGGGTCGACCTCTACATCGGTGGCGTCGAGCACGCCGTTCTGCACCTGTTGTACGCGCGCTTTTGGCACAAGGTGCTGTTCGACCTGGGGCTGGTCTCGAGCGAGGAACCGTTCCGGAAGTACTTCTCCCAGGGGATGATCCAGGCGTACGCCTACGCCGACGTGCGCGGTCAGTACGTTCCCGCGGAGGAGGTGGAGGAAACGCCCGGCGGACACGGGGAAGAGTCGACCTTCACCTGGCGCGGTCAGCAGGTCGTCCGTGAGTACGGCAAGATCGGCAAGTCGTTGAAGAACGTCGTCAGCCCCGACGACATGTACGACGCGTACGGCGCCGACACGTTCCGGGTGTACGAGATGTCCATGGGGCCGCTGGAACTGGGCCGTCCGTGGGAGACCCGGGCGGTCGTGGGGAGCCAGCGTTTCCTGCAGCGGTTGTGGCGCAACGTGATCGACGAAACCACCGGCGCCGTGGTGGTGTCGGACGAGGCGCCCGACGCGGCGACGTTGACGGCCATGCACCGGACCATTGCGGGGGTGCGCGAGGACTACGAGCACCTGCGATTCAACACGGCGATCGCCAAGCTGATCGAGCTGAACAACGCGCTGACCAAGCTGGATGCGGCACCTCGCGCGGTGGTCGAGGCCTTGGTACTGATGGTCGCGCCGGTCGCCCCGCACATCGCCGAGGAGCTGTGGCGGCGGCTCGGTCATGAGGGAGGCGTGACCTACGTTCCGTTCCCCCAGGCCGAACCATCCTTGCTGGTCGAGGAGACGGTCACCTGCGTGATCCAGGTGCGCGGGAAGGTGCGCGACCGGGTCGAGGTGTCGTCGACGATCGGCGAGGACGAGCTCCGGTCCCTCGTGCTGGCGCGCGACAAGGTGGTGGCCGCGACGCCTGACGGCGTTCGGACCGTGATCGTGCGCGCGCCGAAGCTCGTCAATGTGGTGCCCGCCTGACCGTTCGGCGTGAGCGCGCCACCGTTCGGGCGACGGTGCGCCGTCACCGGAGGCACTAGCGTTCCAGACGTGAGCGTCGCGATCGTGACGGACTCGACCGCCTATCTACCGGCGGACCTGGTCCGCGCTGGTTCGGTGCCGATCACCGTTGTGCCGCTCCACGTGGTGGTGGGCGGCAAGCAGCATCGTGAGGGCGTCGACGTGACGATCGAGTCGCTGTCGGAGGCGTTGCGGTCGTTCACGCCACTGAGCACGTCCCGGCCGTCGCCCCAAGAGTTCGTGGAGGCGTACGAGGCCGCCGCCGCGGCGGGTGCGTCGGCGGTCGTGTCGGTCCACATCTCGTCCGAGATGTCCGGGACGTGTCAGTCGGCGAGGCTGGCGGCGGAGCAGTCGCCGATTCCCGTCGAGGTCGTCGACTCTCGGTCCCTCGGTATGGCCATGGGCTTCGGGGTGCTATCGGCGGCCGAGGCGGCCGGCCACGGGCAGCCGGCGGCCGAGGTGGCGGAGGTCGCCAGGATTCGCGCGGGGGCGGCCAAGGTGGCGTTCTACGTCGACACGCTGGAGTATCTGCGCCGCGGCGGTCGCATCGGCTCGGCATCGGCGTTGCTCGGGTCCGCATTCGCCATCAAGCCGATCCTGACGTTGGTCGACGGGGCGATCCGGCCGCTCGAGCGGGTTCGGACATCGAGCCGGGCGTTGGCGCGGCTCTCGGATCTGACGGCGACGGCGGCGTTGGAGGTCCTGGCGGCCGGGGGTCAGGTCGACATTGCCATTCAGCACCTGGACTCGGCGCCGCGAGCGGAGTCGCTGGCGGCGACGTTGCGAGAGCGGGTTCCCCAGGCGGGTCATGTCATCGTGGCCGAGCTCGGGGCGGTCGTCGGAGCGCACGTGGGGCCCGGGACCCTGGCGGCCGTCGCTTCTCCCCGGCCGGGCTGATCCACATGGTCTGAGCGGTTCGTCCCGCGGTCCACAACTCGGCCGCTCGTGGTCGCTCGGCCACGGTCGACTTTCATACGGTCGCTCGTATGCGTCGCCATCCACCACCCGAGGTCGACCCCGAACGCGTGCGCACCTTGCTGGCGTCGGCGCGGACACGTCCGGATCCACCTCCGCGCCACGGCTGGATTCCGGAGGAGGAGCCGCCGACAGCCGATCTGAGCTGGCTCGACGAGTCATCGGTCTGGGACGTCGGACCGTCCGACGTGGAGGAGGAGGGCCACCGGATCACGCGGGCGACGACAGCCGGCCGACGCGTGCGGTCCCCTCGAAGGAGGCGACCGCACAGAGAACGGCAGGGGGGTGCAACGGGAGCGCCGGACGACGTCGAGCCGTGGCCTGACCTTGAGCCATCGGCCGGCGTGGCGCGGTCGGATGCAAGCGAGCCGTCTGGGGGAGGGAGGCATCGACCACATCCGCGGATCCTGACGGTGCCGGTCGCGTTCCGCGGCGCTCGGGTGACGGTGTCGGTGCGCGCGGTGGTGGCCTTCCTCGTTGTGCTCGTGGTCGCGGTGGTCTTCTTCGCGGTTCGGGTGGCTCGGGCGCAGCAGGCGGCCGCCCCACAGCCGGTGCCTGCCGGCGAAGGCGTGGTCGGTCGAGCGTCGGTTCCGTCCGCCTTTACGTCCTCGAGCACCGAATCCTCGGGTGGGACGGCGAGTCCCGCGGGCGCTGCGGGGAACGCATCCTCGACCGGTGGAGGCACGGCTCGAGGCTCGCCGGGCCGGCTCCTCGTGGTGGACGTCGTCGGACACGTCGCTCGCCCGGGCGTCGTCACTGTCCCCGACGGCTCGCGGGTAGTCGATGTGCTGGCGGCGGCCGGTGGAGCCCTCGCCGGGGCGGACATGCAACGGCTCAACCTCGCTCGTCTGGTCGTCGACGGCGAGCAGGTCTTCGTCCCCAACCCGGGAGAGACGGCTCCGATCCTGATCGGCGGACTGGGAGGTTCTGGTGCTGGGTCCGGCCCCAGTCCGCCTGGAGCTGGGGCGGGCTCCGGTAGCGGGACGGCTTCGGTCCCTCTCGTCGACCTCAACACCGCGACGCTGGCGGCTCTCGACACGCTGCCCGGAGTCGGACCCGTTCTGGCTCAACGAATTCTCGACTGGCGGGCTCAACACGGCCGGTTCACATCGGTGGACGAGCTCGGTGAGGTCAGTGGCATCGGTGACAAGCTGCTCGAGCAGATCCGTCCCAAGGTGACGGTGTGATGTCCCCCCCACCGTCCCGGTGGGAAAGGATCCGGCCGAGGGAATCGCCGCCCAGCGCGCGAACTGCTGTACACGCAAACGGCCAGCCCAAGCTCGAGTCGGCTGGGTCAGGCACGTCATCGGCGACGCGACCGGCCGATCTGCGGCTTCTCGTTCCCGCCATCAGCGCATGGGCGTCGGTGGCCCTGTTGCTCGGTTCATCCCCGGTGTGCGTCGCCATGGTCGCCGCGGGATCATGCTTGATCGCGGGTGGGTTCGCGACGGCCTGGTGGCATCGTCGCCGCCTCAACCCGGACGAGGGACCACCGACTTCGGGCGGCCTCGACCGCCTGAGGATGTCGCCCGTCCGCGCGTTCCGTGGCTCCCAGCAGCCGCTGCCATTGCTCGGGACGGTCACGCTCGCGGCGCTCGCGACGTCACTGGCGCTGAGCGCTCTCGCCGCGTCATCGAGCGTTCGCGGCGCCGGACCCCTTCGCGACCTGGCCGACCAGCGCGCCACCGTCGCCGTCGTCGGTGTCGTGGCCTCGGACCCACGGGCGGTCGACCCGCCGCGCGGGCGCCCGAACGACGCCGGCGAGGTCGTGCTGCGCCTCGACGTGGAGCAGGTCGACCGCCGCGGAATCCGGTCCGCGGTCGCCTCGCCGGTTCTCGTCTTCGCCGACGCCTCTTGGCTCGGCGTCTCGTGGCGGTCTCGAGTGATGGCCAGCGGCCGGCTTGCCCCAGCTCAAGATCCGGCCGACGACGTCGTCGCCGTTCTGGCTCCGCGAGGACCACCGCGCATCCTCGACGGGCCCGAGGCCATCGCGACGGCAGCGGAGGTCGTTCGCAGCCGGTTCGCCGCGGCGACCGAGGGTCTTCCGTCGGACGCGCGCGGGCTGCTACCCGGGCTCGTCATCGGTGACACGTCCCGCACACCGGAGGATCTCGACGAGGCCATGCTCGTGACCGGCATGACTCATCTCTCGGCGGTGAGCGGGTCCAACGTGGCCATCGTGCTGGCCGCGGCCCTCGGTCTGGCGGCGTTCCTAGGCCTGCGCCGTCGCTGGCGTCCACCTGTGGCCGCGGTGCTCCTTATTCTCTTCGTCGTCCTCGTGCGGCCCGAACCGAGCGTCGTCCGAGCCGCAGCGATGGGCGCCGTAGGCCTGGTGGGTCTTGGCACGTCGCGGCGGAGAGCGGGCATACCCGCCTTGTCCGTGGCGGTGCTGACGCTGCTCGTGTGGGACCCCTGGCTGGCGCGGTCCGCCGGGTTCTCCCTGTCCACTCTCGCCACCCTCGGCTTGCTGCTCTTCGCCGGCCCATGGGGCGCGGCGGTCGGACGGCTGCTCCCGACACGCATCCGGAGCTGGGGTCCCGCGCTCGCGGTACCGGTCGCGGCGCAGTTGATGTGCGCGCCCGTCGTTGTCCTGCTGCAGAGCTCGGTGTCCGTTGTCGGCGTCGTCGCGAATCTCCTCGCAGCACCGTTTGTCGCGCCCGCCACCGTGCTCGGCGTCGCAACGGCTCTGGTCTCCGTCGTGTCCACGACGGTCGCGGGATGGATCGGCTGGCTGGCCGCCGTGCCGACCCTGGCCATCGCCCAGATCGCGCGCATCGCCGCGGGCGCACCGGTGGCCACCGTCCCATGGCCTGGAACCGGCGTCGGTGCTGCGGTGCTGGCCCTGATCGGAGCCCTCCTCGTTGTCGGCGGACCCTGGCTCGTGCATCAGGCGCGACGCCGACCGCTGCTGCCCGTCGGCGCCGCCCTACTCGGCATCGGCGCCGCCGTGCCCACCCAGGTCGTGACCTGGCCCCTCCCCGGCTGGGGTTTCGTCGCCTGCGACGTCGGTCAAGGCGACGGACTGGTGCTCGCCACCGGCGTTGGGCGGGCGGTCGTCGTCGACGCCGGACCAGACCCCGCGAGCATCGACGCCTGCTTGCGCCGGCTCCGGATCGACGTCGTCGAGGCCGTCGTCCTCACCCACTTCCACGCCGATCACGTCGATGGCTTACCCGGCGTGCTGCGCGGCCGCACCGTGCGCCAGATCCTCACCACGCCGGTGCGAGACCCGCCGTACCAATGGCAGGAGGTGTCGGAGTGGGCCGCGTCAGCGGGCGTCCCGATCGGTGTCGTCTTCGCGGGCGACGACCTGGCGTGGCCCGGACTAACCGCCCATGTCTGGTGGCCGGCGCGCGTCATCCACGACGGCTCTGTTCCCAACAACGCGTCCGTCGTGCTCACCGTCGAGGTTGGGGGGCTGCGGTTGCTGCTCCTCGGTGACGTCGAACGCGAGGCTGCCCGTCAAGTGCTGCTGAGCCTCCAGCACCAAGCGCGAGCACCGTCCGCCTTCGACGTGGTCAAGGTGGCTCACCACGGCTCTGCGAACCGTGACGCGGCCCTGCTCGCCTACGCGCGTGCGCCGGTGGCCGTGGTGAGCGTGGGTGTCGACAACGACTACGGCCACCCGGCCTCGTCCACCCTGCGGGCGCTGCTCGACGATGGGTACAAGGTGTACCGGACCGACGTCAGCGGCGACGTGGCCGTCCGGAAGGGCGAGAGCGGCGCGGTCGAGGTCGCCACGCTGCGGTAGCGAAGCGTTATCTCACCGGTCAGGTGAGCTGCCGGATCACGCGGGGACGAACGAATGGCTGCGAGCGCTTTCCGCCAGCGCCTCGAGGGTGGCCTTGACCGCGGGCACTCGTTGGAGATCGTCTGTCGTGACCGCGTGGATCTGCCGGCGCGAGGCCGGCGTGAGGGAGAGGGTGGCGACGTCGCTCGTGTGAGCCGCGGCCAGGATGAGGTCTGGCACCAGGGCGACGCCCAGGCCGGCACTGACCAGTCCGAGCACGGCGATGTAGTCCTCTGTCTCGAACGAGACCGTAGGAGCGAAGCCGGCCCGCCGGGTCAGGGCCAGCAGGTGACCACGACATCGGGGACAGCCGGCGATCCAGCTCTCGTCCTGGAAGTCGACAAGCTCGACCTCGTCCCGACCCGCGAGGGGATGATTGAGCGGCACGGCCAGCCGCACTTCGTCGTCGAGGAGCTTCAGGGTCACGAAGTCGTCGAGATCCTCACCGCGGCCGATGTCCGTGCCCTCGTAGGCGAACGCCACGGCGATGTCGCACTCCCCGGCACGGAGGGCGGCTAGCGACTCCGGTGGCTCACCCTCGCTGAACGTCACGGTGACGTCAGGAAAGCGCTCCTTGACCAGGGCCAGCGCCTGTGGCACGAGGGACGCCGAGGAGGAGGGAAAGGCCATCAACCGCACGCGTCCCGCGCGCAGTCCGGCGATTGCGGCGACCTCCTCCTCCGCCGCATCGAGCGCGGTGAGCACGCCGACGGCGTGCCGGGCCAGCACCTGGCCGGCCTCCGTCAGCCGGACGTTCCGACCGACGCGTTCGACCAGGACCGTGCCCGTGCGCTGCTCCAGGCGGCGGACCATCTGTGACACGGCGGGCTGTGAGTACCCGAGCGCGACGGCAGCGCCGGTGAAGCTGCCCTCCTCGGCGATGGCCCGCATCACGCGAAGGCCGGCGGCGTCGATCATCGAGCCAGTCTATAACGTCCTGTTATCGATTTCGGTAAAAGGCCAACACCAGGCCGTGGTCGCGCCACCTCCGGACGCCGCTCACGCAGCCCACTGGTGACCCGGCAGACGGCTCCGCCGAGCCAGGACCGGGCGTACACGCATACTGGATCCATGTCCCTCCCGGCGGCGCCTTCCGCAGCGCCGCCGGCCCCTCTCTCGACGCAGT
>Ga0307289_10000516_pt1 | contig 16664 bp, 21 predicted proteins | sample ER_DNA_143_FD_194483 | JGI IMG/M metagenome (GOLD analysis project Ga0307289, IMG submission 194483) | Bulk soil microbial communities from the East River watershed near Crested Butte, Colorado, United States - ER_DNA_143 | ecosystem: Environmental > Terrestrial > Soil > Floodplain | place...
CGAACGCCGACCGCCTACAGCGCTGCCGCGTCGACGTCGGCGAGGGCGAGCCGCGCCAGATCGTCTGCGGCGCCTGGAACTTCGGTCCCGGCGCGACGGTCGCGGTCGCACTGCCGGGCGCCGTCCTCCCGAACGGGCTCGAGCTCGACCAGCGCAAGGTGCGTGGCGAGCTCTCGGACGGGATGATCCTGGCGGAGGACGAGGTCGGGCTCGGCACCGACCACACCGGGATCATGGTCCTCGACGACGGCCCCGAGCCGGGCACGCCGCTCGCGGACGTGCTGCCGCTGGTCGAGGACGTCCTGCTCGTCGAGTCCACAGGCAACCGGCCGGATCTGCTCTCCGTCTACGGCGTGGCGCGGGAAGCTGCCGCGCTGCAGGCGGTGCCCTTGGGGCGACGGCCGGGGTCTGACCCCGGACCGGTCCCGGAGGGACAGGTCGAGGTCGAGGTCGACGACTTCGAGGCCTGCCCGCGTTACATCGGGCGCCTCTTTCGCAACGTCCAGATCGGGCCGTCGCCCGTCTGGCTGAAGTCGCGGCTGCTCGCGGCCGGGATGCGTCCGATCTCCAACGTCGTCGACATCACCAACTACGTGATGCTCGCCCTCGGCAACCCGCTGCACGCCTTCGACTACGAGACGCTTCATGGCGGCAAGATCGTCGTCCGCCACGCGAAGAAGGGCGAGAAGCTGCGGACGCTCGACGGCGTCGAGCGGCAGCTCGAGGCAAGCGACCTGCTGATCGCGGACTCCGAGCGGGCGATCGCACTGGCCGGGATCATGGGCGGCGAGGAGACCGAGATCGGGGAGGGCACCACCACGGTCCTGCTCGAGGCCGCCAACTTCGAGCCATACACGATCTACCGCACCTCCGAGCGCCTCCGGCTCCGCACGGAAGGGTCGAACCGCTGGGAGAAGGGCGTCGACCCCCACCTCGCCGGCCCTGCGGCCGAGCTGGCGACACAGCTGCTCGTCGAGCTGGCCGGCGCCGAATGGGGCGGCCACGTCGACACCAACGACGGCCTGCCCGAGTCGCCCGTCGTCGGCTACCGCCCCGAGCGCGCGGACGCGGTGATCGGGATCGAGACGCCCGCGGACGAGCAGTACGCCCTGCTAGGCCGCCTCGGCTTCGAGCACGACGGCGACCGCGTCGTCGTCCCGACCTGGCGCGCGCGGGATGTGACCCGCGAGATCGACGTGGTCGAGGAGATCGCGCGCTTCCGGCTCGAGGACGTTCCGTTCACACTGCCGGCGCGCAGGGCGATGTTCGGCACCCTCACCCGCGAGCAGCAGCTGCGGCGCCGGGTCGAGGACGCGCTCGTCGGGCTCGGCTTCGCCGAGATCTATACGCCCTCGTTGCGGCTGGACGACAAGACCAACTGGAAGCTGCCCGAGCCGATCGCCGTCGAGCTGACGGCGCTACGCACGGCTCTGCTGCCGAGCCTGGTCGAGGCCGCGCAACGCAACATCGACGCCGGCGCGAGCCGGATCGCGCTCTTCGAGATCGCGCGCATCTATCTCTCGAACGGTGACCTGCCGGAGGAGCGGCTCCGGGTCGCCGGCATCGCGCAGGGAGGCTTCGCCCACGTGAAGGGCGTCGTCGAGGCCCTCTACGCCGCACTCAAGGCCGAGCCGCGCTTCGCGCGCGCGGAGCATCGGCTCTTCCACCCCGGCAAGACCGCGCGCACCGAGGCCGGCGTGCTCGGCGAGCTGCATCCGCGCGTGCTCGAAGGGGAGTGGGGAGGATTCGAGCTCGACCTCGAGCTCCTCTTCGCAGAGTCGCGGGAACCGGTCACGTACGAGGACGTGATCACCTACCCGGCGGTCCGCCAGGACCTGGCTTTCACCGTTCCAGAGGAGGTGACGGCCGGCGAGCTGGTCGATGAGGCGCGCGACGCCGCCGGAGCCGACCTCCGTGAGATCGGCGTCTTCGACGTCTACCGCGGCGAGCAGGTCGGCGAGGGCAAGAAGTCGATCGCCTTCAGGGTCGCCTTCCAGTCGCCTGAGCGGACGCTTTCGGACGACGATGCCGCCGCCTTACGCGAGCGGATCGTCAGCCGTCTTGCTGACCGCTTTGGAGCGGAACTGCGCGCTTGAACATCGGGTTCAGGCGCGCCACCGCTGCCTCGAGCACCTTGCGCTGGATCTCAGGCGATTCCTCGACGAGACGCTGAAACGAGCGGGCGGTGACGACTAGCGACCGGAGGGGCGACGTGCTCGTCACCGTCGCCGTCCTCGGCACGTCGGAGATCAGCGCGATCTCGCCGAAAAAGTCGCCCGGGCCGAGCGAGTTGATCTTCTCGCCGCCCTGGGTGACGTCGGCTGTCCCTTCGAGGATGACGAAGAACTCGCGCCCGCGATCACCTTCGCGCATCAGTTCCTTGCCTTCGGCGAGGTCGATCTCGTCGGCCGCCGAGGCGACCTGTTCGAGCTCATGCTTGGAGCACGCCTCGAAGAGCGGCACCTTCTTGATCAGGTCGACTTTCTTGTCGCTGCCTAGACGCACAGCGCGAGTCTAAATCCGCTGAGGTGATCAGGGCGTATGCACCGGCATACTTCCGTGATCAACGTTCGAACATTGGCCGCAGTTTGCTTCGCCCTGGCCGGCCTCGCGCTCCCCGGCGCGGGCGGCGCGGGCGGGACCGTCACCCAGCCGCTCGTGGCGACCGTCGGCTCGCCGTCGGCGCTGAACGCTTACGCCATCTCGCTGAAGGACTCGACCGGCGCGCAGGTGACCCACCTCGATCCCGGCACGTACACCGTCAACGTCCACGACTACGCGACGCTGCACAACTTCGACCTCACAGGACCGGGCGTGTCCAAGGCGACCGACATCGACGGCACCGAAGATACGACCTGGGTGATCGACGTCACCAACGGGACGTACCGCTACGTCTGCGACGCACACCCGACCGTGATGCGGGGCTCCTTCACCGCCGGCACCGTGGTCGCGCCGCCGCCGGTGAAGAAGCTCACCGCGCAGGTCGGCCCGAAGCGGTCGATCATTGTCAAGTCCTCGTCCGGCGCTCGCGTCAAGAAGCTGGCCGCCGGCAAGTACAAGCTCACGGTCAAGGATCTCTCGAAGGTGGACAATTTCCATCTGAGTGGCGGCGGCGTCAACCGGAAGACCGGGGTCAAGACCCGAGGAACCGTCGTCTGGACGGTCACGTTCCGGGCTGGCAAGGTCGCGTACCGGTCAGACGCTCACAGGCTGTTGCGCGGCGCGTTTGTCGTTACCGCGTAATTACGCGACCCGCTTGGCGGGCTGGGTGAGGCCGGCGTCCGGCCCCCCGGCCGCATGGATGTCCGCCTGCCGGTCGAGCTCGGCATTCAACTCTGCGCCGAAGAGAATCGCCCAGGCCGAGTAGTTCAGCCACAGCAGTAGGACGATGCCGCCTGCCAGCGAGCCGTAGGTTCTGTCGTAGGAGCTCGAGAAGCTCGTGTACAGCGCGAACAGCCCCGAGAGCACGAGCCAGATCACGGAACCGACCAGCGACCCCGGGGACACCCACTTCCAGCTCCGTTGATCCTTGTCGGGCGCGAGGAAGTAGACGAGCGCGAAGAAGAGCAGCACAGCGACGAATGCGATCGGCCAGCGGGCGATGTTCCAGAAGACCTTGAAGCCGCCGTCGAGCGGCGTGCGGCGCGCGATCGCGTCGCCGAGGTCGCCGCCGAAGATAATCAGCAGGAAGGTGCCGGCAAGCACGAGGCCGGTCGCGAAGACGAGCACGAGCGAGATCAGCCGCACCTTCCAAAATGGCCGAGTCTCGAGCCGTTCGTAGGCGCGGTTGACGGCCTTGACGACCGCGCCCATCGCGCCGGTCGCAGCCCAGAGCGCTAGGAAGATGCCGCCGACGAATGCGATCGCCGAGCCCGACTTGTTCTGTGCTGCGTCCTTCTTCGCGAGGTCGATCATGTCGACCACCCCGTGCGGAGCCACCGAGCCGACGAACTTTTCGAGCGAGTCGAATGCACCCGTGCCGAAGAGGCCGAGGAGGCCGATCAGGAGGATGACGGTCGGGAGGAACGCGAGCAAGGCGCTGAAGGCGACCTGCTGGGCGAGCCCCATGCAGTCGTCCGCGAGGAACTCCTTCGCGGCGCGCTTGAAGACGTCGACCCACTCGCCGAGGCTGAGCTTCAGCGGGCTCCGCGGGGTCGCGCCGGTGCGCGCGGTGTCAGTCGTCGCGGTCGACAAGGGAGAACGGGCCCACTTTCGCCTTCGTCGTCCCTTCCCGGCCTCGGCGCGCGAGCAGTCTCATCGTCGCGCCGATCCCGCCGGCGAGGAAGAAGCCCGCACCGAGCGCGCCGGCTGCGACGAGCGGTAGCTTCCCGCGCAGCTTGGCGCTGATGTCGGTGACGTCGGCCAAGCCGCCGCGGAGATCCTCGACGGCACCGGCGAGCTGCTCGCGCTCGGCTTCGATGTCGCGGCGGACCTGAGCGGCGGTTCGTCCGTTACGAGGTGCCATTGCTCTTCAACGCCTCCGTCGTCTTCCTTGCCTCTTCGATCGCCTGCTCGGGCACCGGCGGCGATCCCTTGCGGATCAGGCCGGCGGCGACGAACCCGAGCCCCGCGGCGAGCGCGACGAGGATGCCGGTCGTGATCAGCAGCGCCAGCCAGGTGTCCATAGCGGTCGCAAGCCCCGCGGCGATCGTCGCGAAGGCGAACCACAGTGCGAAGACGACGAAGAGCAGCGCGCCGATACCCAGGCCGATCCCGATCCCGAAGGCCGCGACCTTCTTCTTCAGCTCGAGCGCTGCGAGCTCCAACTCGAGCCGCGCGAGGCTGCTCGCGTGCTCGGCGACCTGCTTGGCGGCGGGGCCGACGCCTACGGTCTCAGTTTCGCGGGTGGGCATGACCCCTCCAGTCGATGACTTTGGCGAGGACGACGCCGGCTGCCAGTGCACCGCCCAGGACCAGCAACGGGCTCGGCCCCTTCCTGCGCTTCCGCTTCGCCTTCGGCTTGGGACGTGGCTTCGACGCCTGAGGCGCGCTCGGGGCCTGAGGCTCCCAGTCCGGGACCGAGGCGACTGGCGCAGTGCCCTTGGCCCGCGCTTTGATCAGGCTCGGCTTCAGCTTGCGCAGGAACGCCGCGTCCTCGGCGAGCTCGTCGGCAAGCGTTGCGACGAAGCCACCTTTCGCAGCGGCCTTGCGGGACAACTGTTCGAGGCGCTCGGCGCCGCGTTCCACGAGGAGATCTCCCTTGCTCATCGTTTCGCCGGCGGCGCCTCGCCGGTCGCCAAGCGCCAGACCCTGGTTGCGGCCTGGCGAGAGGCCAGAGCGATCCCGGCGGCGAGACCCGCGTACAGACCGGACCAAAGCAGTTTGCGCAACATCGTCGGTTGCCTTGCCTCGCTTCCGTTTACTGAAACCTGAATAGTTATTCTCGCCTTATGCAGCAGCTTCGGCAACTCCCGAAGCCGGAACGACAACGTCTGATCGCCAGCGTAGTCGGCCGGCGCCGTGTCGGCAGCCAACACGAGTTGCAAGCGGTGCTCGAGAGCGCAGGTTGCGAGGTCACGCAGGCGACGATCTCGCGTGACGTTAGGGAGTTGGGGCTCGAAAAGACGCGCGACGTGCTTGGCCGGCCGCGCTACGTGCTGCCCGAGCGCGGGAGCGGCCGCGACCCGAGGCGTGGCCTGGAGGCGGTGCTGTCGCAGTTCGGTCGCCGCGCCGTATCGGCGCAGAACATCGTCGTCGTCCACTCGGAGCTGGGGTCGGCGCCGGCGATCGCGCGGGCGATCGACCGAGTCGAGCATGCGAAGGTAGTCGGAACGCTGGCAGGGGACGACACCTGCCTTGTGATCACCGGCGATGCGGGTGACGCAAAGGCAGTCGCCGCCGAGCTAACAGCCGCGATGAGCTGAAAGGCCGGGCGGGGCCGCAGACTCCGCCCGGCGCAAGAGTTAGATGCCGGCGGCGGCCCGGACCTGCGCTTAGCCGGGCCTAGGGCTGAATCTGTTCGCTCGGCGGCGGCTCGGTGTACTCAGGCAGGCGCTCGACCTCATCCTTGCCGAGCGCGAGCCGCACTCGGCCTTCGGTGATCTCGGCCACCTGCTCCGCCGGCACGTACTGGCCGCGGGCGAAGAGCCCGGTCGCAAGCGTGAGCCCGTTGAAGATGTCGCGGCCCGAGTCGCCGACGACCTCCTCGACCTTGCCGACCTGCTCGCCCTCGCGGTCGACGACCTCCCAGCCTTGCTCGACCACCAGCCACGAAACCGGGTCGGGCGACACTAGATCACCTTGCCGCCGGCGTACCACACCGGCCCTTGGGTCTTGGCCGGGTACGAGTCCGAAATCGCGTGCAGGATCTTCAGCTTGCCGCTGATGCCGGCTTCGTCGAGGCGCTCGAAGCAGCGGCGCACCATCTCCGGCGAGGCCCCGTAACCAAACTGCCGCGCTCCACGGAAGCGGAAGACCGGCCTAGCATCGGGACGCGTCGGATTCAGCGGGCTCAGCCGCAGCGCGCCGGGCTCGATGTAGTCGCTCGAAAACAGCTCGACCTCGGCGTAGAGGTCGCTCCAATCGGGCGGTAGCTTGGCCAGCTCCTCGTCCCAGGCCCCCGCGAGCGACTCGTGCTGCGCTTGCTCCACTGCCGGCGCAGCCTCACTGCCGATGAGCGCCAGCGTCCCCTGGATGCGCTCGTGGTCGAGCCTGCGCAGCAGGTTGCGGATCTGATCCGGCGGCAGCCCGCCGCCCCGCCGTGCGAATGTGAAGTTGATCATCTTGCCGCGGCGCCCGGGATTCGCGGGGGCGAGCAGAGCCGCCGCACGCGCGCAGTCGCCTTCGTCGAGGATCGCCAGCCGCACCTGAGCGGACTGCCAACCGTCGGGTAGATCGGCTTCCAAGCGGCTGAATCGCTCGACGAGCGCCACGATGGGGAGCGTACTATCACGCCCGTGGCGAAAGTCGAGCAGCGCCGCGGGGTCTCGGAGGAGACCCTGCGCGAGTTCTTCCGGGAGATGCTCCTGATCAGGCGCTTCGAAGAGAAGGTCGAGGAGCGCTTCCGTGCCGGCGAGCTGCCGGGATTCCTGCACGTAGCGATCGGCCAGGAGGCCGTCGCGGTCGGCGTCTGCAGGGCGCTCGCCGACGGAGACGTGATCGCCTCGACGCACCGCGCCCACGGCCACACGCTCGCGAAAGGGACGCACCCGAACGAGCTGATGGCCGAGCTCTACGGGAAGCTCGAAGGTTGCTCGCACGGCTACGGCGGCTCGATGCACCTGTACGACGTCGAGCGCGGCAACCTCGGCGCCAACGCCGTCGTCGGCGGCGGCCTGCCCGCGATCGTCGGTGCTGCGCTGGCCTTCAAGTTTCGCGGCGAGCCGCGGGTCGCCGTCGCGTTCTTCGGCGACGGGGCGACGAACATCGGCACGTTCCACGAGTCGCTCAACTTGGCGCAGCTCTGGCAGGTGCCCGCCGTGTTCGTGCTCGAGGACAACCACTGGGCCGAGTCGACCCCGGAGACCCAGCACTCGCCGATCCGCGACCTGAGCAAGCGCGCCGAGGCCTTCGGGATGAAGGCGATGAAGGTCGACGGCCAGGACGTCGAGGAGGTCCACAAGGTCGCCTCGCGGGCCGTCAAGCACGCCCGCGACGGCAAGGGGCCCGTCTTCGTGCACGTCGAGACCCAGCGCCTGGTCGGCCACTACATCGGCGACCCGCAGGTCTACCGCGACAAGGAGGAGCTGGCGAAGCTGCAGCAGACGGCGGACCCGATCGAGCTCCTGCGCGACAAGCTCGCTCTCTCCGACACCGAGTTCGAGGCGGTCGACCGCGAGGTGCAGGAGCTCGTCGACGCCTCCGTCGAGTTCGCCAAGAACGGCACCGACCCCAAACCGGAAGACGCCCTCAAAAACATCTATGCCTGAGCTCTCCTACCGCGAGGCCGTCCGCGACGCGCTCTCCCAGGCCATGCGCAAGGACGAGGACGTTTTCATCATGGGCGAGGACATCGCCGAGATGGGCGGCTCGATGGGGGTGACGCAGGGGATGCTGGACGAGTTCGGGCCAGACCGCGTCCGCAACACGCCGATCTCCGAGATCGCGATCGTCGGCACCGGCATCGGCGCCGCGATGCAGGGGATGCGGCCCGTCGTCGAGGTGATGTACGAGGACTTCCTGACGGTCTCGATGGAGCAGATCGTCAACCAGGCTGCGAAGCACCGCTACATGTCCGGAGGGCAGCTGAAGGTGCCGCTGACCGTGCGCACGCAGGGCGGCGCCGGCTGGTCGCCGGGCGCGCAACACGCGCAGCAGGTCGAGGCGTGGTTCGTGCACGTGCCGGGCCTGAAGGTCGTCTTCGCCTCGACCCCGACCGACGCCCGTGGACTGCTTTGGTCGGCGATCTACGACGACAACCCTGTCATCTTCTTCGAGCACCGGACGCTCTACGGGCTGAAGGAGGAGATGTCGGACGAGCTGGAGCCGATCCCGCTCGGCCAAGCGCGCGTGCACCGCCAGGGCGAGGACGTCACCGTCGTCGCCACGGGTCGGCTCGTCCACGAGGCGCTCGCTGCGGCCGAGGAGGCAGAGAAGGAAGGCGTCTCGGTCGAGGTGATCGACCCGCGGACGCTACAACCGCTCGACGAGGACGCGATCGTCGGCTCGGTGAAGAAGACCAACCGTTGCGTCGTCGCCCACGAGGCGGTCACCCGGATGGGCTTCGGCGCGGAGATCGCAGCTGTGGTCCAGCACCAGGCCTTCGACTGGCTCGACGCGCCCGTCGAGCGCGTCGGCGCCAAGTTTGCGCCCCTGCCTTTCGCGCCGGTGATGGAGGAGTACGTCGTCCCGCACGCCAAGGATGTGCTGGCGGCGATCCAGCGGACGGTTCAGCGCGATGGCTGACGAGGTCAAGCTCCCGCGCCTCGGCCAGGGCATGGAGTCGGGGACGATCGTCAAGTGGCTCAAGTCCGAGGGCGACCAGGTGGAGAAGGGCGAGCCGCTTTACGAACTCGACACCGACAAGGTCACCCAGGAGGTCGAGGCCGAGGTCGCCGGCGTCCTGCTCAAGATCACCGTTCCCCAGGGCGAGGCCGACGTCGGCACGACGATCGCCGTCATCGGCGAGCAGGACGAGGACGTGAACGTCGAGGACGGGAACGTCGAGGATGGGAACGGTGAGGACGGGAACGTCGAGGACGGGAACGTCGAGGACGGGAACGTCGAGGACGCGAGCGTCGAGACCGCGCTCGAGGTCTCCGACGACGAGCAGGAGGAAGGGTCACCAGGCCCGGCTCGCGAGGCGGAGCGCGAGCGTGGCCGCGAGGCGAGCGCGTCGGAGCAGATCACCGAGATCCGCACCCCCGCCCAGGGCAACGGCGCCGGCGCCCGGGTCAAGGCCTCACCGCTTGCACGCAGGATCGCCCGCGACCGCGGGATCGAGCTCGGCTCGCTCCGAGGCACAGGCCCGGAGGGGCGCGTCGTCGCCGAGGACGTCGAGCGTGCCGCCGCCGGCGGACCCACGCCTGCCCCTGGGGCAGCCCCGGCCCCGCCCGGCGACATCGAGCGGATCCCGCTCACGTCCGTCCGCCGCACGATCGCTCGCCGTTTGACTGAGGCCTGGCAGGCGCCGGCGTTCCAGATCGCGATGTCGGCCGACATGACACGCGCGCAAGCGCTGCACGACCGGCTGGCGGAGCGGGTGAAGGAGGGCGAGGCAAAACCGACGGTCACCGACATCCTCACCAAGGCCTGCGCCGCTGCCCTGATGCGCCACCGCGCCGTCAACGCCCACTGGGCCGAGGACGCGATCGAGCTGCACCCGAACGCGAACGTCGGCATCGCCGTTGCGATCGATGCCGGGCTCGTCGTCCCGGTCATCCACCAGGCCGAGCGCAAGACAATCGCCGAGCTCGCGGCCGCGCGAGCCGACATCGTCACGCGCGCCCGGGAGGGCAAGCTGCGCCAGGAAGACCTCGACGGCGGCACGTTCACAATCTCGAACCTCGGCATGTTCGGCGTCGAGCAGTTCGTCGCCGTGCTCAACCCGCCGCAGGCCGCGATCCTCGCCGTCGGCGCGATCGAGCGGAAGGCCGTTCCCACCGACGGCGGAGGCTTCGAGGCGCGACCGCTGATGACGATGACGCTCACCTGCGACCACCGCACCCTCGACGGTGCCACCGCTGCCGACTTCCTCCGGACGGTCAAGGCGTTCCTGGAGGAGCCTGGCTTGATGCTGTGAGCCCGGTCCAGGTCTGGTACCAGGTGCGAGACCTGGAGGCGGCGCGCGCCTTCTACACCCAGAAGCTCGGCTTCGAGGAGATCTACTTCGACGAGGAGGCACGCTGGGTGCGGCTCGAGCGCGGCGAGATGAAGATCGCGATTGCCGAGGGCGAGCCGGACAAGGAGGCGGGCGTCGCGACGGTCGACGTCGACGACGTCAAGGCAGAGGCCGAGCGGCTTCGCCGAGAAGGGATCGAGGTTGGCACCGTGCTGGAGCTGCACGGCGCGATGCGCCTGCTCGACGTCTACGACCCTGACGGCAACCGGATCCAGCTCGCGGAGGACCTCGCCGCCTCGTGATCAGAAAAGGTGGCTCGCGGGACGTCCCCTTCCTGCGCGACATGCTCCGCCACGCGTTCTACTGGCGGACCCCCGTCGGGGACGAGGAGCCGCCGCTGACCCGCTACGTCAACGACTGGGGACGTCCGGGCGACCGCTCGCTGATCGTCTTCGACGAGTTCGTCCCGGTCGGCGCCGCCTGGTACCGCCTCTTTACGGAGGCGACCCCGGGTTTCGGCTTCGTCGACGAGCAGACGCCCGAGCTGGCGATCGCCGTCGTTCCGAGCCGCCGCGGCCGCGGCTACGGGCACGAGCTGCTCGCGGGACTGCTCGACTGCGCCCGCAAGGATGGCTTCCAGGCGATCAGCCTCAGCGTCGCCAAGGACAACCCGGCTCGGCACCTGTACGAGAGCTACGGCTTCGCGGAGGTGCGCGAGGACGACGGCGCCGTGGTGATGCGGGCAGCTCTATCGGCGTAAGTAGGATCCAGGCCGATGGAATGCGACGTTGCAGTTCTCGGCGGCGGTCCAGGCGGCTACACGGCGGCGATCCGAGCCGCCCAGCTGGGCGCCAAGACGGTTTGCATCGAGAAAGAGCCTGAGCTCGGGGGCACCTGCCTGCGGATCGGGTGCATCCCGACGAAGGCCTGGGTCCAGACCGCTTTCGGCCTCAAGGAGGCGGAGGAGAGCTTCGCCAAGTTCGGAGTCAACGTCGGCAAGGCCGAACTGGACTTCGCCGCCGCCAACGAATGGAAGGCGCAGGTCGTCCACCAGATGACCTCGGGCGTCGCCAGCCTCTTCAAGGCAAACGGCGTCGAGTGGGTCAAGGGCACCGGTCGCTTCAAGGATGCGAACACGATCGCGGTCGAAGGTGAGGAGGACGTCACCTTCAAGAGCGCCGTGATCGCGACCGGCTCGTTTCCGCTACGGCCGCCGATCGAAGGCCTCGATTCGGCACGCTGCGTCGACTCGACGGGCCTGCTCGCCCAGACCGAGGTGCCGAAGCGGCTGGTCATCCTCGGCGGGGGCATCATCGGCTGCGAGTTCGCGTCGATCCTCAACCGCTTCGGCACCGAGGTGACGATCATCGAGATGCTGCCGAAGCTGATTCCGGCCGAGGACGACGACGCCTCGCTCGAGCTCGCCAAGCAGTTCGGCAAGCGCGGGATCGCGCTGCATCTGGAGAAGCAGTGCACCAGGGTCGAGGAGTCGGGCTCGGGCCTGACGGTCCATTTCGGCAGCGGCGAGACCGTCGAGTGTGACCTGATGCTGGTCGCCGTCGGTCGCGGCCCCGTGGTCGAGAACCTCGGGCTGGAGGAGATCGCCGTCGAGTTCGACGTCCGCAAGGGGATCGCGGCCGACGAGCGCCGCCGGACGACGGTCGGCCACATCTACGCCGTCGGTGACTGCGCCGGCTACTGGCAGCTCGCTCACACCGCTTTCCGCGAGGGCGAGGTTGCGGCTGAGAACGCCCTGGGCCACGACGCGGTTGTCGACGACCGTGCGGTGCCGCGCCCGATCTACACCGACCCCGAGATCGCCGGTGTCGGCCTGACCGAAGCCGCCGCGCGAGAGCAGTACGGCGACGACGTCGCGGTCGGCCGGTTCCCGTGGGTCGCGAACGCGCGCGCGGTGATGCAGGACGCGACTGTCGGCTGGGTGAAGTCGATCCACGAGACGCGCTACGGAGAGCTGCTCGGCCTCGTCATGGTCGGCCCGCACGTGACCGACCTGGTTGAAGCCGGCGTGGTCGCGATCGACGCCGAGGCGACCGTCGAGACCGTGGCCGACGGCATGACCGCGCACCCGACGCTCAGCGAGGCGATCAAGGAAGCAGGCCTTGTCGCGCTCGGCCGCGCAATCCATCTGCCGAACCGGAAACGCGCCAAGGCAACCGCCTAGAAAACACCCGTATCGCGGATCGGCCCTTCGGCGTTTCACGTGCATGGAGACAGTCAAGGCGCGCCGCCCGCGCCGTAACAACCTGTCTCTGCGGCAGCTGGCGCCGGCTCGGGGAAGGCGCAACCAGTTCGACGCTGCCTACGAAACCTTCTACAGCAAGCACGTCGCCGAGGTCTACCAGTACGCGCTCGCCGTGCTCGGCAATCCGGCGGACGCCGAAGATGTCACGCAGCAAACCTTTTTGAACGCCTACCGCGCCTTCCAGCGCGGCGAGCGGCCGCGCAAGGCGCACAACTGGCTGATCAAGATCGCGCACAACGTCTGCCGCATGCGCTGGCGCCAGGCGAGCCGTCGGCCGCAGGAGGTTCCGCTCGAACACGTTGCCGAGCCGGTGGCGCTCGACGACGAGAAGCCGTCGCTCGACGAGGTGCTCGGTGCCCTCGCCCGGCTGCCTTTCAACCAGCGCGCCGCAATTGTCATGCGCGAGGTCGAGGACCGGAGCTACGCAGAGATCGCCGACGTGCTCGAGACCACGGTTCCCGCCGTCGAAGCGCTGATCTTCCGTGCGCGCACGAACCTACGCGCCAGGCGCAAGTCGCTCGCCGGCGCGCTCACCGTCGTCCCGGTTCCCGGTTCGCTGGCGAGCTTCTTCGGCGGAGGCGGCGGTCTGGTCGCGGCCGGCGGAGCCGCGCTCGGCTCGGAAATCGCCCTCAAGGTCGCTGCGGTCGTCGCCACCGGCGTGGTTGCCGGCGGACTCGGTTACAAGACGGTCGACGCCGTCGCGACGTCCGAGCCACAGAAGGTCGAGGCTGCCCAGCCACGCTCGCATCCAGAGCTCTCGCCCAAGCTGCCGCTCCACGCATCGCCGCAGGCGCGCCGCCCGGACATAGCGGCATTCAGGCACCCGACCCGGGCGCAAGCGCGCGTGAAGAAAGCTCTACTGCGTGCTCCGAGTACCGCCCAAGCCTCGGAGACCCAGCTCGAGAGCACTCCCGCAGCTCAGGCTGCCGCCGCCACGACGTCGACCAGGGCGACGGTCGGCGCCGCTGCCACCGCGGCCACTACGACCGTCGGCAAATTGGTCCCTTCCGTTCCCGTGCCTGTCCCGCAGGTGCCGGCGGCCGTGACGACCCCGGTCGTCCCCGTCACGGTCACGGTGCCGACCGTGCCGACCGTGCCGACCGTGCCGAGCGTGCCGACCGTGCCGACGCTGCCGACGCTGCCCGTGCCTCCAGGTCTGAAGTAACCCGATTTGCAAGAAAGAATCCAAATCGGCATCTGGGTAGGTGGATGTTGTCTGCGGCACGCCTTTCCTGCCCCCAAGCGGAGCTGGCCGTCTCACGGCGGCTCGACGGCTGTCTCTCGTGGCGAGAGCGCCGGCGGCTGCGTGCGCACCTGAGCGGCTGCGAGGCATGCTCGAGTTCATTGCGCTTCCACGAACGCAGGCGGGCGGCCCTCAGAAGGCTGCGCGTCGTCCCGGTTCCACCCAGCCTGCAAGTTTTTCGGCCCGACGGCGTCTAGTTGAGTGGGATGTGCCCTCGTCCCGCTCCGGGGCCGTGCCCGCCCGCCGGCCCCGGAACTTTCTGTGGTTACGGACCCGGGGACTGGGGTAGGGGTAGGCCGTGAGCGTGATCAATAGACGCAACGCGGTTATGGGCTGGGCGGTCTGGAACCTCGCCAAGCAGGTCGGCAAGAAAAAGGCACGCTCGGCGACCCCGTCTGTCGAGGGTCGCAAGCCGAACAAGTCGCTGATCGCGGTCGCTCTTGCCGCGACGGCCGGCGCGTTCGCCTTCGTGCGCGGGCGACGTTCGTCGTCCGAGTGACGGAAGAAGGTTCCGACTAGACCGCGGCCGCGTCCCCCTTTAGCTTTGTCTGCACACAAACTTGCAGGCAGAGAGGGGCTTACCTATGCGCGTCGAGAAGTCGGTCACGTCGATCACCTGGATCCCGTCCGAGGCGATCTCGGGCATGCCGAAGGTTCCATTCGAGCTGGGCGTCGCCCACTACGACGCTCCGCCGCCGGACAAGCTCGACGATCTGGAGGCGCTGCGTGAGGCGGATGCCTTCCGCGAGGCCAACGAGCTGCGGGCCTGGGTCGATTTCGACGACGACGGGAAGCCGAAGGACTTCGGCTATTCCGGCGGCGGCCATATCGGCGTCACCCGGATCAAACTCGGGCGACGGGAGCTGGCGTTCCCCGCGGTTCAGTACCCACTGATCCAGGGCGAGCCCGAGGTTGGACCGGGCTGGGTCAAGTTCACCCAGTCCGCGGGCGGCCACATGGGCCTGCCGGCCCCGCGCCGGGTCAGCGGCAAGCCGTTCTTTCGGATCAAGTCCGCTTCTGCGTGGACGACCTTGTCGCTGACGCTCAAGGCGGATGGGACGACGGAGCACGAGCTCACCGGAGCGAGCCCGTTCCCCCGCCACTGGCTCTACGACGACGACGGCAAGCTAGTCGAGAAGTCGGGCACGATCGACTTCGCCGAGTGGTACAAGAAATCGCACGGCAAGAACACGCCGTGGGGTGAGGAGGACTCGCCGGCCATGACAACCGCGGTCGAGTCGGAGCTCGAGCGCGAGCTCTCGGCCTCGATCATGCGCGAGGGCAAGAAGCTCGAGCGCAGGAAGCTGGAGGAGGGCGACGCACTCGTCACCGAGGGTGAAGAGGGCGGCGAGCTGTTCCTCCTGCTCGACGGCATAGTCGACATCGAGGTCAACGGCGACCGGATCGCCGAGATCGGCCCCGGCGCGTTGCTCGGCGAGCGCGCGCTGCTCGAGGGCGGCAAGCGCACCGCGACGATCTGGGCGAAGACACCGTTGCGGGTCGCGGTCGTCCCGGCCGATGCGATCGACGAGTCTGCGCTGCCGGAGCTGGCGGCCTCGCACCGCCGCGAAGAGGGCTGACACCGCTTTTGGGTCAGGCACCTGGCCATGGCCTGGTGCCTGACCCTGAGAACGCTCGCGGCTAGACCGCGCGTGCCGCAAGCGACCACGCGACCCAGATAGGGGCCCTTCGGCCTATAGACAGAGCGATATCGACCTGCGAAGCTCTGCCTCGGATGCGCGGCCCGATCCTGATCCTGTACGCCTTGCTGGCGCTCTACGCGCTCGAGATCGTCGTGCCGCTGCTCCTGGTTGCGGTCGCCGTCGTCCGGCGGCGGCTAATCGTGCCGCGCTAGCCAGTCGCCGACGACCTGCATGTAGCGCTCGCGCTCTTCGTAGTGCGGCAGGTGCGACGACTCTTCGAAGAGCTCCCACTCGGCGCCGTTGATGCCCGCCTTCAGTACCTCCTGCAGGGCTGGGGCCGCCTCGTCGTACCGGCCGGAGACGAGCAGCGTCGGCACGTCGATCTCGCCGAGGCGGTCCTTGACCTGCCAGTCCTTGATCGAGCCGATCACGTGGAATTCGCTCGGCCCGTTCATCGTGTGGTAGACGGTCGGGTCGCGCTCGATCCATGCGAACCCCTCGGCGACCTCCGGCGGCCACTCGTCGAGCCGGCAGACGTGGCGCTTGTAGAAGACCATGCAGGCCTCCTCGTACTCCGGGTCAGCGGTCGTCCCCGCCTCCTCGTGCTTCTTCAGCGTCGCCTCGACTTCGGGCGGCAGCTCGGCGCGCAGGCTGTTCGCCTCGGAGAGGAAGTCCGGGAAGGACGCCGCCGTGTTGGCGAGCACCTGAGCGCGCAGCCCGGGCGGGTGGGTCAGCGCGTACTCCTGCGCGAGGAACCCGCCCCATGATTGGCCGAGGATGTCGTGGCGGTCCGCGATCCCGAGTTCCTCGACCAGGTTGTGCAGCTCGCGGACGAAGAGATCGACGGTCCAGAAGTCGCCGTTGCGCCCCTCGTAGTGGGTGCTGCGGCCGTTGCCGACCTGGTCGTAGAAAACCACCGCGCGGCCGTCCTTGGCGAGGTCCGCGAGCGAGAGCAGATAGTCGTGGGTCGCGCCCGGGCCCCCGTGGAGGACGACGAGCGGTACGGGCCCGCCGCCGAGCTCGCCCTCAATCGCGTACCAGGTCTCGGCTGTCTCGTCGCCGATCTGGAACTTGGCTTTGCCTTCTTGCACGAGGGAACGACGCTAACCCCGGCAGAGGGCCGATGCATATTTAAGTTGTGGCTAACGTAAGAATCTGCTTAACTAAGACCCCACATGGAAGCCGCCGTCAAAGCCATTGCCGCTCCGCGCCGCCGCCAGATCCTGACGCTCGTTCGCGAGGACGAGCTGTCGGCGGGCGAGATCGCCGCGCATTTCGACGTCACGAGGCCGGCGG
>Ga0307289_10000524_pt1 | contig 16561 bp, 11 predicted proteins | sample ER_DNA_143_FD_194483 | JGI IMG/M metagenome (GOLD analysis project Ga0307289, IMG submission 194483) | Bulk soil microbial communities from the East River watershed near Crested Butte, Colorado, United States - ER_DNA_143 | ecosystem: Environmental > Terrestrial > Soil > Floodplain | place...
GCGGTCGAGGCCGGCCCGCTTGGGGTCGGTGAACCGCCAGGCCTCCTCGCGGTTGCTCGGCCGCTCCAGCTTGGCCAGGGCGGCCAGCGCCTCCAGGCGCCGGGCCAGGAACCAGTCGGGGTCGCCGAGGGCCTGCGACCAGGCGGTCACGGCCGCCTGGTCGAGGTCCTTGAGGGTCAGTGTCTCGATGCTCGTTTCGGTCATCGCCTAGCCGACCGCCCCTTCCATCTGCAGGGCGATGAGGCGGTTGAGCTCGAGCGCGTACTCCATCGGCAGCTCCTTGGAGATCGGCTCGATGAACCCGCGCACGATCATGGCCGTCGCCTCGGCCTCCGAGAGGCCGCGCGACCGGAGGTAGAAGAGCTGGTCGTCGCCGATCTTGGAGACGGTGGCCTCGTGCCCCAGGGTGACGTCCTCTTCCTTGACGTCGGTGTAGGGGTAGGTGTCGGAGCGCGACTCCTCGTCCAGCAGCAGGGCGTCGCAGCGGACGTTGACCTTGACCCCGGGCGAGCCCTCCTCGACCTTGACCAGGCCGCGGTAGGAGGTGCGGCCGCCGTCGCGCGAGATCGACTTGGAGACGATCTGGCCGGTGGTGTTGGGGGCGGCGAAGGTCAGCTTGGCCCCGGCGTCCTGGTGCTGGCCCTTGCCGGCGAAGGCGACCGAGAGGATCTCGCCGTGGGCGTGCTCGCCCAGCAGCAGCACGGCCGGGTACTTCATGGTCAGCTTGGAGCCGATGTTGCCGTCGATCCACTCCATGGTCGCGCCCTCATAGGCCGCGGCCCGCTTGGTGACCAGGTTGTAGACGTTGGTCGACCAGTTCTGGATGGTGGTGTAGCGGACCTTGGCGTGGGGCTTGACGATGATCTCGACGACCGCCGAGTGCAGCGAGTCCGAGGAGTAGATGGGGGCGGTGCAGCCCTCGACGTAGTGCACGCTGGAGCCGGGCTCGGCGATGATCAGGGTCCGCTCGAACTGGCCCATGTTCTGGGAGTTGATCCGGAAGTAGGCCTGCAGCGGGATGTCGACGTGGACGCCCTCGGGGATCCAGATGAACGACCCGCCCGACCACACGGCCGAGTTCAGCGCCGCGAACTTGTTGTCGTTGGGCGGGATCACCGTCGCCCAGTGCTCGCGGAACAGCTCCTCGTGCTCCTTGAGGGCGGTGTCGGTGTCCAGGAACAGGACGCCCTGCTCCTCCAGGTCCTCGCGGACCTTGTGGTAGACGACCTCGCTCTCGTACTGGGCGGCCACCCCGGCGATCAGGCGCTGCTTCTCGGCCTCGGGGATGCCCAGCCGGTCGTAGGTGTTCTTGATGTCGGCGGGCAGCTCCTCCCAGGAGGTGGCCTGCTTCTCGGTGGCCCGCAGGAAGTAGAAGATGTTGTCGAAGTCGATCTGGTTCAGGTCGCCGCCCCACTGGGGCATCGGGCGGCGCAGGAAGTAGTCGAGCGACTTGTGGCGGAAGGTCCGCATCCACTCGGGCTCGCCCTTCATCGCCGAGATCTCCTCGACGACCTCGTGGGAGAGGCCCCTCTTGGGCGTGAAGACCGAGTTGACCGGGTCGTGCCAGCCGTACTTGTAGCCGCCCAGGTCGACGTTCTCCGGGACGGGGTTGATCCGCTCCGGCGCCTCGGGCGTCAGGTCTCGGGCTTCGGTTGCCATCAGGCTGGGCTCCTTGCTGCCTTGCGGTTCGGGGACGGGGTGGTTCGCGTTGGTGCGTGGGTGCCTCGCGGGCCGAGGTCGATGCGGGTCTGGCAGCGCACGGCGCCGTCGACGATGGTCGTCTCGCGCTCGACCCGCGTGCCGAGCAGGCGCTCGAACAGCTCGGCCTCGGACGCGCACAGGTCGGGCAGTTCGGTGGCCAGGTGCTCCACCGTGCAGTTGTGCTGGCAGAGACGCAGGCCGCCGTCGGCGGGCTCGACCTCGGCCATGAAGCCCTGCTCGTTCAGGACCTCGGCCAGGGCGTCGGTCCGCTCGGCAAGGGTAGCGCCTTCCACCCGTCCGGCGTAGCTGGCCGCCAGCCGCTCGTTGCGCCAGGCCAGGAACTGGGACAGGGTGGCCGCGTCGCGGCCCTTGAGGAAGGTCAGGGCCTCCCGGGCGACCTCGTCGTAGTGGCGGGGGAAGGTCTCCAGCCCGGCGTCGGTGAGCCGGTACACGGCCGTGGGCCGGCCCCGCCGCGGCTTCTCGGTGCTGGAGCCGACCAGGCCGTCGCGTTCCAGCAGGGCCAGGTGGCGGCGCACCCCGACCGAGGTGAGCTGGAGCAGCTCGGCCAGCCGGGGCGCGGAGAGGCGCCCATGGCGCCGCAGGAGCACGAGGATCCGCTCCCTCGTGCCGCCGGCATGCTCGGACGTCATGACGCTTCCTCTCTTCCCGGATATTTTGGAAACATCTATGTTTCCTTAGCCAGTTTACGCAGCTTGCCAGGGGGAGAGCAAACCTGCGGGCGCCGACGCGACGAGGAGGCGTGCGGATGTCAGAGCCGCTGTTCACGGGGGTCGGGGTCGCCCTGGCGACGCTGTTCGACGAGGCCGGCGAGCTGGACGCCAAGGCGACCGCCGGCCACGCCGCGACCCTGGTCGAGCTGGGGGTCCGGGCGGTGGTGGTGGCCGGGTCGACCGGCGAGGCGTCCGCCCTGACCTCCGAGGAGCGCCTCGCCCTCCTGACCGAGACCCGCAAGGCCGTCCCCGCCGAGGTCCCGGTGATCGCCGGGACCGGCGCCCCTTCGGCCCGCCAGGCCGCCGCCCTGACCCTCGACGCCCGCGAGGCCGGCGCCGACGCCGTCCTGGCCCTCTGCCCGCCCCGCAACACCGACCCCCGCCCCTACTACCGGGCGGTCGCCGAGGCGGCCGGCGGCCTGCCGGCCCTGGCCTACCACTTCCCCCAGACCGCCCCACCCGGCATCCCCGTCGAGGCACTGCCCGACCTCCCCATCCAGGGCCTGAAGGACTCCAGCGCCAACCCCGAGCGCCTCCTGGCCGAGCTCCAGGTGTTCACCCGCCCCCTGTACGTCGGCTCCGCGATGCTCCTGCTCATGGCCGGGTCGCTCGGCATCGCCGGCGCCATCCTGGCCGTCGCCAACGTCGACCCCGAGCACGCGATCGCCGCCTTCGCCGGCGACCCCGCCGCCCAGCAGTCCCTGCTCGCCGCCCACAAGCGGGCCCAGCGCGCCTTCCCCCTCGGCCTCAAGCAGGCGATCGCCGACCGCTTCGGCACCTCCCCGACCACCCGCCTCGCCTGACCGCGCCTCCCACCCCACCCGCGCCAGCAGAGCTCGTCGCCCGGACCGAGCTGGGCGCCCTGACCAAGCCCGGCGCGCTGGTCGAGGTCGGCGCCCTCGGGCTAGGCACCCTGGTCGAGCTCGGCGCCCCCATCGAGATAGCCATTGAGCAGCTCCGCCTCGGCGTTGTCGATCGCGGCCAGCGTCGAGCGCAGCGCGGCGGTGGCCGGCTTGTCCCGCGCCTTCATGGCCGCCGTGAGACCCGGCGCATGCGGGTGCGGATGTCTTCGGGGTTGTGGTTGTCAGCCGCTTCCAGGAGCCGTCAGCCTCCCTTGTCCGCCCCGCTCGTCGGCGTGGGGGGTCGCGGTGGAGGGCCGAGCCCGCGGCGGCAGGTCTCGCACTCGGGACGGCCGCAGGCGCGCTGGTAGTCACCCTGCTCGAGGGAGGCCAGGGCCGCCGCCACCGCGGCTCCCTGCCGGTCCAGGTCGGCCGGGCCCAGCGAGCGTGTCTCGATCACCGGCTCCTCCCCGCCCAGATAGCAGTAGGAGGTCGTGCAGTGGTCCCCGGGCAGCTGCCCCAGCTCCCGCAGGGCGAGCGCGTACATGCCCAGCTGGTCCAGCCCGCCGGCGGCCTGGTCGAGCTCCCTGCCGGTCTTCCAGTCCACCAGCTCGACGGCTGTCGCCTCCTCGGGTGCCGCCGTCCCGGGAGCGTCGGCAGCGGGTGGACGGAAGATGGCGTCGATGCGGCCGCGGACGACCCAGGGGCCGATGCGGAGGGTGACGCCGACCTCGGCCTCCGGTGGGGGGAGGCCGGCGTAGCGGGTGGCGGCGAAGTTGCGGGTGGCCCGTTCGATCAGCTCGGGGGTGGCGTGGCCGCCGGGGCGGTCGCCGCCGAGGTCGTCGGTGTCCAGCAGGTCGGGGAGGCTGCGGGCGCGCCGCTCCAACAGGCGGTGGACCACGGTGCCGAGCCTGGCCGCGGTCCTGGGGGCGGCGGGAAGCGGCCGCACCACCGACCAGTAGAAGTCACGTGGGCAGCGGGCGTAGGTGAGCACCTGGCTGACCGAGAGGATCCGGGGCGGGACGACCCGGGCCGACGTCGGGTCGACGCGGGCGGCGTCGAGCAGGTGACGCCCGGCCTCCGCCGCCGCCCGGAAGGCGTCGGCCTGGCCCGGCGGGACCCGGGTGTCCAGCGTGCCTGGCGCGGCCCGCTCCAGCTCGACGGCGGCGGCGAGGCCCTCGGGGAACACCGGGTCGTCCTCGTCCTCGGGGCGGCGTCCGGGATGGGGCCAGCTGACCCGGGCCCTGAGCCGTTCGGTGAGCGGGCTGGTGGCCGGCTGGTCGGCCCGGACCAGGACGTCCACCGCCGGATGGTCGGCGGCTTCGTTCCAGAACGGGCCCGGCCCCTTCGGGATCTTCTCCGACCCCTGGTACCACCAGGCCGCGGTGAGCACGAGCAGCTGCTTGGCCCGGGTGAGGGCGACATAGAACAGCCGGCGCTCGTCCTCGAGGGCGCGCCCCTCCAGCTCGCCGCGGAAGGTCCGGGCGTTGCCGGTGAAGCGGGGAAGGTGGCCGGCGTCCTCGCGCAGCTCGTACGGGAAGCCCTGGGCGCGGCGGGGGTCGGCGACCCGGGCGTCCGGGAAGATGCCGTACCTGGGCGAGCCGTCCCTGCCGGTGCCGGCCGAGAGCCCGACCACCGCGACCATCGGGAACTCGAGCCCCTTGGCCATGTGGACGGTCATCAGCTTGACCGAGTCCACCGGGGCCGGCTGCACCGCCTCGACCGGCTCGGACGCGTCCTCGACCGCTTCCAGGTAGACCAGGAAGGCGGCCAGCGAGGGGTCGCCCTGGACCGGGGCGAACGCCGCCACCCGGTCGAGGAAGGTGGCCAGGTTCTGCCGGGCCGTCGTCGCCCGGCGGTCCGGGGACGCCTCCAGCTCGGCCCAGACGCCGGTGCGCTCCAGGATGGTCTGGACGAGGTCGAGCAGCGGCCCGCGGGCGGCCTCGCGCAGCTCCCGCAGCTCCTCGCAGAACGCGTCGAGCCGGCTGCGCGCCTCCTCGTCCAGCCCCTCGACCTCGTCCAGGTGGTCGAGCGCCTCGGCGAGCGCGAAGCTCACGTCGCCCGGGTCGGGGTCCTCTCCCGGCAGCTCGTCCTTGAGCCCCCAGTTGTGCCGGGACGCCCAGCGGGCCAGCCGGACGAGGTGCCGGTGGCCGATCCGCCAGCGGGGGCCGAGGAGGAGCCGGGCCAGGGCGACGTTGGCGCCCGGGTCGGCCACCACCCGCAGGGTGGAGACGAGGTCGACGATCTCGGGGGTCTCCAGCAGGCCGGACAGGCCCACGACCTCGACGGGGACGCCTCGCTGCTCGAGCGCCTCCCGGAGTGGGCCGAGGAGCCGCTTGGACCGGACGAGGACGGCCACGTCCCGCCACTCCGGCCAGGTGCCGTCGGGCAGGCCGGTCTCGTGGGCGCGCACGACCTGGTCGGCGACGAACGCGGCCTCGGCGAACTGGTCGGCGAGCAGGGCGGCCCGGACCTCGCCCTCGGGAGCCCCCGGCCTGGCCACCAGCGACGTCCCCCCGCGCCGCCGCTCGGGGATCCGGTCGATCACCGAGTTGGCGAGCGCCAGGATCCTCGGTCCCGACCGGAAGTTGGTCGACAGGGGCATCGGTTCCCCCACGGCCCATGCCGGCGGCTGTCGCTCGACCTGGTCGTCGGCCGGCGAGCCCTGGCCGGAGGTCGCCGCCGGGCCCGGGGTGCGGCTGCTGGCGGGGGCCGGTGGGTCGGGGGCGGCGTCGGGGGCGGGAACCGGCCTGAGGTGGCGTGCGGGCTGGACCTGCGCCGGGGCCGGGGCGGGTGGGAAGTGCTCGGCGAACGAGAGCAGGTTGTACATGGTGGCGCCGCGGAAGGCGTAGATCGCCTGGCGGGCGTCCCCGACGGCCATGATGGAGGCGCCGGGTGGGCAGATCCGCTGCATCAGCCGGCGCTGGGCGACGTTGGTGTCCTGGTACTCGTCGAGCAGGACGTGCTGGAACCGGGTCCGGAGCTCCTGGAGCAGCTCCGGGTGGCCCTCGACCAGCTCGACCGCCTTGGCCACCTGGTCGCCGAAGTCGAGACGGCCCCGTCGCCGCTTCTCGGCCGCGTAGCGCTCGACCAGCCGGACCAGCTCGGTCCGCTCCCTGGCCGCCTGGAGCATCCAGTCGGGCAGCCGCTCGCCCTCCTCGGCCCGTTGGAGCAGGCGCCTGGACGCCTCGACCACCCGCTCGGCCGGGACGACGTGGTCGGCGCAGGCGGACGCCAGCTCGAGGGTCTTGCGGATGGTGGCGCCGGCCGTGCGGACGCTGAGGTGCTCGAACCGCTCGCTGTCGAGGATGCCGAGGAGGATCTGGTACTGCTGCGCCTCGGTGAGCAGGTCGGCGTCGACCTCGATCCCCACCCGGATCCCGTACGCCTTGACGAGGTCGGCCGCCCACGCGTGATAGGTGTCGACGGTGACCTGGTCGCCGACGTCGGTGGGGAGGTCGGCCAGGGCCTCGCGGACCCTGGCCTCCAGCTCGTTGGCCGCCTTGTTGGTGAAGGTCAGCCCGAGCACGGAGGCCGGCGCCACCCCGAGCCGCTCGACCAGGTGGACGATGCGTGCCGCCATCACCGCGGTCTTGCCCGACCCGGCGCCGGCGATCACGTGGACCGGGCCGATCGGGGCGGTGATCGCGGCCAGCTGCTCGGGGGTCGGGTCCTGGCCGCGCAGCGCCGCCCGGACCCCCGGGGTCACCACGCCGGTGAGGGTCGCGCTCACCGCTCGCCTCCACCGTTGGTGGCCGCCAGCGTGCCGTTGGGGCCCAGGCCGGCCGGGGGATGGGCCGGGGCCAGGAACTCCTCGCCCTGCGGCCACATTGGGCAGATGGGCTTGAACGCGCACATGCGGCAGTCGGCGTGGGGGTCGGGGTCGAAGGACTCGGCGGCCGCCCCGTCCAGCAGGGCCAGCAGCCGCCGCTCGACCTGGCCGGCGTAGTCGGGCCCCGGGTGCTGGCTGACCCTGGTGAACCGGCCGTGCCTGACCCTGGCCGGGTAGACCAGCTGCATCTCGACCGGCCGGCCGAGGGCGGCCAGCTCCGGGTCGCGCAGCGCCGCCAGGTAGTAGATGGCGAGCTGGAGGGAGCGCTCGGCCTCCTCCTCGGACGCCGGGTTGCGGGCGGTCTTGTAGTCGAGCAGCACGATCCCGCCGTCGGGGCCGGGGTCGACCCGGTCGATGCGGCCCCGGACCAGGTGGCCGCCCACCTCCATCTCGAACCCGACCTCGAACCGCAGGGCGCGGCTGGCGGCCTCGGCCTCGCTGTGGTGCCACAGCTCCAGCATGCCCATGCCGTCGCGCCAGTACTGGTAGGCGATGGCCCTGGACGGGAACCAGGCGGGATTGAACCGCCGCCGGTAGGCGGCCTTGAGGTCGTCCGGGCGGTTGGCGATGTCGCCCTTGGCGGCCAGCTCGAAGATGGTGTGCATGAGCCGCCCGAAGGCCATCTGGTAGGAGGAGCGGTCGTCGAGCCCGGCCACGCTGCCGAAGAAGTAGCGCAGGTGGCAGTCCTCGTAGGTCCCGATCCGCGAGTAGGACGTGCGCAGGCGGCCCTCGGCCGCGATCGGCTCGGGGTCGACGGTGAAGTCGCGCCGCCACCACCAGGTGGCCGGGTCGACCCCCGGGATGGCGGCCAGCGTGGCCGCGGCGGCGAGCCGTTCGGCGGCCGGCCGGTCGCGGTCGCCCGCGACCCGGCGGAGGGCGCCGGCAGCCTCCAGGGAGCCCAGCGGGGTCGGGTCGGGGGCGGGCGGGTCGGCGGGGAGCTCCAGCCCGAGCTCGCGGAGGAAGCGGGACGGCTCGCCGCGGCCGTCGACGCGGGAGGCGGTGAAGACGACCCGGTCCCTGGCGCGGCTGGCCGCGAGGGTGAAGCGTCGCCGCTCCTCGTCGAGGAGGGCGTCCGCCCGGGCCACCGGGCCGGGGTCGCCGTCGAGCCGCCAGGCCTCGAACAGCCCCTGCGGGCGGGCCGTGCTGGGCAGCGAGCCCTCGAGGCAGCCGGCGACGACGACGAGGTCGAACTCCTGGCCCTTGGCGGCGTTGACCGACAGCACGGCGACCGCGTCGGTCCTGGTCATCGCCGGGGGCAGCCAGGGGTCGCTGGCGAAGTCGGCCCGCTCGACCACGTCGAGGTAGGTGCGCATGCTGGCGCCCGGCCGGCCGTCGACGAACAGGCTGAGGGCGCGCGAGAAGGCGGTCAGGGCGTCGAGCTGGCGCTGCACGTCGGCGTCGGTCGGGTCGACCTCGGCGCGCAGGATCAGCTCGGAGAAGGCGGGGGCGCTCCGCCAGACCTCCCAGAAGCAGGCGTCCGCGTCCAGCTCCGCGACCCAGCCCTCGGCCCGTTCGAGCAGGTCGCACAGCGCCTCCACCCTGCCCACAAGCCCCGGGTCGAGCACCAGGGCAGAGCCCGACCGCCCGGGCCCTTCCCGTTCCCCACCGTCGACCTCCGGACTCGGCGGCTCCTGGCCCGCATCGGGGTCCGCTTCCGTGAGGGGGGGCGGGGCGGCGCGGGCGCGGACGTGGTCGGCGAGGGATCGGTCCGCCAGGAGGGCGGCGCGGCGCAGGGCGCGGAGCTCGCCGGGGTCGAGGCCGCCCAGGGGGGAGGTGAGCAGGGAGGGGAGCAGCTCGTCGGCCCGGGCCGGGTCGAGGGCGAGGCGGAACAGGTCCAGGACGTGGCCCACGACTGGTTCGGCCACGAGCTGGCGCTCGCCGGCCCCCAGCCGGTAGGGGACGCCGAACCGGTCCAGGGCCCGGCGGGTCGGGCCACTGAGCCGCCGCGTCGTCGGCAGCAGGACGGCCATCCGGCCATAGGGCACGCCGTCCCGTTCGTGGGCCACGCGGAGCAGGCGGGCGTTCGCCTCCGCCTCCTCGGCGGGCCCGGGGTGGCGGGCGGCCTCCACGGCGGTGGTCCCACCTCCGGTGAGGACGACGGCGGGACCGGCTCCGGCCGCCTGGAGGCGGCGGACGGCGTCGAGCCCGGGGCCGCCGAGCCTCCGGCTGCGCTCGAGCCGGACCACGGTGGCACCCAGGCGGTCGGCCCACGCCGGCAGCGCCCCCGGGGTCGCGCCGCGGAAGGCGTCGGTGGCCCCGGCCGGGTCGCCGGCCAGGATCACCCTGGCTCCCCCGCCCGCCAGCAGCGACAGCAACCGGAGCTGGGCCGGGTCGAGCTCCTGTGCCTCGTCGACCAGGATCGTCGCCACCTGGGCCACCGTGGCGGCGAGGATGTCGGGGCGGTCCTCGAGCAGGTCGCCGGCCTGGAGGATGAGACCGGCCTGGTCGACCGAGTCCTGGAGGGCGAGGTGCTCGCCGTAGAGGGTGAGGAAGGCGGCGGCCGGGACCCAGCCGGCCCGGCCGGCCGTCGCGGCCCGCTCCAGCAGCTCCTCGGGGTCGATGAGGCGACGCTCGCAGGCGAGCACGAACTCGGCCAGCTCGTCGGTGAAGGCGCGGGTGTCGACCAGCGGCGCCAGGGGGCCCCAGTCGATCGCGGTCTGGTCCAGGGTGAGCAGCGATCGCACCAGCGACCACTGCTCGGGGCCGCTCAGCGGGCGCGGCTCGCCGCGGTAGTCGAGCAGGTCGGCATGGCTGGTGACGAGGCCCCGGGCGAATGCGTACCAGGTCACGCAGCCAAGCTCGCCACCCGAGGCGCCGTCGAGGGCGCTCAGGAGCCGCTCGGTCGAGGCGACGGCGGCCTGCCGGCTGGAGGTCAGGAGCCGGGCCGAGCCGCCCGGCTCGGCCAGCAGGTGGTGCATGGTCGCCTCGAGCAGCGCCGTCTTGCCGCTGCCCGGGCCGCCGAGGACGACCACGTTGCCGGGCGGCAGCATGGCCATCAGCTCCACCGGCAGGCCGTCGGGGAGGGGCCGGCCGCTGGGCGACCGGTCCTGGGTGGGGATGCTTGGCCGGTTCATGATGCGGGCATCCTAGCGAGCGCCTATGACGCCGGGTACGTGTTGTCCACACCCCATCGTGGCAAGCGGTGGGCGCCGCGGGCCGGTTGTGGACGGACAGGACGTGATGGTCGGGGTCGGCGCCTATGCTTCGCGGCGCCCGGTGAGGACCGGGGAGGTCAGACGACGTCGAGGAGGCCGATGAGCAACCGGCTGGACCACCGCCGGCTGGACCGTCGCCGGCTGGGCTGGCGACGGCTGCTGCCGGTCCTGCTCCTGCTGGTATCGGCCGCCGTCGTGGTGGCCGGCTGTGAGGGCTATGTCGAGGGCGGCGGGGCGGGGAAGGCGCCGGCCGGCCTGGCCACCAGCAAGGCGGAGCGGGCGAGCTGGCCCGACCCGCCGCAGGGGGCGGTGGCGGCGAAGGTCCAGCGGGTCGTGGACGGTGACACGTTCGTGGCCACCGTGAATGGCCGGCGGGAACGGGTCCGGGTCATCGGCGTGGACACCCCGGAGTCGGTGGACCCCAACCGTCCGGATGAGCCGTTCGGAGCGGAGGCGTCCAACTTCGCCAAGCACTACCTGACCGGCGAGACCGTGCGCATGGCCGGGGACGCCGAGCCGCGGGACCGGTACGGTCGGATGCTGGCCTACGTGTGGCTGGCGGACGCGACGTTCTGGAACGCGCTGCTGGCCGCGGAGGGCTACGCCCAGCAGCTCACGATCCCACCCAACGTCACCTACGCGGACCTGTTCCGCCGCCTGGTCAGCGAGGCCCGGCGGGAGGACCGCGGCCTGTGGGCCCAGGAGCGCCATCGCTCGTGAGGAGGACGGCTCGTCCCGACTCGCCGAGGCGAGCCGACGCGAGCCGGTTCGTCGAGACGGGACGGAAGATCGGCAACGTGGTGATCGAGGTCGCGCCTGCGAGCTCGTGAACCGTCGTTCCTCGCCGCCGGCCGGAACGTAAAGGACGGCCTGCCGTCCGGGGGGTCCCGGTAGTCCCCCAACCACCGGTCCTCACACCGGACGGCGCGGCCGTCGCTAGGCGAACGTGCTTCCCGCGCCTCCCGTGTCCTCTCGGCCTAGGCCGAACGGCCCAGGCCGTCCTGCGGGCGGAAGTGGCCCTCTTGGAACGCCCCCCAGCGCCCAGTTGGACCAGCTCCGTGTTCGCCTATCTAGGGTAAGGGCTCGTTCCCGTTCTTGGCTCCCTCGTCGCCAAATCGTTATCAGCCAAAGTACCAGATTCGGTCGACGTACCTCATGTCGGACGATGCCGTGCCGGCCGTCTCCCGATCAACCGCCGGGACGCTCGCCCAGGGTGGCCGAGATGGTGGTCGGGTTCCCGTTGCGGTTGACGGTGATGGTGACCTTGTCGCCGGGCTTGTGGTCCCGGATGGCGGCGACCGTGTCGGCGGAGCTCTGGACCGCCTGGCCGTCGATCGCGGTCACCTGGTCACCGACCTGGAGGCCGGCCTTGGCGGCCGGGCTGCCCGAGGCGACGTCCTGGACGACCGCGCCGTTCTGGCCGTTGGGGGCGTCGCCCACGGAGACGCCGAGGTAGCCGGTCTGGACCTGCTTGCCCTGGACGATGGCCGCGGCCGACTTGGCGGCGACGTCGATCGGGATGGCGAAGCCGATGCCGACGTTGCCGTCGGAGTTGTCGCCGGGGCGGATGGCGTCGTTGATGCCGATGACCTGGCCCTGACGGTTGGCGAGCAGGCCGCCGGAGTTGCCCGGGTTGATGGGGGCGTCGGTCTGGAGGACCTCGCGGCCGTCGTCCAGGACCCGGTCGGTGGCGCTGACGATCCCGGCGGTCACGGTCTCGTTGAGGCCGAACGGGCTGCCGATGGCGACGGCGAGCTGCCCGACCTGCGCGGGCTTGCCGGTGGCGAGCGGTGCCGCCTTGAGGCCGGTGCGGTCGATCTTGACCACGGCCACGTCGCTGCGCTGGTCGGTGCCGACGACCTTGCCGGTCAGCTTGGTGCCGTCGTAGAGCCGCACGTCGACCTGGTCGACACCCTGGACGACGTGGGCGGCGGTCATGATGTAGCCGTTGCTGTCGTAGACGAAGCCGGAGCCGAGGCCGTTGTCGTGGCTGATCTCGACGACGGTGGGCAGCAGGGCCTTGGCCACGGCGGCGGCCGGCTCCTCGCCCGAGGGGACGGGGGCGGCGGCGATCGGGGCCGCGGTCGGGATGCCGGCCCCGGCCGGGGTGTCGTTGTCGAGCGCCTGGCTGATGCCGTAGCCGGTGGCGAGCAGGACGACGCCGGCCACCACGGCGGCCAGCCACCGGGCCGGCCGGCGGCCACGCGGCGAGCCGGCGTCGGCCGGTGGGGCGCCCCAGGCGGGCACGGTCGGGTAGCCGCCACCGCCGCCACCCTGACCCCAGCCGGGCTGGGTCTGGTCGGCGGGGGCATCGGGGCCCTTGGGCTGGGTCCAGGAGGGGCCCTGGGCGGCCGGGGGCGGGGTCCAGGCGGGGGTGCCGGTGGCCGCCGGGGCAGGGCGCTCGGGGGCGGCCGGGGCCTGCCCCCAGGACGGGGACGCCTGGCCCCAGGACGGCGGCCAGGGCTGGTCGGACGGGGTGGCGGCGTCCTGGGGGCGTGGGGGAAGGGGTCGGGTCTGGGTGTCGGGATCCTGGATGTCGGAGTCCTGGGAGCGCGATGGCTCCAGGCCCTCGCGAGTGGACATCGATCGCCTCCTGCGGTCGAACATGGCAAACCTCGCTGTCGAGGCTAGGCCCCGGTCGCTAAAGCACCAGTAAGGCGGGCCTCAAATCGGGATAAGCGTGGCGGGGGCGCCGGGAAGGGGGCGGCGGCTACTCCGCCGGCGGCCCGAACGAGGGGCGGGTTCGGGCGCGGTCGGCCGGGGTGGCGACCGGCGTGAGGGCCGGTGAGGCGGGCGGCCGCGGCGCCGGCTCGGACGAGGAGCTGGCGGCCACCGGGAGCCAGATCACGAAGGAGGAGCCGACCCCGACCTTGGACCGGAGCCGGATCTGGCCGCCGTGGCCCTCGGCGATCTGGCGGACGATGGCCAGGCCGAGGCCGGTGCCGCCGTCGGCCCGGGAACGGCCCTTGTCGGCCCGCCAGAAGCGGTCGAAGACGTGGGGCTGGTCCTCGGGGGCGATGCCCGGGCCCTCGTCGGCCACGGCGATCCAGGCCTGGTCGCCTTCGCCGCCGGTGGCCAGGCGGATGCGGGAGCCTTCGGGGGCCAGGCGGACGGCGTTCTCGAGCAGGTTGGCCACGGCCCGCTTGAGGGCGTCGCGGTCGCCGGTGACGACCACGCCGGGGGCGATGGCCCGGTCGAGGACGATGTTGCGGGCGGCGGCCGGGACCACGAAGTCGTCGCTGGCCTCGGTCACGGCCACGCCCAGGTCGACCGGCTCGTGCTCCAGGATCGGCTCCTGCCGCCTGGCCAGGGCGAGCAGGTCGTCGACCAGGCGGGCCATGCGGTCGCTGGCCCGCTTGACGACCACGATGGTATGGCGCAGGTCCTCGGGGTCGGCGCGCGGGTCGGCCAGGGCGACGTCGACGTTGGTGCGGATGATGGCCAGCGGGTTGCGGAGCTCGTGGGAGGCGTCGGCCACGAACTGGCGCTGGGCGGCGAAGGCGGCGTCCAGGCGGGCCAGCATGGCGTCGAAGGTGTCGCCGAGCTGCTTGAGCTCGTCGTCGGGGCCGGGCAGCTCGATGCGGCGCGACAGGTCGGTGGCCTGGATGTCGCGGGCCACGGCGGTGATGCGCCCGATCGGCCGCAGTACCCGCCCGGCCACCACCCAGCCGACGCCCAGGCTGGCCACGAACAGCACCCCGAGGGCGCCGAAGGAGTAGTTGCGCAGCTTGGTCAGGGTGCGGGAGTTGACCACCCGCTCCAGCTCCCGGAAGGTGATGGGCTTGTAGCACTGGTCGTTGGTGAAGCAGATGAGCTTCTGGTAGCCCGTGGTGTAGGGCTCGTTGCGCAGCGACATCACCAGCACCAGGTAGATGGCCGCCACCACCACCGCGGCCAGCCCGAACAGCACCGCCGAGTACAGCAGGGTGTAGCGGAAGCGGATCGACCGGGCCCATTCGGGGAGGCGGTCGACCAGCCAGCCCGGCGGGTTCACGGCTGCTCGCGCAGGCGGTAGCCGCGGCCCACGACGGTCTCGATGGGCTGGCTGTCGCCCGCGTCGGCCAGCTTGCGGCGCAGCGTCATGACGGTGACCCGGACGGTGTTGGTGAAGGGGTCGGCGTTCTCGTCCCAGACGTGCTCGAGCAGCTCCTCCTGGCTGAGCACCTGCCCGGGCCGTGACATGAAGTAGCGCAGGAGCGCGAACTCCTTGGGTGTCAGGGGGAGCGGGTGGTCGGCGCGGCGGGCGTCGTGCCTGGAGCTGTCCAGCTCGATGTCCCCGACCCGCAGCACGGCCCCTGTGCGGCCGGCGTCGCGGCGCAGCAGGGCCCGCAGCCGCGCCTTGAGCTCGTCGAAGTCGAACGGCTTGACCAGGTAGTCGTCGGCGCCCTCGTCGAGCCCGATGATCCGGTCGCGGGTGGAGTCACGGGCGGTCAGCATCAGCACCCGCGTCGGCTGGCCCGGGTCGTCGGCCCGGATGCGCCGCACCACCTCCATGCCGTCGACGCGGGGCAGGTTCAGGTCGAGGCAGACCACGTCGTAGTCGTTGACGCTCACCTTGTCGACGGCTTCGTCACCGTCGTAGGCGACGTCGACGGCGTAGCCCTCCCGACGCAGGCCGCGCGCGATCGCATCGGCCAGGTCGGCCTCGTCCTCGACGACCAGCACCCGCATGCCATGAATGGTAGTCGCCAGCCATCAAGCAGGCGTAAGGGGTCTGCTTGTTAGACTGCGACATGGCCTCCGACACCCACCGGGCCGGAGCCGGCGTCCTCGTGGCCATCGGCGGTGCGGAGGACAAGCTCGGCCACCGGACCATCCTCAACCACTTCGTCCAGCTGGCCGGCGGCCGGCGGGCGCGGATCGCGGTGATCGCGACCGCCTCCTCGCTCGGCGACGAGATCCTGGGCCTGTACCGGCAGGTGCTCACCGACCTGGGGGCGGCCGAGGTGATGGCCGTGGCGCCGGCGACCCGCGAGGAGGCCGAGGCACCCGGGCCGGCCGAGACCGTGGCCCGGGCCACCGGGGTGTTCATGACCGGCGGCAACCAGCTGCGGCTGTCGATGGTGGTGGCCGGGACGCGCCTCGGGGAGGCCCTGCTGGACGCCCACCGGCGGGGTGCGGTCGTGGGCGGCACCTCGGCCGGGGCGAGCGCCCTCAGCGCCCACATGGTGGCCTTCGGCGGCCCCGGCGAGGTCCCCAAGCAGCGCCTGGCCCACATGTCGGCGGGCCTGGGCCTGCTGCCCGGCGCGGTCATCGACCAGCACTTCAGCCAGCGCAACCGGCTGGGCCGGCTGCTGCTGCTGGTGGCCGAGTCGCCCAGCCAGGTCGGCATCGGGATCGACGAGGACACGGCCGCGGTGATCGGGCCCGACGGCGTGCTCGAGGTGCTGGGCAAGGGCACGGTCACGGTGGTCGACGGGTCCAGGGCCCAGTCGGACGCGTTCGAGGTCAGGGCCAGGCGGCCGGTGCTGGTGTCGGGCGTGGTCCTGCACGCCCTTCCGCCCGGCTACCGCTTCGACCTCGGCGCCCGGGTCCTGCTGCCCCGGCTCCAGGCGCTCCCGACCCCGAGGCGGCAGGCCCGCCAGGAGGCAGCCGAGGAGTGGCCGGCCGGGCGCCCGGCCCGACGGCGCCGCGCCCGCGGCGGTGAGGAGCAGGAGGCATCACAATGAGTGAGGACCTCTCAACCGCCGGTGGGCAGCCGGCAACCTCAGCCGCCGATGGACGGGCCCCCAGCCGGGAGGGTAGCCGCAAGCAGGATGGGGCGGGAGCGGCTGTCCACAGCCCCCAGCCTCCCCCTGGCCCTCAGCCCGACCTCAGCCCCCGGCCGGATCTCAAGATCCTGGAGTCCCGGGTCTACCGCGGGCCCAACTACTGGTCGTACGACAAGGCCATCCACCTGCTGGTCGACCTCGGGTCGCTGGAGGCCTTCCCCTCGAACACGATCCCGTCGTTCACCGACGACCTGCTCGCCCTGCTCCCCGGGCTGGTCGACCACACCTGCGGGGTCGGCCGCCGGGGCGGGTTCGTGGAGCGGCTGCGCGAGGGCACCTGGCTGGGGCATGTCGCCGAGCACGGCGCCCTCCAGCTCCAGCGGGAGGCCGGCGGCGAGCAGCGGCGGGGCAAGACCCGCGGGGCCGGCAAGCCTGGCCAGTACAACGTGATCTACGGCTACGGCGACGAGCAGGTCGGGCTGGCCGCCGGCCGCCTGGCCGTGCGGCTGGTCAACCACCTGGTCGAGCGTGAGCCCGGCTTCGACTTCGAGGCCGAGCTGGAGCGGTTCATCCTGGGGGCCGAGCGGACCGC